>PVBE011169688.1_pt1 | contig 31272 bp, 35 predicted proteins | sample 1631181 | NCBI WGS metagenome assembly PVBE01 (sample SAMN08397723, study PRJNA350692) | Marine metagenome, whole genome shotgun sequencing project. | isolation source: water | place: Pacific Ocean | collected 2012-04
GCCCCGCCGCGGTTGTTCGAAGTATCGGTCCGATTACGTACCGAGTCGACGCATGGCCTGGACGGTCATGTACTCGCTCAGCATATCGATACCCATGTCGAGCTCGGACTTCCAGCCGCCGGCGCATTCCTTGCCATGCGGGAAGCGGGAGATCCGACCGGACTGGATGTCGTTGCTGATCACCCAGGACCACATCCATTCCGTCCGGCCGTCGCGCGCCTTACGTTCGTAATCGCCGTATTTCTGATAACCGAATCCCGGCTCGAACGACTTCCAGATGTCGCCCCGGCGATCAAACGAAATCGCCTGCGGGAACGACAGTACGCGTGCGTCGATATACACCCGGCGCTTGCTCACCGGCGCGCGCGGGAATCCCGTGGGCTCCCCTTCGAGGATGACGACCTCAGGCAGTAACGACTTCCCGCAATTGTAGTAGCTCTTGCCTTTCGGCCCGCCGATTGTCGGCAGTTCCCAATTGGGCAGATCCGGTCGCCACTGATAATGCATCGAGCCCAACATCGGTTGGCGACCGACGATCTTGTAATTACCCCACGTCAGCATCGGATCGCCGGCCGACCATGCGTCCGACAAGAACAGGTTCATGCCGGCGACCAACGGCTCAAACCGTTGGTTGGTCGGGAACCGCCGCACGCGCTTGAACGCGGGCAGATAGCCGAACAGATCGGGGAATTCGCGCTGGTCGTAGTGCCACACATTCAGGAACGCCGTGCCCTTGACGTCGTTCGGACTGGTGAACCACACCGACTGAAACCGCACCTTGTCCTTATGTCCCTTCAAATACGGCCGATCGGGACTGATCACAGGATTGACCAAACCGGTGCACTGTTGCTCGGCCCAGACGAAATTGTAGTTGTAACTCATCTCGCCTTCGGGATTGAGCGAGGTGACGGGGATCGCGTAGGTCGTCTGGTCGTGACGACCCCAACTCAAGGTCAAATTGGCGATCGCCTCCAAACCCGTTTGCGGATCCGGGAACGGATGGCCGCCGATCCAGGGCTCACCGCTACCCTCGACGACGACGTTGTTGTTGGCGTCGAACACAGCCTTCCCTTGATTGTTGAGGGTTGCGTCGAGAAAGTAGGGGGGATACATCGTCTCGATGTCGGTCTGCGTCTCCATGATGAAAAACGTGCGCTGGTCCTGCTTGACCTCCTGGTACAACATGGGATCGACCAAGTCCTGCACGATGTCGATATTGTCCGCGTTGATGGTGTCGCCGACTTTGACCTTGCCTTTGGTGTAGGCCTCGATGTTCGTCAGTTCTTCCGGATACGCCTTGCTGACGTCACCCGATCGACAGATCTCCGGCCACAACGAGGTAAGCACGCCAGCGCCCCCAAGTCCGAGCGCCGTCTTTTCCATGAAATGTCTGCGGCTGTAATCGAAGTCGTACTTTCTAATATGCATTTGGTGCGCCCCTCGCAGCTAGCTTTACGGCAACCTGCCGTAGGAAATTTGATAAACGGAGTCGGATAGTAGGTTCCCGCTAAGTAATGATCAAGTTCAATCGTTGTGATTGGTGCGGTGCAATATTTCCCACTCCGGCTGCTTGCGCGTGGCATCGACGGGCGTCGATCGAGCGGGAACGACCGCCCCGATCCGGGGCGCTGTGCGAACACTCCTCGCGCCGGCAGCGGAACGCGGGCTTGATGGCGCAGCGGCAAAAAAAAAGCCGCGGCAGGGAGATCCTGCCGCGGCCGTTAGCTTGGGTTCCGTCCGATTACGTGCCGAGGCGGCGCATGGCCTGAACGGTCATGTAATCGTTCAGCATATCGATACCCGGATCCAACAGGGTCTTCCAACCACCAGTACAGCTTTCCGCGTGGTGGAAACGGGTAACTCGACCGGACTGGATGTCGTTCGAGATAACCCAAGACCAGGTCCACTCGGTACGTCCGTCCGCGGCCTTACGCTCGTGCGTATCGGTCTTCTGATAACTGAAGCCCGGCTCGAACGACTTCCAGATGTCACCGCGACGGTCATAGGAGATCGCCTGCGGAAACATCGTGTTGCGGCCGTCGAGGTAGACGCGGCGCTTGCTGAGTGGCGCCCGCGGAAAGCCCGTCGGCTCGCCTTCTATAACGATGATTTCGGGGATCAGCTGCTTACCGACGTGGTAGTAAGTCTGACCCTTTGGTCCACCAATTTTCGGGAGATCCCAGTTGTCGTTCTGTGGCAACCACTGGTGGTGCATCGACGCCAACATCGGTTGACGCGCAACGATCTTGAAGTCGCCCCAGGTCAACATCGGATCGCCAGCGGCCCACGCGTCCGACAGGAACAGATTCATACCGGCAACGAGCGGTTCAAAGCGTTGGTTCGTCGGGAATCGCCGCACGCGTTTGAATGCCGGCAAATAACCGAACAGATCCGGGAATTCGCGTTGGTCGTACTTCCAGACGTTCAGGAAGGCCGTGCCCTTCACGTCGTTCGGTTTCGTGAACCACACCGATTGGAAGCGGGTTTTGTCGCCATGGCCTTCAAGATAAGGGCGCACCGGGCTGATGCTCGGGTTGACCAAACCGCAGCATTGCTGCTCGGCCCAGACGAAGTCGTATTCATAGCTCGTCTCGCCTTCCGGGTTCAACGAAATCGTCGGAATCGCAAAAATACTCTGGTCATGACGGCCCCAACTCAAAGACAGGTTGGAAATCGCTTCATTACCGGTTTGCGCTATCGGGAAGGGATGACCACCGATCCAGTTTGCACCCGTATCTTTAACGACGACGTTACCGTCCGCGTCAAACCCGGCTTTCCCTTGATTCGATAAGGTCGCGTCCAAATAAAACGGGGGGTACATTCTGGTGACGTCTGTATCGGTCTCCTGGATCCAGAACGTCCGACCATCCTGTTTGACTTCCTGGTATAACATCGGGTCGACCAGGTCCTGCACGATATCGATGTTGTCGGCATCGATCGTGTCGCCGACCTTGATCTTCCCTTTGGTATAAGCCTCGATGTTCCACAGTTCCTCGGGATAGACTTTCGTGATATCGCCGTCCCCCTTGCAGACCTCCGGCCATAGCGAGGTGAGTACGCCAGCCCCGCCGAGTCCGAGCGCGGTCTTCTCCATGAAAAAACGGCGGCTGTAATCAAAATCGTATTTTCTTATATGCATTTAGTATTCCTCTCGCCCCTGGCTCTGCGGCTAGCTGCCGTTGCAAATTGATTAACGTTCAGGGGCAATATTAGGCGCGGTTTTCGGCTTACGCAAGGCGATTCTGGATCTTCGCTCCCATGGCATCGACATGTGGCAATGCGACAGACAAAGGGTTCCGGTAACCGCTTTGATTACAGCGTCGCACCATTTCTCGGTATCGCGTCACCCGACGGGCAGCGTCACACTAGAACGTCGATGGTGAGACGGAGCGAGGAAGCTACCGAAAGAATGCGAGAATGACCTCGTTCTTCGCCGGCCACGAACGGTGGCCGCCGATGCCCGGACAATAGCGGACGCTCGAGCCGTTGCACGCACCGTAATCCAGGCAACCGTCGACAGACAACGGCGCCTCGACGTTGTCGCACTGCTTGCAGCGGGCCCACCACAACGCGGCATCGGCGCCGAAATCGGGAAACAGTTCGTCTTCGAGGCTGTGCAGAATCAATACCCGGGTCCGCTCGGGGCATTGATACGGATCGAGGTCCACGCCCCGGACACCGGCAGCGCTTGCCGCGAATCCGGCAGGTTCCAGACCATCGTCCGAACGGAACGCCATCGCGGCGGCGGCCGTACCCCCGTCGGAATGGCCGGCCACGAACACCTGGTCGGTATCGACACACCATTTCCTGGCGACGGCCGCCGGGATGGTCGCCAGATCGTCGAGGACCCGTATCGATAGAGCGCGATGATCGGCATAGGCCACGACGAACCCGGCGGCCGTCGCTGCCCGGGTGAATCCGGTAAAACGTTCGCTCGCCGTGCGGCGCTGTCCGGCCGCCGCATATACCACGAGCAAGGGATGTGCTCGCCCAGGATCGTAATTCGACGGCGTCCGTACACTGTAGAGGATCCCATGCTCGGTCTCTTCGCGATCGTGCAGGCCGGCTTCGCCGCTTCGCGCTTCGCCTAAGCACCCCGCTGGCGGAACGCCGCCGTAATCGGCCGCGCCGAGTTCGACCGGCTCCTTCGAACACGCCGCCAGCACGCCCATGACGATGGCGGCGGCGTACCCGGCAAATCGATTCGCTGAGGTTTGCGAAAGCACGGTTCCGCTAATCACAGCGATAGCCCGGACGGGCGTTGTCACCCCGGACCTCGAGGTGAGGGTCGAGGAGTTCGAGGAGATACCGATCGCAATCGATGACTTTTTTGATCTTGACCTGTCCTGCGTCCGCCACGGGGATCGCCCCTTTTCTGGACCGTTAGAGAGGCCGCCAAGCGTACCGCGGCGCGCCGCTTTAGTGTGCCCGCTGTTCGCCGACTGTGCCAATTGGGATCGCCGCCGCTCCACCCGCCCGCTAGCAGACGCTGAACTCAACGGCGAAGTTGATCAATAATAAGCGCCCTTCATTATGGACGAGGCCGCGACACTGTGACCGATACCATCAAGTATCTGCTCGACGAAGCAGACATACCCAAACAGTGGTACAACATCGCCGCCGATCTGCCGGAGCCGCCGACGCCGCCGTTGAACCCGGGTACGCGGCAACCGCTCAGCCCGGCCGAATTGGAACCTTTGTTTTCGCGTGGCGTAATCGAACAGGAAGTCAGCAGCGAACGCTATATCGATATTCCGGATCCGGTACGCGACATTTACCGCCAGTGGCGGCCGAGCCCGTTGTACCGCGCGCGCCGCTTCGAGCGCGCGCTCGATACCCCGGCGCGGATCTATTACAAGTACGAAGGCGTCAGCCCTGCCGGCAGCCATAAACCGAATACCGCCGTCGCGCAGGCCTTCTACGCGCGCGAAGAGGGTACGCAGCGACTAACAACGGAAACCGGCGCGGGGCAATGGGGATCCTCACTGGCATTGGCGGGGGCGATGTTCGGCCTCGAGATCGAGGTCTTTATGGTGCGCGTGAGTTTCGACCAAAAACCGTATCGGCGCGCATTCATGGAGAGCTTCGACGCGACCTGCATCGCAAGTCCGAGTGACATCACGGACGCGGGCCGCGCCATCCTCAAGGAAACGCCGGACAGCCGCGGCAGCCTCGGCATCGCGATCAGCGAAGCGGTGGAACGGGCAATGCAACGCGACGATACGAAGTACGTGCTCGGCAGCGTCTTGAATCACGTGCTGTTGCACCAGACCGTCATCGGACTCGAGGCCATGCGCCAGTTCGAGCTCGCCGACGATTATCCCGATACCATAATCGCGTGCACCGGCGGGGGCAGTAATTTCGGCGGCATCGTATTCCCGTTTCTCGGGCAGCAGCTGCGAGGCGGCGAGGCAGTTGACATTGTCGCGGTCGAACCGACGAATTGTCCCACCCTGACCCGCGGCAAGTACGCCTATGACTTCGGCGATACCGCCCACCTGACCCCGCTGGTGAAAATGCATACCCTCGGCTCGACCTTCGTGCCGCCGGGATTCCACGCCGGTGGGCTACGCTACCACGGCATGGCCCCGCTGGTGAGTCAATGTACGGCGCTCGGCTACGTCAAGCCGCGCGCTTACGAGCAGCGGGCCTGCTTCGACGCAGGCCTGCAATTCGCGCGCGCCGAAGGGATCCTGCCGGCCCCGGAGGCCAATCATGCGATCGCCGCGACGATGGATGCCGCACTGGAATGCAAAGCGTCGGGGGAGAGCCGGGCGATTCTGTTCAACCTCTCCGGGCATGGGCATTTCGATATGCCGGCCTATATGGATTATTCCGCCGGCAACTTGCTCGACCAACATTACGATGAGAATGAAATGGCCACGGCGCTCGCCGCTTTGCCGGCGGGCGACACCTGAAGCGGAATCGAAGCGATGGTGACCCGCAGGGAATTCATCGACGCCGGCTGCAAACTCACCGGCACCCTGTGGGCAGGCTCCTCGGCGATCGCGGCGCTGGCACCGGCGCGCGTTTGGGCGTTGGAGTTGGCACATTTCAATGCCCGACAGGGCCATACCCTGATGCGGATGACCCGCATCATCTACCCACACGATGCGCTCGACGATGCCGTATATGCGCTGGTGGTCAAAGACCTCGACGCGGCGGCCGCAGCAGAACCGGAGTCGGCATCGGTCCTTGCAGAGGGGATCGAGAATCTCGACGCCGCCGCCGACGGCGACTGGTTGGCGGCAAGCGCTAAGCGACAATTGAATATCGTCGAAACCGTCGCGGCAACACCGTTTTTCGAAAAAGTACGCAGCACGGCGATCGTCTCCTTATACGACAATGAACTCGCCTTTGCGCATTTCGCTTATCCTGGAAGTGCGTTCGAAAAAGGCGGTTACTTGCATCGTGGTTTCGATGACCTCACGTGGTTATCGACGCCGCCGCCGAACGCAAGCCCGATCCCGGAGAGATGACAACGCGCCATGCCTTCGACGACGATTCGGTCGTCGTAATCATCGGCTCGGGCGCGGGCGGCGGCACCCTGGCCGGCGAGTTGTGCCGGAAAGGGATCGATATCGTGCTGCTCGAAGCCGGCAAGCGTCAGTCGATGGAACGTTTTGTCAACGACGAATGGGCCTCTTTCCGGCAGCTCGCCTGGCGGGATCGGCGCACCACGTCGGGTTCCTGGCGCGTCGCCCGGGACTTCCCCAACTTGCCGGCCTGGACCTGCAAAACGATTGGCGGGACGACCACCCATTGGGCGGGTGCCTCGCTCAGGTTTCGCGAGCACGAGTTTCGCGCCCGTACCGTTTACGGCGACATCGACGGAGCGACCCTGCTCGACTGGCCGATCAGTTTGGGAGAGTTGGAATCGTTCTACGCACGCGCCGAAGACAAAATGGGAGTAACCCGTACCCACGATATTCCTGGCCTTCCGGGCAACAATAATTTCAAAGTCTTCTACAACGGCGCGAAGCAGGTGGGCTATCGCGATTGCCATACCGGCCGCATGGCGATCAATAGCCGCCCCCGCGCCGGCCGCCCCGGCTGCCAGCAACTCGGCTTCTGTTTTCAAGGTTGCAAGACGGGCGCGAAATGGTCGACTTTATATACCGAGATCCCGGCCGCAGAGGCCACCGGGCACCTTGACCTGCGGCCCGAAAGCCACGCAGCGCGCATCGAGCACGACCAAACGGGAAAGGTAACCGGCGTCGTCTATTTCGACGCTCAGGGCGTCGAACAACGCCAGCGCGCCCGGATCGTCTGCGTCGCCGGCAACGCAATCGAGACGCCGCGGTTGTTGTTGCTGTCCGAATCGAGTCATTTCCCGGATGGGCTCGCCAATTCCTCCGGTGAAGTCGGATGCAACTACCAGCGACATACCACCGGCAGCGTCTTCGCGACGTTTGATGAGCCCGTACACATGTACCGCGGCACGACCATGGCGGGCATCATCACCGAGGAATCGGACCATCGGCCCGAGCGCGGGTTTGCCGGCGGCTACGAACTGGAAACGGTTGCGTTGGGCCTACCGCTGGTCGCCTCATTTCTCGACCCCGGCGCCTGGGGTCGGAATTTCACCGCGGCGGTCGATGATTACGTCAACATGGCCGGGCTGTGGATTGTCGGCGAGGATCTCCCTCAATTCAGCAACCGCGTCACACTCCACGCGAGCGAAAAAGATCGCTGGGGTCTGGCCGTAGCAAACGTACACTACGACGATCACCCGAACGACATTGCGATGCGCCGACACGGCTACCGTCAGGGCACCGCCATGTATGAAGCGATTGGGGCCAAACGGGTGATCGAAACGCCGCCCTACCCCTCCACGCATAACCTCGGGACGTGCCGCATGAGCGAAAACCCTCTCTTCGGCGTGGTGAATCAATGGGGACAGGCGCACGACGTAGCGAACCTCTTCATTTCCGACGGCAGTCAATACACGACCAGCGCGGCCGTTAATCCGACTTTGACGATCGTGGCGCTGGCGATCCGGCAGGCGGAATGGATCGCCTTGGAGATGGGGCGACGCTCGATCTGACCGGCGGATTTCCTACTCCGGTCTTCAGAACTCCGGTGCATCGAACCCCGAAGCTATACTGTCCCATCGCCGTCAAAAGAAGAGCCCAAACCTATGAGCGACACCAATATCGAAATCGTCACTGCATTGTGTAACTCCCTGCTCGCTGCCGATATGGCGAAGAGCGTCGAATTCCTGAGCGAAGATGTCATCTACCACAACATGCCGTGGGAACCGGTCACCGGTCGCAACGCAGTAAGAGAAGCACTCGATCCTTTCGTCCACGGGACCAACTGCGCGCTGAAGGTAATGGAGATCCTCCAAAGCACTGCCGCCGGGGATTGCGTAATGAACGCCCGCCGCGAGCTTTGGGAACGCGCCGGGGTCAGCGTGATGCTGCCGGTGGCCGGGGTTTTCCGAATCAGCGACGGCCTGATCGTACGATGGGACGACTATTGGGATTCGGCGACCTTGAGACCGTTGCTCGATACGCTGTGATTCAGACGCCCGCGCGGCGTCGAGAAAAAGCGGCCGGCGATCGTTTCGCCCACCCCGCCTCCTTGCTATCCTAACCCGATGCATCGACTCGAATTCTATTTCGACTGCTCCAGCCCCTGGACCTACCTGGCCTTCGAGCGGGCGCTGGCAATGTTCGAAGGCGAGGTCGAGTTTGTATGGAAGCCGATACTAGTCGGCGGTGTCTTCAACACGGTGAATCCCGGGGTTTACGAAACCCGGGCAAACCCGGTCCCGGCCAAACTCGATTATTCGCACAAAGACCTGAAGGACTGGGCGGATCTGGCGGGCGTCGTCATCGGCCAGCCGCCGGTGTTTCCGGTCAACAGTGTGAAAGCCATGCGCGGCGCGTTTTTCGCCCTGGAACAGGGCGCGCTGGTGCCTTATGCGAGGTCCGTATTCAAGCGCTACTGGACGGACCTCGCCGACATCTCCCAGGAAGACGAGCTACGAGCGATCGTCGCGGGCGTAGGCCTCGACGCCGATGCTTTCTTCGCCGCGATCGCGACGCAGCCTTACAAAGACAAACTGCGCGAGGTAACCGACGAACTCATCGGGCGCGGCGGTTTCGGATCGCCGACGATGTACCTCGACGGCGATGACATGTATTTCGGCAACGACCGGCTGGAATTGATCAGGGCGTGCCTGGACCGGCCTTAAGGTCCGCGTAACACACGTCGACAATCACGTAGGCGCGTTCGCCTTTTGCGGTGCGCACGGTTACCTCATCGTCTACGGTGCGCTGCATCAGCGCCTTCGCCACTGGTGAATCGATGCTGATCCAACCCTGCGCGCCATCGACCTCGTCGCCGCCGACGATCCGGAAGACCGAAACCTTGCCGGTTTCATCTTCCAGTTCGACGGTCGCGCCGAAATAGACGCGGTCGCGATCGAGAGGGATCTCGCTCACAATATTGAGCTCGGGCATTCGCCGCTCCAGGTAGCGGATCCGCCGATCGATCCCCGCGAGTTCTTTCTTGCGGTAGATGTATTCGGCGTTCTCGGATCGATCGCCCTCCGCGGCCGCGGCGGCGAGATGTTTGACGACCTCGCGACGGCGTTTCCAGTTCGATTCCACTTCGCCTTCCAGAGCGCGATAACCCGCCGCCGTAATGTACGGCGAACCCTGTTTTACCGGCGGCCGCCAACGACTCACAACCCGGGGTCGAACGAGCAACGCGGCGCACGACTCGAGGCGCGCCGCGGCCGCGCGTTTTCCGTTCGGTTCACCTTTGCGGTAACTGACAGAAGCCTTGCGATTCAACTTTCAGGGGCGCATTGAATTTGCTTCGGAAATTCTCCATTGCAATACCCGCTGTCAATTCAACAATCTCGGCTTCGTTGAAATGTTCCCGAAGTTTCGCAAATAGCTCCTCATCGACGATTTCACCAGTGATCGTCATGCGTTCGCCGTATTCCAGGACGAGTCGCTCCACCGGCGTATAAACATCACTGCCACGCCAATCCATCAAATGCGCTACCTTATCTTTACCGCCATCCGCTTCGATCGCACGGAACGAATTGATGTCGACTCAGAAAGGGCATCCGTTGAGCGACGCGACGCGCGCATACACGAGCGCCAATAGCGTCGGCGGTAGCAGAGCTGATTCCTCAAACGAAGCATAAAACTTTTTTGCCGCCCGCAGGATCGGCGGACAATGCGCGAGCACGCGGCTCGGGTTTAATAGGTCACCGAAGAGCTCGCGCTCGGAAGCGAACTCGGTCTCAAGGATGGCGTCACCTCCGTCGGCGACGATTTCTGTAACTCTCGGCATGCTTCTTCTCCTAATCGGGGGAAACTGGCGAACCGTCGCAGCTTACCGTCACCGACGACGACGCGCGACCCCACCCCGACCGGCGTCGACCGGACAGCGAATCGATATTGCCCCCTAGCCCGCATAATTCATGAAGGGAACGGGGCTCAGGTGCAAACCGTTCCGTTGGCATCGGTCCGATAATGACGCTAAGCGCTCGATGAGCGGAGCGCGTAAACCGTTTCGAGACCGCCTTCGTGAAATATGCGAGCTAAGAGCGCGCCGCGGCCGATATTGCCAGCTTTCGGTGCCTGGCGCGCTACGAACAGCGGGAAATCGGTCTGGCCGTCCCGATCCGCCGGGTAGATGCCGGAATCCAAAAACGGCGCTCACCCCGGCCTCAGCCGCGAACGGTTGCCGTCGCGCCTTTGACCGATCCGATGCATCGCGGCCCACGCGCCCGCGGCCACCGCAGCAACCAGGGCCAAATTCCGTATACTGTCGGCCGACAAAGTACAAAAACACACCGGGAGGAAATGTTCGATGGGAACTGTCAACCACGAAATCGACGGCGGTATCGCGACCGTCACTTTTACGAACCCGCCGAAAGGTTTTTTCACCTCCGACATGGTCGCCCAGACGAGTGCAATCTTCGATGACCTGGAAAATGATCCCGAGGTCAAGGTCATCATTTTCACCGGTGGTCTGCCGGATGTTTTCATTCGGCATTTTTCGGTCGAGGAGATCATCGGCATGGTGGATGCGCTAAAAGAACAGCGGGCGCAGGGACTCGCCGGTCTGCGCCACGCGCGTACGCCCCTTCGGATGATGTGGGAAAATGTAGACAACTCGCGTAAGCCCACTATCGCCGCGATTAACGGCTATTGCGGCGGCGGTGGTTGCGAGTTGACCTTGTGTTGCGACATCCGCCTCGCCGGGCCGGGCGATTACACCATCGGACAGATGGAAATCCTCGTCGGTCTGCTACCGGGCGCCGGCGGAACAACGCGCTTGGCGCGGACGGTCGGCACTGCCAAAGCACTGGAATGGGTCCTGCGCGGACGTACGTTTTATCCCGAAGAGGCGGCCCGCGAGGGACTCGTCCATCACTATGTCGAAGGCGACGTACTGGCCGCAGCCCGGGCGATAGCAGCAGAATTTCTCGACAAACCACAGGCGGCGCTCACCGCGATCAAACAGGTAATACGCTCGAGCTGGGGTAAGACGACCACCGAAGGCGTCGACGAGGAAGGCGATCTGTTCGGCAATCTCATCGCCACCGACGACCGTTGTCTGGAAATGATGAGCGAATATGTCGCCGGCGGACATCAGTTGAAAAAGTTTTGAGTTCTACCGGCGCGCGGGCGCGTCACGATGGGAGTTTTGCGGCGCACACTAGATATGCGCTCCAAAAGAAGCTTCACTTTCGTGCTTATACCCGCGCCGGTCAACCCGGGCTTGACCCGGGGTCCAGTGAAACAACGTCCGCCTGCGGCGGCCTTTATCTACTGGATACCGGGTCCGTCACCCCGGACTCGATCCGGGGCCGGTATGACGGTGACGATGCACGGCCGCCGGCCCTTATTCCGAAACTGATCGATATTTCGGAACAGTTATCTAGGGCCGGTGCGACCGGCGGCGTCTATGAGTGAATATTGGAGCGCAAACGTCCGGCGGCTGATCCCGTATACGCCAGGGGAACAGCCGGAGACGCGCGATGTCATCAAGCTCAATACCAACGAAAACCCCTACGGACCTTCGTCCAGGGCGCTCGCCGCGATACGCGCGGAAGCGAACGAGAACCTCAGACTCTATCCGAACCCCGACGGGGCGCCGTTAAAATCTGCAATCGCCCGGTTCCATAAGCTGGCGGTGTCGCAGGTGTTCGTCGGCAATGGTTCCGATGAAGTGCTCGCCCACAGTTTTCATGGCCTGCTGAAGCACGACGACCCGATCCTGTTTCCGGACATTACCTACAGTTTCTACCCGGTCTACTGCGCCCTGTACGAAATCGCTTTTGACGCCGTGCCGCTGAGGGCCGATTTCGAGATCGACCTTGACGATTATGTACGCGAAAACGGCGGCATCATTCTCGCCAACCCGAATGCACCGACCGGCCGAGCCCTCCCGCTCTGCGCGATCGAGACGCTACTCGCCCGTAACGCTGGTTCCGTCGTGGTGGTCGATGAGGCCTACGTCGCGTTCGGCGCCGAATCGGCGGTAAATCTGATCGACCGCTACGACAATCTGCTCGTCGTCCAGACGCTGTCGAAATCGCACGGGCTCGCCGGGCTGCGCGTCGGCTTCGCGCTCGGCAATCCATCTTTGATCGAGGCGCTTGAACGAATCAAGAATAGCTTTAATTCCTATCCCCTGGACCGGCTCGCGATTACGGGCGCGGCCGCAGCGATTGAAGATCGGGAGCACTTCGAGGAAACGCGTCGCAAGGTCATCGCGACGAGGGAGCGTTTAATCAGCCGGCTCGAGGAACTGGATTTTGACGTTTTACCGTCAGCAGCTAATTTTGTTTTCACGACACACCGAACCCATAGCGCGGCCGCGCTCGCGCAAGCGCTCCGCGATCGCGCGATCCTCGTACGCCATTTCGATCGGCCGCGCACCGACAATTATCTACGCATAACGGTCGGGACCGACGACGAGATCGACGCGTTGATCGATACGCTCGGGCAGATCCTCGCCTAGTGCCAGATCTTCTGTTCCACTTGCTGAACCGCGGCGTCCCATTGCGCCTGCTCCAGCTCGAGCGCCCGCGAACGTAGATCTCGCATCTCCAGACAGTGCGCGTCGCCGCGCTGCGCCAATCCGAACAGCCGCCCGAGGATCTCGGTCCGCTGCGACTCGGCTGCATCGACCGCCTTAGTGTCCGCAATCGCCAGCGTGTAATCGCCGCGTTCCTTCTCTGACCAGCCTTCTTGTTTCGACAATTTGTCCAACGATCGCGCGAGACGCTCTTCGCCCACGATGTCGACCTTCTCGAGATCTGCGTAAAGATCGCGCAGCACCTCTTGCGCGCACTCCTGTGCCGTCGCCGATTGCAGCCCCGACATGATCATCGTGGCGATTATGATAGTGCGATACATTGGGTATACTCCTGCCGATCTGCGGTCGCGCGTACGAATAACGGTATCTTATATCAAGCAACGATATCGCGCCGGCACGCGACGCTCCCCGCCAGCGTCGCCGAGGTGTATTCGACTCGTTTCGGCCGGTCCGGATAACATGCTGGCACCGCCACACTAAGGGGGCACAATATGCGTATCGGCGTTTTTTCCATCCAACCCGATGCTGCCGCCGACCCGGCTATCGTCGCCAAACACGCCGAGGAGGTCGGGTTTTCGTCCTACTGGGTTCCCGATCACATCGTCGTCCCGGTACATTACTCGACGCCCTACCCCGGGAACCCGGGCGGCGGCCCCGATCCGGATTACCTCTGGCAGATGCCGGATCCTCTCATTACATTGATGCGAGCGGCAACCGCAACCAGCACCATAGAGATCGGCACCGGAGTGCTGCTGGTTCCAGAGCGCCACCCGCTGCATTTGGCCAAGGAGATTGCGTCCCTCGATCATTTCAGCGGCGGTCGCTTCCAATTCGGGATCGGCGCCGGTTGGAACAAGGAAGAAAGCGAAATGCTAGGCGGCGACTTCGAGCACCGGTGGACGCAGGTCCGGGAGGCTATCGAGGTCATGAAGCAGTGCTGGACCGAGCACGACTCGGAACACCACGGGGATTACTACGATTTCCCCGCCGTGCGCTGCTACCCGAAACCTTCCCAAGAGCCTCACCCCCCGATCTATCTCGGCGGCATCATGTTCGGTGGGAAATGGGCGAAACGTGTTTTCCACCGCATCGTCAAATGGGGTGACGGTTGGCTGCCAGCCGTGCAGAACATCGAACAAGTGCGCGACGGCTGGGAGCAACTCGAAGCACTAGCGCTCGAAGCGGGGCGCGACCCCGGCTCGATCCGGGTCCGAGTGTTCGGCACGGCCGGACAGTGGCGCAAACGGCACCATGTCGACGCCTTCGCCAAGGTCGGCGTCGAAGAAATCACGATCTGGCTGCAGGAGCCGGACAGCGACGGCATCCGGCGCGAACTCGACCTGCTGGCGCGCGAACTACTCTGAGTTATCCCGTTACCCCGGTATACAAGCGTTGAAAAATCGCCCAAGGCTCGGACCGTCAGACTTGGTAAGGCGCCATATCAGCATCGCGCACGGCCGAATAACTATCGCAGCGCGGCGGCTAACTCGGTAAAGTCGGTGACGACGAGATCCGGCTGGTGGGGTGTCCGGCCGAACGGGCGATGGCGGCGATCGATGAACGCGGTTCGCATACCGGCCGCCTTCGCGCCGATGCAATCGAACGCGTGATTGGCGACGAACAGGATCTCGGACGGGGCGACACCGATGATCTCGGCGGCTTTCGCATAAGTCGCCTGATGCGGTTTGAAATATCCCGCCTCCTCTACCGAAATGACGTGATCGAACGGGAAGCCAATGACCGGCGCGGCCGCCGCCAGCATATCGCGGTCGCCGTTCGACAGTATCGCGAGGCGGTAATTACGCGCGAGGCCTTCCAGCGCCGTAACGACATCCGGAAACGGCGGCAGTTTTTCGATCTCAGCGACCAACCACCGAACTTCATCTTCGCTATAACGCACACCGCAACGGTCCATTACGTGCGCCACCGCGCGCTGCCCAATCTCGCGATACGGTGTGTGTCCGCGATCGCAGAGCGCGTCGATCATGGAGCTTTCGAAGTGCGTCCGACGCCACCACGTCACAAACCGATGCGGATCGCCGCGCCATCCCTTAGCCTCGAGGAAAGGCTTGACGGAATCGGTGAGTCCCGCCTGCATGTCGACGATAGTTCCGTACTGATCGAAAACGAGCGCGACGAGGGCTTCTTTGAACGATGTCGGAGTTTGCATTAGAGGTGCCCTTGATCGCGCACGTGCCCAATGTCGTCGAAATCGACCATCATGGGTGGTTTATCTGCACGCGCCCGGATCCAGTTTATCCCCCGCAAAACCGATGCATGCCCGACCGCCCACCGCTCGGCACGGTACTTACCGGGAAAGTTGAGAAGCATGAGTCCGACTACGATGGTCAAGATCCCCTGTCCGGGTAGCATCAGCATGGCGACTCCGACGATAATGAAAGCGACGCCAAGAATATTCTTTAACAGGGCTAGTAGCGCCCGAACGATCGGATGCCGTGCGCGCGCCCTCATCTCACTGCGCCGACGATGAGAAAAATAGTCGACCGGTAACCGGATCAAAATCAACGGCACGAACAGCAGCGTTGCAACAAAAGTTACTCCCGAAAGAGCCGCCGCGCGCCATATGAGTTCCTCGTTGCCCTGTATCCAGCTAAACATCGGTCACTAGGGCCTCAATCGAACCGTAGACATTGCCGCGCGGCGCAAAATAGAACCACGGAGAACACAAAGGACACGGAGGGGATGTTTTTGTAAAGTGATTTTTTATTCTTCTCCCCGTGTTCTTTGTGTTCTCCGTGGCTAATTTCGATTGCATCGCGTATTACGGGCTTGAGAGCCCACCTATAAAGCATCGGTAGTCCGGAAATACCTACAACGGCAACTCGAAGTCAGCTACGACCGGTAAATGATCGGATGCTTGGCGCGCAATTTCACTGCGAGCCGGGAAGCTATGATCGAAGTGAATTTCGCCGCTGAAATAGATGCGGTCGAGCGAGCGCACCGGCATGATCGCGGGAAACGTTTTGGCCGCTTTACTGGCTGCCACGAAGCCGGCCGGTTCCATGACCCGCCTGCCGAGCGTACCCCACACGTCATTGTAGTCGCCGGCGACGATGGTCGGGGTGGCGTGGTGAAGGTGTGAGAGCGCTTTTGAACTCAGGATTTTCCGTAGCTGGATCACGCGTTCGAATCCCGCGAGACCGAGGTGACAATTCACTAGTTGCACGGTGCGCTGGTGCTCCCTTCGAATCACGCACCGAGCAACGAGCGCACGGCGCCGTTTCTTCAACGGTACGGTCAGATCGAGATTATGCACTCCGTCAAGCGGGTGCAAGCTGAGCATGGCATTACCGTAATGACCCTGGGTCAACACCACGTTTCTCTGAAACGCGCGATACGGCATGCCAAGGGCATCGCCGATCAGATCCACCTGGCGGTCATGGCGTGAACGCGGCACGCCGTCGTCTACCTCCTGCAACAAGATGATGTCGGCGTCGTAGCGCGCCAGGGTCTCGATGATCCGCTCCGGTCGGTAGCGACGATCGACGCCACCGATCCCTTTATGGATGTTGTAAGTGATCAGACGGAAGCGCATGCTGGGGCTGCTCGTTCACCGGTTAATTTTGAGACCGCTTCTAGTTAGGCGTGCCTGCGCGCCCGCCGTATCGGTAACACGCGATGCCTGGACAAACCGACAGACCAATCGGCTCGACAGAGCGATCGATCCGCGCGTCGGACCGCTTCAACCGCCGTTTTACCCTGACTTTGAAGATGGTCCTGATAGCCGGCGCGGTGCTCGAAGTATTGCAGGGGAACTGGCTGACCGCCAGCGCCACGCTCGGGGTCGTCGTCGTAACGTTTCTACCGGTCGCGTTGGGTCAGCGATTCGATGTCCGCATTCCACCGGAATTCGAACTGCTGGCGGTCGTGTTTGTCTACGCCTCCTTGTTTCTCGGGGAGGTACGCGGCTATTACCTCAAGTATTGGTGGTGGGACATACTTCTGCACACCGGTTCGGGGTTATTGCTTGGCATATTTGGTTTCCTGCTCGTGCACGTGATGAACGAAAAGGAGGACCTGCACCTTTCGATGAAGCCATCGTTCGTCGCGTTGTTCGCTTTCCTGTTCGCGGTCGGTATGGGCGTTCTCTGGGAGATTGTCGAATTCGCCATGGATCAGACTTTCGGGACCAATATGCAGAAGAGCGGTCTGGTCGATACGATGTGGGACCTCATCGTTGACGGACTGGGTGCCCTGACCATATCGATACTCGGCTACGGTTACCTGCGGACCAGCGGCAGCGAATCCTTCCTGGAACGCTGGATCCATCACTTCATCATTATCAACCAACGGTTCTTCCCGGAACGAGATTCCAAAGGGCGTTCGGACCGGTCCTGAGCCAGGTGCCCCTGCGGGCGGCCACGGCCACCCTGCGCATTCCTCGCCCACATGCGATAAAGTGCCACGTACCCCTGGGGAACGCTTCGAGCCGTTCGGGGGCAGGGCGTATTCGAAGACGGAGGAGCAGCTGTGGCCAAAGAAGTATTTTTCCGAAGCGGCGGTGTGAAATGCGCGGCCGATCTCTATTTGCCTAAGGGCCCGAAACGGGGTAAACGCGCCGGACTGGTGATGGGCCACGGCTTTACTATGGTCAAGTCGATGCTGACTGAGCAGGCGCAGTATTTCTGCGACGCCGGCTTCGTCGTACTCGTGATCGATTATCGAACGTTCGGGAATTCTGGTGGCCGGCCGCGCGGTCAATTGTTTCCGATGAACGAGGCCGAAGATTTCAAGAACGGCATCAGCTACCTGCAGGCCCGGCGCGACGTCGATGAGGAGCGGATCGGGCTGTGGGGCGCGAGTTTCGCCGGCGCAATGGTCAGTTATGTCGCGGCGTTCGACCGCCGCGCCAAAGCGACGGTCGCGGTGGTCCCGGTGACCGATGGCTACAAGTGGCTGAAGCTGCTGCGCAGCGAAGACAACTTCAACGAACTTCGCGAAGCGATCGCGAGTGACCGGGCTCGGCGTTTCAGAGGCGAAAAAGGGGAACGAATCCCGGCTTTCGCGCCCCAGGGAGAATTGTGCGGTCTTCCTTCTGACCGGGAGATAATGGATTTTCTGGCTGCCGTGCCCGAGGCATTCCCGACCTGGCGCGACACCATCACTCTCGAATCGATGGAAAAGATACTCGAATTCAGCCCACTGTCCTTCGTCCACCTGATCACTCCACGCCCCTACCTGATCATCAGTACCGGGGGACGTGACATCGTTCATCCGGCTTGGAGCGTCGCCGAGCTTTTCGAGCGTGCGCGTGAACCGAAACGGATTGAGTTCCTGCCGTTCGATCAAACGGCGCTCTATTTCGAACCGGGTCTCGGTGTCTCGAACAAACTGGCTTGTGATTTCTTTCTCGAGCAACTGGGCGGACATGGCTGACAAACGCCCGGCCAAAATTGAAACCGGTCTGCCGTTCGAGGCGCAGCCGGTAGGGAGCCGATGGCGCACGCAGCGGCGCACGGTCAGCGAACACGACCTTATGACCTTCGTGACGACGTTCGGCTTCGGCGAGGAATTGTTCCTCGACGAGGAGGCAGCCCGCGCGCTCGGCTTCGACGGCCGGTTGATACCGGGCGCGTTGACTTTGGCGCTGGCCGAAGGGCTGGTGATCGGCAGCGGTATGCTCGCGGGTACGGGCATGGCCTTCCTAGGCGGTGATATCGAAGTAAAAAAACCGGTAGTCGTGGGCGACACCCTCGAGGTCTGGGTCGAGGTGACCGCGGCCCGCATGACCGCGCGCGGCGACCGCGGCGTAGTGAGCACTCGCAATGAGGTGCGCAATCAGGATCAGGACCTCGTCATGGTGTTCACACCGTCTCGTATGATCAAAGCCCGTGGGGCCGACTGAGGCGCATTGACCCGAGGGTAATCGTGCCTTTCGCCACATTGGCGGTATTTGCCGCCACGATCGTTTCCTTGGGCGCGGCACCGGCACTCGCCGCCGAAGCGGCCCGCCCGGTTGAACTGACAATCTCCACGACGCACACCCCGAACGTACCGTGGGTCCACGTTATCAAGCATCATTTCGTCCCCGAGTTTCGGCGACGCTTGCGCGCGCGCACGGGAACGGACGACTACCGTTGGATCGAAGTCTACGGCGGGGCACTATCGAAATGGCAGCAGAGCCTCGAGACCGTCGCCATCGGCCTCGCTGACGTCGGTTGGGTCGGCACCCTATGGGAACCGGCGAAGATGCCGCTGCAGAACATCACCTACCACCTGCCCTTCATTACCGACGATCTCAGCGCGTTATTGCGTGTGTTCAACCGTATACATTCGGAGCTACCCGGCGCGTCGTCCGCCTGGAGTAAACAGCAGCAAGTCTTCCTCGGCGCCAGCGGCGTCGATACCTATCACCTGTTGACCCGCTTTCCGGTCCGTTCACTCGACGACCTCCGGGGCCGCAAAATCCTCGCGCCGGGAACCTCTGCCGTGTGGCTGTATGGTACGGGCGCGGTTCCGGTAAACGGCGCGCTGACCAGCTATTACACACAGCTCAAAACCGGAGTCGCCGACGGTGTCGTGTCGATACTCACGGGCGCCCACCCGTATCGCATACACGAAGTAGCGCCCTACATAACGCTGGTCGGGATCGGCGCCCAAATCACCGGTGGGTTAAGCGTGAACGCCGACACCTGGGATCGGTTGCCGGTGGAAGCGCAGCGTATCCTGCACGACCTGGGACGGGAAACCAGCGAATTGAGCGCGCTGGAAACCCAACGCCGCTATTCCGACGCGCTCGCCGCGATGACAGCGGCCGGCGCGATCGTGACGAGCTTGCCGCCGAACGAAAAACAGAAATGGATAGACGGTCTACCCGAATACGGAAGGGACTGGGTAGAACGCAACGAACGCAAAGGACTTCCGGCAAGGGCAATGCTGACGATGTTGATGGACGGGATCAGGGCCGCCGGCCTGCAGCCCCAACGGGACTGGGATCGTTATGAGTGAACGCTCCGGCAGCGCGGCGCCCCTTCCGTTTCCGCCCTTGCGCTACGTAAGCCGGCCGCTGGCGCAGGCGGCGGCTTTGCTCATCGTGGTGATCGTGATTTTGATCACGGTCGATGTCGTCAGCAGAAGCTTGTTCGAAGCACCGATCCGGGGAGTCACCGAACTCGTCTCACTATTCATCCCCGCAATCGTCTTTCTTGCGCTCGGTCAACTGTTCGTCGATGACAACTTAATCCGCTCCGAGGTGCTGCTGCGGCTACTCGAGCGACGCTCGGCGGCGGCCGCCCAGTCGCTGCAATGCCTTTTCCACATCGTCGGCGGGCTCATCGGGCTCGGCATCGCGCTGCCGACGGCGGCGGCACTGATCGAGGCGTTCAGAACCGGCGAATTCCTCGGGGTCGAAGGCGATTTCACCGTGCCTGTATGGCCTGCCAAGCTGGTCGTCGTACTTGGGTCCCTGTTGCTGGCAATCTTGTGTCTGCAAGCCGCCTGGCGCTCTGCTTCCTCGCGGGCACGCAGCGCTGAGACGATCTTGCGCCGGAACGGACTCGTATTTGTCGCGATCCTGGCCGGCGTCGCTGCTCTAACCGGCGGGGTGGCTCTCAGCGGCGGAGATCGCACGGCCATCGGATGCGCGGCGATCATTTTGATGTTCGTGTTCGTATATGCCGGCATGCCGGTCGCTTTTGCATTGACCTCGGCCGCGACATTCGGGATCTCGCTCATCAAGGGCGACGCGCGGATCGCAATCGATACACTTGCGCTCGTTGCCGACGGCGCGGTATCCAACTATGTATTTGCCGCCGTACCCCTGTTCGTACTCATGGGTCTCGTGGTCGGCGCGGCGGATATCGGCCGCGATTCGCTGCAGGCCGCTCACTGGTTGCTGCGGCGTCTGAAGGGCGGACTTGGCGTGGCGACGGTGGCGGCCAACGCCGTATTCGCTGCGATCACTGGGATCTCCGTCGCGTCGGCCGCAATCTTCAGTCGGGTGGCAGTCCCACCGTTGATCGAACATGGTTTTACGCCGCGGTTCTCCGTCGGTCTCGTCGCAGGATCCTCGGTCCTCGGCATGCTGATCCCGCCGAGCCTGCTGCTGATCGTCTATGGGCTCATCGCCGAAGTCTCGATCAGCCGCCTGTTTCTCGGGGCTATTGTGCCCGGTCTTCTGCTGGCGCTGGCATTCGCTATTGGTGTAATTCTGGCGGCGTCCATCGGCCCCCGGTTTGCCGTCGCCGACCGCAGCTCGCGAGACATTGCCGACACGATAGGCGCGCGCACCGCCTTCAAAAAGGCGCTCCCGGTAGCTGCCTTGATCTCGCTGGTTCTCGGCGGGATCTATGGCGGCGTTTTTACCCCGACCGAAGCTGGCGCGATCGGCGCGATCGCCGCCACGGTTCTTGCACTCGCGATGAAGCGGGCGAGTATCCTCGCGCTCGGCGGCTTGCTTAGCGAGGCTGCCGCAAGTTCGGCGTCGATCCTGTTTCTGATCATTGCGGCGAGCGCGTTCGCGGTAATGCTGACACTCTCTGGCATTCCCGCCCATCTCAGCACTCAGATTGCCGATGCCAATCTCGGCCTCACCCACTACGCCCTCGGCTACCTTGTGCTGCTGATCATCCTGGGAATGGTATTGGACTCGACCTCGATCCTGCTGATCATGGTGCCGCTGGCGTTGCCGACGATCCGCATGCTCGGCGGCGATCTCGTCTGGTTCGGGATAATCAGCGTTATCGGCGTAGAAATCGGATTGCTCACACCGCCCCTCGGCCTCAGCGTTTATGCGATCAAAGCCTCTCTCGCCGACGACACGATAACGTTGAACGACATTTTCATCGGCGCATTGCCGTTCACCCTGATTATGCTTATGGTGACACTCGCATTGATCGCGTACCCGGAACTTGCCCTGGTACCCTGAAATCAAAGAAGGCCGAAGAACGACCGCGAGGAGGCAGCCGAATGGGTTGGTGGGGTAAGATCGTCGGTGGGGCATTCGGTTTCATGCTGGGTGGGCCGCTCGGCGCGATGCTGGGAGCGGCCGTCGGGCATAGTTTCGACACGGGCGTGAAAGTCAGCGCCCAAAGCGCTTCGTTCGGAGACGGCCCGGACACCGAACGCATCCAAAGCGCCTTTTTCGCCGCGGTCTTTTCGGTCATGGGACACGTCGCCAAAGCCGACGGCCGCGTCAGCGAAGACGAGATTGATATGGCCCGTGCGGTCATGCAGCAGATGTCTCTGAACCAGGCCCAGACGCGGGTTGCCATGGATCTGTTCAACCAAGGCAAACAACCGGATTTCGATGCGGACGCAGTCGTCGAGCAGTTCAAATCCGAATGCCACCGCCGTCGAACCTTGTTGCAAATGTCCCTCGAAATTCTCATCCACGCAGCGTACGCCGACGGCATCTTACACACGCAAGAAGAGAAGCTGCTGAAAACGATCAGTGCGCGGTTGGGATTCTCGAGCGCCCATTTTCAACAATTAGAAGCGATGGTACGGGCCCAACGTTTCTTTACCGGCGACGGTGCTCAACCGAACAAACCGCCTCCGGCGGCGATGCTTGCGGACGCCTACGCGCTGCTAGGGGTCAAACGCGACGATTCCGACGCGGAGATCAAAAAAGCGTATCGTCGCATGATGAACCAGCACCACCCAGACAAACTGATCGCCAAGGGTTTGCCGGAAGAAATGATCGACCTCGCTACCGAGAAGACCCAGGAGATCAGGGCTGCTTACGAACTGATCAAGGAAAACCGATCGGCTTCAACGGCCGCCCGGCGAAACCAAACAGCATGAAATCGTTGCCCGGTAGACCGGCCTGCTTGACTTCGACGGCACAGTTCTAGAGAATGCGCCGCCATGCAATTTGCAACACCAATGTTCCGACTCTGCCTACTGCTCGCGATACAACCGCGTCTGGGCAAACGCTCGCGCGTGCGTGCCGATTGGAAATCGACGGTGACATGAATCGATCGTGATTCAAAAAAGATTTCGAAACGGCCGCAGTTGCAATCCACCTGCGGCCTTTTTTTTGCCCGTGTGGTTCAGGATGAGAAGAAATGACGACGAAAATCGCCTACCTTGGCGTAATCATAATCTGGAGTACGACGCCGCTCGCGATCAAATGGAGCAGCGAGGGCTTGGGGTACCTGTTCGGGATCACCTCGCGCATGCTGCTCGGTCTCATCGTAACGGTTCTGATCGTCCATTTTCTTGGCCTGCGCATACCATGGCACCGGCGCGCCGTACAGCCTTATGCCGCCGGCGGGTTCGGTATTTACGCTGCCATGAACAGCGTGTACTGGGGCGCGCAGTACATTCCATCCGGCTGGGTTTCGGTGGTATTCGGGCTGTCACCGATAATTACCGGCGCAATGGCCGCCGCGATGCTCAACGAAGATGCCCTGTCGCGGCACAGAGTCTTGGGCATCGTGTTGGGCTTTATCGGGCTGTTCGTAGTCTTCTCCCATGGCGCGAGCATGGGTGGCAAGTTCCTCTGTGGCATAGTGGCCGTCCTCGCCGGGACCAGCTTTCACGCCTTGAGCGCCGTTTTGATTAAACGCATCGACGCCAACGTCGGCGGATTCGCCATCACTGCCGGCGGACTCAGCTTTGCCGTCCCCCTGCTGCTGGTCACGTGGATGCTTGCGGGCGGCGCGATGCCCTCGGAATTTCCCCTGCGAGCCGTGGCGTCGATCGTCTATCTGGGTGTCGTCGCGTCTGCTATCGGCTTTGCCATGTACTACTACATTCTTCGCCGCATGGCGGTCTCGCGCGTATCGCTGATCGCCCTGATCACACCGGTCCTGGCGCTCCTCCTCGGCAATCTGCTCAACGGTGAACGCCTGAGTGCGGCGATTTTCGTCGGCACCGGATGCATCGTTTGCGGACTTGTCATCTATGAGTTTGGGCCAAACATGACGGCACGATTGCGAAATGGTTCTTCGCTGTGTCGTCTCGCCCGTTCGCGCGCCGACCGCTGATCCCATGATATTCACCGTCTTCAAACGATATTTTGGCTGGTCGCGGCGCTGCTTGGCCGCTTGGATTCGGATCACGCGCCTGGCGTTGCTCGGGAGCAATGAAGATTTCACCCGCGGACCGATCAACCGGGCGATCGCGCTGCTAGCCATACCGATGATACTCGAGATGCTGATGGAATCGATCTTCGCCATCGTCGATATCTTTTTCGTCTCGCGTTTGGGCGCCGATGCGGTTGCGACGCTCGGTATCACCTAGGCGGTCATCACGCTGCTCTATGCAGTTGCCATTGGGCTCAGCATGGCAGTGACGGCATTGATCGCTCGTCGCATTGGCGCGCACAACCGCAAGGGTGCGGCGATCGTCGCGGGCCAGGCTATATGGGTCGGCGCACTGCTGTCGATCGGGCTCGGGGTCTTGGGCGTCGCTCACGCCGGCGACATACTGAACCTGATGGGGGCGAGCCAGAGCTCGCGCGCCGAACACGCCGGCTATACGTCTGTCATGTTCGGCGGTTGCGGCAGCATCCTTTTTCTATTTCTCATCAATGGGATTTTTCGCGGCGCGGGCGACGCCAGTATCGCGATGCGGGTGCTTTGGTTCGCCAACGGCATCAACATTATTCTCGACCCGTGCCTCATCTTCGGCCTCGGGCCCTTTCCAGAACTCGGCGTGACCGGCGCCGCCGTTGCTACGACGACGGGCCGCAGTTGCGGGGTCTTACTGCAGTTCTATTATCTATTCGGGAGCAACACCCGCGTTGCCTTGTCGCTGCCGGATCTGCGGCCGCGGATCGACGAGATCCTGCTTTTGGTCCGCGTGTCAATCGGCGGCATCCTGCAGTATTTCATTGCGACCTCGAGTTGGGTACTGCTGGTGAAGATCATCGCCGCCTATGGCAGCAACGCGGTCGCCGGTTACACGATCGCCATACGCATCATCGATTTTACTATTCTGCCGGCGTGGGGTTTGAGCAACGCCGCGGCGACATTGGTCGGGCAAAACCTGGGTGCAGCACAACCGGAGCGGGCCGAGCGGCTTGTCTGGCGCGTCGCCGCCTACAACTTCGTGTTCTTGACGACTGTCAGCGTCGTATTTGTGCTAACTCCGGAACCCATCGTGCATGTGTTTACCCGAGACCCCGCGATTGTCGCCCATGCCGCGAGCTGCCTGCGCTGGCTGAGTTACGGCTTCGGTCTGTTCGCGATAGGGCTCGTATTGAATCAGGCCTTTAATGGTGCTGGCGACACGATGACGCCAACCCGGATCAATTTCGTCGCGTTTTGGCTCACTCAACTGCCCCTGGCTTACTGGTTGACGCAACGGATCGTAGGTGGACCGGACGGCGTGTTCATGGCGATCCTGATTGGCGAGTCGCTGATGACGCTAATTGCACTCGTAGTATTCAGACGCGGACGCTGGAAGTTGGTCAAAGTTTGAAGCCGAATAGCGCACGATCACCGATTTCGCTAATCTGGCCCGTGTTATGGGGTATCTCGCATCTGTTCGCGCTGGTGCCCCATTCCGTAATTAACCTTCATAATTCGTCGGGTGTCGTTCCGCGACTGCTTGAAGTTCGTTACAGACCAACAGACCAGGAGACTACCATGCAAGACCTTTTCTCCATTGCCGGGAAGACCGCGCTCGTTACCGGCGGCTCCCGCGGGATCGGACGGATGATTGCCCGCGGATATGTCGAACAAGGCACAAAGGTCTATATCTGCTCCCGCAAAGAGCAGGTCTGTGACGAAACCGCGGCAGAGCTTTCCGAATACGGCGAATGCATCTCCCTGCCAGCGGATCTATCGCGCATGGACGAAGTAGAGCGGCTCGCAGCTGAGCTTGGTGAGCGCGAACCTCGACTCGACATCCTGGTGAACAACGCCGGTGCGACCTGGGGAGCGACGATCGACGACTTCCCGGAAAAGGGCTGGGACAAAGTCATGGATCTGAACGTTAAATCGGTCTTCTTCCTCACCCAGAAACTGCTGGGGCTGCTAGAGGCGGGGGCGAGCGCGGAAGATCCGGCACGCGTTATCAACATCGGGTCGATCGACGGCCTCCATACACCGGTATTCGAGAATTTTTCTTACAGCCCCTCGAAGGCAGCGGTCCATCACCTGACACGGATGACCGCAACCCACCTCGCGGCGCGTGGTATCACGGTGAACGCCATCGCGCCCGGCCCGTTTGAAACGCCGATGCTGGCACCGATGATCGCGCAAATGGGAGATAGGCTCCGGGCGGGTGTGCCGCTCGGCCGCTTCGGTGAGCCGCAGGATATGGCCGGGCTCGCGATTTTTCTGGCCTCGCCCGCATCCGCCTTCCTTACCGGCGCGGTTATTCCGCTGGATGGGGGTATCATGGCCGCCTCCTAGCAATGACCCAGGACCGCAATAGTTGGTGACAGCGATGAATGTGAATTCCGAGATGACGACCCTTGATATTGTCTCCGATGTAGTCTGTCCGTGGTGCTACATCGGCAAGCAGCGCCTCAGCGGGGCGCTCGAGCTACTCGGACCGGAACTCCCAATGCGGGTCCGTTGGCGGCCCTACGAACTGAACCCGACGATGCCTCGCGACGGCATGGACCGCAAGGCTTACTACGTCCGCAAATTCGGCTCCGAAGAGTACGTCGAGCAATTGATCGCAAACGTCGCAGCCAATGCCCGTAATGACGGCCTCGAATTGAACTATGCGAACATCACCCGCGTACCCAATACGCGGATGGCGCACCGTCTCATCTGGTTGGCCGAGCGGTTTGACGCCCAGGACGCGATAGTCGACGGCCTCTTTGCCGCCTACTTCGTCGATGGACGAGACATCGGCGATAGCGCTGTACTCATCGACATCGCTGTGGCCGCCGGACTCGAACGCGCAACCGTTGAGAACTTTCTCGCCGGCGACGAAGCGTACGACATTATCGAAACCGAAGAACGCGAAGCACAGAGCTCGGGCATCCAAGGCGTCCCGGCGTTTCTATTAAACGGCCGCTTTCTTTTTTCCGGCGCCCAATCGCCGGAAACCATCTCACTCGCGATCACGCAGGCCCTGGCCCGAAATGCTCCGCAGTCGGCGTGAAGTCGGCGCGGACTTGGTGAGAATTCAGAACTCCCGACAGGACCGTGAACGCACCGTCGGAAGAAAACGCGTACCTCACGGACCACGCCGCGCTCCTGAATGAAAGTCATGCGCGCCTAATCGGACGCCCCTTGATTCCGGAGAAGAACTCGCCCGCCGCCCTCGGCGAAACGCTCTTCAGGGCTGCGTTCGCGGTATTGTCTTCGGGGACCGAAGCAGACCCGGTGTTCAACTATGCCAACGAGACCGCGCTCAGACTGTTCGAACTCGACTGGACATCGTTGATCACGATGCCTGCGCGCGAATCAGCCGAACGGGCGGATCAGGACACGCGGGCCGCCTTGATGCGAAAGGTCGAGCAAACGGGTTTCATCGAGGATTATTGCGGGGTCAGGATTTCGGCCGGTGGGCACCGTTTCATGATCGAGCACGCCACCGTCTGGAACGTGACGGACGCGGCCGGCTGCTTATGCGGCCAGGCGGCGACTTTCGGCGCGTGGCGTTTCCTCTGATCGACACGGTCTAGCGATCGCGGCAGCTGACGCAGAACCGCCGCGATCGCCAAAACGAATTTTCTACGCGGCGCTATAGAAACCCAGCGCCCAGATGGCCCAGATAACAACCTGTACCGTAAACAGCGTCGCCCTGACGAGGATCGCGGGGGTTGCGGTCGAGATGATGTGCGTAAGGGACTGCAGCACCCGCGAGCACAGAACGACCATGGCGAGCCCATCGGTCACCTCGCTCTGGCCGGTCGCAATCCCATACAGTAACAGTGAAGCCGGGATCACCAACCATTCGAGGCTGTTACGCTCCGCCCGGGTAATACGCCGGCCGAGCGGCGCCAGGTCGCCGCCCTGCTGGTCGAACAGGTTGGGTTCGTGGCCTTGGCCGAAGATCGCATGCCCGCGGGCGCCGAGTACGACAAACATTAAGGCGATCGCCCAGCCAATCAAACCGAATAAACAGGTAACACTAGCACTCATGATGAAACCCTCCCCAGGGATTGTGTCTGACAGTCGGAGCCCTCGCGCGGCAACGGCGACTCTGTTTTACTTTTCAGGATAGGCCAACGCTTACAGATTGCAATCGGCCGGTTCCGGTTCCCGATCCACAAGAAAAAGGGGCGCCGGCTACTACAGAGTTAGACCGCCCGTCCTGACGGAATGTTACGTGCCTGCGCCGCAATGGATCTTTACGCCACCGACTCCCTATGCCCCGGTCCGGCGGCCATGTTAAGTTGCGGGCTGCATTAATCAAAAAATGCCCGGAGGATGGCGATGCTGCAGTGGAAGATCGGCGATATCACGATAACCCAACTCATTGAAATCACCGACAGCAGCGGTGCGCTGGAGGTACTACCCGAGGCGACACCGGCCAACCTCGCCGAGGTCCCGTGGCTCAAACCCCACTTTGTGACGCCGGACGGGATCCTGATCATGAATATCCAGATGTTGATCATCGAAACTCCAGAGCAAAAAATGGTCGTCGACACCTGCATCGGCAACGACAAGGCACTCACGATCGAAGCATGGGCGGATCTGCAGCTGCCGTTCCTCGACGACTTGAAGGCCCTCGGCCACGACCCGGACTCCATCGACAAGGTTATCTGCACCCACTTGCACGTCGACCATGTCGGGTGGAACACGCGCAAAGTGGGGGGTCGGTGGGTGCCGACGTTTTCGAATGCGCGCTACGTAATGGTCGAACCGGAATTCGAATTCTGGCGCGACCTGGATGACGATTCGTTCGGTGACGTATTCGGGGAGTCGATACGACCCGTCGTCGACGCCGGGCAAGCGGATATGGTGCAAACGGACCATCGCGTTGCCGACGGCGTGCGGTTCGAATCGACGCCCGGGCACACCCCGGGTCATGTGAGCGTGCATATCGAGTCGAATGGTGAACAGGCGATCATCACCGGAGATATGATGCACCACCCGTGTCAGATCGCACGGCCCGACTGGGTGACGCCGTTCGATGCCGATAGCCCGGCGGCGCGCGCAACACGTGAACAATTCCTCGAACGGTACGCGGACGCGCCCGTTCTCGTGCTCGGCACCCATTTCGCCGATCCGGTGGGCGGCCGTATTGTGCGCGACGGCGACGCCTATCGTTTCGACGTTTAATACACTTTGCGATAAGGGATCCCGATGTCCGACGCAATTGATTACGAACGCGTTGAGGAGACCGCGCTCATCACTATCGACGATGGTAAAGCGAACGCCTTCGGCTACTCGGTGATCGAGGCTTTCAACGCAGCCTTGGATCGGGCCGAAAACGACGCCCGGGCGGTGGCAATACTCGGCCGCCCCGGTCTTCTATCCGGGGGGTTCGATCTTGCCGTGATCCGCGGTGGCGACGAATCGGAGATCATGCGGCTGGTCGTTGCCGGCGCGCGGTTGTTGATGCGCCTCTACGGGCACGCGCAACCGGTAATCGTCGGCGCAACCGGGCACGCCGTTGCGCTGGGTGCCTTAATGCTGCTCGCGGCCGACCATCGGCTGGGAATCCGGGGAGATTTTAAAATCGGCCTCAACGAAACCGCGGTCGGTTTGCCACTGCCGGCGTTCGCCATCGAACTCGCGACGGCAAGACTTTCTCCGCTCGCGCTGACCGCCGCGACCCTGGGTGCGAACATGTACGATCCCGATGCGGCCGCAAAGGTCGGCTACTTAGACGAAGTCACGGAGCCCGAAGCGCTCCGTGAAACGGCACTCGCCCGGGCCGAAGCCATGGCGAAGCTCGATGGCCCGGCTTTCGCCGCGTCGAAAAGCGCGCTGCGCGGCGAGGCCATCCGCCGGGCCCTCGACGGACTCGATTAGAACTTCGGCGGCTATGACAACCGCGCGTAACGGAAACACTAGCGAGACCACTTATTATTGGGGTATTGCGGCCGATTTTCTGCGTCTCAACGACGTCGATCGCGGTACGCTTATGGGATTCCCCTGTCTTCGCGTAAACGGTGATTTTTTCAGTACCTGCGAACATCGAAGCGGGGATCTCATCGTCAAGCTGCCCAAAAGCCGGGTCGCCGGATTAATCGAGGCGGGTCGCGGCGAAGCTTTCGCTCCGGCTGGCCGGATATTTCGCGAATGGGTGCTCGTAAAAAAGCGCAACCGAAAAGCCTGGATCGCATTAATGGAAGAGTCTCTGGCGTTCGTATCGCAGGCAAAACAATGAGCGGGGAATCAATTCCATAACGTATTGCATCGCACAAGCGCTTTCTCGAGATTTCTACGCCTGTTTCCCTCTTTTCCACTCGCCTTACGACGACCGCCACGGATGCCGAGAATTGTGGTTACGCATGAATAATGCAGGCTAGGTGATCGGACCACGGGTGGTTTCGCTGAGGGCTTCGTTAACATCAAAGACTTTGCCGCTAACCCCGGTTATGCCAAATCCCTTGAGCCTCTCGATATGCATTTCCAGATACGCCCGCGCGTAGGCTTCGTTAGCGAATAGATAGATCCCGCCTGCTATCTTCTCGGTTTCGTTTTCCGTCCAAATCTTCCAAATGAATCCCGGTTCCTCGCTTATAGCGAGCGCAAGATCAGACAACGCTGCCGCCATCTCATCGCCGAACGGACCGGTGAAAGGAAAATCGACCTGTAACAACGTTGGCATCTATTGGTCCTCCGAGTATTGTTCGTCGTAGTAACGGCTATCCAAAAAACGGTCGTGTCGCCGGGCCGCGCTCAGATTTCGAGTTCGTATAGCTCGGCGAACTCCGCATACTCGGCCTCCCAGTCGACGCGGTACTGGCCCTTCGCGTTCAACGATACGAAATCGGCAAAACGAGTTATCCATTGATGGAGCATCATCCATTCGATGGCGACGTCGCGACTGGCGCCGCTCCCGGGCGATTGGACGTGCGCACGGCAGTAGGTTGCGGCTACAACCAGGTGATCGAGTTCCTCGGAGGCCAACGCCAACTGCACCGCTTCCACCTCGGCGCGATAGAGTGCACCCAAGATCTGCCGGACCGCCGCGGGACCCGAATTCACGGGATCGTCACAATCGAGAGGCGGTTCGGCCGATTCCGCCGCCGTGCATGCAGCGAGGTAGCACAACCACGCAACCGAGGTCCAAACGGCGTGTCGTTTAGATACCATGCCTGCGCTCCATAGTCCCCGGTAGTTCAACCTCGGTCGCACTCGACGC
>PVBE012074101.1_pt1 | contig 31268 bp, 25 predicted proteins | sample 1631181 | NCBI WGS metagenome assembly PVBE01 (sample SAMN08397723, study PRJNA350692) | Marine metagenome, whole genome shotgun sequencing project. | isolation source: water | place: Pacific Ocean | collected 2012-04
ATGAGGAAGATGCCAGAGGACAGCTCGAGCATGGAGACGTTGAGCTGGTTGACGTCCGAGCCGCAGTCCGCCACCACGAAGTCGCACAGCGGCCGGACCATCTCGAAGATCTTGGCGAAGATCTTCGGATCCACGCCCCGCGCAGCCGAGGGATCGGCAGCCAGCGGCAGGTAGCCCACGCCCGTGGCGTGAACGGCGATCTGCCGCGACATGGACTGGGTGTCCAGCTTGGGGAGGTAGGGGGCCAGATCCGCCACGCCCCTCGGGGCCTTGAGGCCCAGCAGGGTGCCGATGTCTCCCGCGCCCTCGGGATCTCCTTCGACGATCAACACCGAGGCTTGCGTTTCCTTGCGCAGGGACATGGCCGCATTGACGGCGAACGTGCTCTTGCCGACGCCGTCCCTGGCGCCGCCCACGGCGATGATGCGTGCGGGGGCACGAGCCATGGCGGCTACTGCCGAACCTCGATCAGGTTGAACTTGTCCTGCAGGTCGCGATTGGCCTGGGTGCTGCTCTCGTAGACCTGAGGCGTGACGAAGACCAGGAACTGACTCTTGGATTTCTTGTAGTTCTTGCTCTTGTACAGGGTGAAGACCGGGGTACCGGTGTCCGACGCTGCATCGGGGATGGCGTTGTACTCGACGCGGTCACTCAAGCGCTGCAGGCCGCCGATGACGATGCTCTCGCCCGCTCGGCAGTACTCGCTGGTGGCGATTCGGGATGTATCGATGGTCTGGTAGCCGTTGGGAGCGATCTCCCCGATCGCGCTGGTCTCGATGGAGATGGAGATGTCGACGTCGGTGCCTTGGGCGAAGGGCGTGACGTCGAGGGAGATGCCGACGTCCTTGTACTCGATGGTGGTGGTGAGGCCCTCGGAGACGACGAAGGGGTACTGGATGCCGGAGAAGATCGAGGCGGTGTCCGCGCTCTTCACCGCCACGGAGGGGTTCTCCATGACCCGCGCATAGCCGGTAGTTCGCGCCCGATTGAGGCGGGGCAGCAGACCGTAGAGGGTAGCCTGGGCGTAGCCGGTGACGTCGCCCCACCCCTCGGCGGAGTCGTACGGTGCCTGGAAGAAGAACTCGACGCCGTTCTCGGTGGCCAGAGGGCTCCAGTTGATGCCCCAGGAGTCCACGAGGCTCTTGGTGAGCTCGACGAAGTGCACGATGACGACCACGGTGTCGGTGCGGCCGGGGATTCGGTCGGCCTTGCGGATCTCGAGCACGTTGATGACGTTGTTGTAGTAGGCCCTGGCGATGGCCTCGGCGCGCTCCGACGCCGTACCCGAGTGGACCACACCTTCGAGCAGGATCTTGTCGGAGACCAGCCGCACCTGCACGCCAGGTACGCCGATCTCCTTCTGGATGAGATCGGCCAGCAGGCGCTGGGACACGGGGGAGAGCCGCACCATGGAGACCACGAGCGGCTCGCGCTCGGCGAGGTTGGTGACCCGCTGCAGATCTTCGTCGAGGCTGACCTCGCCCTGGACGTACACGCGGTCGTTGACCAACTTGAAGTTGAGCCCCTCGACATCGTCCAGAAGCTGCTGGACGTTCTTCATGACCCGCGAGAGATTGGCGGGAATGACGGTGATCTCGAACTGATCCCGGCGCACACCGGAGCTGTCGTAGACGATGATGTTGGTGCTTCCGGGTTTGCGACCCGCGACGAGAATCTGCTGAGAGTCGCGCAGGGGCACCACGCGGATCAGCTCGGCCGATCCTCCGGAGACGTCCCCGTACTTGTAGGGGATGTCGATGGCGATCTGGGAGGCGACGACCACGACCTGGTCGGCGATGGTCTCGTCTTCCTGTGCCCAGGCCACGCCCGGCAAAAAGAGCAGCAGCGCGCCGAACAGGGCGAGCAGGCTGGCGAGCTTGCGCATCCTAGTATTTCCCGGACTGGATGAGCCGGTAGCGCGGTTTGGGGTTGTAGCGGACCTGTTGGGGAATGCCGAGGGTGGAGTGAATGGTGGCGTGCTCCAGCTCCACGAAACGATCGGCCTCCCAGAGGGAGCGCAGGGTGATGTTGAGGCTGCCCAGTTCCTGGGCCAGGATGAGCTTCTGGGACTCGTTGGGGGTGAGCTCGAGGGTGACCGTGCGGGTGTCGTTCTTGCGCTGCACCTCGCGGCGGCGCTCGGAACCGAACAGATCGGAGGACTCGCCATCTTCGCCCAGATCCGCGGAGGTCATGATGGTGGCCGAGGTGGGGCGCCCGATGTCCGCGCCCACGGCCAGCACGCGCACGTTCTGGAACAGCGTGACCGTGCGCATGTCGGACTTCTCGCCCTGACCGAAGTCGAAGGTACCCACCAGGTCGATGTAGTTGCCGGGCTTGAGGTGCCCGCCCACCGCGGTGATGTTGTCCACGGCGATGGCCACCGCGCGGTGCTTCTTCTGGACGAAGTAGGCCAGCCCCGCGTCGTCGGCTCGCACCAGCTTGGTGGACACCACCTGCTCGGTCTCGAGGATGGGATCGGCGGTGATCTGGCCCAGGATGTCTTCGACCGAGGACAAGGCCTTGGGCTGTCGCCACTTGCGCGGAACGTCGATGACCCTGACCATGGTCTCGTCGAGCTTGAAGTGCGCAGGGATGTTGCGCTCGGCCACCAGGGTGGGCAGGGGCTCGGACTGCCACAGCAGCTCCTTTTCCCGGCTGGCGACGTAGCGCCACTGGGCCAGAGAGGCCACGAGAGCGACGATGAGGGCGACAATGAGGGCGCGCGGGTTCTTCAAGGAACCTCCCGCTGACTGAATGTTTCCGGATCTTCCGTGGAAGCTCGAACTCGAGATGGGGAGGGCGCAGACCTCCCCGCGACCCCGACAGGGGTGCGCGAACGGGAAGCATATCAGATCAAGCGCGCGTAGCGCGCGCAGCACGCCCCCCCTACCCGTGCCCGGATCTCCGACCCCACCGAGGCGGAGGCCATCCCCGCGCTAGCGCTTGTTTCCGGAGCCGTCCTGGGTTCCGGAACTCAAGACCACCCCTGCGTCCTCGGTCATCGCCTCGTAACCCTCGGCGAATGGACCGAGGAAGGCATAGCCGGCAGCCACCAGGGCGATGGCCAGCACCGAGACCACCAGCATGTACTCCACCGTGCTCTGGCCACGGCGCGAGAGGTTGAACACCCGGCGAGAAGAAGTGACGCGACGTGGGGTCATGACCAGAACCTGAAGAAGTGCGGAAAGATCCGCGAGAGGAGGTAGCCGGCGGCGATCACGCTGGCGAACGGAGCCGTCATGGGGGCGGGCCCATCGGGCTTGCGGAAGATGCCTGCCTTGAGCACGCGGAACAGGCTGCGCAGGCGCCCAGAACGCCAGAGCTGCACGAAGCCGACGGGGATCTGCACCAGCAGCACCAGCACGAACACCCGCAGGACCTCGAAAGGCCCCAGGATGGCGCCGATGACCATCAGCAGCTTGGCGTCGCCTGCCTTCATGGCGCCCCCGAGGTTCCAGAACAGGAACCCGGGCACGAAGGCGGCCAGGATGCCGGCGAAGGAGTTCAGGAAAGCCGGGAACATCGCCCCGGCGTCCTGCTGGATGAGCGCGAGCACCGGGTGAACCACCAGAGCGACGGCCATGCCACCGAAGGTGAGTACGTTGGGGATCTTCTGGGTGCGCACGTCGGTGTAGACCGCCACCACCAGGATCCCAACGACGAAAAAGTCCGCCGGGGTCAGCAGCCGCCAGAATTCCATGAAGCCCCACCTGAATCAGGGGTAGGGCATCTGGACGGTACGACGAACGTTGTCGAACACGCCACGCGCCGTCTCGCCAAAGGCGATGAAGCCCAGGGCCAAGGCAACGCTTATGACCGCCACCGCGAGCATGTACTCCACCACGGCCTGACCGCGGCGCGGAGCGAAGACCTGCCTGCGGGTCGGCGATGGGGTGGAGCACGCCATGGCTAGTTCCTCGCGGTGCCAGTGCCGGTGACCTCGCCAGTGGAGAGGATGTCCTTGATGTCGAGGGCGAGGTTGTCCACGCCCTCCTGGAAGGTAGGCACGAAGATGTAGGCCGCCGCCACGATGGCGATGACGATGACGGAAATGAGCAGCATGTACTCGACGGTGGACTGGCCACCCCTGCGACGTACGAACATGAGCTGCGCCTCACGAGAGGGTGTGCGTCCACATACGATAGCAAAACCCGGGCCAACACGCACCGATACTCCAACCGGGCCGCCATGGCAGCGGGTGTGCCGAGCCAAGACGGGCCCCTCTGGGGCAGAACCCCACTCTTCCACCGCTTGTCCATAGGTTTTTCCATGACGGGAATCGCGGCCTGGACGGGACACTCCGTACCCAGACACACCCACGGTGCGACACCACTGCCCCAGGCACGGCGAGACCTTTGGGTCGCACGAGAGCCCATTTGCGGTGAACGCGCTAATATGGCCGCTCCACCGCCACGGTTGCGCTACGACCGGGCAAAGGCAACACAGGCAGGAGATGACCCAGCCGGCGCCCAGCACCTTCGGTAAGTACCGCATCCTGGACCGGGTCGCATCCGGTGGCATGGCCGAGATCTTCAAGGCCCGGCTCGAGGGTATCGGTGGCTTCCACCGCACCTTCGCCATCAAGCGCATCCTGCCCCACCTCACCTCGAACCCGGAGTTCGTGGACCTGCTGGTGGACGAGGCCAAGGTCGCGGGGCTGCTGTCCCACGCCAACATCGTCCAGATCCTCGACCTGGGACGGATCGACGATCACTACTTCATCGCCATGGAGTACGTCTCGGGGCACAACCTGGGTGAGGTCATGAAGCGCTGCCTGGAGAAGGGCATCACCCTGCCGGTACCCCACGCGGTGTTCATCTGCATCGAGGTGCTCAAGGGGCTCGAGTACGCCCACCACCGACAGGTCATGCGCGACGGCCGCCCGGTCCCCCTCGACATCGTGCACCGCGACGTCTCGCCCTCGAACATCCTGGTGAGCAACCAGGGCGAGGTCAAGATCACCGACTTCGGCATGGCCAAGGCCAGCGTCAAGGCCCTCGAGACCATCGACGGGGTGGTCAAGGGACGCTTCGACTACCTCGACCCGGCCCAGGCCCAGGGCAAGCCCGTCAGCCAGCGGACCGACCTGTTCAGCCTCGGCGTCGTCTTCTACGAGATGTTGGTAGGGGATCACCCCTTCAGGCGAGACACCGACATGGCCACCCTCGAGGCCATCCGTGGAGGCCAGTTCGAGCCTGCATCCTTCGTCAACATGGACATTCCAGCCCAGCTCGACGACGTCATCGGCAAGGCCCTGGCCGCCGATCCGGCCGATCGCTTCGCCAACGCAACGGCCTTCAAGGAAGAGCTGGACCGCTTCTTCCACGAGTCCGAGTTCATCTTCACCCAGTCCACCCTGGCGGCCTTCCTCAAGGGCCTCTTCCCGGAACAGAAGCACCGCAGGGCCGGCCGCGGGGCTCCTCCCCCCAGGCGACCGATGGACCGCGCGTCACCGATGGTGCCCCCCACGGACTTCGACGACGAGGACATCCTCCCCACGGTGGTCCAGGAAAACCCCCTGAGCCGGGCTGATGCCCAGCCGGCGAGGCCCAAACCACCCCCACCGCGAACACCCGGGAGGTCTCCAGCCGCTGCCTCCATCCACGAAGCGGCAACCATGCTCCGCCGCATCCCCGACGCCAGCGCCGCCAACCCCTTCGCCCAACCAGCTGGGCTGGCCGACGCGGCCACCCTCATCCGCGCCAACCCCCTGTTGGATGGCGGCGAATTGGGCGAAGCCGAAACCCAGATCAAGCGGCGGCCCAGCTTCGAGGGCAAGCCCCTGGTTCCCGACGATCCGGCCGAACCAGGCCCGACGTCGTCTTCGGCCCTCTCGATGGCCTTCCCAGAGCCGGAAGGCCGCCCAACTCTGGCCCGGGCCGATCTCGAGCGACCCACCGTGGCCAGTGATCCCCCGGCGCCCTCGGGCGAGGTTCCCAGCTGGGGGGCCCCCGCCGGGCACACAGCGCCCAGCCCACCGGGCCCCGATCCGTGGGGTCACCCACCCCCTCCAGCCCAGGCTCCGCCACCCGCCCCAACCGCGCCGCACCCGGCTGGCGTCTACCCCCAGGCCTACCCGCCATCGGCCCACGTCCCCATCGACGAGGCCCCCATCCCACCGCACCAGCCGGTCGCGGCGGCGCCCCTGCCGAGCGCCGACCCGCTGCCGGCTCGCATTCCCCTGCGCACCCATCTCGCCTACATGGCAGGCGCCGTCTTCACCTTCATCCTCGGGCTCCTCCTGGGCGCTGTGACCACCTACGCGGTGGCCAGTCAGCTCTTGGTGGCCCCCGAGACGGTGAGCGCCCCCAGCACCGCACGAGTCAGCTTCCTGCTGCCCGACGGCGCGAAGCTGGAAGTGGACGGCAAGGCCCAGGCGTCCGACTCGAACCTCGAGCTGGATCCGGGACGTACCCACGAGGTCCGGGTGCTGATGGAAGGCCAAGAACCCACGGCATTCCCCCTTCAACTGACGGCGGGCGAGCACCGCACCGTGGTGGTGTCCCCGACCATGACGGAGTAGTCCGAATCGTGAGCGCAAACGTACCGGCCCCAGCGGCCGAAACCCGCCCGAGCAAGGTCATGCCCATAGGACCCATGGTCAAGGCCCTGCGCCCCAAGCAGTGGACCAAGAACGGCCTCGTGTTCGCCGCCCTGGTCTTCGCCTACCAGTTCGACAATCCCGACTCCTGGATTCGAGCACTAGGGGCGTTCGCGGCCTTCTGTCTGGTCTCGAGCATGGGGTATCTGGTCAACGACATTCGCGACCGCGAAGTCGATGCCAGACACCCCACCAAATGCAATCGACCCATCGCCAGCGGCACGCTCACCGTCCGTTGGGCCGTGGGTGAGGCCGTCGCCGCCGGATCACTGGGCCTCTTCACCGCATTCGCCATGGGATGGGAGTTCCTGCTGGTGACGCTGGCCTACTTTGCCACCACGATGAGCTACAGCTTCTTCTTCAAGCACGTGGTCATCCTCGACGTCATGATGATCACGGTGGGCTTTCTGTGGCGCGCGGTGGCTGGCGCCGTGGTCATCGACGTACACATCAGCCCCTGGCTCCTGCTCTGCGCGGCCTTCCTGGCGCTGTTCCTGGGCTTCAACAAGCGCCGGGGAGAGATAGCCCTCATCGCCGATGACGACGACGACCCCGACACCGAAGAGCTCGCCGCGGTGCGCCCCTCCCTGGCGGCATACCGACCCGGCATGATCAAGGAGTTCCAGTCCATCACGTCGAGCGGCACGGTCATCTCCTACGCCCTGTACACCGTGCTGGGCTCCCCCACTCCGTGGCTGCTCGTCACGATGCCCTTCGTGCTCTACTTCGTGTTCCGCTACATCTACCTGGTGGATCGCGGCGACGGAGCCGCCCCCGACGAGCTCCTGGTGAGCGACAAGCCCATCGTGATCGCGGCTGGGCTGTACGCGGCCGTTTCGCTCCTGGTCCTCATCCTCGCGCCCCACCAGATGCCCACGCCCTGAACGTCCAGGGGAGCCGAGATCGCAGGCAGAGGCTCCCGAGACTCAGTCCCTCCGGGGCAGCGCTCCCTCGCGCCCGCGGCGGGGCAGGCGCACGCCGGCGAGGGCGGGCCAGGGGATGTCGGGGGCCGAGGCCAGGATGCAGAGACTCTGGCCGGAGTCCTGATCGCGGTAGAGCACCCGAATCGGCACGTGGCCGTCGTGGGCGGTCCAGACGCTCGGATCCAGGCAGAGCTCCACCCCGACACCGAAGCTGGCCTTGTCGGTGAACGCCGCCCGCAGACCCTCCTGCTCCACGAACTCGGGGGCCACGGGAACCTGTAGTTGCCAGGAACGCTGGCCCGACTCGAGGATCACGGCGTCGGCACCTGGCACGATCTCGTCGTCCCTCACACGCACGGCCAAGCAGAGCTCGTGAGGGGCCAAGCGAGCAGCCAAGGCGAAGCTGGCATCGCGGGTGCTGTCCCAGGACTCCACACCCTGGGCCACGTGCGAGCGGGTCCCCACGGCCAATGCATCGTCGCCGGTCCACTCGCTCAAGTCTCCATCGACGGTACTCTCCTGGGCCCGCGCCGCGACGGCTCCCGCCATCTTGAACCGACTCTCGAGCACCTCGAGGCTGGCTCCCTGAAAGTACTCCTCGGCGATCCAGTGGACGGCGACGATGCCGTCCACGTCGTCCAGCAGGGGAACCGAGTCCCCTCGCTCGCCCCGCGGGAGGGTCAAGACCATATGCTCCTGTTCCAGGTAGACCGCGAAACCGCGGTCGGGTCCGAAGCGCTCGAAGCGCTCCACGGCTTCCGCCACCTGCAGCTCGCGCAGCTCACCACTGAAGAGCTGGACCTCCCACCAGCGGGGATCGCCCCGGGCCGGAACGAGCCGCAGCAGCGCGACACGCTCCCGCAGATGGACCACCTCCAACCGGTCTCCAACCTGCCCCGCCACGTCCACCGTGACCGTGAACTTCTGGTTGCGCAGCAGGTCGTGGACCTCCAACTCGTGAACGACGCTGCCGCCATCACCCAGGCGCGAGCGCGGCTCGTACTGGTACATCCGCTCGCCGTCGTACGACACCAGCCCAGGCGCCACCCGCAGCGTGGGTCGCTCTCGGGGGGCCTCCAGGTCCACCAGGAGGCTCAGGTAGTCCCCACCTTCCAAGCGGGCGACGACGCTGACCATGGTGGGCAGGCCGATCCGTGAAGGTGCCGTACAAGACGTCGTGGTGAGCGCGGAGGCCGACAGGGCCAGCGCCAAGAAAGTCCACCCAGGGCCGCTGGCCTCGGAGCGCCAGGCCGAGCTCACGACGGGACTTCCAGAAGGCCGGGGAGATCGCGCGTGCAGGGGCTGCCCGAGTGTAGGCCGAAGAAGAGCGCCCCCCGACCTCCGTCGGGCCGCAGAACCCGAACCTGCTGCCCAAACACGGGCTGGGTGGCAATCTCGGGGCAGCGGTCTCCGGCGGAGAGCCTGCTCATCGCCGCTGGGTCCCCCCGAACTGGTACTGCCCCTCGAGGGTGAACATGGGCATACCCAAGAAGACGTCTTCCTTGAGCTCGGGCACGAAGGGCGAGCAGAGGAAGTGACGGTAGCCCATGCGCAAGCCCACGGCGCCACGCTGTACCGTAAGATCGGCGCCGAGAAAGCCAGCCACTTCGTTCTGGTAGGGCGTCTGCCCCTCCGCGGAATCGCTGGCGAGATCCGAGAGCCACACGGTGGCCATGCCCCCACGGGGAAGGATGTCGAAGCTGAAGGCCTGGGGCTGCACGTGGGGAATGCGCAAGCCCAGGGCGATGTAGATGGCGTGCCGCAGGCGGAGAGCATCTTCGGGCAGCGTGTCCGGATCCAGCTTCTCGGCATCCGGATAGCCGAACGTGGCCAAGCCCCCTGCGTCCACGAACCCAAGCCGCGTGAGTCGGGAGTCGAAGCCGCCGGTGATGCCGAAAGGCGCGGGCCCTTCCACGACCGAGGCACCGAGGTGGACACGGTTCATGGGATCGAGGGCCTGGGACGCAGCGGGCTTGGCCCAGGTCGCGGCGCCAATCAGCAGCCCAGCGAAGACGAGGTGGCAAGGTCCCGAGATGCCGTTCATGAAAACTCCGGGGTTCGGGGACCCATGATAGCCCCTCAGTCGGAGCTTGGCGCCTGACAGGCCGTCGGGAAAAGCCACGCCGCGAGATCCTCGAGACCCTCCATGTCCTGGATCGGCCGATCGAGCAAGGAAGAGCAGGGGCGAGCCGAGGATGCTGGCGATGGGGTCGCCGGTGGAGCGGGCGCTCGAGGAGCCCCCCACGCCTCAGATGTCCAGGTTGCGCACGTTCAGGGCGTTCCGCTCGATGAACTGCCTCCGAGGCTCGACGGCATCGCCCATCAGCACGGTGAAGACCTCGTCGGCGTCGGTCTGGTTTTCGACGCCCACCCGCACCAGGGTGCGGGTAGTGGGGTCCATGGTGGTGGACCAGAGCTGATCTGGGTTCATCTCGCCCAGACCCTTGTAGCGCTGGATGTCCCAACCCTTGGCCACCGCGCGCATGAGGATCTGTTGGAGGTTCCACCAGCTGTGCAGTTGTTCACCGCCCTGGATGGTGACCGGTAACGGCAGACTCTCGGCCAGGTTGCGGTGGATGTTGCGGAAGTGATCGAGATCGCCCGCTTCCGAGGAGCCCCCGAAGCGCAGCGTATGCGGGGCACCATCGCGGAGGCCCGTGAGTACCACGACCTGCTCGTCGGACTCGGGATCGGTCTGGAGTTCGGCCTGCGCTTGGGTGAAGTCGGGCAGCAAGCGCCCGAGGTTGGCCACGAAGCGCTCCAGCCGCGCTTGCTCGAGGGTGGGGTCTTCCAGGGCCTCCAGGCCGCCGGAGAGGAACCACACGTCCAGGATGTCCGGGTCCACCAAGCGCTCGTGAAGCTTGAGACGGGCAGCGTAGCGGTTGAGCACCTGGACCGCGGCGGAAAGCGCCTCGCCATCGAGCTCGCCCGCAGAGGTCTGGAGGCGCAAGGACCGAAGCCCCGAACCCACCAGGTAGGCCTCGAGCTCGGCGTCGTCCTTGAGATAGCGCTGCTTCTTGCCGCGCTTGGCCCGATACAGGGGAGGCTGGGCGATGTAGAGGTGGCCGGTCTGGACCAACTCGGTCATCTGGCGGTAGAAGAAGGTGAGCAGCAGGGTGCGGATGTGAGAACCGTCCACGTCGGCGTCGGTCATGATGATGACGCGATGGTAGCGCAGTCGGGTGAGGTCGAACTCCGCGCCGATGCCGGTGCCGAGCGCCGAGATGATGGTGCGCACTTCCTGGTTGGAGAGCATGCGATCCAGGCGCGCCTTCTCGACGTTGATGATCTTGCCCCGGAGGGGAAGGATGGCTTGATATCGCCTGTCGCGCCCCTGCTTGGCGGAACCGCCTGCGGAGTCGCCCTCGACCAGGTACAGCTCGCAGAGGGAGGGATCACGTTCCTGGCAGTCAGCCAGCTTGCCCGGAAGGTTGCTCCCCTCGAGCAAGGACTTTCGCCGCGCGAGATCTCGGGCCTTGCGCGCGGCCGCACGCACGCGAGCGGCGTCGATGGCCCGCTTGATGACCGACTTGGCGACCCTGGGGTTCTCGGCGAAGTAGATGCCGAGTTGCTCGTTGACCAGCGACTCGGTGAGGCCCCTGACCTCGGAGTTGCCCAGCTTGGTCTTGGTCTGCCCCTCGAACTGCGGTTCCTGGATCTTGACCGACAGCACCGCGGTGAGGCCCTCGCGGATGTCGTCACCGGAGATGGAGGCGCCCTTCAGTTCCTTGAGCAGCCCGGTCTGTTGGGCGTAGGTGTTGACGGTGCGGGTCAGCGAGGCCTTGTAGCCGGAGACGTGGGTGCCCCCCTCCAGGGTGTTGATGTTGTTGGCGAAGCTGTACAGCAGCTCGTTGTAGGCGGTGGTCCACTGCAGTGCGAGGTCCACCTGGAGGCCCTCGCGCACGCCGGTGATGAACACGGGAACCTCGTGCAGAGGGTTCCGTTCTCGGTTGAGGTGCTCGACGAAGGACACGATGCCGCCTTCGTAGCACCAAGACTGCAGCTCGCCGTCGCGCTTGTCCTTCAAGGAGATGGCCAACCCCGGGTTGAGGAAGGCGAGCTCTCGCAGGCGCGAGGCCAGACGGTCGGCGGAGAACTCGATGGTTTCCTCGAAGATCTCGGGGTCGGGCATGAACGTTACGCGGGTGCCCCGCTTGCCGGATGGGCCGAGCTTGCGCAGCGAGTAGTCGGGCACGCCGCGGCGATAACGCTGACGCCAGTGGAATCCGTCTCGGTGGATGTCGATCCGCAGCCAGCTCGACAGGGCGTTGACGCAGCTGACACCCACACCGTGCAACCCACCGGAGACCTTGTAGGAGCTGTGGGAGAACTTGCCCCCGGCGTGCAGGGTGGTCATGACCACCTCGGCCGCAGACCGACCCTCGGTGGGGTGCATGCCGACCGGGATGCCCCGACCGTTGTCCGCCACCTTGCACGAGCCATCGTGATTGATGGTGACCGAGACGGTGTCGCAGAATCCAGCCAAGGCTTCGTCGATGGCGTTGTCTACAACTTCGCTGACGAGGTGGTGCAGCCCTCGGGAGCCGGTGCTGCCGATGTACATGGCTGGCCGCTTGCGCACGGCCTCGAGGCCTTCGAGCACCTGAATGCTCGATGCGTCGTATGAGGTATGCTCGGTGTCCTGTTGAGCCATCTGGGACCACTCCGCCTCGCCTTGGGCACAGGCTCCGGAGTCGTCTCCGGAGAAGCCTGCACCCACGTCGTCGGGCAGGTCGTGAACGTCCCTTCCTAACCCCGTGAAACGACGGATGCCACCGTGCCAGAGCGGATCTCCACAGCTTGACCACCTTCGCTCGAGCAACGCAGGACGGGTTCCGGATCCGTGGTGGTCACCAGCACCTGAGAGCGAAGCCCCTCGATGTGACCTACCAGCCGGCCCAGGCGCTCCCCATCCAGCTCGGAGGACAGATCGTCCATCAGCAGCAGGGGGGGATCACCCTCGGCACCAGCCACGGACAGTTCGGCGAGCTTGAGGGCGAGTGCCAGGGTCCTCACCTGTCCCTGGGAGGCAAAGCTCCTGGCCGAGACGAGCCCACCCCCGGGCTGGCCCACGGAGAGGAGCAGATCGTCCCGCTGGGGGCCCACCAGGTTGATGCCTCTCCGCAGCTCTTCGTCCCTCACGCGGTGCAGCGCGCGCAGATAACGATCGCTCGCCGAAGAAGGATCGGCCCCTTCTTCACCCAGCAGCGCGCTGCGATGGGAGAGCTCCACGCTGGCCCCTCCGGACAGCAGACCGTGCACCTGCGCCAGGGGCCTCCGCAGGGCCTGGATCAGGCGCTCGCGACCCAGCGCGACCTCCACGCCTGCCTCCACCAAGCCCAGGTCCCAGGCCTCGAGCTCCGCCACGGTGGCACGCCCCGAGCGCAGCAGGGCCGACTTCTGGGACAGGAGCCGCTGGAAGGTACGCACGCGATCCAGGTGGATCGGCCAGGCGTTGAAGGCCGCACGGTCCATGAACCGACGTCGCAGATCCGGTCCCTCTCGAACGATGCGCGTGTCGTCGGGGGTGAAGGTGACCGCGCGTAGACGCGCGAAGTAGGTCCCGGCTTCCCGAACGGTGGTGCCATCCATGCGTGCACGCCGCTGATACCTGCCGCCATCGACGGGAGCCACGCTCAGGCCGAGCCAGGCGCGCCCCAGCTGACTCTCCGCGTGACCCTCCACGGAGCCTGCTGCCTGGCCCCAGCGCACGACCTGGTCCCAGCTGGAGCCCCTGAAGCTCTTCCACGTCGCCAGGACGGCTGCAGCCTCGAGCAGGTTGGTCTTGCCCGCCCCGTTCGAACCCCAGAGCACCACGAGGTCGGACTCGAGCGGCAGATCCACCGCCTGGGCGTTTCGCCAGTCGCGGACCCTCAGCTCGTGGAGGCGCAGCTGTCAGTCCAGCCGAATGGGCATGATGATGAACAGGGCGTCCTCGTCGGAGGGTGAGCGCACCATGCAGGGGGAGAGGGGCTCACCCAGCTCCAGCACCAGATCTTCGTCGTTGAGGCAGTTGACCACTTCGAGGAAGTAGCGGACGTTGAAGCCCATCTCGATGGGCTCACCCTCGAAGGCCATCGGCACCGGATGCTTGGCCTCGCCGTGATCGATACCGCGCGACGTGACGAGCACCTCTTCGTCGGAGAAGCTCATGCGGATGGTGCTCGCTTGGTCGATAGCCTCGAGGGCCACGCGGCGCAGGGCATCCCTGAACGCGAGTCGGTTGACGACGACCCGGCGCAGGAAGTTCTGGGGGAGCACCGAGCGATAGGCCGGGAACTCGCCATCCACCAACCTGGTGTGCAGCACGGAGGTCCCGACCGTGAAGCTGGCGGCGCGCTCACCAAAGGCTATCTGCACGTCGGCATCCGGCACGTCGAGCAGTCGCCGCACCTCGAGCAGGGCCTTGCGAGGCACCAACATGTGGCGACCCATGCCGAACTCACCGACGTAGGGGACCCCCGCGTAGCAGAGCCGACTTCCGTCGGTGGTCACCAAGCGAATCCTGGGATTTCCCTCGAGATCCTCGACTGCCTCGAGGTGGCCACCGCTCAGCCCATAGCGCTGGTCGTCGGTGGGGATCGCGAAGACCGTGCGCTCGATGATGCGCTGCAGGTCGCCGGCCTTCACCGTCATGGTGGCCGTGGGCTCGAAGGCGGGGAGGCTGGGGTACTCGTCAGGGGGGAGGCCCACCAGGCGGAAGTGGGCCGGAGGCGCATCCACCACCAGGGCGTGGTTGTCCTGGCCCACCAAGTGCACCGCCCGATCGGGAAGGTTGCGGGCTACCTGGAAGACGTGGACCGCGTTCACGCAGGCGTGGCCCTTCTGGGCTACCTCGGCGGGGAAGCGGTGGATGACCGTGATCTCCTGGTCGGTTGCGGTGACCTGGAGATGGCCTTCTCTTGCCGTGAGCAAGGTGTGAGCCAGCACCTGCTGGTTGCTGCGTCGTTCCACGACTCCCTGTACGGTCCCGAGGGCGCGGGCGAGCTCGTCACGAGTGATGTAGAGGTCCATGGGATCGCTCCGGTGATGTCGACCGTTCCCTTAGCCCCACGGTCGGGGATCGGGCCAGGGGAAGCGGGAGGTTCTGGGAAACGTGTTCGGCCGTTCGACCACCTGGCCTACCGTTACTGTTCTAAATGGATCTGGGTTCTATCTCTCTAGTACCAGTATTAGGCGTGGTGGAAAAGAGGGAAAATCTCTCCAACCACCTTTCCGGGCCGACAATGGGGAGGGAAACGAGTGGAGGACTTTCCGAGCGAGTGGCTCGAGCGACGGGGGAGAACGAGAACCCTCGGTGGTGGATTGGACTCTTCCACGAATCGTCCGCAGGAAACCCACAGGCCCTCCACCGCGCCTTCCACAGTTCTTTCCACAGGCAGAGGTCAACCGTGGAGGTTTTTCTCCAGCAGCTCGATGATGGCCTGCATGTCGGGGTCCTTTTCCCGGATCTTCTTGATGCGCTTGTAGGCGTACTGGACGGTGGACGAGTCTCGTCCACCCACGGCTCGACCGATGTCGGGAAAGGAAAGGTCCGTGTGGTTACGGATCAGGTAGATGGCGATGTGGCGGGGACGGACCAGACGCTTCTGATGGGACGGCCCCAGGATGTCCGAGGTCTTCACGTTGTGGATTCGAGCCACGGTCTTGATGATCTGGTCCGGGGTGACGATCGGGTTCTCCGGTACGATCAGATGCGCCAAGCGCTTGCGGGTTGTCTCCAGGGTGATCGCTTCGCCGTACATCGCGGTGATGGCCGCCAGTCGCTTGAGTGCCCCTTCGAGCTCCCTGATGTTGCCTCGCACGCCGCCCGCGATGAACAGTGCCACTTCGTTGGGGATCAGCAGGCCCAGGTCTTCTGCCTTCTTGCGCAGGATGGCCAGCATGGTCTCTAGATCGGGAGCCTGCAGGTCCACCTCGAGACCGCCGGAGAAGCGTGTGCGCAGCCGCTCCTCCAGGCCTTCGATGTCCCGGGGCAGCATGTCGGCGGTCATGATGATCTGGCGTCCCGCGTTCTGCAGGGCCTCGAAGGTGTGGAAGAACTCCTCCTGGGTTCCTCGCTTGCCCCCCAGGAACTGGATGTCGTCCATGAGCAGGACGTCCGACCGGCTCCGATAGCGCTCGCGGAACTCCGGGGTGCGCTTGTAGCGGATGGCGGTGATCATCTCGTTCATGAACTGCTCCGCCGTGACGTAGCAGATGCGTGCCGACCGCTCTCGCTGCAGGATGCGGTTGCCGATGGCGTGGACCAGGTGGGTCTTGCCCAGGCCGGTGCCGCCGTAGATGAACAGGGGGTTGTACTGACCGCCGGGAAAGTCCGCTACGGCCAGTGCCGCGCTGTGAGCGAACTCGTTGCAGGCTCCCACCACGAAGTTCTCGAAGCACTTTTCCGGGTTGGGGCGAACCCGCCAGCCCAGTGGCCCCTCGCCGGTATCCAGTCCAGGGCTCGTGCCGCCGCCCACCTGGTGTGCAGCACGTGTGGCGGGATCGTCTCCAACGGGGGACTGGGGGAACCCCGAGCCCGCATTGTCCTCGGCGTGCAGCCGGATCTCGATGGCGACGTTCCGCCTCAGGACCGAGGTGAAGGCTCGCTTCATGGCCTCCTGGTAGTTGTCGACGATCCAGTCTCGGTGGAAGCGGCTGGGGACTTCGAGGCAGACCAGCCCGTTCGCCACCTCGATGATGCGTACCTCGCTGAACCAGGCGTCGAGGTTGTGAGAGCTGATGTGGTCCGCCAGGACATCGCGTACCTGGTTCCAGAGATCCTGCATGGAGACACTACCGGGGCCACCCAGCCTGGACTGGTGAGGCGGCTGATCGAGATGGGGAGAAGCGCACGAGGATAGGCAACGGTAGACGGTAGCAGCGGCCGAACCGAGACACAAGCTGTCCGCCCTACATCTCCTTTGGAAGCGGAAGATGGAGCGGTGTGGTCCTCGGTCGTGGGGCGCGCGGCGCCCGGCGAGGCTCCAAACGCGCCTACGGCCTGCTGTTCGGCCCTTGACCCTTGGGGAACGTAACGATATGAGCGCGGCCGAAACGGCCGGAGTGCATCCGGTGCGGGGTCCCGATCCGCATCCACCCCGCCATCGCCCCGGCAGAACCGGATTCGAGAGGTAGTCATGTCGAAGAGGACCTATCAGCCCAGCAGGATCAAGCGTAAACGTTGCCACGGCTTCCGCGCCAGAATGAAGACCACCGGTGGTCGCAAGGTGCTGGCTCGCCGCCGCACCAGGGGCCGGAGCCGGCTCGTCGTCACCGTTCCCTCCAAGAGCCGCTAGCCACGTCGTCGCGGGCTCCCTTCCCCCGCAGGATCCGGCTGCTCTCCACCCGCGACTACAGGCGGGTACAATCGGAGGGCCGCCGCATACACCTGTCATTCCTCATTGCGGTGTATGCACCTGGTACGGGGTCCGGTAGCCGCGTCGGAATGGCCGTCAGCCGCAAGGTGGGCAATGCCGTGGTTCGCAACCGGGTCAAGCGCTGGCTCCGAGAAGCCTTCCGGCACCAGTATCCTCGGCTCGAGGGCCGGTGGGACGTCGTGTTCATCGCCCGCTCCTCGGCTGCGGGTGCCAGCGACGAGCTTCTCGCCGCCGATGTCGAGCGCGCGCTGCGGCGGATCTCGAGGAAGGCATCGTGAAGGGCATCCTCCTCGGACTCATTCGGCTGTACCAGCTGTTGACGCGACCGTGGATGCCACCGATCTGTCGCTTCCACCCGTCTTGCTCCGATTTCACCACGGTGGCGGTCCAGCGCCATGGTGCCTGGCGAGGCGGCTGGATGGGCACCCGGCGCATTCTGCGGTGCCATCCGTTCCATCCAGGGGGTTACGACCCCGTTCCCCCCCTTGACGGTGAGCCCGAACGACCCCAGATCGATGCGACCAGAGGGCCAGAGGGAGAGAGCAAGTGAACGAGAGCGACGGCAACGAAAAGAGGGCCATCCTGGCCATCGTGCTGAGCTTGGCCGTCCTGTGGCTGTGGTCTTCCTGGATCGCGCCACGGCAGGCGCCCCTGGCCACCGGTCCGGTCGATCCCGCCGTCCAGACAACCCAGACCCCTCCGACCGTTCCCGTCGATCCCACCGTCCAGCCCGTCGCGACCGCTCCGGTCGATCCGGTGGCCTCCGCCGATCCCGCCGTGGCACCGTCCCAGCCCGCTCAACCCGCGGTGGTCGCCACGCCCACCCTGCCCGAACGCACCGTTCCCCTGCGCAGCGGGGAGTGGACGGCTGAGTGGTCCAGCCGGGGCGGCGTTCTTCGCGCCCTCGAGCTCCCCAATCACCCGGGTCCCTACACCATCCAGGTCATCTACAAGTGGATCTACGGCAAGGTCAAGGGCGAAGTGGAGGGTGGCTGGAAAGCCTACGCCGACGGTGATCAGCCCGAGGTCCTGTTGAGTTCGGCCGCATCCCTGGGCATGGCCGGCGGCATGGACAGCGGCTTCTTGGACGGCGACTACGAGCTGGTCAGATCTTCGGCGCGCGAGGCCGTCTTCCAGCGGATCACCCCCACGGGGTTGAAGATCACCAAGCACTACCGGGTTGGCGACGAGCCCTACCAGGGCAGCCTCGAGCTCCGGTACGAGAACACCACCGCCCAGCCCCTCCAGGGTAGGCTCTGGGTCGGTGTCGGCGAGAAATACGAGGGCAAGTACACCCGCTTCTCCAACTTCTCCCGGCCCGCCTCCTTGGTCGATGGAGACCTCGAGGTCGAAGACGACATCGACGACCTGAAGGAAGGTCTCGTCCGGCGCCCCGGCGCCGTGTCCTGGTTTGGCGTGGACAGCCGGTACTTCCTCACCGCCATGGTCCCCGAGCAGCAAGGGTGGGGTCAGATCACCGCGGCCCTGTTGGGTGAGGACCTCGGCGGCGTCTTCCTGGTGGCCGATGGCGTGACCATCCCGCCCGGCGAGTCCCACGAGCTCTCGCTGTGGATGTACGCCGGCCCCAAGGGGTCCAAGAAGCTCGAGGAGCTAGGACACGATCTCGACAAATCCGTCCAGTGGGGCTTCTTCGGGTTCTTCGCCAAGATCCTCTACTGGCTGTTGGTCGCCATCCACGGCCTGGTGGGCAACTGGGGCGTGGCCATCATCGTGCTGACCCTGGTGGTCAAGGGCGCCTTCTTCCCGCTCACCCAGAAGTCCTTCCGCTCCCAGCAGGAGATGAAGAAGCTCCAGCCTCTCATGAACGAGATGAAGGAGAAGTTCAAGGACGACCGGGAGATGCAGGCCCAGGAGCAGATGCGGCTCTTCAAGGAGCACGGCGTCAACCCCATGTCGGGTTGTCTGCCCATGCTCATCCAGATGCCCATCTGGTTCGCACTGTATTCCACGCTCCTGTACAGCGTGGACCTCTACCACAGCGAGTTCCTGCTGTGGAAAGACCTATCGGCCCAGGACCCGTTCGCGGCCCTGCCGATCCTCGTGGGCGTCCTCATGCTGGCACAGCAGTGGATGACACCCATGACCGGCGTCGATCCGGCGCAACAGAAGATGTTCAAGCTCATGCCGCTCATCTTCATCTTCATCATGTTCAGCCTGCCCTCGGGCTTGTGCCTCTACATCACCATCAACAGTACGCTCACCATCATCCAGCAGTGGCTCATTCGTCGTAAGTACGGGACTGCGCTGCCGACCCCCGCTCCAGCCATGGACGAGGACAAGCTCGAGCAGCGACAGGCCAAGAGGGACGCGAAGAAGGAAGCGAAGAAGGAAGCAAGGAAGGCGAGGAGAAAAAAATGACCGATACCAACACGAATCCCCCAGTCGAAGGCGCCGTCAGCGGCGAAGGCGACAACCTGAAGGAAGCCATCCAGGCAGGCGCAGCCCTGTTGGAGCTCGAGCCGTCCATGGTGGACTACAAGCTCGATCTGGCCCACTTCAAGAACCCCAAGTCGGGCATCAACATGGGCGTCGACACCGTCAAGGTGTGGGTGTTCCCCAAGGATCCCGCCATCATCGAGATCACCACCAAGGCCCAGGCCTGGATGGCCGAGCTGCTCGAGCGCATGGAGCTCGGGGGCAAGGTCCTGGTCGCCGTGGACGGCAAGCTCGTGAAGCTGCGCGTCGATACGGAAAAGGGCGGCTACCTGGTGGGCAAGCGGGGCGTCACCATCGACGCCGTTCGTACCCTGCTCGTCGCCTCCATGGGTGCCGAGTACCCCGACTGGAAGTTCCGGGTGGACGTCATGGACCAACGCCGCGATCGTGACGATCGTGGTGGCCGAGGCCGTGACCGCGACGACCGCCGTGGGCGTGGTCGTGACCGCGACGACCGTGGTGGCCGAGGCCGTGACCGTGACGACCGTGGAGGCCGTGGTCGTGACCGCGACGACCGCCGAAGCCGTGGCCGCGACCGTGACGACCGTGGAGGCCGTGGTCGTGATCGTGATCGCGACGACCGTGGAGGCCGTGGTCGTGACCGTGACGACGACAAGGGCGGAAAGACCCGCCAGCGCGACATCGAGCGTCTGGCCCACCGCCTCGCCAAGCGCGTGCTGGAGAGCGGCAAGGACGAGCTCATCCGCAAGGAGATGAACAGCTTCGCCCGCCGCGTCGTGCACATGGTGGTCGCGGAGTACGAAGGCCTGGCCACCGAGTCGGTGGGCGAAGGCCAGCACAAGCAGATCCGCATCATGCCCAAGGGCGAGGAAGCGGGCACGGCCTAGACTGCATGGCCGCTGCCGTCCGATCGGCCCCGTCCGCCCAGGACACCATCGTCGCCAGTGCGACGCCCTGGGGTCGCGGGGCCATCGGGGTGGTGCGCCTCTCCGGCCCGGGCGTGGCCGAGGTGCTCGGGCGGGTCTGTCCGCGGCCCAGGGGTCTGCCTCGGGCGCGGCGCGCCGTGTTGGTCAAGCTGCGGGACGTGGACGCGTCCTCGAGCGTCTTCGACGAGGGCCTGCTGACCTGGATGCCCGGCCCTGGCTCCTACACGGGCGAGGACAGCGCCGAGATCTCGTGCCACGGCAACCCCTTGCTGGTGGAGAGGCTGCTTGCGGCCTGTGTCGACGCCGGCTGCCGCATGGCCGGCCCCGGTGAGTTCACGCGTCGCGCGTGGCAGAACGGGCGGCTCGATCTATTGCGTGCCGAGGCCGTGCTGCAGGCCATCGAAGCCCGCTCCCCGGAGGGCCTCGACGTGGCCACGCGGGCCCTGCGCGGAGAGCTGTCCAGCTGGCTCGAGGGCCAGCGCCTCGACCTCGTGGGCTTCGCGGCCGAGCTGGAGGCGCTGCTCGACTTCCCCGATCAGCTCGATCCGCTGGACGAGCGGCGGCTGCTCGGAGCCCTCGAGGCTGCCGAGACGGAGCTGGGGCGGGTGGCGGCCACCTTTCGCAAGGCCAGGGTCCAGGTCCAGGGTGCCCAGGTGGCGTTGGTCGGCCCGGTCAACGCGGGCAAGAGCAGCCTGTTCAACGTGTTGTTGGGCCGCCGCCGCGCTCTGGTGAGCGCACGGCCGGGGACCACCCGCGACGTGCTCGAGGCCAGCTGCGAGATCGGGGGTCTGCCCGTGGTGCTCATGGACAGCGCTGGCGAGAACCGGCGTCCGGAGACCCTCGAGGCGGCAGGGTTGGCCCTGCGGGACGAGCTGCTCGTCCACGTGGACCTGCTGGTGGTGGTGCTTCCTGCCCATCTGCCCCAGCTGGCCGAGGGGTTGGACCTGCTGGCCGCCACCGCTGGCCGACCCCGGGTGCTGGTGGGCAACCACGCGGACCGTCCAGGGGCCGCGTTGGAGATCGGCGGCCAGCGGCTCCTGCACACCTGCGCCCTGGATGGCACGGGTCTCGATGCGCTGCGCGCAGCCATCGCCAGCGCCCTGGTGGGCGACGCACCAGGGAACGCGGCCGTGGTGATCGCCAGCCAGCGCCAACACGATCTGTTGCTGCGCGCTGCCGAGCACGTGGCCGCGGCACGCCGTGCGCAGCTGGGTGACGCCGGTCCCGCCGTGGCTGCCGAGGAGGTCCTGGTGGCCCTCGAGCAGCTCGACGAGCTGGGAGGACGGGGCTTGCGGGAAGAAGTGCTGGACACTCTCTTCGCGCGCTTCTGCATCGGAAAGTAGCAGCCTGGGATAGAATCCCAGCTCGGCTTGACGGAGTGACCATGCGCTCGTTGTTCGTGATGGATCCGGTACCCGGCATCGACATGGAGACCGACTCCACCTGGATGTTGATGGTCGAGAGCCAGCGTCGGGGCTGGCCCGTTCATTGGTGCGAGCCGCGGGATCTCTACTCCAGCGGGGCTCTGGTCTTCGCCATGGCCCGCAGCCTCGTGCTCGGCACGGACCAGCCCCACTACCGGTTCGGGCTGCCCGAGGTGCTGCCCCTGTCGGACTGTCGGCTGGTGTGGATGCGCAAGGACCCTCCCTTCGACATGGACTATGTCCTGGCCACCTACCTGCTGGATCTGGCAGCGCGGTCTACCACCGTGCTGAACGATCCCAAGGCGCTCATGATGGCCAACGAGAAGCTCTTCGCCCTGCGCTGGCCGCAGCTCTGTCCCCGGACCGTGGTCACCTCCAGCCCCGCTCGCATCCGCAGCGTGGTGGCCGACCTGGGGCGGGCCGTGCTCAAGCCTTGGGACGGCTGCGGCGGGCGGGGCGTGGTGCTCACCCACGCCAAGGATCCCAACCTCGGCGCCTTGGCCGAGCTGCTCACCGAACAGGGCCGCCACGCCGCCTTGGTGCAGGAATACCTGCCCGAGATCGCGGCTGGAGACAAGCGGATCATCCTCGTCGACGGCGAGCCCCGTGGTTGGCTCAACCGCGTCCCTGGCGAGCACGACCACAGGGGCAACATGCACGTCGGAGCGAGTGCCGAGCCCTGCGACCTGGACGATCGAGACCGTGCCATCTGTTCTGCCATCGGGCCCACGTTGAAGAAACGCGGCATGCTGTTCGTTGGCATCGACGTCATCGGAGGCAAGCTCACGGAGATCAACGTGACCAGCCCCACCGGCATCCAGGAGGCCAATCGCTTCATGGGTGTCTGGCTCGAGGAAGAGATCATCGACGCCGCAGCCCAGCGAGCCCGCCTCTTGCACGGAGACAAGGCATGAACCTGTTTCTCGGGACACTGTCCCTGGCCGTCATCCTGGCCGCTCTCTCCCCCTCACCGACCTGGGCTGCCGAGATAACGCGCACCTCCAAGCCCGGCTCGAGCGACGACGCCGAGGACGAGAACGCCGGGGAGGACATCGACGAAGGCACCATGACCCGCAACCAGGCGCCTCCCATCGAGGATCTGCCAGACGAGGAAGCGCGCAACACCCTGCGGGAAGTGTTGACCGAGCAGGCTGGACTCGCCTTTGCTCCCATCGTCTATCGGGGTGCCGAGATCCTGCAGCTGCAGCCCGAGTTCGTGCAGGGTGCCCGCCAAGGTCTCGAGCTCATCTACCTGCGGAACTACGCGGGAGCGATGGAGCACTTCGGCCAGATGGACGAGGAGTACCCGGGATCCGCGCTCGGCCCGGTGGGGCGCGGACTCATCTTCCAGGCCAAGATGCTCGAGAACTTCGACTTCGACTACGAGCCCCAGTACGAGACCAACTGGCGCGCGGCCAAGAGCCAGCTCCTCACGGCCATCGAGACCCCGGGGAACGAAGCCTGGGAGTACTTCCTGATGGTGGGTGTCGTGGGGGTCGAGGCCATCCATGCCACCCGCAAGTACAACTACGTCGGCGCCCTGTCCAAGGCGTTGGAGGCCATGCGCTACCTCGAGCGATCCCGCGAGGAGGCTCCGGACTTTCCCGACCTGGTGCTGGCGGACGGCATCAACAACTACTGGCGCTCGGTCATCGCCATGAACACCAAGCTCATCCCCGACGGCGAGGACACGCGCGCCGAGGGCATCTCCCAGATGAAATACGTGGAGACCCACGGCATCTTCCTCTCGGCGCCCACCTCGCTGGCGCTGACCTTCAGCTACCTCGAGGAACGGGACGTCAAGCGCGCGGTGGCACCTCGTTCAGGGTCCACCGGAGCTACCCGGAGAACATCATCAACAACCTCGTGCTGGCGCGCATCTACATGTACATGCGGCGCTACACTCGCTCCGAGACCATCTGCAACGCCATCCTCGAGACCGACCCCAAGAACGAGCGAGCCCACTACTACCTGGGGTTGGTCTACTCTCGATCCAAGCGGCTGGACCAGGCCATCACCGAGATGGAGCTGTACCTGTCCTACGACCTCATCGACGAGTACCGCGCCACCAGCCTGTACCGCCTCGCCGGGTTCGTTTACCGCAAGAAGGACTACGCGCGGGCGGAGCAGCTCTACAAGGATGCCTACAAGGTCAACAAGCACAAGGGCGCCAAGCGACGTCTCGCGCGCATGAAGCGTATGAAGAAGGAAGGACGGATCGACTACTGACCTCGAGGTGCACCCTTGATCGAGCCATCTCAGGTTGGTGATCTCGTCAGCTACGACGGCACTGGTATCCGCTACCAGGTCTTCGGAGAGGGGCCTCCGGTGGTCGTGGGCAACGGCATCGGGGTCGGCTACCGCGGCCTGACCCTGCTGCTGGAGCGGCTCAGCCAGAGCTACCGCGTGGTCTGCTGGGACTACAGGGGCTTCTTCGACTCCGGCCCCCCCGGCTACGGTGGCCCTCGCATGCCGGCCCACGCCCGCGACTGCCTCGCGGTGATGGATGCGCTGGGGGTCGAGCACGTCGCCTACGTGGGTTGGAGCATGGGCGTGTCCGTGGGCTTCGAGGCGCTGCGCTGCCAGCCTGATCGTTTCACGCGCATGGCCTGCATCGACGGCATTCCCTCGAGCCCCTATACCGCCACGCCGCTCATCCCCAGGCTGAGTCGGATCGCTCCCACGGCCCTGCGCGCCGCCGCCCGCTCCGGTCCCGCGGTCTCTCCGTTTCTGAGCGGCATGCTGCGGCACCCGGCGTTCCAGTCCTTGGCCGGGCGCAGCGGCTTGCTACGGCAGCACGCGGATCCCGAGGCTTTCATGGCCATGGCCCGCGGTGTCGCCGGCCACGACCTGCGGCTCTATCTGGAGACCCTGGCCGAGCTTGGCGAGCAGGACGCCCATCGCATGCTTCCCCAGGTGGACATCCCGCTGCTCTTCCTGGTGGGCGCCTGGGACCTCTTCGTACCGCGCTGGGTGGTGCGTCAGCTGGCCGAGCAGGCCCCGAACGCGCGCGTGGAGCTACTGCACGGAGCCACGCACTTCGCCGTGGTGGAAGAACCCGAGCAGGTGAACGAGGCGTTGATGGCGTTCCTGAGCGAGTGACTCGCTACGGAATGGTCAGCTCGGTCCCCAGGGCCAGGCCGTTGCGGCGGCCGACCTTGCCGGGGTTGGCGTCCTTGATGGCCTTCCACTTGCTGCCGTCGCCGTAGTAGAACTTGGCCAGCTCGTACAGGCTGTCGCCGCTGACCACCACGTGGGTGCGGGGGCCGGCCGGGGCGTCCGTGGCGACCTCGGTGGGGGCTACTTCGAGGATCTGGGCGATCTCTTCCTCGATCAGCGCGTCGGCCTCGATATCGGACTCGGTTTCCACCTCGAGGGCGGCCGTGGCCACCTCGATGGGCTGGTCGTCGAGGGAGGCGACTGTGGCGATCTCCCGGTCGTTCGAGGCCAGCTCGTCGAGATCGTCGGCGGGGCTGCCTAGCCAGAGGAAGGTGAGCAGGACCAGGGAGAGGCCGGCGAGGCCGGCGGTGGAGGCGGACCAGAGGTTGGCGCGGCCGCGAAGCTGCTTGCGGTCGCGGGCCAGGCGCGTATTGTCCGTGCGCAGGCGGCGTGCCTCGGCGCGGAGGGCCTTGAGCTCGGCTTGTTCCCGGGTGGCGGCGCGCTGGGCGTTGAGCTCGGAGGCGTTGCGCTCGGCCTCGAGGCCGGTCTCGACCTTGGCCTGTAGGGAGCTGGGCACCTGCAGCCCCAGGGTGCGGGCGGCGTCGAGCTGGGACAGGGCGTCGGCCCAGCGCTGCTGACCGACGAAGACCTTGGCCAGCAGCAGGCGAGCGTCGCCGTTTTCGGGGTCGAGGCAGAGCAGCATGCGCAGGCGGTCGCGTGCGGCACCCAACAAGCCGGAGCGGGCCAGCTCGAGGGCTTCCTCGTAGAGCAGGGGCGCGGCGTCGAGTCCGGCCGTGTCCAGGGCGCGGCTGATTCTTTCGATGACTCCGACGGAGATTTCGTTGGAGGGGCTGTCGTCGTAGACCGTGGCTTCGGTGGTCATGTCGGGTTCCGTAGCAGCATGAGGGGGGAGATGTCTCGGCCAGGGGAGCGGGCAGAGGGGGGGCAGCTAGGGCGAAGATACCATGTGTTGCCTTGTCAAGGGCAAGCCCTTGAGGAAAAAACCAGGGATCGCGACTCCAGGTTCCTCCGTGATGGCGAGAAAAGGAGGTTTGTCGTGGATAGTAGGGCATTGTACAGGGCCGGACATCAGACCGGCCGGGTGGTTTCTTTTTTGTTCGACCTCTCGCGGTCGAGTGGCGCACCCGGCCGAGACGGTGCAAAGGGCCTCAGGTACGGCTGCTCTCACCAGCGGCCAGGTCCAGGAGGATCCCATGGGTCGCCGTGATTGCCTCGTGACGCCGGATGGTTGGCTGGGCCGAGGCGAGGCCTCCTGCTCCTCTACGCGTCCTCCCACGGTCGTCTGGCAGGGCATTCCCGGCGAGCGCTGTCACGCATGGGTCTACGCGCCAGGCAAGAACCGAGCGCTGGCCCGCTGGGACAAGGCGGCGGGCGAGCCGGATCCCCACCGGGTGGATCCCCCGTGCGAGCGCTACTCCGCCTGCGGCGGCTGCCCCTGGATGCACATGGATGCCGAGGGCCAAGCCGTGGCGCGGCTGTCCATGGTGCAGGCCAGCTACGAGGAGATGGGGCTCGGAGCCTACGCTCCGGACGAGCTGATCGCCTGCCCCGACGGGTTGTCGGGTTACCGCCACCAGCTCAAGCTGCTCGTGGGACGCTCGGACCAGGGCCGAGCCCGGGTGGGAGCTTTCGGGCGCAGCACGCGCAACCCCATCCCCATCCCCGGCTGTCTGGCGGTCACCCCCGACCTGCGGAAGGCGATGCGTGTCGTGGCGTTCCTGGTCATCGACATGGACGTCTGGCCATGGGACGTGGAGCGACGCAGGGGGGTCCTCCGCTACGTGATCATGCGCCAGAGCCGCTCGTCCAAGAAGGTGCTGGTAACGCTGATCTCCGCCAGGCCCTCCCCGCGCCTGAGGGACCTGGCCGAGCGGATCGCCGAGCAAGTGGCCGAGGTATCGGGGGTGCACCTGCACATCAACCGATCCACCGGCAACGCCCTGTTCGAACACGACGAGGACGGTGGCGTGCCCACCATCCGCCTGGTGGGCGATCGGATCTTGGAGGAGCGCATCGCCGGCCTTCGGCTACGGGTGGGCCCGGGCGACTTCTTCCAGACCAACCCCTCTGTTGCCGAGCGGATCATCCGCGATCTCGAACACGAGATCCCCGAGGATCGCGCCGTGGTGGACCTGTACTGCGGTGTAGGTGGTCTCACCCTGGCTGCGGCTCGCCGGGCGGGCTGGGCCGTGGGTATCGAGGTGGTGGGGTCCGCCGTTGGCCGCGCGCGCAATGCCGCCGCTCGGGAGCGGCTCCCGGCGGAGTTCGTCGCCGGGACGGTGGTGGGCAGCCTGCCCGAGATCCAACGGCGGCTCGCTGGTCGCCGCCCGGTGGTGGTGGTCAATCCCGCCCGCCGTGGGCTGGAGGAAGGCGTCATCGGCGGGATCCGCGCGCTGTCACCCGAGCGCCTGATCTACGTGAGCTGCAATCCTGCCAGCCAGGCTCGCGACCTGCGCGAGCTGGTGGATGGTGGGCTCGAGATCGAGCGGGTGCGGGCCTACGACATGTTTCCCAACACGCCCCATGTCGAGGTCATGGCGGTGTTGCGGGGGGCCCCCGTGGCCCCGGGGTCATCGAAGCGTCCTCCCCAGCGGCGGATGGTGCGCAAGAAGGGGTAGCCGGCCGGTCTGCGGCTCGGTTTCTCTGGCTCCCGCATCCCGTTCGCTGGTAGATTCGTGGGCATGAAGCCTACGCCCCGACATTACTCCCGTGCTCTTGGGTTGCTGGCCTTGGCCATGGGCCTTCTCTGCCCCCACTCGGTGCTCGCGTCCACGCCGGTGCTCGTCGCAGGCTTCCAGGCCGCCGACAACACCAGCGTGGGGCTGGCGGCCATGCTCGGCGCGGCGCTCGAGCAGCACCTGAGTCTCGAGGAAGACCTCGATCTGGTGCGGCTTGACGACGTGGCTCCCCTGCACGGGACGGACATCCCCACCTATCTCGAGACCTGCCCGCCTGGGGAGCAACTGGGCTGTGCGTACGTGGTCTCCCAGCACGCCGAGGTCGACTACGCAGTCACCGGCCGGCTGCGCACGGGGGACGCCTACCTCACGGTGGCCTTGAGCCTCGTGGACGTGGCCGAGGCGCGGGAGGCCGTGGGCCTGGAGCTGATCATCCCCCACGGCCAGGATCACCTGCTCATGGAGCAGGTCGTCACCCTGTTGGGCCGCGTGGTCCGGGGCGAGATCGGGCAGCTCGAGGACATCCGGGAGGATCCCCTCGACGAAGAGGACACCCGCGTGCTCGTGCAGGAGGAGCTCGAGGAGCTGGTGGCCGAGAGCGGCGGTGAGGTCCAGGTTGGCGGCCTGAGCACCGGGCTCGACGTGACCCTGCCCTCGTTCACCCCCGAAGACGTGGAGCGCATGAAGCAGGAGGAGGGGCTGACCGAGTGGGAGCGGCTGGGCATGACCGAGGGATCCTACACGGCCTACCGCAACAGCGGGCTCGACTTGGAGAGCTGGCGTGCCCTGACCCGGGGCCGCGCGGGCCAGGTCCTCGTCCGGTCCCGCGCCGGCCTGGCGATCGGTCCGGTGCACGGGCACTACCACGCCCGCTTCGTCCAGGATCTGGGCCTGGAAGATCCGGTGGTGGAGACCTACGCCTACCAAGCCATCAGCAGCGGCGTGGGCGGTGGCTACGGCCTTGACCTGGCCTTCGGCCTCACCCCTGCGGTGGAGATCGAGGCCGGTATCGGCAGGGTGCACGGTCGCTACTACTGGGTCGTGCAGCAGGAGCAGGCCAACGAGTACACCCCCCCGGCCACCGAACACGAGCAAGGCAACTCCTGCCTGTTGGTCGACGCCGGTCTGCGCCTGGCGCCGTTCCCCGCCCGCGACCTGCGGCCTCTGGTCGGCGCGGGCTTCGTGTACTGGCGGGGTCGGGCGGTCACCTCCCAGGTGGACTTGAGCTCCCTGACCGTGGACCTCCCAACCTGGGGCGCCCCCACGCTCATGGGGGTCCGCGGAATCGTGGGCGGTGAGCTGCGGCTCGGCCCCACCGTGGACCTGATGGCCCAGGTCCCACTCATGTTCGTGGTCGGCACCGCCAACAAGGTCCACGACGAACGGTACGGCGCCTTGGAGGACAAGGAAGAGCCGCCCACCTTCATCCCCCTCGCCACCGGGCTGGAGCTGGGCATCCAGTTCCGCTTCTTCGGCGTGGACCCGGGCAAGCGTGGCTCGCGGCAGGGGCAGCTCGAGGACGAGGAGGAGTTGGATCTGCTGGATTGAGGACTACGGGTCCAGCTTGAGCTTGACCTTCATGCGCTTGACGCCCTGGGAGCGCAGCTGGCAGGCGCGGCTCTCGGTGACGCCGAGGGTGTTGCCGATCTCTCGCAGGGTGAGGCCCTTGAGGTAGTAGAGGTTGACCGCCATGCGCTCTTTCCGCGGCAGCAGACGGATGGCGTCTACGATCTCTTGCTTGACCTCGTATTCCACCCAGAGGTCCTCGAGGTCGGGGCCCTTGGCGGCCACCTGCTCTTCGATGGTCGTGCTCGACTCGGGACCCACCGGCAGGCTCGAGGAGATCACCTTGCGGATCAGGGCCTCGTCGCGGAGGGAGTCGTATTGCTCCGGGCTCATCTCGAGGGCCTTCGCCAGCTCCTCGCGGGTAGGCTCGCGGTCGAGCTTGCGGGCCATGCGGGCCCGGGCGGCCTCGATGCGGTTGGCCTTGCGGCGTACCGAGCGGGGGGTCCAGTCTGCGGCCCTCAGGGAGTCGACGATGGATCCCTGGATGCGGATCTCGGCGTAGGACTTGAAGGGGACCTTCTTGGAGGGGTCGAAGCGCTCCACCGCGTCGATGAGCCCCAGCACCCCGATGTTGATGAACTCCTCGATGTCCTGGTAGGTGGGGATGCGCTTCGCGATGCGGTACGCGATGGTGCGGACGAGGGGGTAGTAGGCCAGGATGGTGGCGTTGCGAGATTCGATGGACTTGTCCGCCGGCTCGGGCCACTTGCTGGCTCGAGTGACCTCGGGGCTTGTGTCGCTGGCGATCATGGTGGCGCTCTCCTGCTGGTCCTTCCACGGGTGGGAAGAGCAAGCCGCGTGCCAGGATACGCGAAAGGTCCGCCAGCGACCAGCCCCCCGGCCCGTGTTTCATGGGATTGGGCCTTCCAAGTCGGGCCTCGTGGTGTCGTCAGCGCTGTCGAGCGCCCCCGGTGGGGGGTAGCCAGGCAGGGTCGTAGATTACCCGCCGGGTATAAACCCATACGCTTCGATGGGTCGTCGTGGAGGTGCACTTGGCCTATCGGCCCCACTCGGCGAACGTTGAGGTGTTCTCGTATGCCAGGGTGCAGGTTTCGCCGTCGCCGGCCGGACGCGCTAGGAGTCTGGCCCAGACAGCTCTTCCCATGCCCACCCCGTACCAGCCCCAGACCGTTTTCGGCAGGCTTGCCGCCTGGTGCATTCACCACCGCAAGCTGGTCGGCGTGGTGATCGTGGTGGGGACGCTGCTCAACGCGGCCCTTGCGCTGCGGCTCACGGTGGACAGCAACACCATCCACCTGCTGCCGGACAGCGAGCCCGCCACCCAAGCCCTGCGGGAACTCAACGAGCTCGAGGGCGGGGTTACCACCCTGTCCATCACGGTGGGCGGGGGCAGCGAGGACGGGCGGCACGCCTGGCTCGACGAGATCGGCGCCACCCTCGAGGCCCTGCCCGAGTTCCAGTACACCTACCACCAGATGCAGCCCGAGCTGGTCTGGCGCGTGGGCCTGATGCAGCTCACTCCCGGCGAGCTGGCCGAAGTGCGCGACAGGCTCAAGGGCGTCATCGCCCTGGGGCCGGCTGCCACCAACCCCTTCGTCGCGCAACGGCTCATGTCCTTGGGTCCCCTCACCGATCGGCTGCATAACGCCAGCTACAAGGCCCGCCTGTCCCCAGCCGAGGGCATGAGTCGCATCATCGTGCGTCCCACGGGCCAGGCCACCGACATGGACTTCGCCCGCCGTGTCATGTCCGAAGTGCACCGGGTCATCGAGCAGACCCGGCCCCCCGAGCCCGACATCGAGCTGCTGTGGATCGGGGGTGGGTATCGGCACAACGTCGAGGACTTCGAGGGCATCGTCCAGGACGTCAAGTGGACCAGCGTGGCAGCCCTGATCATGGTCTTCGTGGTCATCACCCTGGGCTTCCGCGACTGGCGGGCGGTGCTGCTCATCTTCGTGCCCTTGGTAGTGGCCAACATCTGGACCCTCGGCTTCGCTTCGGTGGCCGTGGGATCCCTGAACACCTTCACCTCCTTCGTCTCGGCCGTGCTGCTGGGCATGGGTATCGACTTCGGAATCCACCTGTTCAACCGCTACCGCGAGGAAAGGGCCAGCGGCGGCTCCCTCGAAGAAGCGGTGGTCCGGGCCTGGGACAAGGTGGGTGGCCCCTGCCTGGCCACGGCGGTCACCGCGTCCTGTGGCTTCCTGGCCCTGCTGGTCGGACGCTTCC
>PVBE010188821.1_pt1 | contig 31253 bp, 24 predicted proteins | sample 1631181 | NCBI WGS metagenome assembly PVBE01 (sample SAMN08397723, study PRJNA350692) | Marine metagenome, whole genome shotgun sequencing project. | isolation source: water | place: Pacific Ocean | collected 2012-04
ATGGTTTCCAAAGGAAAGGAATATAAGGGGCTACATGAACCTCTTGTAAGCATGGAAACTTTCAATATCTGCCAAGCACTCCTCAATGGATCGAGTAAAGCAGATGCTATATCCAAAAAACGAGGAGATGAAAATTTTCCTTTACGCCATCAAGTGATTTGTGGTTTTTGTGGCCGCCCCATGACGGCTTCACTTTCAACTGGTAAATCTGGCGCAAAATATCCTTACTATCGTTGCTACTTCAAAGAGTGCCCAACCAAGGTGAAATCAATTCCAAAAGATACACTTGAGCAGGAATTTGTTGACTATCTGGCGCAAATCACACCAAAGAAAAAATTCCTGAAGGCGTTCAAGGCTGTAATTTTGGATGTGTGGGACGACCAATACGAAACAATCAATCAAGAGCGGAAGTGTTTGACCGTTGAACTTGACCGTATTGAGGAGGAAAAGAAGGCGCTCATCGGAATGAAGAAGAAGGAGCTTATCGAGGACGATGATTTCAAAGAGGAGTTTTCAGAAGTCAAAGATCGCATTGCAGAACAACACACGAAGCTCGCAAAGGTGCGGCTTGAAACATTTAACATCGACGAAGCGGTTGATTACGTTTTTGGATTTGTTGGAACACTTCCAGAGACATGGGTTGACGCCAACTTCACACAGAAACAGCAATTGCAGAGTTTGATTTTCCCAGAAAAACCCGTGTACACCTATTCAGGATTTGAAACACCTGTTTTGTCACCAATCTTCGGAACAAAAAAGAACCATCTTCAAGATGACTCAATTTTGGTGATCCCACGGGGAATCGAACCCCGATTTCCAGGATGAGAACCTGATGTCCTAGCCGTTAGACGATGGGACCATATTGGTCTATCTGACGCGGTGGATAGTACCGGGTATTTGGAAATACGTCAATAGAGTACAATGGTTGTAATGAATCTGTCTGTAATGAAACAAAATCACGAGCGTTATAGTGTATGAGTGAGGGATTTGTAAATACACGTCTTCCAAATGAAGATATGCTCGTTGAACAGGCGAAAACACAGGACGAGGCGTTTGGCGCTTTGTATGATTTTTATTTCCCTAAGATATACAAGTATATATTGCGGAGAGTAGGTCACCGCCAGACAGCGGAGGACCTTATTTCTTCCACGTTCATGAAGGCTTTTACAAAGCTTGATACGTACAAAAAGGGAACCGGATCGTTTCAGGCATGGTTGTACAGGATAGCCACGAACAACGTTATTGATCATTATCGGAGAGCAGGTAAGCGACAAGAGGTCGATATAGAGCCGATGGTGCATTTAGAGACTAGTGAGCCTGGTCCGGAGCGACACGCGAGCAATACGATTGATCGAGAGAATATTGAGGAGGTATTGGGCAAATTGCCGGATAAAGATCAAGAAGTACTGCAACTCAAGTTTTTCGCGGAATTTTCCAACATCGAGATAGCGGAGGCATTGGGAATATCTGTGAGTAACTCGGGAGTGAGGATATATAGAGCTTTAAAGAAATTCGAGTTGATTTATAAGGAATATGTCAAAGAATAAGGCAAAAGACCTTGAGAATGCTCAAAATAAGAGCATGAAGCCACAGGATTGTAATGATCCTGAGGTTTCTGCGTTGTTAGAAGTAAGTAATAAACTAACATCGCACGCAAATCGGGAATTGCCGGCATCGTCCGATCTTCAGGCAAGATTGAAGCAGGATATTGTACGAGCACGACGAACCGAAAGAGCGTCCTCAACAAATTCAGATATGAACAAGAAACGAGTGCCTTTTTTCATGATGTTCACACCTCAGCGCATGAGCGTTGCGGTTGTGAGCCTTTTAATTGTTGCCGTAGTGGCGACAACAGTTCAGTACTGGCCAGGAATTGGTCCGGCGCAACCGGGTCCATTTGGTCAGTTTTCGCGTTTAGTGGTTAATTCCGCATACGCTCAGGATAACTTTAGTATCAAGGCCACGCTCGGTGATTCAATCGGAGTGGAGGCTAGTACTAGTTTTACGATTACAAGTAAGGATATAGTTGATCCTGCCGATCTTAAGGAAAACATTCGATTGGTGCCAGCGGCTCCGTTCGATTTTGAGAAGATCGACGATCACACTTTCAGGGTTACACCGGACTCTCCTCTGAGCGATCGAACAGTTTATAGAATTGAAATATCAGCATCATTCATTGCTGATACCGGAATCCGGTTTGAGCGAGAGTTTTCATGGGCCTTTCAGGTGAAGGATACATTTAAAGTGCAAAACACATTGCCAGGAAACTTTTCAGATCAGGTACCTCTCGACACCGGGATCGAGATTGCTTTCAGTCACGAGAATCTAGAGAACGCAAAGGATCATATTTCGATCAGTCCTAATGTTAAGGGATTCTTTGAGACTCATGGAAGAACCGTTGTCTTTGTTCCGCAGAGTCTCGAGGCAGGTAAAATTTACACGGTTACAGTGGATAATGATTTGAGCGTTGTTGGTTCTGATGAAACTCTTGCTGAGGATTATGTGTTTCAGTTCGAGACAAGTCCTACGTCGTATCGTCGTGGAAGTCGTCAGCCAAGCTTTGCGTTCACGGATGATGTAGTTCAGTTCTCGCCAGAGGACGCCATTGCATTGCCTGTTTACGCTTACCAAAACGCTGAAACCACATTGCCGATTTCCGTATTCGCGTTTTCGAGCTCTGATCAGTTTGCTGATGCACTCGCGAGCAAGGCGGCTCAGCCTCAGTGGGCAAGTTGGGCACGAGAATCTCATGTTTACGACACGTCTACTTTGACATCAATTTCAAAAACAGACATTCAGATACAGACGTACGAAGTGAATCGATACAACACCCGAAGCTACGTGGTGCTACCAGACGATCTAGATAACGGTTTCTACTTGGTGGAGGCAGACTATGGCGGAGAGATGAAGCAGGTATATGTACAGGTTACAAATCTTGCAGCATTCTCAACCATCACAGATACCGACACGCTAGTTTGGGCGCACAATGTTGAGACGGATGAGGCAGTATCGGGTGCCAAGGTTACTGTGATTGGTACAAACAGTGGCGCGACGACCGACAAACAAGGTATTGCAACGCTAGCAACTACTGGATTTATGAGTGAGGGTGATAACCTTTATTTCGTGAAGCATCTTAGAATTCAAGATGGTAACGATGAGGTTATACTGGAGCTTGAGCGTGAATTTAATTATTATAGCTATTACAATCCAGGAGGACGAACTTCAGATGATTATTGGCGTTACATTTACACTGATAGACAAACATATCTACCAGGCGACACGGTGAACTATTGGGGGTTTGTAGAGTCACGCGAAGAAGGGTCGGTCGATTCTGTTCGAGTCGAGCTGACGGGATCAGGTTACAGCAATGGATATGGAGAGGAGATTGCATTGTCTAATGTAGAGGCGAGCGTAGATAACGGTGCGTTTAGCGGTAAGTTTGATCTTGATCAGGTTTCTCCTGGTTATTATTCAGCAAAGTTCTACGTTGGTGATGATTTGATTCAAACTCGTACAATATCTGTTCGAACATACACAAAACCTGCATACGGAATCTCACTGACTCCAGACAGCAGAGCGGTGTTTGCGGGTGAGGATGTAACCTTCGATGTATCTGCTAATTTCTTTGAGGGAACTCCTGTGCCAGAGCTCGGTATTAGGTTGAATGCATACGGCACACCGGAGGGGAAAATTCAAAAGATTGTGAAATCAGACTCGGCTGGAAATGCGGGCATCAAGTTCAATACGGAATATCCTGCATGTACCGTTGATCAGAAATACTGTCAAAACGTTCGTGCAATTAATCTGAATGCTAATCCTCAGCTCGCTGAGAGCGGAGAGGTGACCTCGTATTCTACTGTCACGGTCTTTAACTCTCACGTTAATGTGAAAGCTAAGACAGAGAAACAGGATAATGGTCAGGTAAAGATCATTGCAACAGTCAATGATATTGAACTTTCGCGGATTAATAACGGTGAGAGTGCGTATCTGGGAAATAGTTCTATTGGTAAACTTGCTGCGAACATCCCGATAACTGGAAGCATTACTGAGTACTCCTATGAAAAGCAGGAGACAGGGGAATACTACGACTTTATCAATAAAGTCGTTCGAAAACGATACAAGTACGTACGGCATGAGGCTCCTGCCGGCGGATTTCAGGGTACAACGAATGAAGATGGTGAGTTCAGTTACTCATTCGTGCCTAATGTAGAGAAGTCTTACACTATCAAGGTAGCTGCAACCGACTATACTGGGCGATCAAACATTGTCTCAACCAGCTTCTACTCGGCTCTACGTTACCGACAAGACGTTGTACGCGATTACTACACATTGGAAAGTGGTGGTGACAGCAATAAGTACGCAGTTGGTGACCAGGTGACATTTGAGTTCATGAACAATGATGAGCGAATCGAAAGTGGCGAGGATCAGTTCATGTACTACCAGCTACAGCAAGGATTGCAGGAGTACGAGGTAGCATCGAGCGCCGACTATTCTTTCAACTTCCAAGACAAGCACGCTCCGAATGTATATGTTGAAGGTGTTTACTTTGACGGGAACGGCTATCATGAGGCATTTGTGTCCAGATGGGAGCCGCCAGTGAACCTAGACACAGCTGATAAGCAGCTTGAGATTGAGGTTGAGAAAGACAAGGACACATACGAGCCAGGTGAGGACGTGACTCTTAAAGTTCACGTCAAAGACAAGTTTGGGCGCGGTAAGCGATCAGTTGTTAACCTAAACCTTGTTGATGAGGCTTTCTACGCGATCTCAAACGAGACTGCTGATCCTTTGAAGGCGATATATGCAAAGGTTCCTGATGGAACACTTTCATCGAACTCGACTCATCTTTACTCTGGATTAGAGGCTGGAGAAGATATGGCCGAAGGTGGAGGGTGTTTCTTGCCGGGAACAAAGATTACAATGGCAGATGGTTCCACAAAGAATATCGAGGACATAAAAGCGGGTGATCTTATTCTTACAAAGTTGAGCGAGAAGTCAGACCGATTGGTTTCTGCACCTGTAGTTGAGACATTTGAGCACCTTGTGCCTGAATACATGATCGTGAACGGAGACCTTAAGGTAACTCCGGTTCACCGAGTATTCCTGAACAACGGTTGGCAGATGATAGGTGAGGCAAAGATCGGTGATGTAATGATCAACTCGAAGGGAGAGCCGGTACGAATTGAGACTATCGAGTGGATGCGAAAGCCTGTTCAGGTGTTTAACTTCCATGTTGAGACGTATCACACATATCTTGCGAACGACTTGTACGTTCACAATAATAAGGGTGGAGAGCGTGAGACGTTCGTTGACACTGCGTTATTTGAGAGTGTAAAGACAGACATCAATGGAGATGCAACTGTGCAGTTCACATTGCCAGACAACATTACGTCATGGCGTGTTACGACGCAGGCAATCTCTAGCGACCTGCAGGCAGGAGTTACACTTGCTGCTATTCCTGTTATTAAGCCGTTATTTGTAGACGTTGTGATGGCGGATGAGTATCTAACAGCAGACAAGCCAAACGTAACGTTACGAGCATTCGGGGATGCATTATCTACCGATGCACCTGTGGAGTTTGATATCAGTTCAAAGACGATGAGTTTGGATCAGACGCAGACAGGTGCGGCGTACCAGCCCCTGCATGTTGCGTTACCAGACCTTGCTTCGGCTCAAGGTGAGCATGAAATTAGAGTCGGAGTAGAAGGTGTTGGATATGATGACGCAATGCTGAAAAATACTTCAGTCGTTAAGTCACGTTTGATGGACAGCGTTCAGTCATACGTTAAGTTGTCGGAAGGTATAATGCCTGAAGGCTCAGTAACGGATCGAACAAGTATTGTCTTCTCAGATGAGAATCAGGGTCAGTATTACCGAGACCTAAGAGGATTGAGTTGGAGATATGGTGATCGAGTGGACCAAAAGATAGCACGTGATGTGAGTGGTGATTTGCTTGAAGAATACTTCCAGGAATCAAGAAAGAGCGAGGAAGGTTTCTCTGCTTATCAAGAAGGAGGTATCTCATTGCTGTCGTACTCAGACCCAGACTTGCTCTTGAGCGCCAAGGTGGCGGTTGCTGCACCAGACAAGTTCGACCAGTTTGCACTTGCAAACTATTTCTACCAGGTTGTAGAAAGCGAGGAATCGAATGTAGAAGAAGTAAACATTGCGTTGTGGGGATTGGCAGGACTCAACGAGCCTGTGCTTCACAAGATCCAGAACATGGCAACATATCAGGGCATGACAGTGCTTGAGCGACTGTATATCGCGCTCGCACTGGAGGAGATCGGTGATCGAGAATCTGCACGTACAATGTACCTTGCGATATTGGAGGAGTACGCAGAGGATGATGACGCGTTTGTGCGTTTGAACACCGACGACGATCCCGAGAAGACGCTCGAGGCATCTGCTCTTGGTGCGATCTTGTCTGCAGGATTGCAGGACGAATATCAGGATGCACTTTGGAACTATGTTGAGAGTGCACGTTCAAAGGATCGAATCGTGAGTCTAGAGAAGGTGATCTTCATTGCGAAGGCCTTGCCTCATCTAGTTCCTGGAGAGTCGAGCTTTAAGCTGACAATAGATGGACATAGCGAGACGATCGCTCTTGAGCACGGTAAAACTCATCGAGTTAGTGTAACTCCTGAGGAGAGAGAGTCGATCAAGATCTCAGGTATCTCGGGAGACGTTGGGATGATGAGTTATTACGAGGTTCCTCTTGTGGAGGCACGAGAGTCACACCGATACTTGGATATCCGACGTGAGTACTTTGTGAGCGGACAGCAGACTACATCATTCTCAGAAGGCGACTTTGTTGAGGTCAGAGTTTATCCGCAGTTCGATGCCAACGCGCATGAGGGGCGATATCAGATAACGGACCTGCTTCCTAGTGGAATGAAGTTGGTAACTAGCCCATATCGTGCAGGATTAAACACGAAGGGAAAGTCCATTCGTTACCCTTATCAGGTTGATGGACAGAGAGTGAAGTTCTCTACTTATGGCCGTGCGAACTGGAAGGCGAACTACAAGCCGTACTTTAGCTACTATGTGCGAGTAGCGAACCCTGGAACTTACGTTGCAGAACCAATGATGATACAGTCTGCGGATATTCCAGACTTACAAGCGTTCTCTAACGAGGTAACGGTAACGATTGATTAATATGTTGTTAGACAGTATCCGCACTATTCGCCGCCTCGCACTTTGCGTGGTGGTGATAGGCGGTACCTGGCTCTTCACTGCAGAGGTTCTTGGGAGGATTGTGGACCCGGTGGAAGCTCGGCAATCTTATATAACCGAGGACGTAATGAGCTCATCAGTTTCGTTTGATGAGCGACGTTTCTATGACTCGGTTGAGCGAACAGATGGTAACGATCGTATTGTTGACGAAGATGTCAGAGGTGCGATCATCCCTCATCACGCTCTTGCAAGTGATCTTATTGCAGATGCATTTAACCAGCTCCGGTTGAGCTCGGACCCAAGTACTATTGTAGTCGTTGGTCCGAATCACGAGGAACTGGGTGATAATGATGCGATCACGAGTTCGTTGTCATGGAAGATGAATAACGGGACTGTGAATGGAGACGGGTTCATTAGATCGAGCTTACGATCGGAAGGCCTCGTCACGGAGGATAATGATGTCGTGATAGGCGAGCACTCGATCGGGACGTTGCTTCCATACGTTGCTCACTACTTTCCGGATGCTCAGATAGTCCCCATAGTATTAAGCTCGAAGCACGACGTGATTCAGTCGAATAGACTAGGAGAAGCACTAAGCGACGAGGATGCGCTCGTGATCGCATCAGTTGATTTCTCGCATTATCTGACACTCGAGGTTGCAGATGAGCTTGACGAGATCACGCTTGATGCGATTGAAAGACGAGACTTAGCTCTAATATCACAGATGAACAGCGATTACTTAGATTCACCACCGTCACTTATAACTCTATTTGCCGCCATGGATGCCGCGAACGTCAACGATCATACGTTGCTTCAGCATACAAACTCTGCGGTTATAGAAGATAAAGAAGTGGCATCGACAACCAGTTACTTCACAATCTTATTTCATTAAACAAAACCGCCCGAAAGGGCGGTTTTTGGTTGACATATTGACAAAGCACAAAATTCTAGCTAAGTTACTTTTGAGCCAAGGAGGACATCATGAGAGATGAAGTCAACGATAGTTCCTCCGAGGTGAGGAACCCTTTGTGGACAGAGGACGGTATCGCGAGGTGGATCGAAGGACATCTATGGACTCAGAGGAGTGGGGCAAAGGTCACACATACTCCGATCAAGATGCCCAAGGTCGTGAAGGCGGCCAAGGTTGAGATGCTTCGCATCCGATTCTGCATTGCATGTGGAGCTGCTCATCATCAGGGATCTCAGAGAACTCTAGTTTGGCAGCGTATCAGAACGTGGTGTGGTGGTGAAGAGGACCCGGCACGATGCAGTGACTGCGGACGAAGCGGCCTGGAGACACTGAATCATCGGTGTGCCGAGTGCCGAGAGCTTGTTGGCCGACTCGCCTCAATCACCCAAGGTGTTGCAGACAGAGTCAGCATCAAGGTGGTTGTAGAACCAAGACGGGTCAGTCTTTTTGACAGAGCTCAACGGACACGAGAGTCGGAACCTAAGAAGGAGCTCCGGCCACCTTTGGTCGCAGGACCAGTGAAGATTACTCCGCCCCCACCGAACCCGAGGCGGAAGTACAGGAAGCTGCGTGGTGAAACGCCGATCATGCCGCGAGTGAGCGTACCACCGACAGAGCTTCCGAAGATTCCGGTACATGAGATGCTGAGGAAGTTTCAGCACCATCTTGGCAAGTACGGGACAGGTAAGGGTGGGACCAAGAAGGACGTATTGAGTGCCGCATGGTCGGTGATCTACGTGGAACGAGATTCTTGGCCTCAGGCGACTGAGTCAGGGAAGTTCGTGATCGAGATGTGGAGGATCTGGACGGTCTGGACCAGCCACGGGCAACAGCCTGAGAAGGCAAGAGTTCGCAAGATGATTCAGTGGACTCAGCAGTGTCGAGACAAGAAGATCACGCTGACCGAGCTGTCACGGAACATTGATGGCAAGATGAACAAGTAACGACTAGCCGTGGATATCTTCCGCGGCGTTTTTGTTATAATAGAAGCATTCAGGAGGATATGCATAAGATGACAAGGAGGTTAATATTGAGAGTGCTCATGTTGAGCTTGTTGGTGGCGGTGATAATTACCACTGGTGCTTTTGTTTTCTTGCAGTTTGAGGACTGGACCGTGGTGGAGGCGGTTTACTTTGCAACGGTTACATTGACGACAGTGGGGTATGGAGATATTACGCCGACTACCGAGGCTTCTCGCATTGTGACGATAATATACTCATTATTAACGGTACCTTTGTTCTTCCTGATGATTGGGTTGGTAGGGGAAGTGATATTTGCGAGATATTTGGATAGATCGTTGCCAAAGAGGCGATCTGCGAGCCGTCGCAAACGAAAGAAATCAAAGAAATAGGCGTGGCTAGGATTAGCCGCGCTTTTGTTATTGACAAGAAATTCTTAGCAGTCTATACTACTGACTGCTAGATATATGACAGAACGTCAAGAACAACTATTGAAACTGGTCGTAGAGAACTATATTTCCTCTGCAGAACCAGTTTCCAGCTCAAGACTGGTGGAATTGTCACATCTGGGAATTTCCAGTGCAACCATCAGAAATGAGCTCTCAATGCTTGAGGAAGCTGGATATTTGATGTCTCCGCATACCTCAGCCGGCCGAATGCCTACAGATAAGGGATATCGATACTATATTGAGACTTTCGTGACTAATCGTGAAGGTGCCAAGAAAAAGAGGCAGCTGGAGCAGCTCAAATCCGAGAAAGACCACGAGCTTTATCAACGTCGTATAGCAAAGAGGATATCTGAGCTTACAGGCGACGCGGTAGTACTCGTATCTGGTCCACGAAGAGCATATACGACCGGAGTTTATAGAATGTTTGCAAAGCCTGAGTTCCACGACCTGGACGAGGTCATGCGAATTAGTGAGATCGTAGACCACATGGAAAGAGTTTACGCACCGATGTTAAAGAATCCGTTCAGAGACGTTCGAATCATGATTGGAGACGAGAGCCCATTTGGACAGCGCATGAGTTCCATGACTATTCACTACGCAGATAGAAGTGGTGGTAGAGGAATGATGAGTGTGATTGGCCCAACGCGTATGAACTATGAAAGAAACTTGTTGCTATTAAGGGAAGCGCAGAAGCTTCTGAGTGAGATATAGATATGAAGAAAAAGAAAGATGAGACGGCCGTAGAGCCGGAGATCGTAGAAGATAAGATCGTCGAACCTATTGTGGACGAGACGATAGACCCTGCGCATTGCATCAAGTGTAAGGAAACAGAGGCGGCTCAGTTACGAGCTATTGCCGACTACCAGAACCTTGTTCGTGAGACTGACAAACAGCGAATGGAGTTTGTGAAGTATGCGAGTCAGGGGCTTGTAGAGGATCTGATTCCGACGCTCGACTACTTTGATGCGGCGATGGCGTCCAAGCCAGACCTCAATAAGATCGATGAGACTGCACGCAAGACTATCGAGAACTGGATCGTGGGCGTGACCCATGTTCAGAAGCTAATGATGGATTCACTCGAGCAGCAAGGAGTAAAGCTTGTAGACACGTCGGGAATGTTCGATACGAGTTTACATGAGGCTGTTGAGGAGAAAGAGAGCGATGAAGCTGAGGGAACGATTCTCAGTGTGGTCGCTAACGGTTACCGGATGGGAGATAAATTGTTGCGCCCAGCACGCGTGACAATAGCGAAAGGAAAATGAATTTCATTAAATTGAAATTTGCCGAATTGAAAATTGAAAATTACTTGAATTATGCCGAAAATATTAGGAATTGACCTTGGAACAACAAACTCAGCAATGGCGATCATCGAAGGTGGTAAGCCAAAGATTTTAGAGAACGCGGAAGGCCACCGCACGACGCCATCAATGGTGGCGATTGGAAAGAACGGTGAGCGACTTGTTGGAATCGCTGCAAAGCGACAGGCGGTTACAAACCCAAAGAACACATTGTACTCTGTTAAGCGACTGATTGGTCGATCATTTACTGACCCCGAGGTTGCTCGTGACAAAGAACTTTTTCCGTTCGACATCGTGAAAGCGGGAGAGGGTGTGAAGGTTAAGATGGGAGAAGAGGAGTTGTCTCCACAGCAGATTGCGGCCATGGTGCTCGGAAAACTAAAGGTAGATGCTGAAGCTAAGATTGGTGAGCCGATTACAGAAGCTGTGATCACAGTTCCTGCTTATTTTAACGACGCACAGCGAAAGGCTACAAAGGACGCCGGAGTAATCGCTGGACTCGACGTGAAGCGAATCGTCAACGAGCCAACAGCGGCTGCGCTTGCGTACGGATTCGACAAGAAGGCCGGTCAGCAGATTGCGGTCTATGACCTTGGTGGAGGAACATTTGATGTTTCGATTTTAGATGTGTCCGATGACACGGTGGAAGTGAAGGCTACAAATGGAGATACTCATCTTGGTGGAGATGACTTTGATCAGGTGATAATCAAGTGGATCATTAGCGAGTTTAAGAGCGCAGAGGGTATTGACCTTGGTGCTGACCCGTTGGCATTGCAGCGCATTAAAGAGGCCGCAGAGAAGGCTAAGATTGAGTTATCCACAGCCTCAGACACGGAGATCAATCAGCCATTTATTACACAGGGCGCAGAGGGGCCAAAGCATTTGGTGATGAAAATTACACGCGCAAAGCTCGACGAGTTGGTGCACGACCTTGCGGTAAAGACGCTTGAGCCTTGTAGACAGGCGCTCGCAGACGCAGGTTTGAGTGTAGGAGACATTGACGAGATTGTGATGGTTGGAGGAATGACACGAATGCCGTTGATCCAAAAAACAGTGGAAGATTTCTTCGGAAAGAAAGTAAACGCGTCAGTAAACCCAGACGAGGTTGTAGCATCCGGTGCTGCAGTGCAGGCTGGAGTTTTGCAGGGAGACGTTAAGGATGTTCTATTGCTCGATGTGACACCGCTATCGCTCGGACTCGAGACGCTTGGTGGAGTTACTACAAAGTTGATTGAACGAAACACAACTATCCCAACTGCAAAGTCACAGACATTCTCAACGGCTGCAGACAATCAGGGATCAGTAGAGATCCACGTCTTGCAGGGAGAGCGTGAGATGGCCGGCGACAACAAGTCGCTTGGACGATTCATCCTATCCGGAATCCCACCAGCTCCACGAGGAGTACCACAGGTGGAGGTTACTTTCGACATCGATGCCAATGGTATTTTGAATGTGAAGGCGATGGATAAGGCAACAAACAAAGAACAGAAGATTACGATTACAGCGAGCTCAGGTTTGAGTGACGAAGAAGTGGAGAAGATGAAGAAGGATGCTGAGGCGCATGCTGAAGAAGACAAGAAGAAGCGCGAAGGAATCGAAATCAAAAACCAGGCCGATACAATGGTCTACACAACAGAGAAGATGTTGAGCGAGGCTGGTGACGAGGTTACAGACGAGGACAAGAAGCCAGTTACAGAGAAGCTTGAAGCTTTGAAAGCAATCAAAGACGGAGAGGACCTAGAGGCGATAAAAGCAGCAGCAGACGAACTCGCTACAGTTGCGCAGAAAGTTGGTGCAAAGATGTACGAGGCAAAGCAGGCGGAGGAAGCTGCGAAGAAGGGTGAAGAGGGTGAGGAGAAGCCCGGCGGAGCCGGGTCCGGCTCCGCCGGAAAAGAAGATGTGCAGGAGGCTGAGGTCGTGAAGGAGGAGAAAAAGGAAAAGAAAGAAGAGGGTGAGAAGAAAGAATAATGTCATCGAATCCATATACAATTCTTGGAGTCGATAAATCTGCGTCACAGGACGAGATCAAGAAGGCTTTCCGCAAACTTGCTCATAAGTACCATCCGGATAAGGAGGGTGGGGATGAGGAGAAGTTTAAGGAGATTAATGGGGCTTATCAGATTTTGAGTGACTCGGGGAAGCGGGCTCAGTATGACCAGTTTGGTGATGCTGCTTTTGGTGGTGGCGGTGGAGGTCCTGGTGGGTTTGGAGGATTCGGTGGTCAGGGAGTGGACTTTGACATGGGCGACCTTGGTGACATATTCGGTGGGATGTTTGGTGGAGGAGGACGTCGGGCTCGGAAAGCTCGGGGGAATGACATTCAGGTGGATGTGACACTGGAGGTTAAGGATGTTGTTCATGGAAAGGAACAGTCTATTGATCTGCGTAAGCTCGACTCTTGTGAGACTTGCGACGGATCGGGTGCACAGGGTGGGAAGACTGATGCTTGTAAGGAGTGTAAAGGTGCAGGCCACAACACTGTTGGTCAGCGGACTCCGTTTGGCGTCATTCAGCGTCAGGTGACCTGTCCAGTGTGTTCTGGACGTGGTGAGGTGCCCGAGTTCGCGTGTGCGGATTGTGATGGTGCAGGAGTGCGTAAGCAGGACTCTCACATTACTGTGACGATCCCAGCGGGTGTAGACGACGGTGCTACGATGAGGGTACGAGGACGAGGAGAAGCGGCTCCTCATGGTGGAGAGGCGGGTGACTTGTTTATTCGCATATTTGTAAAACGAAACAAGAAGTTTGTAATCGATGGACGGTCGATCCGATCCAAGATCGATGTTGGATTCACACAGGCCGCGTTAGGAGACGAGGTTAAGGTAAAGACAGTCGACGGCGAAGTAAAGATAAAGATTCCTGCGGGGATTCAGTCTGGTACGGAGTTGTCGATTCCAAAAGAAGGAGTAGAAGGTGATTGGGGACGAGGGGATCACATTGTGACAGTGCATGTGAAGACTCCCAAGAAGTTGAACAAGAAACAAAAACAGTTGATGAAAGAGTTGGGGTTGAGCGAGTAGCAGGTCGTCCGCCTGTCGCCCTCTGTCATCCTGAGCGAAACGTAGTGAAGTCGAAGGAACTTTGTCGGTCACTCACGTTGCCAATGCAAAGGCGACGAAGGTTCTTCGACTGCCGCTCAGAATGACAAGCTTCCAGACATCCAAGACCATCCACACCCAAGAACGAGCACTCGCTCGTTCTTTTGGTATACTGTTGCCATGGAGAACGGCCCCGAAACAATCGTGTCTTGGTTTACAAGTGTTTTTGGAGAGAACCCATCATGGGATCTTTTGTTGTTGATGACACTGATCGGACTGATACTCGCGTTGGCGTTCTGGGGACGCGCAAAGATCATGGCAGTTGTAATAGCGTCGTATGTCGCCATTACGTTCATGTCTGTGACGTCGATCGTCAGTTGGCTGCAAGGAGTGCTCAACATTCCTGAAAATATCTGGGGACCAGCAGGAATCGTACTCGTGATAACTGGGGCGATGTTCGCGATTGTGCAGTATTCGTTCGGACACCTGATCAGAAAAGAAGATAGTCAGTTCGCAAAGTCGGTGATATTAGCAATTTCAGTAGTAGGCATGCTCGCCGCTTTCGTGTTCACACAGCTCCCAGGACAGATCTTGCAGGGATTCTCACCAATAACGATGACGATTCTGGTAGGTAATCTTGCAATGGGCGTGTGGGTGCTCGCTCCGATCCTGTTGATTGGGCTGACAGAGGATTAGCCCAAGGTTAGCCATATATCACCAATCATGACCAGCGACACTTGACAAAAGTGTCGTTTTAGGTTATAGTGCTCCTTGTCAATCGACGCCATTCACCCAGTTGGCGCTCAGCGTGAGCTGAGTCAGCGCGCAGCGGTCGGTGTCGAGACTGCCCCGGGATTCCTGGGGACCACGGCGCAACTCGCGTCGTACAAATGGCAGAACCCAGCTTCCTGCCGAACCAACGGTGAAGGAAGTATAAAAAAGAGCTGAGGAGCTCTGGGGTGACGCCGCATTCGGGACATCTTCCCGGTGCACACCGTAATGCAAAACGGTTAGCATTGGCCAATAATCACACGTGTAACGCGTGGGCAAATCTCTGAGGGTGCGGTTTCACCCAAAGGTAAAGTACTGGGCGTGTACTGGCATCCTACCGTCTGACTATCACAGACTTTCGTCCTCCCAAAAAGGTGAGTTGACGACTGTCCTGGCGCTTGTGAACAAGGTTTCGACCTTAGTTCCCCGTATGTCCTCCCGATAAGGTGAGTGACAACTGCCAGTCTTCTCAACTCGGCCCTCTACTTCTGTAGACGGGCCGTTTTGTTGTCTGGAAGGTGTTGGCATTGACCGTTGCGTCCACACGTGATAGTTTGATTTAACGTCGTCGTGAGCCTTCTTGATCCTAGTCAACCAGGTTGGCAGGATGCCACGCAGGGAAGAAGAAGAACGGCTAGCGGATGCCCCGCGAAGATTGAGAGAGATAGCCAACTCTGGCGAGCCTCGGCACCGGCTAGAGGCAGTCCGCTCGATTAAGAAGAGCGTTTGTACTTGGCACGGCAGCGACAGGTCTTGGAAGCTACACGGCTCAGCCGCATCGCGTCCTCTGCTTTGCACATGGTTACACCATGAGTCTGCGATTCTCATGGTGGGGACGGTGGAGTCGCACTTTTAAGGGACGGGTTCGCTCGGTTCTGGAAGTCTCCATCTAACGGCACCAACAACGTTTGATATGTAGTTGCGTAGCCGCAGCCCTTCAACAAGTTCCCTCAGCTGTCTGCTGCAGGGGCTTTTTCTTTATGCATTTGACAGAAGGGTGGCACTGGGATAAATTACGCGAATCGAATCCAAGGTTAGCCGGGGGCGACCCGGTGACTGAGGATACGTGACGAAAAACCGTCAGTGTGACGCAGAGCTACGGCCCCTGCAAAGCGTCACTTAATCTCGCCTCTACCAGACTGTTTACGGATCGTGAGCAGTAGCGAGATAAGTATAGTACGAGAGCGAAAGCAATCCTATGGAGTGACATGTGACCCTTGTGCTGTGATCATTAGCACGTTCGGCGTCTGGTCTCGCGGCCCCGGGAGAGTCGTCTGCCCACTGGCGATATATCCCTGTGCGGCCGCACTCATCAACGAAGTCCCTCCAACGTGCTGTTGGAGGGCTTTTTCTTTACAAATGTAACGATTTAAGGTTACTTGTGTATACTTACACAGAACATATGCAGCGCAAACAATTTCAGAAGCTATATACAACTCTATTCGACCCCATATATCGATTCATTTACTTCCGTGTTGGGGGTGATGTAGAGGTTGCGGAGGATCTTACTTCTGATGTTTTCATGAAGGCTCTTGAGCATATAGAAAAATTGGACGAAGATAATCATCCAAAAGCTTGGCTATATACGGTGGCCCGCAATAAGCTTAAGAATCATTACAGAGATAAGAAGGTAGAGGTGGACGTAGATCAGATCGCTCCGTTTCTACAAGGGGAAGATGGTAGGGTGGTTCTGGAAAGGCTTGGTAATGAGCACTTGCTCATAGAAGCTTTGAGCAAACTTGAAGATCAGGAGAGACGCATTGTTGAAATGAAACATCTCGAAGGATTTTCCATCAAGGACATTGCAGGGATCCTAGGAAAGAAACCAGGTGCAATAAGAGTTCAATCGCACAGGGCAATGAAGAAATTGAGAAAACTAATTAAGGTCTGATATGAAGAAGCCTTTCAAAAATCTTAGACGGGGCGCAAGACCTTCTATCGTATTTAAAAAACGACTGTGGCTTCGCATAGACGCAGAACTTCCCGTACCTGGGCGCAAGTCGCTTGTTCTTCGATACACCTATGTTGTGGGACTCGCATCTGTGGTTATAATGACCACAGGTATGGGAACATACGCGTATGCATCTGACGGTGTAACGCCAGACAGCGCTCTGTATGGCGTTAAGACAAATATCGAGGTCATTGAGTCTAAGTTCCACCGCTCACCAGAGTCTCTAGCGTCATTTCATGCTCGCATGGCAGGCAGACGTCATAGAGAGTTAAACCATGTTGAGTCTGACCTGGGACGTAAGGCGTTGGAGGAGAAGCTGTCTCATATACTCGAAGTGACGGCTGAGGATCTGGAGGGTGTCAGGGAAGACGATTCCCGAAGAGAGGTTATCGAATTAGAGATGCGGAAGATCCACGAGCTCAGATTCAAAGAGCAGGCAGAGACTTTTTACAATGAGCTTCATGATAGAGTGGATCAGTACGAGATGCGCGGTGAGCTCGATGCTGAAAATGCAAAGGAGCTACGTGATACATTCTGGGACGTGAAGGAAAGGAAAGTATACAAGATGGATCATTACGAAGGTGAGATAGACCAACGACGATTGGATTCGATTCACAGATAACGGGAGAAATCCCGTTTTTTGTATAAAGATGGCGGTTTTGATAAACTATGGCCAATATGGAAATCAAATTGTACAACGCATTAACACGAAAGAAAGAGCTATTTGAGCCAACAGATCCGGATGTAACAAAGGTTTACGCCTGTGGGCCTACGGTTTACAACACGGCGTCGATAGGGAACTTTCGAACGTTTTTGTTTACGGACCTGCTGGTTCGGACGCTTGAGTACGATAGACAGTCTGTGAGATTTGTCATGAACATTACGGATGTTGGGCATTTGGTTTCAGACGGTGACGATGGAGAGGACAAACTTGAAGTTGGCTCTGCAAGAGATGGAAGGACAGCGTGGGAGGTTGCAGAGGCATACACATCACAATTCTTGCTTGATGCCGACCGTCTGAATTTACGGAAGCCAGATGAGTCACCAAAGGCTACCGACCATATCGAAGAGCAGATTGCGATGGTGCAGGAACTCGAAAAGAAAGGTTTTACATATAACACTTCGGATGGCGTATATTTCGATACATCTAAGCTTGACAACTATGGTGAGCTTGCTGGTCAGAAGGTTGAGGATAAGGAAGCCGGTACACGTGTTGAGGTGAACAAAGAAAAGAAGAACACAACTGACTTTGCGCTTTGGAAGTTTTCACCGGAGGGCAAAAAGCGGCAGATGGAATGGGAGTCGCCTTGGGGAATCGGATTTCCAGGTTGGCACATTGAGTGTACCGCTATGTCAGTGAAATATCTGGGATCACTGTATGACATTCACACGGGTGGCATGGACCTAAAGATGGTTCATCATCCAAATGAGATCGCACAGTCAGAAGGTGCACTTGGAACAACTGAGGCAAGGTTCTGGATGCATGGAGAGTTTTTGCAAGTCGATGGCGGAAAGATGAGTAAGTCGTTAGGTAACGCATATAGCATCGACGACATTATTGCAAAGAGTATCGATCCTCTAGCTTTTCGATACCTTACGTTGACTGCACACTATCGATCTCATCTAAACTTTACATGGGACTCGCTCGAGGCTGCGCAGAGTGCTTTGAAGAAGTTGCGAATGATCGTTCGTGAATGGGACACACCCGCTATCGGCTGTGTGGAATATGAAAAAAGGTTTGCAGAAGCTATCAACGATGACCTTGATTCCCCACAGGCAATTGCGATTGTATGGGAGCTTGTACATGATGCCACACAGCTAACGAGTGCGAAGGCTCAGTCGCTACTCAAGTTCGAGTCGGTTCTTGGCCTTGGCTTGCTAGACTTCATCTCACGAGAACTTATAGTACCGGAGAAGGTGCAGAAACTTGTTGACCAAAGGGCCATTGCTCGCGACACAAAGGATTGGGAAGAGGGCGACAGATTAAGAGACGAGGCGAAGAAACTAGGATTTGTGATCGAGGATACGCCGGATGGTCAGCGTGTCACAGAGGAGTAACCAATAACGAGCCCGCGGGCTCGTTTTTACTTTTGTGCTTTTCCAATTACGTATACCGTTATGCCGCTTACTGCCATTAGACCGATAATCATCCAGAAGTTGATTGGTATGTTGGCTACTAGTGGAAACTGGACGTTCATTCCAAATATTCCCGCGAGCAATGTCGCTGGTAGGACCAACAGTGACAGTGAAGTGAGCAGTCGGATCTGAGAGTTTGTTCTGTAGTTTAGAACAGTCTCATGGGTTCTATGGAGCGTCTCTGCAGTCATTTGTTCCATGCGCAGACTCGTCTGAATTTCCTTGAGGTGCATTTGTAGGTCGTTGTACTGGTTTCGGATCTTTGATGCTGTCGTTTTCGTGAGAGACGCAGTGAAACGATCCAACATGATGCTCTGGTTTTCAATCGCCTTTTGAATGTCGATGATATTTGTTTGCATTGTGAGGATATCCTCAAGCACATGTTTCTTGTGCAGAATTCCTTGCTCCATGTCGTCGAGCCTTTCTGCGATATCGTCGAGTGTTCCGTATACATCGGAAACGAGTTCGTGAAGAATGGAGCTTACCAGCGTTGCTGGATGACTCATACTTTTGTGCGACTTTGACTTTAAAACTTCCTTGAACATCGTGCGCACACCCGGCAAGCTCGACTTTTGAATCGTGATTACCTGCTTCGAGGTCATGATAATGTCGAGTTCCTTAAGAACCACATCATCGCTATCTGCCTCGAACTGAGGGTGAATCAAAATCAGTAGAATGTAATCTTCAGAATCAAAAAGACGTGACCGATGACTTTCTGTCATCAGCGCGTCTAGGTGGTCGGCGCCCAACTTGAACTTTTTGCCAAGAGCTTGCAGTTCAGATTTTGGTGGGCGGGTAAGGTAGGTCCACTCAGTAGGACCGCGCTTAACGCGTTGTGGGGTTTTCCTCCTTGGCATGTTGATAGTATATCACAGCTTCATGATATAATTGTTACGTTATGGCGACAGAAAATAAGGGGGAGATAAAACCAATCGTGGAGCAACCCACGTACCCAGTGCAAGAGCAGGGTGCAACGCCAGAGTCCGGGGCTGAACAGCCTGCGGATGTTGAGGTTGAACATTCTGTTGAGGTATCTGAGCAGGTAAACCAACAGGCACCTCCAGTACAACTAGAGCCAATTCCAATACAGCCGCAACCGATCGATAAAGATCCTTATCTGCTCAAGATAGAAGGTGTGCTGTCGGAAGACATGGGTGAACTGTATGCTGCACTACCTCCAGACGTACAGCCAATTTTTAAGGCCAAAGGGGAAGAGGTGGCTGGAAAGATTATGGAGATGTTCGCTGGGGCTCAATTGGCTGCAAAGAAAGTACTTAGACTCATCAGAGAATGGCTCGGTATTGTTCCGAACATGAACAAGTTCTATCTAGAGCAGGAGTCAAAAATTAAAACAGATCAAATCATGGAGCTTGCAAACACACCTCCAGATAACGAAACTCTATAATGATTCCTTTGCTACAAATTACCATTAACACCGGTGGAGGAAATTCCGTACTATCATCGGGGTCAGACATTGTTGCGATTGCAACCGTGATTATTTCTGCTTTACTTGTGGCGGTCTCAATCGTGGTCGCGTTTATTGTGTACCGTAAGTTCCATCTGCGGGAGCACAGGCGCTCAGGAGGGAACCTCCACATGACTATTTTGCGAGTTAGACTCCCTCGTTTTGCTGCTACTCAAGAAGGTGGGGCGACACAACTTAGTGCCGTACAAGAGGATATTGCTGTTGCAGAGACTGTGTTCGCTGCGTTGGGTGGACTCAGAGCTCAGAAAGGTTTCAAAGCATGGCTGCATGGACGAACGGATCAGATCTCTTTTGAGATGGTTAGTAAAGGTGGAGTGATCTATTTCTATATTGCAGTGCCTATAGTATTGAAAGACATGACTATTCAACAGGTTCACGGTCAGTTTCCTGATGCAGACATTGAAGAGGTTGAAGATTACAATATATTCTCACCTTCAGGTGTTGTGCTCGGTAGTTATATGACCTTGAAGCGTGAGCACCTATTTCCAATCAAAACGTACCGAACACTTGAGTCTGATCCTTTGAATGCGATCTTGAACGCTCTTGCTAAAGTGCCACAGGACGAGGGTGCTGCCGTGCAGTTTGTTGTGCGCTCTGCGCCTCCTGCGTGGCGCCAGAGAGGGCTTAGTGTGGTGGAGAAGATGCACGAAGGTATGGATATAAAGGAAGCTCTACGCGGTAAAAAGAAGAGCAAGATCAAACTGGGATCATTAGTTTCCGGAAAATCGGATGACGGTTCAGATCCAGTGCGTAAGCTTGGCCAGAGGGAGGAGGAGATGGCGAAGAGCATTGAGGAGAAGGCGTCAAAGGCAGGTCTTGATGTAAATATCCGTTTGTTGGTAAGTGCCGGCAATGTGGGGGCAGCGCAAGCTTCACTTGGAAATTTGGTAAACAGTTTTGCGCAGTACAACATTTATCAGTATGGAAATAGTTTCGATAAAGACATGCCGAAGAACGTGAAGAAATTGGCGCACGATTTTATATACCGAAATTTCTCTGACAAGCATAAGATGATACTTAACACGGAGGAGATGACAAGCTTGTGGCATCCACCTCTACCTGGAACAGAAACTACAAACATTGACTGGCTTGGTGCACGAAAGAGCGGCGCTCCTGCGAATATCGCAAAGGAGGGGCTATTGATCGGCTTCAACGAATTCCGTGGTTTGAAAACAGACGTTCATATTAAGGTGAAGGATCGCCAACGCCACATGTATATCATTGGTAAGTCTGGGTCTGGTAAGTCTGTGTTCATGTCCAATATGATTGAACAGGACGTGATTCATGGATCCGGTGTTTGTGTTGTGGATCCGCATGGTGATCTTGTGGAAGAGACCCTTGGAATCATTCCAAAGGAACGTGTTAACGACGTTATCGTATTCAGTCCGGCTGACCGTGACATGCCGATGGGACTAAACATGCTGGAGGTGCCATCACCAGAGATGATGGACCTTGTTGTTGGTGACATGATTTCAGTGTTCTACAAGTTGTTTCCGCCTGAGATGATCGGTCCGATGTTTGAGCACACCATGCGAAACGTCATGATGACGCTGATGTCTGATCCTGAGAATCCTGGAACGATTGCCGAGATCCCACGCATGATCACTGATCCTGATTTTCAGAAGCAGTGGATCGCGAAAGTTACAGATCCTGTTGTTCGTGCTTATTGGGAACAGGAGGTGGCGAATACTTCAGACTTTCATAAGTCCGAGATGTTCGGCTACCTGACATCGAAGGTTGGTCGGTTTGTTGAAGACTCAACCATGCGTAATATCATCGGACAAGGAAAGTCAGGGTTCAATTTCCGTGACGTGATGGATGAAGAGAAGATTTTGTTAGTCGATCTTGCCAAAGGTAAAATTGGTGAGGTGAACATGCAGTTGCTTGGTTTGATCATTGTGTCGAAGCTTCAGATGGCTGCTATGTCACGAGCAGATATTCCTGAGGAGTTGCGAAGAGACTTTTATCTATACATCGACGAGTTTCAAAACTTTGTTACACCATCGATTGCTACGATTCTTGCTGAGGCACGAAAGTACAAGCTGTGTTTGATCATGGCTCATCAGTACATGAGTCAGGTTGTTGATAAGGGCGACACGGATATTAAGGATGCTATCCTCGGAAACGTTGGCTCGATGTTTGTGTCGCGAATTGGTCCTGAGGATACTGAAACATTCCGTCCAGTTTATGAGCCTACATTCAGCACGAACGACCTTATCAACTCAGACGCCTTTACTTGGTACGTGAAAATGATTGTAGATAACAATCAAGTTGCTCCGTTTACGATGAAGGGAAATCCGCCAATTACGACCGATCCAGAGTGGGCGAAGAAGGTGCGACAGTTATCTCGTGTTACGTATGCTCGAAAGCGAGAGTCAGTTGAGAAAGAGATTGCAAGACGTGCGGGTCTTGGTGAATTTGCACCAAAGCCAAAGGTGCCGGCAGCTCCAGCGGCTGCGCCTCCACCTCCTGCGGCCGCCGTACCGTCGCCTGCAGCTCCTGCCGCAGCAGCACCGACCTCACCTCCACCACTTACGCCGCCGGCTGCACCAGGTAGAACTCCACCGACATCAGCCCCAAGGCCGCGAAAACGAACTGCTAGTAAAAGACGCACGGCTCGAACCAGGACAACTAGCACGACAGATCCAAAAACTACCGCACCACCCGCTACATCTGTGGAAGAGTAGCGTGGTGTTGATAGTTTTACTATGTTATAATTTGATCATCCGCAGTAAAAGGAGGCGGGGGAAAATAAAACAAACATGCCATTTTTACCGACATTTGACGATGCCGACGACCAATTTGCGTTGGAGGGCGAGTCTTCAAAGACGAATAAACCACAAACACCCGACCAGCGGGTGCGAGTTGCTGTCCGTGCTTTGCGTCAGATGCAACAACAACTAGAAAATATTCTAGACATGTTGGAGCGCGGTGAAGAGATTGGTGATATGGGAATGTTCAGCACCGAATCGATGGTAAGCGGAGATGATGGTGAAGACAGGATAGTGGAAGGTGTGTTTGACGGAGAGAGGATGATGGGAACGGACGGAGTCAAATACAACGTACCTCCAAACTACGCATCAAAATCAAAGCTTGTAGAGGGAGATATCATGAAGTTGGTGATCAAAGACGATGGATCGTTCATATATAAGCAGATTGGACCGGTGGAGCGCGATAGAGTGCTAGGAAAGATAGCGACGGATGACTTTGGCAATTACGCTATTAAGACAGAAGACGGTGATAACTATCGAGTATTAACGGCTAGTGTCACGTATTTCAAGGGTGAGCCGGGCGATGAGGCCATTGGGCTAACGCCAAAGGGGCAAAAGGCCAAGTGGGCAGCAATAGAAAATATCATTTCAACATAGAAAAACAGGGGGCGGCTCCTGTTTTTTGATTGTGCTATAATCATACAGTTATGAGCTTATACCGAAAATATAGACCACAAACTTTTGAGGGGGTTTCAGGGCAGCATCACGTTGTGACACCTCTTCGCAATCAGGTGAAGACGGATGCGGTATCGCATGCGTATTTGTTTTCTGGCCCGCGTGGAATTGGTAAGACTACACTGGCTAGGATTCTGTCGAAGGCCGTCAACTGTCTTGATCCAAAGGAAGGGGAGCCGTGCAGTAAGTGTTTGAATTGTGAATTGGTTCAAGATGGGAAGTCACTCGATATAATCGAGATTGATGCAGCTTCGAATACCGGAGTAGACAATGTTCGGGACAACATCATCGAGAATGTTCGATTTGCGCCGACGAGTCTGAAGAAGAAAGTCTTTATTGTAGACGAGGTTCATATGTTGTCTAAGGGCGCATTCAATGCATTGCTTAAGACGCTCGAAGAACCGCCGGCATACGTTCTGTTTATACTTGCTACGACCGAGCTTCATAAGATCCCGGATACGATTATAAGTCGATGTCAGCGATACGATTTTACAAAGATCCCAATGGATCTAATGATTGATCGACTTAAGATGATGGCCTCGTCTGAGAAGGTTGAGGTGGACGAGAACGTGTTGCTTGAGATTGGTCGTCGGTCAGGCGGATGTTTACGCGACGCCGAAGGATTGCTTGGACAGGTGCTCACTATCGGCGAGAAAAAGATAACGCTTGAGAATGCGTCAGTTGTTTTGCCTATTGTTGACATCTCACATGTGCTCGAGCTTGTAGGGTCTATGGTGAAACGTGACGCGGCAACTGGAGTTCGACTTGTGAACCATGTTCTGGATGGTGGATTTGATCTTGTTAAGCTTGCTGACAATGCGATAGACATGACTCGCTCGGTTTTATTGTCGCGTGTTGGGCAGACCGAGCTTCAGGGTGATTACACGATGGAGCAGATCGGCGAGATCAATACACTGGTTGGTGATACGAACATTGATCGTGTACGTGAGATACTCGAGTTACTGCTGAAGGCGCGAGACGATCACAGGCGCTACCACATGCCGCAGCTTGCACTCGAGCTTGCTGTTGTGGACGCATGTGGATCGCAGACGTCAGGATCGGTACCGGCACCTTCGCAGAACATTGGAGTACCGCCCGCTGCGATTGCTCCACGAACGAAAGTTCCAGAACCAAAGAAACCAGTAACGACTAGCCCGGTAGCTAGTGTTAGCTCAAACGAAAAGGTTGCTTCGCCTACGACTGCCGCTCCGGCTCGCAATGACGTGCCAGTAGCTGCTGATAAGGTGGGGGCTCCCAGTGCAAGCTCGACTGTTGTTGACCTTGCTACTGTGCAAAAATATTGGTCAACATTTCAAAAGAATGTGAAAGACAAGCATGCATCGTTACCTCTAACACTCGAGCAATCTGAGCCTACACGGGTTGAAGGTGGTGCGGTCTATGTAAAAGTTCAGTTTGCTTTCTATGCGGAGACGATTAACTCTGCTAAAAATAGCGAGTTACTATCCAACGTAATAAGCGAGATCGTAGGATCAAAATTGCTCGTTGTAGCCGAACATGAGGGCTCAACAAATAGCGATCCCAATGTTGCGGCAGTGATGGATGCTTTTGGAGGAGAAGTTGTTGCGTAAAATAAAAGACACCCATTAGCGGGTGTCTTTTTTGTTTACATTCCGTGCCAGACTTCCCAGATGTTGTCATTTATAGATGTAACACTGTTTCTTGCGGTCTCAGGATTGTAAGTGTCTATCGTTACGTCGGCTGCGCCATAAGTATAGTTTCCAAAGAAAGCTTCTGACACGTCGTCGATCTGCTGATTCCAGTTGGCGCCGTAGAGAGCCTCAGCCGTAGCCTCACTGTCAACTTCTATCAAATCTCCAAACACTCCAACAACATATACCTGATTTGCCGATGGATACTTAACCATCTTGGTTCCTGGGTGGTACCGCACATTTCCACCAAGCGGTAGCGCTGCCATTATATCAGTAGTAATCACATGGATGTTTGACCAGTCCGTGTACCAAGTAAAGTATGCTTTCTCGTTTGGAAACGCGTGACGTGTTCCAAGGTTATCCAAGAAGTACACTGTGCGACATGGATGTGTGAAGTCTTCGCCGCCTGGACATGGAGTCTTGATCAAAACTGGTGATGTCAGGATGATCATCTCTTCTGTGAAATCAGTTGCGTCAACCTCGTCTGTAGTCTCGGTAGGCGTAACGTCTGGATCACCAATCTCGAGCGATCGTGGGATCTCAAGTATCTCAAGTATTTTAGGTGGCCCGTTCACTGCATTGCCCAAGTTATCTGTGCAATATGCGCGAACCGAGCTCGCCGTTCTGGTGTCGTCGAATGTCCATTCAAATTCCCACAGACCGTTGGAGGAGTTGTACGTCATAGAACCACGGTCGATACTCGATATCTTCATTGAGCAAGATGCAACCCCGTCGGAGTCAGTTGCTGTGACGCTGAGAGTAACTGGTACATCGACAACTGCCTCAAGTGGGGAGACCTCCGAGATTGTAGGTGCTCCTTCTGCGAATGCGAGTGAGGGTACTAGCAGTGAGAGCGCCAAGAGGCTGAACAATATTTGTTTCATAAAATTAGTTGACCCGGTCGTTTGCAACCGGAAATGGATTATCTGACGCCTCTTTTGCCGCTGTTTGAACATTGATCAGCAGTGCAAGCCCAAAGCCAACCAGTAGCAGGACAATGAATATCCGCAACAGTAGGCGATGGAGTTGTTTGTGTGATGGGCGTTTCATGAATCCATTATAGCAAAACCGACCCCGAAGGGTCGATGTGCCTATCTTTTTTCAACACGTAGCGGAATCTCTGTAAGATTCGCAAGTTTGGGATATTTTGCCCGCGCCTCCTCGTCGCTCATGTCCGTATACAGGACGAGCTCTTTACAGGGTTTGCGTGGCTCGCTTCCAACACACACCAAAACATCGTTATCGAGCTTTTCTGGCATTTCCAACTCCGGATTGTCTTTTCTCGCAGAAATATATGGGATAGCGCCTGCCTGCAATTTGTACGTTGCAAGTCCGATATCGGAATTCAATCCGTATGCGTTTTGATCTCTACCATGGATGATGGTCTTAGCGCCCAGCTCTAGAGCTCGCTTCATTAGAAGGTACTCGCTAATATACGCAGGTGACAACGAGAGCTTGATATCCAACTTGTATGGGAATACACGGTAGGCAACAGTCAGCGCGCCAGCCTTTGTCTGTCTAAACAGGAGCCCGCCAATCAACTCATCGCCTTTGTGAAGTGTGATGATCTCATACACAGCACCCTCGCTCCACGCCTTCTCGATTCTTTCAGCTACAGGATAAACGATCCCGCCTTCCTTGGATCCGATGTAATCATCATAGACTACGACGAAGTCTTTAAGCAGTTCCGGAGTAAGCTTAACAACATCGAATTTGTATTCTGTCTCTTCAAGCTTGCGTACCGACTGGCGATACTTTTGCATTCGTTTAGAACTAAAATGTTCCTCTGGAGTTGAAATATCTCCAATAGTCAATATCCAACAAACAGATTTCTTATATTTTTGTGTCATAGTTTTGTAGTCAAGGAAAAACCGCCGCAATGCGACGGGCTTACCTTGGCTCGGGGACAGGGACTCGAACCCCGGTTTTTGGGACCAGAACCCAACGTCCTACCACTAGACGATCCCCGAATGTTGGCGTCATTGTATATGACTTACGTCGCTTTGTCAATGATACACCCTAATTGAAATCATGACACCTTTGAAAGGGCATCAAGCTCATTCAAGACATGAATATGGAACTCGTTTGATGGATCATACTTACCAGAATAGAATCGAGACTGTTCATCAGGATTCTCTTCAATGACCTTAAGTAGGTCCAGATATCCATGAAGGTACACAAGATCCTTTGTGAAACAGATACCCGTCTGCTGTCCATCGGTTCCTCGGAATAACTTTGACGCTCTTCGCCAACCGTGAGAACGAGCGCTCTGCTCTGACAGGTCTGACTTACCGTGCTTGCTGACTAGATAATAATTGTAAAACACCTCATAGGCGTCTCTAAAGTCCATGGGCTTGCCATTGGCACCTTTCACAAGCGCTGTTACCAAGTACATTTCTAGCGTTACATTGAACGCAGAAGGGAACACTTGATGTTCTTCGTACTTTGACAGTCCTTCGTCGCCACGTATGTAGTTATCTAGACCAACTGTCAGTAGCTGAAGTACTCCATTTTCCGCACCTTTACTTCGTAAGATGTGTACACCGATCTCATGTCTAACCAGAGCCTCTAAATGAACTACATTTGTAGTTCGAGTCGCAGGGATGTGAATGATTCGATGTGAGTTGTTAATTCGGATTGACGAGCTTAAGCTATGCTTGTCAATTTTAACTCGCCAATCGTCAATGCCATTTTCCTTAAGCGACGTTTTGAAACGCTCACTAATTTGTTTAGCAGATACTCTTTCGTGCTCAATGTGAATGTAGTCACCAAATAGTGCATTGTCGTGATCTGCAGGGATGTTCTTAATGAGTTCTTTGAGCTTTTGCGCTGCTTCGACTGCAAGCGCGTTATTGCTCGCCTCGGCCTGCGCGATCATGTCGAGAACGTGGGGAATTATTCGTGCGGTTATCTCGTCTGAAGGCCTGCTAAACGCAAACTCATTAAGCCTGTTAAATTTTTCAAAGTCACGGTTTATTGTGGACTCGAGCATTTCAAAGAAAGTCAGTCTTTCTTGAATACTGCGCATGTATGCATCCTTTACAAAACCAAGAGGCTCATTCTTCTCGACATCATCATGTAGTGAACGAAGCTTATTCATTCTATTTTCGATATCAAAAGTACCTAGACTCGGATAGTCCAATGTTGGATTTCTCACTTCACCCGAAAAGAAGAGCTTTTTTTGCTCCGCTCTTTTCTGTGGATCTTGGAGATAGGCAGCAGGAAGCGACAGCTTGCCGTGCTGCATCAACCTTTCAAACCAAACATTGTCTATATACTGACTCATACAATTATGCGGACTTTTTCGCTTTGTCTATTGCAAGTTTCACGATCGAATCGGCGACATCAACACCTGTAGCTTCGCCGATGCCAGTAAATCCAGGGTTTGAGTTTACCTCAAGTACCAAGGGGCCTCTATCAGAATTTATGATGTCGACACCTGCGTAGTCCATGCCGAGTGTTCGCGTTGCTATCAATGCGAGCTCCTCTTGTTCGGGCGACAACGCATGTCTCTCAACGGTTCCACCTCTTGAGAAGTTCGCTCGCACATCGTTGGATGGGGCAGTGCGTTTCATTGCAGCGACAACCTTATCGCCAACCACAAAAGCTCTAATGTCTGTGTTTTTAGCTTCGACGATAAATTCTTGAATCGTAATTGGATCGTTGTATGGCCCTCGATTGAATTGAAAATCGATAATGGGCCGTAATGACTTCATTGATTCTGCATAGAATACTCCGGTGCCAAGGGCTCCATATACCGTTTTAACAATCACTGGAAACGAGAAGTTCTTCATTACATTGTCAAGCTCATCATGGCTGTTAAGAGCTGATGTTTTTGGAACAGGAACGCCCGCGTCAGAGAGAAGTCTAAGGCTTTCGAGTTTATTTTTTGTAAACACGACCGAATCCGTACCGTTAACCAGAAACTGACCTTGAGCTTCGAGCGCGCGCATGTATGTGGTTGAAATAGAAGGGTCGGCAATGATACGAGGTCGTACGATCATTGCGTCAAAGAGTGGCAACGGCTCACCCTTCAAGAGGATCTCGGTGCTTGTACCAAAACGAAGCTCGAGCTCTGACGCTCGTACGACTGTGGCATCGTGCCCGTTTGCAATGACCTTTTCAGCTAATTGATCAACAGAGTTGAAATTCTCAAAATTTCTTGTCTGGAAAGAAAGTATCGCGATGTTCATACAGCTATTTTGCTGTAGTCTTTCGTCTTGATACTTTTTTTGTTTCGATTTTAACCATTTTTTCTAAACGACGAATGTCAGCAAGAAGCTTTGAACGGTCCTTGTTGAACAGGATGATGTTGAACACACTCTTTCCGCCATGCTTTGCAAACAAAAGGTAATCACCGACTTTGTGTCGAATGTTGATCTTGTGGAATGACGCGAGACCTTGCGCCTTCTTGAGTCCAGCCAACTTTATGAGCTCACCTTCTTGTCGAGCAAAAAACTTCATAGCCGCAGTGTATCCTTTTCGGCGCTTTGAAATTCTAAGCTTGTTTGGAATTCGTACCAGAACATCGTTCAGTGCATGGCTGAATCCAAACGAAAGCTGGTACATCTCGGCTCGGAAGCCTCCAGTGCGTGGTCCAACTTCGATAACTTTCCATCCGTGCTCTGTGCGCATCAACTCAACATGAGCCGATGTACTTGTAAGTCCCAAGGCTGCTATTGCTTTTGTTGCTACCTTTTCAGCTTCCTTGATACTTGTAACTTTCAAGTTTGGCGGAGAGATCTGCAGGTATCCAAAAAAGTCGTCGAATCCGATAGATCGTCCGGTTTTGATATAAACCATCGGTGTAAACGTGCATGTACCTCGTGATGATACGTATGCATCGATCGAGTACATGTTTCCGTCCATGAACTCTTCCACGAGAACTCGCGGCGGATCCAAAATTTTCTTTTTCTTATAAACTGAACGCACTTTGCTAAATGTCTTTCTCAATGCTGTTTGTAGCTCCTCTTCGTGGAAGCAAATAGAAACCAAAATGCTTTCAGCGAGGGATGGTGGCTTTACAACACAGGGGAACCCGACGCGTTTATCGATTCTGGCGATAGTCGCCTGCGTTGAGTCTTTTGCGATGGCGAACTTCGGAGTTATTGACTTATCGTATGCAAAAAAACGCTTTCGCATTTCAACCTTGTCTGTAGACCACAGCAACGAGTCCAAAGAAGATGTGCGTAATTCTGGAATATGAGGAATTACTTTTCGAAGAAGCGGGATACTCCAGTCAGAACGAGTAGTCACTGAAAGTAACTGGTCTCTAATTGGCAAAAGAGCCTTCTGTACTTTTGATACGGAAGTGAAATCTGTTGGGATAATTATGTCAGCACCACGAGCTTTGGCTTTCTTTCCATAGATCGGAACTTTCTGATCAAAGATCACAGCCGACTTCAGTTTCGTATCGATAGAGTCACCGTACGCTTTCAGATCATCGGCAACACCCTCAGGCATGTATCCAACGAATAGAATTGTGTCGCGCCCTGTTCTCCATTTTTTTACAGCCGGCATAGGTTATTCGTTGTCATATTTATCAGGTTGCAGAGATGTCATTCTTACAAAGTCCATCTCACGTTCGTCTGTTAGGTAGGGTTCGATCAAAGTCTTGAGCTCGTCCGGGGTTGTCACTCTGACAAGCTTAGATCTAAATTCTTTCGCACCCTCCATGCCCTTCGTATACCACGACAGGTGCTTTCTAAATGTTACTAACCCTCGTTCACCGTAATGAGCAAGATGTCGCTCAGCGTGACGTAGGATCAATTCAAAATGTTCTTTATACGTGGGTCGGGTTAGGATCTTACCTGTTTCCAGGATTTCCGCAATCTGCTTAAAGATCCATGGGTTTCCAAGTGCTCCACGTGCCACTAGGATACCGTCTGCGCCAGTAACTTTCA
>PVBE010925049.1_pt1 | contig 31249 bp, 29 predicted proteins | sample 1631181 | NCBI WGS metagenome assembly PVBE01 (sample SAMN08397723, study PRJNA350692) | Marine metagenome, whole genome shotgun sequencing project. | isolation source: water | place: Pacific Ocean | collected 2012-04
CCACCGCGGCAGCTACCACTGCCTGCTCGCAGACGCGGACGAGGACGGCTCCACCGATCTCATTCTCGGGGAGCTCACCCGCGAGACGCAGCCCTCGAACCCCTGGACCTCATTTGTCAGAGTCCACTGGAACAAGGGGGTCTTCGCCAACAACACGAAGCTCTCCCTCAACGCCACGGGCCCACGACGCGGCGCCGTCGACGACGTCGACGGTGACGGCACGCCGGATCTGATCTTCGCCGAGTACTACAACGGCGTCAGCCCCAACGTGAACAGCTCGATCTGGTATGGCTTCAGCGACACCGAGCACGTGGCGCTGCCCACCCTGGGCGCGACCGACCTCGTGGTCGAGGATCTGGACGCGGACGGCTACAAGGATCTGGTCTTCTCGAACCTGCAGTCCGAAACCAGCTACGCCCCCGACAGCTACATCTACTGGGGCACGGCCGATGGCTTCTCCACCACCGATCGCACTGGGCTGCCGACCAATGGTGCCTCCTGGGTGACGAGCCAGGATCTGGATGGTGACGGCTACACCGACCTGCTGTTCTCCTGCCTCTTCGACGGCAGCTACAGCACCTACAGCCTGATCTACTGGGGCAACGCCAGCGGCTACAGCACCACCAAGCGCACCAAGCTCCCCACCGAAGGCGCTTTCCGTCACACGGTTCATGACCTGAACGGCGACGGCTACCCCGAGATCCTCTTCAACGGGTTGGCCAGCGGAGAGGGGAATCAGCAATCCCAGGTGGAGATCTTCTGGGGCAGCGCCTCCGGATACGGCAGCACCGATCTCACGGAGCTCACGGTGGTGGCCAGCTACGGCGTCCCGCTGGTCGTCGGACCCTGAGCCCCCCGGCGACTCTCGAGACGCCGGGCGATCAGGAAGGCCACGTGCAGTGACTGCGCCGCGTTGAGGCGAGGGTCACACAAGGTCTCGTAGGCTCGGCTCAGCTGGAGATCCTGGAGATCCTGGGGCCCGCCGGTGCACTCCGTCACGTCTTCCCCGGTGAGCTCGAAGTGCACGCCTCCAAGCACCGTTCCCATGCGCTCATGGGTATCGAAGGCCTCACTCAACTCGGCCAGGATCTTGTCGAAGTCTCGGGTCTTGAGACCCTCGGTGGTGCTGCGGGTGTTGCCATGCATCGGGTCGCACGACCAGGTCACCGTGAGGCCCGCCCGCTCCACCGCCTCGACATGGACCGGCAGCTTCTCGGCCACTCGGCCAGCCCCGTAGCGGGTGATGAGGGTGAGCCGTCCGGCTTCGTTGTCCGGGTTGAGGACGCGGCAGAGTTCGACCAGTTCGTCCCCCTCCAGGGAAGGCCCGCACTTCACGCCCACCGGGTTGGCGATGCCCCGGAAGTACTCCACGTGCGCCCCGTCCAGCTGTCGCGTCCGGTCCCCAATCCACAGAAGGTGCGCACCCAGGTTGTAGTGGCGATCGCCAACAGCAAAGGTGTTCGCCTCCTCGTAGGGGAGGAGCAGGCCCTCGTGCGAGGTAAAGAAGTCCACACTGCGCAGCGCCGCGACCGCCCCGGCCCCACAGGCCTCCATGAAGTCGATGGACTCCCGGATGCGGCCCAGCATGGCCTCGTACTCCGCCCGATGAGTCCGGTCGGAGAGAAAGCCCAGATCCCAGTGTTCGGCGGAGTGCAGGTCTGCAAAGCCACCATCGATCAGCGCCCGCACGTAGTTCAGGGTCGCTGCGCTGTGGGTGTAGGCCCGAACCATGCGCTGCGGGTCCGGTCGGCGTTCTGCGGGATCGAAGCCGTTGACGTGATCTCCCCGGTAGCTGGCGACCTCGCCATAGCCCTCGATCACCTCGGTTGGACGACTCCGCGGCTTGGCGAACTGGCCCGCCATGCGAGCGACCCGGACCACGGGGGTGTGTCCACCCCAGGTGAGCACCACGCTCATCTGGAGGAGGATCTTCAGCTTCGCCTCGATGGGATCCTTCGCGCAGTCGATGAAACGCTCGGCGCAGTCTCCTCCCTGGAGAAGGAAACGCTTGCCCTCTCCGGCCTCCGCCAGACGACATCGCAGCCGATCCACCTCACCGTGGTGCACCAGCGGCGGCAGGCTTCGGACGGCGTTCAACGCGGCTTCGACTTCCTTGAGGTCGTCGTAGACCGGCTGCTGTTGGATGGGCAGCCGACGCCAGGATCGAGGGGTCCAAGACATGGGGCCGGTGAGGTAACCGACCCGATGGGATAAGGGTGGCCCGCTATGTCCACCTCATCGACCACGACCTCCGCCCCATCCATCGACTTCGACAAGCAGGGCAAGATCCTGGGCCACCCCGCGGGCCTGTTCACGCTCTTCTTCGCGGAGATGTGGGAGCGCTTTTCCTACTACGGAATGCGCGCGCTGCTCATCTTCTACATGATCAAGGGCTTCCTGTCCTACGAGGACAACGAAGCCTACGCGGTCTATGGAGCCTACGTCGGGCTGGTCTACGCCACCCCCTTCATCGGCGGCATCCTGGCGGACCGGCTGCTCGGAGCACGCCGCGCGGTCGTGCTGGGTGGCGCGCTGATGGCCGCTGGCCACCTGCTGATGGGCCTCGCCAACAACATCGCCTTCTTCCTGGCCCTGGCACTGCTCATCGTCGGAAATGGCTTCTTCAAGCCCAACATCAGCACCATCGTGGGCACCCTGTACCCCGAGCGAAGCCCGGACCGGGACGGTGGCTTCACGCTCTTCTACATGGGCATCAACCTGGGTGCCGCGATGTCGCCGCTCTTGTGCGGCTACATCGGTGAGACCTTCGGATGGCACTACGGCTTCGGCCTGGCGACCCTGGGAATGCTCATCGGCCTGGCGGTCTTCGTCGCGCCCCGTGGCGTGGCACAGGCCCTCATCGTGGGCGGTGCCCTGACGGCGGCCACGGCGCTCTTCGTGCTGCCGCAGAACATCTACCTCTTCGCGGTCATGGCCTTCGTCGGCGTCGCGCTGCTGCTCGCAGCCGCCATCGCCTTCACCGCCATCCAGCGCGGCGGCATTCCGGAAGAAGCCGGCCAGCCACCCGACCCCGCAAAGCTGACCGAAAAGTCCTTCCTCGGCCTGCGGAACGACTGGACGGTCTACCTGGGCGTGGCCGCCTCCATCCCGGTGCTCGCCTTGCTGGTCAGCGGAAACCGGAGCATTCGTTTCATTCCAGAGGCGACAGTCGACGCCATCGCCAACGCCTTCGGCCCCGTCGGTGACGTGGTCGGCACCTTCCTGGGCGAGCTCGCCACCCCCGCTGGGTTGGTGCTCATCCTGATCGGAGTGGTCGCCCTGACCATCCTGGTTCGGTCCGCACTCTCCGGCACGAAGATCGAACGCCACCGCATGTGGGTCGTGCTGATCCTCATGTTCTTCAGCATGCTGTTCTGGTCCTTCTTCGAGCAGGCAGGCAGCTCGGTCAACAACTTCACCGACCGCAACGTGACCCGGACGGCAGCCGCACAGGTGGTCCAGGCCAGCGACGTGGGACAGGCGATGACCTTCGAACCCAGCCAGGCTCAACTGGGCCACAGCTGGGAAGGCGAGGTCGTCCTCAATGGAAAGGCCGAGCCCTGGAAGGGTGGCATCTTCCTGCTCGGCGATCTCGATGGGCTGCGCTGGCGCTCACGAGCCGAGGAGGACGAGGGCGGCGGCGGCTTCTCCGAGCAGCTCGACCAGACCCTGGCGAAGTCCTTCCTCTTCGGCGGCGGCGAGGACGCGGGCGAACAGGCTGCGCTGAAGCTGGTGTGGACGATCGAAGAGCGTCACGTGGGCATGGGCATCGAGGGCTCCGAAGTCCCCGCGAGCACCTTCCAGGCGGCGAACCCGATCTTCATCCTGATCTTCGCGCCGCTGTTCACCATCCTGTGGGCCGTCACCGGCCGCGCGGGCTTCGAGCCCAGCACACCCGTGAAGTTCGGCCTGGGCCTGCTTCAACTGGGAATGGGCTTCGGGGCACTGTGGTACGGCGCCGCCAACGCCGACGAGCTGGGAATGGTCAGCGTGGGCTGGTTGCTGGCCGGCTATCTGCTGCACACCACGGGTGAGCTCTGCCTCAGCCCGGTGGGCCTGTCCATGGTCACCAAGCTGAGCCCGGCACGCATCGTGAGCACGGTCATGGGTGCCTGGTTCCTGGCCACCGCCTTCAGCGGCTACGTGGCCGGCATCATCGCCACCTTCACCGGAGTCAGCCACGGCGGCGACGAAGGTGGCGTTCCCGCCCCCATCGACACCGTCCACGTCTACGGCGATGTCTTTGGGACCATCGCCATCGCTGCAGGGGCATCCGCCTTCATCGTGCTGGCGCTCAGCCCCTTGCTGAAGAAGTGGATGCACGAGGGCGAGGACGACCCCGAAGCCGGCTACAAGACGGACCCCGCTGCCACTCCAGTGGACGACGACGAGATCGCGGACGCAGACACCGAGGACACGGTCAAGATCGAGGCCGAGGAATCAGGCTCGCCCGACGAAACGGACGTGTCCGAGCAGCAGAACGTCGAAGAATAGGCGGCGGCTCAGCCCCCGTCTTCGCCCTCGGGGGCCGTACCTTCTTCGGGCATCGGCGCATCGATCGGGCCGCCCTCGGGTGGGGCCGCATCCGGAGCACCGTCCGAGGGATCTCCCTCATCCAGGGGCTGAGGAGATCCCTCTCCGCCCTCCAGCGGTGCGGGGGGCAGATCTTCGGGAAGGGTCCCCGGCTCGAGCGCGTCGCCCGGTATCTCCGAGCCCGCAGGCGCGGGCGCCAGGTTCAGGCAATCCAGCGACAGCGCGGTCCCGCTGTCGGTCCCCAGCTTCGCCCCGTCGTCGTGAAAGAAGATGCCGCCCTCGGCCGGCGCTTCGTCGGCGTCGGCATCCTCGAAGCCGAGGACCACCACCTCACGGGCTGGGGGCACCTTGATGGTGAAGGCACCAGGCCCCTCGATCTCTGTGGACGTCACGGCCACCGGCGGACCCTCGTCCGGTTCGTCTCCCTCCTCGGGGGGTGGGGGCATGACGTAGACGTAGAAGGGCCCACTGCCTTCGCTGCAGCTGATCTCGCCGCTCAGGCTGACGGCATCGTCGCCAAAGTCGTCCTGGTCGGTTTCCACCTCGGTGGACCAAGCCGGCACCTCACCTGGCGGAGGACCATCGCTACCACCCGCTCCAGGCCCCTCTCCGGGCTGACCCGGGACCCCGCCGGGCTCCCCAGGTTGGCCCGGAGCCCCACCAGGGGTGTTGGGGCTCTCGCCCGGAGGCTCGATGCAAGCGGTGAGTGCGAACAGGCTGAAGGCAGAAAGAAGAATCGGTCGCATCCTGCGGACTCTATCAGGCGATGGTGACCTGGTCCTCCAAGTACACGTCTTGGATGGCGTTGAGCAGTCGGATTCCATCAGCGCGAGGCTTCTGAAAGGCCTTGCGCCCAGAGATGAGGCCCACACCACCCGCGCGCTTGTTGATGACCGCTGTCTGCACAGCCTGGGCCAGATCGTTGGCGCCAGAGGCGCCCCCGCTGTTGATGAGACCGACTCGGCCCATGTAGCAGTTGGCGACCTGGTAACGGACGAGATCGATGGGATGGTCCGTGGTGAGTTCGTTGTAGATGCGTTCGTCGAACTTGCCGTAGCTGCTGTTGCCCATGTTCAGAGCACGGTAGCCACCGTTGTTCGTCGCCATCTTCTGCTTGACGATGTCGGCCTGCAGGGTGGCGGCCAGGTGGTTCGCCTGGCCCGTCAGGTCAGCGCTCGCGTGGTAGTCGACGCCGTCCTTCTTGAAGGCGTTGTTGCGCAGGTAAGCCCACAGCACCGTGGCCATGCCCAGCTCGTGTGCGTGGGTGAAGGCCTGGCTGACCTCCTGGATCTGGCGGTTGCTGTCCTCGCTTCCGAAGTAGATGGTCGCCCCGACCGCGGTGCACCCCATCTCCCACGCGCGCTCGACCTGACCGAACATGATCTGCTGGAAGGTCTGCGGCACGCTCAAGAGCTCGTTGTGGTTGATCTTGAGCATGAGCGGAATCTTGTGCGCGTACTTGCGGGCAACCATTCCCAGCACGCCATAGGTCGTGGCAACGGCGTTGCACCCACCCTCGATGGCCAACTCGATGATGTTCTCCGGATCGAAGTAGTCCGGATTCTTGGCGAAACTGGCGCCACCGCTGTGCTCGATCCCTTGATCCACCGGCAGGATGGACATGTAGCCCGTACCCGCCAGCCGGCCGTGGTTGAACATCGCCTGCAGGCTGCGCAGTGTCGGAATGCTGCGGTCCGACTGACCGTAGACGCGACCGACGACGTCACCCCCGGTGAGGGTCAGGCGTTCCTTGGGAATGGCCGCGCAGCGGTGATCGAGCAGGGAGTCAGCCTGGTCCCCGAGCGTATCGACGATGCGATCGATGCGCCCCATGACTCAGCTCCCGAGGAACTGTTCGAGCAGTTCAGGGCTCAGGCGACCGGGGTGACCACGCCAGACGATCTTGCCGTCCTTGACGACCGCCGCCGCAGGAATGCCCGAGACGTTGAAGGCCTTGCTCGCAGCACCGTTGCCGCCTTCCTTGGCCATGGGGTAGGTGACCTCCTGATCCTCGATGAAGCCCTTCACGGACTCCGGCGTGGCGGACTTGGTGATCTTGGTCAGGCCCACCATCTTGAGCCCCTGGGGCGAGTAGGTGTCCCAGGTCTTCTGCAGCTCAGGAACCTCACGCTTGCAGTGGGGGCACCAGACCTCCCAGAACACCACCAGGGTGGTCCCGTTCGCCAGGTCGATGGACCCTGGGACGTACCACTCCTCGATCTCGACGTCGCTGACGTCCTTCCCCACCACCGAGAGCTCCTGCTTGATGCGCAGGGCGCGGGAGGCGGTCTTGGTCGTCCCGTAGGTCTTCAGCAGATCGTCGACCTTCTTCTCGGCCTCGTCAGGCTTGTTCTGACCAATGAGGTCGAGGACTCCCTGGTAGAGCTCCTGGGCCTTGGCCTCGTCCTGAACGTTCGGGCCCTGCTTGGCGCTGGCGCTCGGAGGTGCCTTCTCCATGTCCGCGACGCGACCTTCGAGCGCTTCGACCTTGGCAACCAGAGCGTCGTGGTCCGCCTTGGGTGCACACGCCAGCAGGGTGAGAAGAGTGAGGGACATGTTGTCTCCAGGGAATCGGTGAAGAGGGGCGACTGCTTAGCCGATAGACGATGGGAAAGCCAAAGTTGTCCGCCAGCCAACCCTTTTGCTATCTCTACAGGGGCAGATCGCGCACCTTGTCGTGTTCCCGCAAGGCCGGTCTCTGCTCGAGCACCCCGCGGGCCTCGTCGATCCGGCGGGCCTTGAACAACAACTCGACGTAGCGAGCGCAGGTGTTCGTGCGGGGGCCCGGCATCGCGCAGGCGGCGCCCTGGTAGTCCGCCGCCTCGCTGAAGCGGCCCAGCCGACCGCTCTCGCGCGCCGCTCCGATGAGGCTCTGGTAGTGGTCGGGGAAGTCCTCAAGCACCTTGTCCCAGGCAAAAATGGCGCCCTCGGGATCCGAGGTCAGGGCACGTGACTCCCCCAGCCAGTACCAGTGACCCAGCTCCTCCGGTTCCATGCGGGTGGCTTCCAGGTAGAGCTCGCGGGACTCCTCGTACCGTTTCTCGGCGAAGAGGCGATTGGCCTCCAGGTGAGTGCACCACCCCTCCTGGTACGCGGTCACGTGGTCGATGGGCCAGAAGCTCACCAGTCCACAGAGGGCCGCGACAACCCAGACGAGCCACTGTCGTGTGAACAACCTCTGGGCACCCAGTACCGCAAGCAGGCACACCACAGGCCACGTCGCTACCCGATAGCGATCCGCGACGAGGAAGAGCACCATTGGCAGCTGCAGGCACAGCCACACCACGGGCAGCTCCCACCGTCGACGACTGGCGCAGACAAAGACCCCCAACACAGCGAGCGGGAAGACCAGGCCGTAGCGCACCGGGAGCTGGCCTATCCACCCTAGAGACCCTTCACGGGTCCGGCACCGGTAGTCCTCGTTTCGGGGGATCTCGCGGTTGTTGACCGACCAGAAGACCTTGGTGGCCAGGGCGCCCAGCCAGGCTCCTGGGGCCGTGCTGATCTCGGCCTTGGCGCGCTCCTTCCAGTAGTCGTTCCGCTCGTACTGGTCCCGCTCGGCGGGTTCAGCCTCCAGGACCAGCTGCCGGAAAGGGACACCGGGGCGCAGGAAGGCCGTTCTCTTCCAGTCCGGGTTGTTCCCCAGGTAGAAGTTCAAGCCCGCGTTGTGGCTGACCAGCGCGAAGTGCCCCGCATCCATGTTTCGCTTGGTGGTGGGGGTCAGCATCAGGCCCACCGCCACCACGAAGGCCAGCAGTCCTCGGGGCTCCTTCCGGAGCAACCAGCCCAGCCCACAGGCCACGAAGAGATAGGTGGGGTGCACCACCACCGCCATCCCCAGCGCGAGCCCAGCGATGCCCGCCCCCCACCAGGAACGGCGGTAGAGAAGCAGGGCCACCACCAGCAAGAAGCTGGTCGTGGCGGGGGTCAACAGGTCCAACTCGAAGAGCAGGGTGCGCGGGTAGAGCGTGTACAGAAGAGCTGCGATCAGCCCGAGCCCGGGCTTCAGCCTACGCCCAAGCCACCACACTCCTACCGTGGTCAGCAGACCGAAGACCAGGTTGAAGGCTCGCGGGATGCCGGGTGAAGCCTCCACGACTCCGAGAAGCCGATGCTCTGCCCACATCAGCAGAGGCAGACCCGGCGGCTGGTAGAGCCCTTCCGCAAAGGGGTCTGTGCCCGCCAACAGGGCCTTCGTCTGCTGCAGGTAGGTGTAGGCATCGACCGTGGGGTTGTCCGCCCACCAGTCCAGTTGGATGCTGCTCCAGGCCCACCACCGCAGCAGAACCGCGCCCGCTATCACAGCCGCCTCAGCCAGCCATCGATGTCGCATCGTGCTAATGCCCCGCCCATGCCTACCACGACCCGCATCGCTCTTGGAACCGGCACCGTGTCACCCGGAACGAACCTGGTCGTCATCGGACGTCGGGAGCGCCTCCTCGCCATGGGTTCGGCGATGCCCGTTCCGGAGGAGTCCTGGGAGGCCATGGTCCGCTCGGTGCACCCTGGAGACTGGGGCGCATCGACCAGCACCTGGCTGGGCAAGTGCAAGGTCGTGATCGGGGTGCTCCCGGAGAACTGCTCCCGAAACAGCCCTCCCTCACGGTCCTGGGCGATCCCCAACCTGGTCCGCAAGGCCGGCAACTCGGACACGGCCATCATCCTGGCCCTCGACACCGCCGAGCACGCTCTGGCCTCCCTCTCGAAGCTGGCTCAAGCCTTCCCGCTCTACAACGCCCGATCGGGCAAGACGAAGATGCGCACCGTCACCGTGCACCTGATGTCGCCAGTCGGAGCGGTGAGCGATCCTTCCCTGCTCTTCGCCGCCGAAGGTGTCCGCATGGCGGCACGCCTCGTGGACACCCCCACCAACGTGCTGAACACCTCCGTCTTCATCGAGGAGGCGCGCCAGGTTGCCGCGATGACCGGCTCGGATGTCCAGGTCCTGCAGGGCTCGGAACTCGTGGAAGCCGGTCTGGGCGGACTTCAGGGCGTGGGCAAGGCAGCGGTTCACGGTCCTGCCCTGGTGCTTCTGCGGCACAACCCCAAGGCCGAGCGCAAGATCGGCTGGGTCGGCAAGGGAATCGTGTACGACACCGGCGGCTTGTCCATCAAGGGCAAGGAGCACATGCCCGGCATGAAGGGCGACATGGGCGGCGCAGCCGCGGTGCTCGGAGCCTTCAGCGCAGCGGCACGCGGCACGACGGAGACCGGAATCGTCGCCGCGCTGTGTCTGGCCGAGAACAGCGTTGGACCGGAGTCCACTCGTCCCGACGACGTGCTCACGCTCTACAGCGGCAAGTCGGTCGAGGTCAACAACACCGACGCCGAGGGCCGCCTGGTCCTGGCCGATGGCGTCGCATGGATGGCGAAGAACGAGGGGGTCTCCGAGATCTGGGACCTGGCCACCCTCACCGGGGCCGCCCTGATGAACACCGGCAAGGTGCACTGCGGCGTCTACACCGCCGATGCGGAGCTGGAGAGGCGCGCGGTCATCGCTGGCCTCGCGTCGGGGGACCCGGTCTTCCCGCACCTCTATGCTCCGGAGCTCCTCCGCAAGGAGTTCAAGTCCCAGGTCGCGGACCTGAAGAACTCCGTCAAGGACCGCATGAACGCGCAGGCGAGCTGCGCGGCCCTCTTCATCGAGAGCCACCTTCCCACCAACGCTCCGCCCTGGGCCCACCTGGACATTGCGGGTCCTGCCTGGAACAGCGGCGGGCGAGGTACTGGGTACGGAGTGGCTCTGCTCCTCGAACTGCTCAGGCGCTAGGACGATCATGCCCCGAGGTACTTTTTTCTCGGCCTTCGAGGTCGGACAGACCTTCACCAGCTCCGGCCGGACCATCACCGAGGCCGACGTGGTGGGCTTCGCCGGACTCAGCGGCGACTACAACCCGCTCCACACGGACGCCGAGTTCGCCAAGAAGACACCGTTCGGCCAGCGCATTGCTCACGGCATGCTGGCGGCGAGCATCAGCACCGGCCTGGGCCAGACCCTTGGCATCTTCGAGGGCACCACCCTGGCGCTGATGGAGCAGAACTTCCAATACAAGGCGCCCGTCTTCTTCGGCGACACCATCCGGCTCCGGCTGACCGTGGAGTCGACCAAGCCTTCCAGCAAAGGCGGTCGTGGTGTGGTGCACTTTCGGAGCGAGATCGTGAATCAGGATGACGCTGTAGCGGTCGGCGGCTCCTGGACGGTCCTGTTCCGGGACCGCTGAGCGAAAGCTACTTCCCCTTGCAGGCGGCAAAGGCCGACTTGCAGGTCACCGTCACCGTGGCGTCTTCCTTCACCGTGACCGAACCGGCAGGGTGCGGGTCGCCGTCCCCGAAGGCTGCCACGATCTGGTAGACGCCCGGAGGGACCTCACCCGGCTTCAGGGACTTCCCCCCCGAGACCAGCCGGACGGATTGGGCGTCGCCCTGGACCAGGACAACACCCGTCCCCACCGGAGCCTTTTTCGGACCCTCCTGCTCGGGCGTCTCACGCTTGGTGTTCGATTCGGGTTCCGGATCCTTCTCGATCGGGGGCAGCACCTCCCGGTGGATTTCCGGCGGTGGGACCTCTGGGGTCAGCACTTCCTCCACGCCGATCTCCGGGTCCGCGCCTTCCACGTCCGTCACCTCCGGGACCGTGGTCTCCGCAAGGTTCTCATCTCCAACCACTGGCTGGACCGGAGGAGGCTCGGCCACAACTTCGGGCTCCTGGGTCATCCACCAGGCCATGCCGCTCAGCGCGACCAGCATGAGCGCTGCACCGGCGTAGACAGACATCCTGCTGCCGGGCTTGCGATCCCAGGTCTCGTCGCTGCGTGTGACCTGACCGGGAGAGGCCAGCCCGTGCAAGGTCCCGTCCGCCGGCGGAGCGTCATCCGTGAGGACAGGTGGGGCCTTCCTTTCAACGCCAGCCTCGGAGAACATCTCCACCGCCATGGTGGAACCGGCGAGCGGTCGTGCTCCCTTGGGGGGCGTGTGCTCGACGACAAAGTTCTGCTTGTCCGGCACGAGGGTGCCATGCGCCTCTGAATGCGTGCGCGACGGGCTCCCCAGCTTGGGGATCTCATCCGTCAACTCGGGCAGCTCCCGACGAAGCTCCTCCAGCACCTGGGACATCTCCTCGACCGACCCGTAGCGGTCGTCCGGCTTGTACTTGGTCGACTTGGCGATGATCAGGCGGAGCTTCTCGTCGATCCCCGCCAGGAGTTCCTCGTCCAGATCGGCAGCGAAGAGGTCCACCGGGAGCTTGTTGGTGAGCAGTGTGTACAGCGTGGCACCCACCGCGTAGAGGTCCGATCGGGCGTCGACCTTGCGCGCCGACACGCGCTGTTCCGGAGCCATGAAGCCCCAGGTACCCATCACCGAACCCGTCTGGGTCAAGGAGTTCCGGCCGCTGTCATCCACGACGTGGGCGATGCCGAAGTCCGTGACCTTGGGCCTGCCCGTAGAGGTCACCAGCACGTTCTGCGGCTTGATGTCGCGATGGATGACCCCGTTCTGGTGCGCCACCTGCAGGGCGCAGAGCAGCGCCAGCGTGGCGTCCACGGCCATGGTCGCAGGCATCGGCCCGTTCTCGGCCAGGTAGTCCATCAGCGAGCCGCCATCGACCAGCTCCATCACGATGAAGCTGTCCGCCCCATCGGTTCCGATGTCGTGAACCGCGACGATGTTGGGGTGATGCAGGCGAGCCATCGTTCGTGCCTCGTTCATGAAGCGCGTCCGGATGACCTCGTGTTCCTGAAGACTCCCGGACATCACCTTCACAGCCCGGTACACCTGCAGCCGCTCGTCGTAAGCACGCCAGACGGTGGCCATTCCGCCCTTTCCCAAAACTCCGACCAGGCGATAGCGGCCGTCCGCGATGGATTCAGGAGTGCTGCTCACTTCACCACGTCAACACGACGACCGTGCCGAGACCCACGCTGACCACCGCCGCCCCCAGGGACGAGTAGGCCAGAGCGTTCGTCTTCGCGCGCAGTCCTGCCAGCTCGGAGTCCGGAGTGTCCTCACTCCAGAACTGGCCATTGAAGTACCAGGCGGCACCGTACATGGCCCCTGCTGTAAGCGCGGTTCCGCTGGCGGCCACGATGAGAGGCATGGGTGGGCCCGGATCCAGCGGGGGAGGACCCCACTCGGGCATGGACTCACCGGGAGCGTAGTGCGCGGTGTGCCTCAGCTCCCCCTCAGCATCGTAGACCTGGACGATGACCGGACTCTTGCTGGGCCTTGGAGCTCCCTGCACACCGCCGACGGTCACGAAGCCGCCCTCGGGAGGAAAGGGCACCTGCAGCTCCCCTTCGTCCGCGATGTGAGCCCGGTCGTAGGCTTCGATCATGGGGTGACCGGTAGGGGCGACCTCCGCTGGCACCGCGTAGCCGGGCTCGAGCTTGCGGGCGGCGTGAAACTCACCCTTCATCGTCTCCTCGTCCTGTGACGCGAAGGCGCTCAAGCCCATCAGCCGATGGTAGGCGGCCACATCCAGAGGCGGGATGGGCTCGTTCAGGCACGGGAGGGAACTCTGCGCGTCGGCCGTGGCCCCCTCCAGACCCCCCAGATCGAGGTTGGCAAAGGCATCTTCTCCCCGCCGATAGGCGTCCCGCAGATCGTCCAGGGTCGACTCCGAGCCGCAGTCATCCCGAGAGTAGTCCGAGGCCAGGGCCGCAGCGATCAACAAGACCATGGCCTCCATCCTACCGCTTCTTTCGGCGACCGGCGTGTGCCCGAGTCTCTTCCCCGATGCGCTTCTTCGTCGCCGCCCAGGCGCAGATCGGACACCCTGAAAGGTCGTGATAGAGCGCTGGACAGTGCTCCCGTCCAAAGAAGATGATCTGAAGGTGCCGAACATTCCAGACGTCCCGGGGAAAGACCTTCTTCAGATCGCGCTCGGTAATCACCACGTTCCGTCCACTGCTGAGTCCCCAGCGAGCAGAGAGACGATGGATGTGGGTGTCCACCGGAAAGGCGGGAATGCCGAAAGCCTGGGCTGCTACCACCGAGGCGGTCTTGTGGCCGATGCCCGGAAGGGTCTCCATGGCTTCGATGGACGGAGGCACCGCCCCACCGAAGTACTGGAGAAGCTTCCGGGAGAGCGCTACCAGGTTCCGCGACTTGGTCGGCGCAAGCCCGAGCTGCCGAATGAACTCCAGAACGCGCTCCTGCCCGAGCTCGACCATCGCCTGCGGTCCGGGGGCCGCGTCAAAGAGCGCGGGAGTGACTTCGTTCACTTTCTTGTCGGTGGTCTGGGCGGAGAGCATCACCGCCACCAACAAGGTGTAGGGATCGTCATGGTCGAGCGGAATCGGCTGCACCGGGTAGAGCGCATCCAGGATCCGACCGATTCGTCCAGCCTTCTCGCTTCGGGTCATGCGGCCCGTCTATCCGACCTTTGCGGGGGAGACCTTAGCGACCAAGGCGGGTACCTGGCATTGCAGGTCGGAACGATTGCCGGTAGACCGAGACCGAGCGGTGGATACTTGTCTTGAGTAGTGGACCCATGCGACCGATTCGAGTCTCAAGTGATGACAACCCGCAGGATCCCAACCAAAAGGGTGGGGTCCAGGTCAAGGAGCGCGCAACAACCAAGAAGCCGAAGATGTTCAAGGTTCTGCTGCACAACGACCACTACACAACCATGGAGTTCGTAGTGTGGGTTCTGATTGGCATCTTCAAAAGAAGCGAAGCTGAAGCGACGCGGATCATGCTCCACGTCCACCAGAAAGGCATGGGCATCGCGGGTGTCTACACCCGTGAAATCGCCGAGAGCAAGTGCCGCAAGGTCGCGGAACTGGCCCAAATCAACGACTTCCCCCTCCAGTGCACCTACGAAGAGTCCTGATGATCTCACGAGAACTCCAGATCACGCTCAACCTCGCAGTAAGCGAGGCCCGCCGCCGAAAGCACGAGTACCTCACCCTCGAGCACGTGCTCTATGCCCTGCTGCATGACCAGCTCGGAACGGAGATCATCGAGGCCTGTGGTGGCAAGAGAGATCCGCTCAAGAAGCAGCTCGAGGACTTCTTTGACGAGAACATGGAAACCCTCGACGGCGACGATCTGGGTGCCCCCGAACAGACCCTCGCCTTCCAGCGAACGGTACAGCGTGCTGCCTACCAGGTGCAGTCCAGCGGCCAGAAGGAAATGGACGCCGGCAACGTCCTCGCCTCGATGTTCCGCGAGGAGGACTCCCACGCCGTCTACCTGCTGGAACAACAGCGCGTCTCACGCCTGGATGTCCTGAACTACATCAGCCACGGCATCCGCAAGTCCGGCTCCACACGACCCGCCCCCACCGGCCGACCCGACCGCAGGGGAGAGCGAGGCGAAGGGGAGGACGAGACCCCTGAGAATCCCCTCGAGGCATGGTGTGTGGAGCTGTGTGCCGAGGCGACAGCCGGGCGGCTCGACCCACTCATCGGTCGCCAGCCCGAGCTGGACCGGACCATCCACATCCTCGCGCGACGCCGCAAGAACAACCCCCTCTACATCGGTGAACCCGGCGTTGGAAAGACCGCCATCGTCGAAGGCCTGGCCCAGCGCATCATCGCGGACGATGTCCCAGACCTTCTGAAGAAGGCCCGCATCTACTCCCTGGACATGGGCTCGCTGCTGGCCGGAACACGCTTCCGCGGTGACTTCGAGGAGCGCTTCAAGGCGGTCATCGGCATGCTGGAGGACGACGAAAAGGCCATCCTCTTCATCGACGAGATCCACACCGTCATCGGCGCAGGAGCAACCAGCGGCGGCCACATGGACGCCAGCAACATGCTGAAGCCGGCTCTACAGAAGGGACGGCTCCGCTGCATCGGCTCCACCACCTTCAAGGAGTACCGCCAGAGCATCGAGAACGATCGCGCCCTGGCGCGGCGCTTCCAGCCCATCCGGGTCACCGAGCCCACGATCGATGAGACCATCGCCATCCTCAAGGGCCTGAAGCCCGGCTACGAGAAGCACCACGGCGTGGAGTACACCACCGCCGCTCTGACTGCCGCAGCCAAGCTCTCGGAGAAGCACCTGCGCGATCGCTTCCTGCCCGACAAGGCGGTGGACGTGATGGACGAGGCCGGTGCGGAGATCCAGCTCAAGCCCCAGGAGACTCTCGTCGACGTGCCCCAGATCGAAGGCACCGTGGCACGGATGGCCAAGGTGCCCGCAAAGACCGTGTCCGCCAGCGAGCAGAAGCAGCTCGAAAACCTTGGCGAGCGCCTCAAGGCCGTCATCTTCGGTCAGGACGCCGCGGTGGACAAGGTCGCCAGCGCCGTGAAGCTCAGCCGAGCAGGGCTCGCCCATCCGGAGAAGCCCATCGGCAGTTTCCTCTTCGCGGGCCCGACCGGCGTCGGAAAGACCGAACTGGCCCGGCAGCTGGCCTTCTCAATGGGCGTGGAGTTCGTCCGCTTCGACATGTCCGAGTACATCGAGAAGCACAGCGTGGCACGCCTGATCGGCTCCCCTCCGGGCTACGTCGGCTACGACGACGGTGGCCAACTGACCGATGCCATCACGAAGAACCCTCACTGCGTGCTCCTGCTCGACGAGATCGAGAAGGCGCACCCGGACATCTTCAACGTGCTGCTCCAGGTCATGGACCACGGCACCCTGACGGACAACCAGGGGCGCAAGGCAGACTTCCGCAACGTCGTGTTGATCATGACCACCAACGCGGGTGCTTCGGACATCGCCAAGCGCGAGCCCGGCTTCGTCACAGGCAAGGCGAGCTCCCGCGGCAGTCGTGCCCTCGAGCGCCGCTTCAGCCCGGAGTTCCGCAACCGCCTGGACTCCGTGGTCTGGTTCGAGCGCCTGCCGATGAAGGCCATCCTGCGCGTCGTGGACAAGTTCGTCATCGAGCTCGAAGGCCAGCTCGCCGAGCGAGACGTCACCTTCGACCTGACACCGGCAGCCCGCGAGTGGCTGGCGGAGAAGGGCTACGACGAGACCATGGGTGCCCGGCCAATGGCCCGGATCATCCACGAGCACATCAAGGAGCCGCTCGCCAACGAGATCCTCTTCGGGAAACTCAAGGATGGTGGGCGCGTCAAGGTCGATGTGTTCGAGGACGGCAAGTCCCTGGTCTTCGACTTTCCTCCTCCCCGAATCGAGGGCCGACGCCCGAAGGCCCTGCCCGCGCCCGAGGACGAGACCCCCTCCGAAGAGCCCGTCGAGTAGCTACCAGCGAACGGGGTTGGTCGTCGCTCCCCACCAGCTGGTGCCGTCCTGGCTGAGAAGCTCGGAGCCGGCATTCTCGGGGCTGATGGCCACCACGTCACCGTAGCGACCGAAGCCGTACAGGACGTCCTCGTCGTAGCCCATGCCAAAGAGCTTGGAGACGCCGATGACGCCGACCCAACTCGTGTAGCCATAGACCGGGTCCACCCGGACGAGCTCGTCGCCGTCCTCCCCTTCGACGCTCCAGTAGAGATAGCCGTCCGGGAGTCCCACCAGGTCGCCACTGGTCTTGTAGCCCACATCTTCCAGGAGCACGCTCGAGGAGCAGGTCTCCCAGTCGAGCTCGCGGATGACGAAGTCCCCTCCCGCGTAGAGCCGCCCCTCATCGCTGAAGGCCAGCGCCAGCATCTCGACCTCCGTCGAGCACAGCAGCTCGACCTGAGCCGTCTCCGGGTCGATGCGGTAGAGCGCATCGAAGGTACCGCCGATGAGCTGCCCATCCAGATCGATCGCGATGTCCAGGAAGCTGTCGACCGGGTTGCCGTCCAGGTCATGGAAGTCGCCGACAGGGCTCTTCTCTCCGGTGAGCGGCTCGATCTCGAAGAGCGTGGGGCTGGTGTTCGCGTAGACCGGGGCCTTCGCTGGAGCGAAGGGCGTGACGGTGGGCGGCGTCAGGATGGAGACTCCTGGCGGGGCCAGATTCTCCGGAACGTGAAGCACGTTCTCGATACACGCGAGGGCAAACAGGATCACCAAGGGCTCCGCGGTGGCTCTGCCCCTCTAACGGACCGTCGAAGCCCGGTCATTTCTTCGGCTCGAAGCTATCCCAGCGGCCCTTCCAGGCCCGCGAGGCCTCCCAGAGCGAGAAGCCCAGCCACGGCACGAAGAGGATCGACCCCAGGCCGCAGGTGACCGAGGAGATCGCTGTGATGAGAATGCCGCCGCCGATGTGCATGAGGCTGGCTCGGGCAGCATGCCGGGCCACATAGGGGGAGTTGCCCCGGAACAGGAGCCAGATGATTGGAGCTGCCAGACCCAGGCTGAAGAAGATGCTGCCATGGGCGATGGCGGCCACGGTACGCTCGCGGTCCGTGGGCTGGTGGCGCTTGACGAGTTCGTTGCTCACCTGTTCTCCCGGCTCCTTGTCCCTACGTGTGGCACCTTAGGATTCCTGCATGTTGATGCTGTGCCTCGCCTGTATCCCCGAATCCGAAGATACGGCCATGCCCGCCTGCCACGAGACCGCTCGGAGCATCCAACTCGGCCCGCACACGGAGCCCTTCCAGCCCTGGGCCGGCAACGCACAAGTGGTCGGTACGAACGGAAGCTGGACCCTTGACGCAGCCGCCAGGGTCGGCGGGCTGCTCGTCCAGGACGCCGACGGGCTGCACACCCTGGCCACGGATATCGAGGTCGAGTCCCAGGGCTCCAGCACCGGCTTCGAGGGGGAGTACCGGGTGGCGTGCAGCGCGGGCTACGCCCTGGTGCCTCTCACCGTGCCCGTTCCCATACCCGATGCCGAGGAGCTCGAGATGACGGTCACGATCACAGACGAGCAGGAGAGCAGCCTCTCTGCCCAGATCGTCGTCGGTCTCGACTGGGCCCGATGAGCGCAGCCGGTTCAGAACAGGTTGGCGTAGCCCACAGCACGCGCTATCCTGAAATCAGGGCAGACGTGAGAAGCGCATGGTGACCATCTTCCTGCTGGCCTGCGGCCTACCGAGCGAAAAGAACGGTGGCGACGACTGGGGCGACTCGGGGACCGGTTGCCTTGGAGGCGGGGAGCCAACGATCGAGATCGGCACGGGCATCGGCGAGGTGTTCGAGGCCCTGAGAGGAGGCGAAGCCGTGGGATTGACCGCTGCACCCCAGGGTGGCTTCGGCGTACCGGTCCGGGTGCGAACCACCGGGCTCCGCGTCGCGACGGACGACGAGGAGAAGGCCATTGTGGAGGCCCAGTTGGACACCTTCCTGGGCGGCGAACTCTCCGCATCTTTTCTCAACGAGGAGAGCGTGGCCTACTGCCAGGGCGACGGCAGCGGCTTGATGGATGGCCTCGTCGTCGGCTTCGATCAGGAGGAGTACACGGAGCAGACCCTCGTGCTTCTCGATGGTGAGGAGCCAACCCTCGTCGTGACCGCTTTTGATGCGGATGGACGCAAAGCTGAATCCAGTCTCAAGGTCGTGCTCTCTCTCTGATGTTCTGGATGCTCCTTGCGTGCCAGTGCAAGGACTCTGGCTGGGACACTGCCGACGGGCAGGCCTGCCTGTACTGCCACGACGGCATCGAACAAGCCCACCCGGTCGTGACGGCCTGCACGGACTGTCACGGGGGTGATGGTCTGAGCCTCATCAAGGAGGACGCGCACATCGCCGTTCCCGACAACTGGGAGACGCTCTACGAGAACAGCGGCCTCGTGAAGCCAGCGCCCTATGGCTTCATCAAGAACATGCCACCCGGCCTGCTGGACCAGCTGGACCCGGCCTACGTGCGCTTCATCAACCCCGGGGACCTGCGAGCAGCCCCGGAGGCCTGCGGCGAATGCCACGGGGACATCGTCGAGACCGTGACCACCAGCGTGATGACCACCAACACCGGTCACTACATGCCCACGCGCTACTACGCGGGCCTGCAGGACAACGAGGCCCAGTACTCCAGCTACGCGGTGGACGACCTGGAGGTTCTGCTACCCAGCAGCGGCGAGGAACTGCAAGCCGCCGTCGACACCGAGGACTGGGCCTCATTGGCCGCGATGGCCTACGACCACTACCTCGCCAAGAACTGCAACACCTGCCATGCGGCCGGCTACCCGAAGAACAACAGCAAGGGCCTGTACCGCAGCAACGGCTGCACCTCCTGCCACATGAACTACGCGGAAGACGGTGCCTACACCGGCGGCGACGAGACCATCCCGAACGTGCCTCCTCACGCCAAGGAGCACATCCTGACCACCGCGATCCGCGTACAGCAGTGCGCCACCTGCCACTTCCAGGGAGGACGCATCGGCCTCAACTTCCGAGGCATCCGAGAGGGCGGCTTCGACGAGGAGAATACGCCCCCCAACGCGGTGTTCTGGAAGGACAACGTCTACGGCCACACCCCCGGCTTCTACCTCTTCGACGAGGACTCCACCAACGACTACGACGAGACCCCACCCGATGTGCACTACGCGATGGGGATGGTGTGCGCGGACTGCCACACCGGCAGCGACGTCCACGGTGACGGGATCCTACACAGCACCAGCAAGCAGCAGGTGGACCTGAAATGTGAGGACTGCCATGGCACGGTGCGTGAGCGCTCCACCCCGGATGACGAGGGCCTGTACCGGACCTCCTCCGGGCGGGTCCTGACGCAGCTCTACACCAACGCCGACGGCAACGTGGCCTTGATGGGCAAGGTGGACGGCCGCGAGCACGTGGTTCCCCAGCCCTCCGAGATCCTCGAGACGCAGGGCGAAAACTCCCTCATGAAGCTCGCCATGGCGCCCGACGAGAACGACTGGTCCCACACGGACAGCCTGACCTGCGACACCTGTCACAACAGCTGGCAGCAGCAGTGCCTGGGATGCCACGTCAACCTGAACGTGTCGCTGGAGCAGACCGACTACCAGACCGGCAAGAAGAGCCTGGGATTCACCACGGGAGGGCGCCAGTGGTACACCTTGGACCACATCATCCTCTGCCAGGCTCCTGACGGACGAGCCCAGAGCTGCAACAGCTCCGCACAGGTCCAGCTGACCATCACCGAGATCGAAGACGACGAGATCAAGGTCCTCTACGGTGGAGAGGACTTCACGGGACACTTCCGAAGCGACGACGAATTCGACGCGATCATCGGCTGGGCCCCCTTCTACCAGCACACCGCCAGCGCCAGTCCGCGAACGTGTTCCGAGTGCCATCGTCTGGACGACACCCCCGAGGAGTGGGAGCGTGTTCGGGGGGTCTACGGCTACGGGACCGGAGAGTTCATGCTCGACAATCCAGTGGGTGACCCGGTGGACGCACTGCAGTTCCTGGACGAGGACGGCAATGTCACCACCCGCTTCGTGCACGACGGCACGGGCCCGCTGGGCGAGGAGGTCCGAGAGACTGCCTTGGGGGTGAACCTGAGCGAGGCGATGAACTGATGTTGATCGTCTACCTTCTGGGCGCGAGTTGCGGAACGGACAAGGACACGCAGGAGACCGCTGAGCCACCCTCCCCCCTGGCACCTCGATGCTGCCCAGCTGGGAGATGCCATGCTGCTGGGGGCCTGGGAGCACCAGGGCGAGCTCCTCATCGTAGGCGGCAACCTCACCGATGGCGGAGGGGACATCCTCCACTGGGACGGGAGCACCCTCTGCCGAGAAGACAACGTGACCGAGCAGCCCCTGTGGTGGGTCCACAGCGATGGCTCGACGGTCGTCATGGTGGGTGAACAAGGCACGGTGCTGGTCGACGGCGAGCGCCGGGACATCAACACCGAGGCCACCCTGTTTGGGGCCTGGGTCGAGGGGGAGGAGATCCTGGCCGTTGGTGGTTCCGTCGCCGAGAACACCGGAGCGATCTGGCTCTGGAACGGAACGGCCTGGGAATCCCTGGTCAGTGACGCGGACGGGCTGGTCTTCAAGGTGCACGAGCAACACATCGTGGGCGACGGCGTGGCGTGGACCTGGAACGGCGACACCCTCACCGAGATCAGCAACGAGGAGCGCCTCGTCACGGTCTACGAGGACGTGGCGGTGGGCGGACAACAGGGTCCGGTGGTGGTGGACTGGGATGGTGGTGCATGGGTCGCTCGCGAGACGACCTGGCTGGGCCAACCCCTCAACGGTGTACACGTCGGAGAAACCACGACCTGGGTCACCGGCATGTTTGGGGTGATGGCCTACTACGACGCGGGTTGGAAGATCCCCGACTTTCCCCTGACCAGCGAGCACTTTCACTCGGTACGATCCTTCCAAGACGAGGCCTGGTTTCTGGGCGGGAACTTCCTCTCCGGCGGCACCTACGGCACCATCGGCCGCCATGGAGAAAAAGAACGCTCCATCACCCTTCAAGATTGTGAGGATTCGCGCTAAGCTCCCGCGGATCACTTGAAGTCAACTGGCTCTTGACAGGTAAAGAGCTTTCCTCGAAACTAGGAGCATGAAGGACGTGGAAGCACTCTTCTCTACAGAGCTCAGCACCTTCGAACAGATGCTTCCCAGCTGGCTCCCGACCAAGGAAGGGCTCTACGCCGTCATCTGCGGCGAGGAAGTCCACGGTCTCTTCGAAGATCAGATCGAGGCCTACCGTTCCGGCCTCCGGCGCTTCGGCACGCGCCAACCCTTCCTGCTCCAACAGGTCCTTCGCGAGCAGCGGCTGGCTCTGGTGCCAGGCATCTGCTTCGCCGACGAGTGACGGAGAGGGACTACCCCGATCGCGGTGACCGACGCGGCGAGTGGACACTTGCCGCGGAAGGGCCGGAGTTCCGTGTCCAGGTGAGCGTCCACCCTGCGCTGGCCCAGGAGTTGATGCGGCGAGGCGACACCCCTCCCCCACCCATCCAAGGCATGGCATTGGTCCACACCGGCGCCAGCCAGACCCTGGTCGACGAGCGCATCGTCGATCAGCTCTCGATCCCGCCCATGGGAATGCAACGCCTCCGCACCTTCCTCGGTGATCCGGTGACGTTGAGCACGCACTTCCTCCGCCTGGAACTGGGCGACGAGAGACCGTGGGAAGGCATCGTCGTCGCAGCACCGCTGGCTGTACACCGCAAGGAGACCATCGTGCTCATCGGCCGAGATCTCCTACGCCATGCCCACTTCGTCTACAACGGACGGGAGGCGCGCCTCCGCATGGAGATCCGCTAGAGGGCCCGCGCGAGCTCGTCGTACAGGTACACGTTGGTCAGGACAGCCTTCCGGAAGATGCTCAGGTCCATCGACTCGTTGGGCCCATGGGCCGTGGTCTTCGGGTCCATCACACCGTTCAGGATGAGCGGCAGGTCACCGTATCGACGGCCAAAGAGCGCTACGAAGGGGATGCTCCCTCCTACGCCGACCTGAAGGAGCTTGTGGCCCCAGACTTTCTCGTAGGCGCGATCGGCGGCCTCGAAGGCAGGACCTCGGGGTGTATAGAGCCAGCCTTCGCTGCTCCAACCGGCGGCGACGAGCGAGACCTGCACACCACCCGGCGGATCACGGGTCACGATTTCCCTCATCGCAGCCAGGACCTCCTCGATGGTCTGGCCCGGAGCCAGGCGCACACTCAAGGTCGCGCTGGCTTGCTGCCGCAGGCAGTTCTTCTTGATGGACGCGGTCGGCAGCGTGGTCGCCACCACCGTGAGCGCCGGCTGACGCCACATCCACTCCGCAGGGCTGCGCCCATGGGTCGGCAGCGGCTTGACGCCGCCGATGAGGTGGGCTCCTTCCGCGATGACCGGGTCGGTGAGCGGGACATCCCAGCTGCCCTTGGCCCAGTCCTCGGGGACCTCAGCAGCACAAAATGTCGGGCGGCCGTCGTCATCGACCAGGCGCGCAATGAGCTTGCAGAGCGCGGTGGAGACATCGGGCACCATGTTGCCCCAGAGCCCGCTGTGGACGTCAGCCTCGAGCGCCTCGCAGATGAGCTCACACTCCATCAGACCGCGGAGGGAGACCGTCAGCCCAGGCACCTCGATCGAGGGGTTCTCACAGTCCGTGAGGACCATGACGTCCGAGGAGAAGACCTCGGGATAGGTGTCCATGTAGTCCTCGAGGTTGGGAGAACCGATCTCCTCTTCGCCCTCGATGATCACCTTGATGTTGCAGGGCGGCGCACCAGCGACTTCGAACCAGGCCCTCAACGCGGCCACGTGAGTCATCCAGCCACCCATGTCGTCCGCTGAACCCCGCGCGTAGAGGCGCCCATCCTTCTCGACGGCGACGTGCGGTTCCGTGACCCAGGGCTCACCCTTCACGGGCTGGAGGTCCAGGTGCCCGTAGATGAGGATGGTGGGTGAGCCCGGCTTGTGCAGCCACTCCGCCGCCACGATGGGCAGGGCACCGTCGAGCTCCAACACTCGCGAGTTGTCCAGACCCAGAGACTCCAGGTCGGTCCGAATGCGCTCCGCCAACCTCCGCACGTCGTCATAGTGCGTCGGCTCACAGGAGATGGCGGGAATGGCCAGGTACTCGCACAGCTGCGCGACAGCTGCGTCCAGGTTTCGTTCCGCGAGCGCGGCTATCGCCGTCAGATCAGGGTGGCCCATCACAACTCTAGAAAGGGAACGTTGATTCTACGAGAAAAATCTTGGAAAGATCCAAATAATCAAACCGAGCTGAGCACCGAGCTCCCATAGACATAGCCCTCACAGGGCGTGCCATCCTCCAGAAGCACAACGCTGCGACGGTAGAGAGCGGGGTGCTCCTCCAGCGCATCAACCGCATGGAGCACCTCCGTCGATACCAGGTAGAGCTCTCCCACCACACTCTCCGTCCCTGGGACCATGCCCGGGTACGGGCCGACCGGTACGATGCGCCACTCTGAACGGGTACGGGCAGCACCGACCGCGATGGCATCCGCCAGGACGTGGTGCCAGGCTCCTCCACGCCGTAGCGAGCCATAGACGAAGAGAAGCGCAGCAGGCAGTCCCACCGCCGCCGCCCGCCAGGCCGATGTGCTCCAACCCCGCGCAAGGTGAGCGCTGCAGACCAGCTCCAGGTAGTCGGCCGAAGGGGCCAGCGGGGTGATGTTCTCCCGCAGCAGGTAGCACCAGCCGGCCGGCAGCTTCACACGCTCGTAGAAGTGTGGGTGTCCCTCGAGCCGATCGAGCGCACGCAGGCTGTCCACCTCCCACACCAGGGCGTGCACCGACCCCTCCCCCTGCCTGAGGGTCGCCACCCCGCCCCCGCGCAGCCGGGAAGGTCCTCCAAAGCCCGGCACGAAGCCATCCAGGACCACCTCGCCCACCTGCCGCGCACCGGGGCAGCGCGAAGCCATCTGCATCGCATCCACGTTGGAGCCGTAAGCGACCGTGAGCACCGATCCGCGCTAACCGGTCCGACCCGGCAGAAGTCTTGTCAGCCCCTTGACGGGGCCCGGCGGACGGAATCCGGGCCAGGACAGGCCCACTGGCGTTCTCCTCACCGGTAGACGCGGCGAGGAGGGGTTAGAACTATGGGCGCACCGAGGAGCAGCGATGAGCACGAACATGGGCACGGGGGTCTTCGCTCTCGGTGGACTCGCGATCGGTGCCCTCGTCGGAGCCGGCATCGGCTACGCCCTTCACGCCGCCTTGGCCGATCCGGTCGAGATGATGGCCAGCGAGCCCCTCATCATCAAGCAGGAGCTCACGGACGAGGAGATCCTGGCCTTCTGCTCGGACGAGGTCGACGCAGAGCGCACCAAGCTCTGGGATGCCCAGGACAAGGTCGAGGATCTGGAGTCCGAGCTCGACGCGAAGCGAGCCGAGCTGGCCACGATGGAGGCCAACGAGGAGAAGAACAAGGAGAAGGCTGCCAAGGCCGCCAAGCGCTTCAAGGAGATGGAGGCCGAGATCGAGCGTCTCGAGACCGAGCTCGTTCAGGCCGAGACCCAACGAGACGAGGCCCTCGCCGAACTCAAGGTCACCGTCGCTGCACTGGAGGTCCAGATCAAGGAGACCGACAAGCAACGGAAGCGTGCGGAACGCTTCCGCGACGAGTCCCACAAGAACCTGTGGACCAGCTTCAAGGCCGAGGCGAAGGTCGAGATCTGTGACCGAGGCACCCGCCGCCGCCACGGCAAGTGCCACGAGAGCATCGACGTCATCCTGGAGACCCGCATCATGAACCCCTTCATGGAATGCGTGGACAGCAACCAGGCCACTCCCCGGCTCGTTCAAGCCGAGGACAAGGGCGCGACGCTACCGGCCTACGCCGAGTGGTTGGACCCGGACAAGGAGAACAGGGACACGAAGAAGCGCTGGTATGTCCAGTTCTGTGACCCGACCCTGCCCGAAGCCTCAGACATTTAAGGCTTCATCGTAAGTAGTCTCTTGACACGTCAAACCCCCTTATGTGAGGGTTGACGCGTCAAGGAGTCTCTTATGCCGTCCCAACCCGATCTGCGCCCTGAGGACGTCCCCGACCGGGGTCCGGAAGATCTCCCCTCGGACGCACTGGAAGAGTTGGACGACATCTTCGACGAGCTCACCGACCGTCAGACCGACGGGATCGGACTCTCGCCGGAGGCGGAAGAACCGAGTTCTTCGACCGAGTCGCAGGCAGACGACGAGCCCTCGCTGCGGGATCACCCCATGGACCGAGCCGAGCACACCGACGACGCCCTCGGCGTCTGGCGAGCGCGCGCCGATCTGCGACGCGCTGCCTACCAGAAGGCAGAAGAGAGCGCTTCGAACCGACGCGGCGTGTTGACGCGAGCGTTGACGGTGGGCTTCATGATGGGCCTCTTCCTGGCCTGGGGCATTACCGAGATCATCCTTCGCATCGACGAGCCAGGGCCTGAAACGGTGAGCGCTGGCGCTCTGGCTGAGTTGGAGGCCAACACGGTCCAGGTGAGCGCCTCCCAGGCCGCCCTCTCGGGGGAGGCCCGGATCCCGGAGATTCCAGAGAAGCACCGGCCCAAGATCAAGGAGAACCCCACTCCCACGATCGTGGCAAGCCCGCTTCCCGAGCCGGTCGTCCTCGAAGAGACCTTCGATCCGAACGTGCAGGTGGAGAACTTCCAGAGCTGGATGTGGCGAAACCACTACTGGTGGCAGTTCGACTTCGAAGGAACGGACGCTCTCCATCTCCGCTGGGTCGGTCCGGACGGTCAGGTGAAGCTGCAGGGCTGGGCCTGCGAAAACCGCGTGAGCACCACCATCGGTCGCTGCTACGTCGGGCAGAGCCTCACCCACTTCGCCCCGAAGCCAGGGACCTGGAGTCTCTACGCCTGCAAGGACGCCGAGTTCAGCGCCTGCGCCCTGGTCGACCAGTTCGACATCGCCGAGGGTCTGGACGTGGGACGGTCCTCAGCTCCGAAGTAGCCGCGCCTTCACACGGGTCATGATCTCGACGTCAGCGGCACCGGCCTGCTCTCGTACCGAGTGCATGGACAACATCGCGCACCCCACGTCTACGCTCCGCATGGCGAGACGTCCCGCGGTGATCGGCCCGATGGTGGAGCCGCAGGCAAGGTCCGTTCGGTTGACGAACTCCTGGACGGGCTGCTCCTCCCTCTGACAGGCGCGGCGGAACAGCCCGGCGGTCTCGCCGTTGGTGCTGTAGCGCTGGTTGGTGTTGACCTTGATCACAGGTCCACCGTTGATCATCGGCTTGTGCTGGCCCTCGTGCCGGTCAGCGAAGTTCGGATGGACACCGTGGGCCATGTCCGCGCTGACCAGGAAGCTGTTGGCTGCCGCCCGCTCTACGCCACCCGGGGCTTTCTCGGTCGCTGAGCGCTCGATGCGCCGCAGCAGATGTTCCAGGTGCGCAGAGTCGGCACCATGGGCCGAGCGTGAGCCCACCTCCTCGTGGTCGAAGAGCACCACACCCGCAGTGCTCGTGGGCACCTCCTCCAAGGACAGCAGGGCCTGGAGGGCGGTGTAGCAGCTGGCCTGGTTGTCCAGGCGAGGGGCAAAGACGAACTCGCGGTTCACCCCTCCCAGGCAGGGGGGCTGGACGTCGTGCAGCATCAGGTCCCAGCCCACCACATCCTGGGGCTCTACAGCCAGGTGACGCGCCAGGAGGCGATGAAGAAGGCGGGGATCGTCCTCTTCAAAGAGCCCCAGGACCGGTGGCATGTGCTGCTGCTTGTTGAGCTTCAGTCCCTCGGTCTTGATCTCACGCTGCAGGTGAATCGCCAGGTTCGGGATTCGCGCGATGGGGTCGTCGATCCTGAGAAGCCGCAGCTCGATGCCCTGGCTGGCGCGCACGGCTACCCGCCCGCTCACTCCCAGATCCCGGTCCATCCAGGTGTGCAGAAGCACTCCCCCATAGACCTCCATCCCCCACATCAGGTAGCCCTCCTTCTTGTACTCGGCGTTGGGCTTGAGGCGGAAGTTGGGGCTGTCCGTGTGCGCCCCGATGAGCCGGAATCCGGCGCTCGGCACCGGCTCAGCACCCATGATCCAGGCGAACAGGGTGCCGTCTCGGAGCACGAAGCGGCGATCTCCCGGGCGCAGCGCACCCCACTCACTCCGTTCGTCCAGCTCATCGAAGCCGGAGTCCCGCAACAGACCAGAGCTGGTCGCGACGCAGTGGTACGGACTCGGGCTCGCGTGGATGTACTTGACCAGTGCCGAAGCGCTCGCGTTCATGCTCTCTCCCACTGCGGTCTGATATCGTCTGAGCCCGCGCAGCGGGAGACTCGGTGCCAGAGACCTTCAACGACAGAGGCAAGCCCCTCGCACGACGGCTCGGACGAGCCCTGGGCGCATGCTCGCGTTGATCCTCGTCACCTGGGCGGGCGAGGACCTTCCCCACCTCTCCCCGACCGTCGAGCTCCGCGCCGACGCGACGTGGAGCATGGTGAGCGAAGCCTCCGCGGAGGAGGAAGACCCTGTCAGTACGGCTCAGGCACCCCCCGAACTGCATCCCGCCACATGGCCGGGCTTTGCCTTGATGGGTCTGGGTCTCACGACCACCACAATCGGTGCTGCGCGCGCCATCGACGCCTACAATCAGGGCTCTCAAGCCACGCAGTGGGACGACTACACGATCGCCGCAAACAACTACCAGAACTTCATCTGGGCCACTCAGCTTGGCCTGGGCATCACGGCGACAGGCACGGTACTCACCGGCACCGGCCTGCTGCTCGGGGCGAAGAAGAACAAGCCATGAGCGTGCTCCTGTTGCTCGCCTGCTTCCCCGAACTGGAAGCTCCAGATACGCTCGTCGACAACCCCTACCGGGACTACGACGGCGACGGCTACAGCACCATCGACGGCGACTGCGATGACGATGACCCGGCCTCCTGGCCGGGTGCACCCGAGATCTGCGACGGGAAAGACCGTGACTGCTCGGGTACCGTCGATGACGACTGCATCACCCTGGACACCGGCGACAGCGCCGACACCTCAGGCTCCTGATGCTGACCCTTCTGCTCGCGCTTGCCTGCCTGCCCCAGCAGCTGCCCGGGATCGAGGACCTGCTCGCCGGCCGCACGATTCGCGACGAGGTCGTGACCCCTCCCCCCAACGCCTACGACACGCTGGCCGCAGGCGGTGACCACAGCTGCGAGATCACCGACACCGCTTCGCTCCGTTGCTGGGGCGACGACAAGGAGAACTTCCTCAGCACCGTCCCCTCCGGCACCTTCATCGACCTGGACGTGGAGGCCGGGCTGGGCTGTGCCTTGCGGGAGAGCGGCTCGCCGGTCTGCTGGGGACGGAATGACTACGGACAGACGAGCACCATGCCCGTCGAGAGCTTCAGGGACATCAAGACGGACTGGTCCTTCATCTGCGGACAGCGTGCCGACCTCACCCTGAGTTGCTGGGGCAGTGACTTGGACGGGCGACGGGACGCACCCCAGGAAGCCTTCTCGAGCTTCGACATCAACTACGCCTACGGGTGCGGCGTGCGGGCAAGCGACGGCGGAATCACCTGCTGGGGTGACCCGGTGCCGCGCGTGACGGAGGCACCGACCCTCGGGCGGTACAACAAGGTCACTGCTGGCGACTACCACGCTTGCGCCCTGGCAGCCGACGGCACCATCGCGTGCTGGGGAGAGGACGCCCTGAGCCCGCCACAGGGCAGCTGGAGCGACCTGGTCTCGGGCTTCGGCTACAGCTGCGCTCTGGACGGAGCGGGCGCCGTGAGCTGCTGGGGTTCTCAGGCCAAGGTCGTGTCCTGGACGCCCTACACCGACTCGGACGCCTTCATCGACCTCGCCGCAGGCGATTACCACATGTGCGGTCGCACCGAGACTGGCCAGCTGCGGTGTTGGGGCACCAATGACCTCGGTCAGGCCAAGGTGCCTCCCCACTCCGCGCAGCCGGAGGTGACCGAGGCGCCGCATCCTCCCCCACCTCCACCCAGCACCACACCCGACCCGAAGGACGTGGGCACGATGGCCTGGCTCGCTGGGAGCTGGAGTGGTGCCGATGGGGAGGGTTGGACCTATGACCTGCGGGTGAGCCCGGACGGGGAGTTCACCAAGTGGGTGTGGAGCAAAGACGGAGGGGGTTGCCTGCAAGCGGGACAGGCGCACCTGGATGACCTGAGCCTGAGCCTCCACTTCACCGTCAACGAGTGCAACGAGGACTTCGTGGACCGGGTGGACACGAACCCGATCGTCGATCCTGAGTCGTGGAGTTTTACGGTCCAGATGGCGGACTACGCTGTCCTCTACCAGCGGGTCGGTCCCGCTCCAGCAGGAGAGGGCAAGCCCCAGCCGCCGGGCCTGTGGCTGGTCGGCCTCTGGACGGGCAGCGACCCCGATGGCTGGGTCTATGACCTGCAGGTCAGCCCTCCTGCCAGTATCGAGATCGACGACATGGCCTTCACCGAGCAGGTCACCCAAGCCGACGGCAGTTCCTGCACGTCGATGGGCTCGGTGCGCGCCGACCCGGTCAGCCTGCACCGCACCTTCGCCAGCAACGAGTGCAACCCGAAGCTGGTGGGCGAGAGCACGAGAAGGACCGTCTTCAACGTCTCGAGAGGCTCCTTCACCGTGGACATGGGGAGCTTTGAAGTGAACTACCTTCGGGTGGGTCAGGAGGCCGCCACCCGGCCACCCGAGGCGATGTTGATGGTCGCCGGGGGGCAGCACACCTGCTTCCTGTCGAGAGATGGCCTTGCCAGCTGCTGGGGGTCCTCAAAGGACGGCGCTGACCAGCCCCCGGCGGTGACGATGACGCAGCTGGACATCGAAGACGGCTTTGGTTGCGGTGTCAGCCCAGCGGGCAACATCGTGTGCTGGGGCCGCAACGACTACGGGCAGCTCAAGGCGCCCGCGGGGGGCGGATACCAACAGGTCAAGGTGGACTGGTCCTTCGGCTGCGCGCTGAATAGCGAAGGGGAGCTGGTCTGCTGGGGAAGCGACCTGGACGAACGCACCGCGCACCCGTCGGGGAGCTTCCAGGCCTTCGACGTGAACTACGCCTACGGATGCGCCCTGGACGAAGAGGGTGAGATCGCCTGCTGGGGCTCGAACAGCACCGGCCAGCAAGAGGCACCCCGAGGCAGCTGGGTCGCCATCACGACCGGCGATTACCACGCCTGCGCTCTGGGCAAGAGGGGCGAGGTCCGTTGTTGGGGCGACGACGGCGATGCCAAGACCACCGTCCCGAAGGGAAGCTACGTGCAGGTGGCCGCCGCCTACGACAACACCTGCGCTCTGGCGAAGGGCGGAGATCTCGTCTGCTGGGGTTCCGATGAGTACGGCCAGAGCTCCCCACCCAAAGGCGCGGAGAATGCTGCACGCAGAATGATTATGTATTATCTGCATTATTTGTGTCTTTTGGCTGCTGAAGCTCCCCTTTGGGCACCCAACAGGCGTGGAACAGCGCACCTGTGCAGCAAATCACCGCCCCAGGGGGTCAGTCTTAGTGGCTACTGAAGCTCCCCTTTGGGTACCCAACAGGCGTGGAACACCGCACCTGTGCAGCAAATCCCCGCCCCAGGGG
>PVBE011329127.1_pt1 | contig 31241 bp, 30 predicted proteins | sample 1631181 | NCBI WGS metagenome assembly PVBE01 (sample SAMN08397723, study PRJNA350692) | Marine metagenome, whole genome shotgun sequencing project. | isolation source: water | place: Pacific Ocean | collected 2012-04
CATCGTTACTTGCTCTCTCAGGTGCTGGCCACGCTGGTGCTCACTGTGGGCATCTTCACGGCCGTGCTGATGATGGGCAACGCCATGAAAGAGGTGCTCGCACTGGTAGTCAAAGACCAGGCTTCACTCTGGGGGGTGACCAAGGCATTCGCCCTCTTGGTACCGTTTGTGATCTCCTTCTCGCTGCCGATGGGGTTACTCACGGCCATGCTACTGGTCTTCGGCCGGTTCAGTGCCGACCAAGAACTCACCGCCGCCCGCGCCGGCGGAGTGAGCCTGCTCAGCCTAGTGACCCCAGTCATTGTTTTCAGTCTTCTGATGAGCGGTCTATGTGCATTGATCAATCTGGAGATCGCACCCCGCTGCCGCACGGCTTACAAGCAATTGGTTTATGACCTGGCCAAAACCAATCCGTCCGCGTTGTTGTCGGAAAACACCTTTGTCACCGAGGTCCCTGATCACGTGATCTACATTGGTCAACTCGAACGCGATACAGCCAATCCGCATCATTGGACGATGCGGAACATCCTGCTCAATCGCATGGACCAAGATGAACTCATCCAGCGCACGCGGGCCGCACGCGGTGAAGTGGAATATGATGAAGCCACTAAGCAATTTATTTTCCGCCTAATCGAAGCCCAAGTGAATGTGCGAGCGGACAAGCTCTCAGTCATCTTCGGAGGATCAGATGAACCGGAGGAAGAGGAAACCTCGCCAGAAGCGCCAGCCACAAACTCAGTGACAACCAACGACGTGCCGAAACCCAAAACCGAAGCTCAGCCATTCCCTTCCGCACCGGAATGGATGCCCATGGCTGGTGGTGAAATTATCCTGCCCCTAGCCATGGCAGATATGGAAAAACGCGTCTTCAAACCCAAGCTGAGTTACCTGACCTTCGGCCAGTTGCGGCGCGAATTGCAGCGCCACGGCGAAATCCTCAATGTGGACAGTAACGGCTCCACCGCGCTCGCGCATTACTCCACGCGAGGCCTACCGGAAAAAGGATTGGAGCTGGAGATACTGCGGGGCGGTAACTCTATAGGGCGCGCGCGCTTCAACGGCGACGCAACTCCAACTCATTTGGTTTTGGAAATTCTAGAGGGCAACATCCGCGCCGGTGACCGGTTTGACCTCAGCCAAATTCCACTGAAAGTGCAGCTGCATCGCCAGGTCTCCTTTTCGTTTGCTGCGATCGGCTTCACGCTCATCAGCATTCCACTCGGCATTCGGACGCACCGACGCGAGACGACCGCGGGTGTGGCCATGGCACTGGCACTCATCCTCCTCTACTACAGTTTTGTTATTCTCGGGCAGGCACTCGAGAGCAAACCTCATTGGCATCCGCATTATCTCGTGTGGATTCCTGTGTTCCTCTTTCAATTCATAGGCGGCTGGCTGTTGTGGCGGGCCAATCGCGGCACATGAATTCCCTAGCTCCCAGTCTCGTTCAACTACAAATACGCCAAGGCGCAGCAGCCGGGCACGTCCTGTCCACTGATCAACTCCCCATTCGATTGGGACGCGGAAAGGGATGCCATTTGCAGCTTACCGAGGAAGGGGTGTGGGAGCAGCACGGCGAAATTGACGTCAATATCGACCAGCAATTCATTCTTCGGCGCCACCCTGCAGCCGGCGTGATGATCAATGGCGAGCCAGCCGGTGAGATTACGACGCTGGGCAACGGGGACGAAATCGAACTCGGCACGGCTAAGCTGCAATTCTGGCTGGGCGGAGTCCGCCAGAAAAATCTCGCCGTCCGCGAAGCCGCCGCGTGGGTCCTCCTCGGCACCATCACTCTGGCCGAGGTGATATTGCTGCTCTGGCTCACCTGAGAAGAGTTCCCGATTGCAAACCCAGCCCGAGCCGTTAATCTCTCCTCCGGATGAAGCACCTGCTGGATTTCGAAAAACCGTACATCGACCTGCAACGCCAGCTTGATGAGTTGCGCGGTCAGCCTCAGGAAACGGACGTGGCCTTGGATTTCGATGATGAAATCCGACAGCTCGAGGAGAAGATTGAGGCCAAGAAACGCGAGCTGTACTCAAACCTCAGCGCGTGGCAACGCGTGCAGCTTGCACGTCATCCGCAGCGACCCTACTCGCTCGATTACATCAACAAAACTTTCAACGGCTTTTCCGAACTGCACGGAGACCGGCTCTTTCACGATGACCACGCAATCGTCGCCGGCTTTGCCATGCTCGGCGAACGCCGCGTGATGGTAGTGGGTACTCAAAAAGGGCGCGACACCAAGGAAAACATTAAACGTAACTTCGGCTGCGCTCACCCCGAAGGCTACCGTAAGGCCCTGCGTATCATGGGCATGGCCAACCGGTTTGGGCTGCCGATCGTGTGCCTAATCGACACCGCCGGCGCCTACCCAGGTGTGGCCGCCGAGGAACGCCACATTGCCAAGGCCATTGCCATTAACCTGCGAGAGATGGCGCTCTTCAGCGTACCCATGATCTCCGTGGTAATCGGCGAAGGCGGCAGCGGAGGCGCGCTCGGCATCGGCGTAAGCGATCGCACGTTGATTCTGGAAAACGCTTACTATTCGGTCATCAGCCCCGAAGGCTGCGCCGCTATTCTTTGGAAAGACCGTGCCGCCGCCCCTCAGGCAGCTGAGGCATTGAAGATTACCGCCAAAGATTTGCACGAGCTGGGATTGGTCGATGAAGTGGTGCCCGAGCCCTTTGGCGGTGCACACAATGACCACGATGCCATGGCCGATACCCTGCGCGATGCGCTGCTGCACAATTTGGAAGCGCTGGAGCAGATTGATCCGGAGATTCGCCTGCAGGAGCGCTACGCCAAGTATCGCAGCCACGGCAAATACATCGAGGGTTGAGCCCATGCTCTACCCGTTGACCTTCCAGCCCATTTTCCAGGAACGCGTCTGGGGCGGGCGCAATCTCGAATCGTTGTTTGGCAAACCATTGCCCGCCGGCAAGCGCATTGGGGAATCCTGGGAAATCAGTGATCGCCCCGAGGCCGGCAGTCTCATCGCCAACGGCCCGCTCGCCGGGCTCTCTCTGCGGTGGCTGATGGAAGAGCACGCCGACGAATTGCTGGGCAATGTACCCGATCGGAATGGCCGTTTCCCTTGGCTCGCCAAGTTGCTGGACGCCGAGGCGGATCTTTCCGTACAGGTCCATCCACCAACCGAAATCGCCTCCACGCTCGGAGGCGAATCCAAGGCCGAGGCATGGTACATCGCCCAAGCCACGCCCGAGGCCCGAATCATTGCCGGCCTGCCGAAAGGCATGACTCGAAATGCGTTTGCCGAAAATCTCGGTCAACCCGGCTTTGCCAACTGTCTACACGCCATCCACGCTGAAGCGGACAAGGCGCTCTTCATTCCCAGCGGCCGCCTACACGCGCTGGGCGCCGGCACGGTGGTATTTGAAATCCAAGAGGACTCGGACACCACCTACCGGGTGTACGATTGGGATCGCACAGGGCTCGACGGCCAACCCCGAGATCTGCATGTCGACCAGGCGCTGGCTTCGATTAATTTCACTGACACGACGCCCGTCTTGGCCACGCCGTTTTGGGAAACGGCCGAAGGCCATTCCGTTTCCCAGATTGCACATCAACCCGGCGTGTTCGACCTGAGCCTCGTGCGGCTGGAAGATTCCTCGATACAGCTTTGTCCGGGAGAAGGCATGCGTGTGTTGGCGGTGACGCATGGCACGTTGACCCTTCATGCCGGCGACGAACCGTTAACTCTGGAAGCCGGTGGGTTCGCTCTGCTACCCGCGAGTGTGGAAGCCGCCGGTCTTGAAGGCACCAACGCTCAGTTCCTCCTCACTCAAGGCGCATGAACGCGGAAGAGAAAACGTCCGGCGACAAGGTGAAGGAATTTATCCACCAGTTTGTGGTGGGCACGCTGGCTGTTCTGGTGGCCGTGAATGTGGTCAGCGGCATCACCTACGATACCCCCACCAACCTACTGCTGGCTTCGCTCGTGCTTGGGGCGCTGAACGCGTTTCTGCGACCATTGCTGTTGCTCGGTTGTCTGCCGCTTTTGATCCTCACGCTGGGACTTTTCCTGATCGTGATCAACGCCATTCTGCTCCAGCTCACGAGTGGCTTGATGACCGGCTTAACGGGTAATCCGGATAGTTTTGTGGTGGAAGATTTCTGGTCTGCAATCTGGGGCGCACTAGTGATTTCCATCGTCACGCTGATCGCTAATTCACTGACCGGCAACGGCAATTCCAAGGTGCATTTTCAACGCGGTCAACAACCTAAACGCCCACCCAAGAAGCGCGGCTATGACCGCGATGATGACGATGGGCCAGTTATTGATGTGTGACCGCATCAACCGTTGAGGCGATAGGCGGCGTAGTGAGTCCGTTTGCCTTCGGCCAACCATTGGCGCTCGAATTCGGTGGAGATTTCCGACAAAGCAGCAGGTGTCGGTTCTTCCGTAAACCCGTCCGCGCCCTGAAAAGTTTCCTGCATTTGCTCGAAGTACGGCAGATCATCGGTGCGTAGGTAAAGCACGCCGCCAGGCGCGAGGACACGGCGGATGCGCGGCAGGAAATCAGGCTGAATCAGGCGATGGCGCGCGTGTTTGTCCTTTGGCCACGGATCGGGAAAGTAAATGTGCGCGGCACTGAAGGCGCGCTCGGGTAGGAGATAATCCAATACATAACGCGCCTCGATGCGCAGCAAGCGCAGGTTGGTGAGGTCGACGCGCTGGCCGTTTTTGCTGAGCTTGCGGACGCGGCCAAGCAATCGTTCGACGCCCAGAAAATTGCGCTCGGGATGACGTTGGGCGTGCTCGAGGAGAAATCCGCCGTCGCCGCAGCCGATCTCCAACTCGGCAGGTTGCGGCGTAACAAAAAGTTCCTCCAAGCGAAGCGGCTCGGTAATGGATTGGAAATCGTGCAGCAGCGCGTCCGGATTGCTCATGCGTTTTCCTTCTTCACGAAAAGCGCGAGGGAAGCGGTGTAGCCGTGAAGATAATTACTCTCGCCCACGGGCCCGATTTCGCCGTTGCAAAAGAAACCGCTGAGGCCGATGTCGCCCAAGTGATGCTGCACCAGCCCGGCATCGTGATCGGAGGCGCCAAACAGATTTTTGCCGCGGCCGTTGCAGCAGCACAGGCAACCCCCAAACACGGTGGCGGTCTCCAGCGTTTCACTGGCGCGATGCAGCAGTTCATCAAAATCCTCGCCGGCGGCACGGGCATCGCGGCGCTGAAACTGCAGTGTTTGACCGGCACGCGGCAAGGCGCCGACAGCAATGGCGCCATTGTTCGGATCAGCCCCGATGAGATTGCGGATTAGAAAATCGCCGCGATGAAACTCGTCGAGATACTCGTTCACCACCATGCCCACAAAAAGATTGCCGCGCGTCTTCTCCTTATCCGTGTCACTGAGCGCTTCAAACGTCTCAACCAACACCTCGTACGCCGGTCGGTTGCCGATCTCGTGAATCACGTTATGCTCGGCGCGAGTGATGGTCCACGTCTCTCCGATCGGCGTGCAGCCCTGCGAGATCACACTGCGCAACGCCACGCCGCCGCCTACACTGAGCGCCACGCCGCCGTCCTCGTACACGTCGCCGTTTAAGTAGACCTGAGTCCGCTGGGCGCGATGCTCACCGCTGGCTAGGCCGCCGAGAATGGGCGCGTTAGGCCAGGCGGCGTTCCATTGGTTGAGCCATTGTTCGCCCTGCAAATGAAATGGATCGGCAAAGACCAGCCAACCGTTGCTGTCCTGCACACCGGTTTCCTCCTGCCAAAACCCTTCCGCCTCACCCTGCTCTATTTGCGCCTGCGTAAAGCGGATGGCGTTCAGTTCCGCGTCCGGCAGATGATACAGCGACAGCACGAAACCCGGTTCCTTTTCCAGTTCCTGCGCATTCGCGATGAGACTGCCACTGGAACAGCCGAGCAAGAGCGGGATACGAGCGTGCACTCGAAGGATTTCCAGCAACTCCGTTGCATGCTCAAAAAATTGCGGCGTGGTGAAGACCAACCCGAGCGAGACTTCCTCGGACGGAAACTGCTTGCGCACCTCGGTTGCCCACGCCTCAAGTGCATCGACCTCAAACGGACCGTCGTAGTGGGCAGCAACGGAATGGTTGGCGCTCATGGTGCGGCTAGGGTTTGCCGGTGTATTCGATGCGAACGATTGGTGTATCGACCTTTTTGCCCCAGCCAGTATCACACCCAATGTCGTACAGGCAGCCATGTGGGCCGAGCTCCGTTGGGTCCTGCAGTGTATTGATGAATATGTAGTCCTGCTTGTGGCCCCTCTCCGGGACGACCTTACGGAAATCAACGACCTGTTGCGGACCGCTTGGTTTGGGTTGCGCAACAAGATTCCCGGCCATCATCAGACCGGCCATCAGGCAAACAGTTTGGATTCGCATGGCTATCAATTATTCGGCTGCTTCCTCCGCCTCGGCCGGGGCAGCCTCGTCTTCGCTGGACTCTTCCTCTTCCGGCTCCACGCCGTTCTTTTTGTCCATGATCTGTTTAACGATCAGGTCGGCCAGTTCTGGTTTGTCCACCAGCGTGCGCTGCGCTGCCGCCACGCCCTGCCCGATCAGCTCGCCATCATGCTGAATCCACGCGCCCTTCTTGCCGAGCACGCCAAACCGCAGGCCGGCGTCGATGATGCTACCTTCGCGGTTGATGCCCTGATTGTACATGATGTCAAACTCCGCCTCGGCAAACGGGGGAGCCACCTTATTCTTCACGATCTTTGTCTTCACGTGGTTACCGATCACTTGTCCGGTCGAATCCTTGATCGCTTCGCGCCGGCGAATATCGATTCGCACGCTCGCGTAAAACTTCAGTGCCTTGCCTCCCGGCGTCGTTTCCGGGCTGCCGAACATCACGCCCACCTTTTCACGTAATTGGTTCGTGAAAATACAAGTGGTCTTCGCCTTATTCAAAATCGCCGCCAACTTCCGAAGTGCCTGGCTCATCAACCGCGCCTGCATGCCCATTGTGGCCATGCCCATGTCGCCCTCCAGCTCGGCCTTGGGCACGAGCGCCGCCACGGAGTCTACCACGATCACATCAACTGAATTGGAGCGCGCCAACGTTTCGCAAATGGTCAAGGCCTCCTCGCCGCTGTCCGGCTGAGACACCAGCAGGTCGTCGAGGTTCACGCCCAGCTTGCGAGCGTACTGCGGATCGAGCGCGTGCTCCGCATCGATGAAGGCACACACGCCGCCCGCCTTTTGGGCATTGGCAATTACGTGTAGCATCACTGTAGTTTTGCCGGAAGATTCCGGGCCGTAAATCTCAACGATGCGCCCCTTGGGCACGCCGCCAATGCCGAGGGCCAGATCCAATGAGAGGGATCCGGTGGAGATACCCTCAATACTGGACTGCGCATTCGCATCGCCCAGCCGCATGATACTGCCTTCACCGAAGGTTTTAGTGATCTGCGCGAGCGCACTATCGAGATTGGCCTGGCGGGCATCTTCGCCCCCGGCGGATTTCTTAGCTTTCTTTTCTGCCATGATATTATGTCTCCTGCTTGAGAAGCTCGCGGGATTGGAATGATGCGCCTCAGTGGCGCGCCCCGCAAGTCCATGTTGTTCTTTTTGGTTTCGGTAAAATCAGTTGTGGCCGACCGCCGGCCTGCGTATCTTCGCGGCCATGTTTTCACACGTAGTCATTTTCTGGACCAAACCCGATGTGCCCGATGCCACCGAGAAACTGCTGGCCGGCGCCGAGCAATACCTCAAGCCCTGCCCGGGCGTGCTGCATTATCACTGCGGCAAAATGGCCTCCAGCCACCGCGATGTGGTCGATCAATCCTACCAAGTCGCGCTGAACCTCGTGTTTGAGGATAAAGCCGCCCAAGATACCTACCAGGAACACCCCTTGCACGTGGACTTTATTGAAAAAGTCTTCAAACCCTGCTGCGAACGCGTGGTGGTCTACGACTTTGAAGACTAAAAATCGCTTGCCAAAAGCAGCCGGTTCCGGAAGACTGCTGGGCTCACGGACGCGAGTGTAGCTCAATTGGTAGAGCATCTGCTTGCCATGCAGAAGGTCGTGGGTTCGAAGCCCATCACTCGCTCCATTTTCTTTTAGATTCCCTCCCGTTGCAATCATCTGGAGGGAATCTTAGAGCTGCATGTAAGACATTTGTTGTCCCACATCATTTAAAACCTGCTTTTTATCCTTATTCGTGTTTGATTTCACATCGTGAGTTTGACGAATGAACAAATCGAGGAACAGATGCTGCAGTTTGCTCAGGCTCTGGAGAAAATGAGTGAGCTCACCGCCGCCGCCATTGAGAAACGGGATCAAAAGATTGCCGAATTGTCTGACCGCATCGAGGCACTCGAGAAAGCAGCGGACTAGCCTCACTTCAAGCTGGCGCTTTCCGGGGCTGGCGTTACTCTGACCCCATGAGCACCCCTCGCCGATGGGAAGCCAAGATGCTCCCTGGTGTCTGGAAAGACTCCGTGAATGTGGAGCTCGAAAAACACAGCCTTCAAGGCTGGGAGCTGGTCGCCGTGTTACCCGGTAAGGAAGACCGCCGCGAGCTGTACTTCAAACGCCCCTACCGCCCAGCGCCGCCACCGGAGGAGCGCCGCGAGGCTCCGACCTTCAAGTTTACTCAGGATTTAAAGGACGCCTTCAAGGAGGGTTTGGAGGAGGATTAATTCCCCTGTAACCTCCTGGGCTTAAGATGCGTATCCTCGTTTGAAATTGCCTTTCGGGGCGTTTCGACGCATTTTGAACGATCACTCTTTAACTATGAAAAACATTATTCTTAGCACCCTCGCCTTCGCAGGACTGGCGTTTCACGCCACAGCGGAGGGCCTGAATATCAAGCAAGTGCCCGCCAGTGCTCAGTGGGTTATTCATATGGATTTCGATGGCTTCAAAACCAGCGGACTGGGCAAGTTTGCCATGAAGCAAATGGATGAGCATGCCGGTGCCATTGATGCCCTTTCGGCAATGCTAAAGTTTGATCCTCGGATGGATTTGGCTGATGTAACGGCTTTCGGACATGTGGATGCAGAGCAAGCTGATGAAAACGGCGTGGCACTCATTCGTGGTAAGTTCGATCAAGAACACCTGCTGACTTTGCTCAAAGCGAACAAGACCTTCAAAACCGAGAAATCAGGCAAACACAAATTACATTCCTGGCGTGATGAAGATTCCGGTGAGCGCGAATACGGCTCCATCGTCAGCGAAAACCTTCTGGTAATGGGGAGCACTAAAGAGGACGTTTCCCTAGCCCTATCAACTTTAGGTGGAAAAACTAAAACCCTGAAAGGAAAGGAACTCAAGGAACTCAAACTTGATCCCAACGCTTATTTCATTATGGGGATGGCTTCTCTTGAGGGACTACCCATTCCTCCCCAAGCCAAGATGCTGGAGAACGTAAAAAAAATCGGCATCACAATGGGTGAGAAGGACAAAAACTTTGAGACGAACATTCACCTATATACAGCTAACGACGAATTTGCCGTGCAAATTCAGCAAATGATGCAAGGGCTTCTGGCCATCGTCCAGCTACAGGCTGGTAATACTGATAACTCAATGGCCAAAGAGGCGGCGAAATTTCTCAAAGACGTCAAAATCTCACAGGAGAAACAGTTGGTTCGCATGAGTATGGCAGTACCGATAGCGACAATCCTTGAGGAGGCCAATAAGCAACTCAAAGACGGAAAAATCGATTTCTAGGCCGATCTAATATTTGAAAGAAAAACTAAAATAGCTAACTGGTCAGACATATCGGATGAAGATTTAGCCCGCAAAGGCCAAGAGGGTTCTTTAGCCGCTTTTGAGGAACTTGTGGGCCGCCATGAGGCCAGATTGTTTCACTTTCTCTGTCAAAAAGCACCCTCACGGCAGGACGCTGAAGACCTAACTCAGCAAACCTTTGTGAACGCATGGCAAAAGCTTCACCTCTTCCGTAGTGACGCCCGGTTTATTACTTGGATCTATACCATCGCCCGTAACCTGACTGTTAGTCATTACCGAAAGCACGGTCGGGTAACACACTGCGAACTTGAGGAAGCTACTTCGAGTATGGTTGATCACGCTACGCCAGCACAAACTGTATCTGAAACCGAAGAGCACGCAGCCCTATGGCGTGTCGCTAGACAAACATTAAAACCCGAAGCGTTTGATGTGCTGTGGATGAAGTATCGGGAGCAGCTGAGTATCGCTGAAATAGCAGGTATAATGAACAGAAGCGAAACTTCTGTAAAAGTCATGCTGCATCGTGCCAGAAAAAATCTGGGAACCGCTCTGGAATCATCCGAAGCTAAAATAAATCCAGAACCCGAAATCGATAACTCAATCTCAACAATTCAACAACTCAACTACAACAAAGGAAGTGCACCATGTTCTGCCTAATTCATCGTTGGAAAATTGATCGCGCACTGGACGATAATCAGGAACTACCTCGTTCTACGAAAACTCACATTGCTAACTGTCCAAATTGCCGTGACCATTACCAACAACAGGCAAAGCTCATTGAGCAACTTGAGCAACCTTCTCCAACACCAGAAGCCCCACCGTTCCTGCAGGCGCGTATTATCAATGCCCTGCAGTCCACCGAACCCAGAACTGAGCCCACTCTTTCCGTTCCCGTCTGGGTGCCTATTGCGGCCTGTGCGGTAATTGCCTTTTTCCTCTACCCCCGAACTGCCTCTCTGCCATCCCCTCTCGATCCACCCATAGCAACCGTAAAGCAACCCGCGCTACCTTCTGTGAATCTACCGGAAGTTAACGTAACCAAGGCGCTTGAAGTTGCCCATAATACGTTGGCAAACCCATACGATCAGGAAATGAAGAATCTCCAAAAAGATTTGCAGGCAGCAGGCGCGTATTTAGGGCGACTCGTCCCTGTTCGAGTGGCCATCAACGACTAGCGCAAGCGCCTTGCCAAGCGCGCGGTGGACGTCTAGGCTGAGGTCCATGAAACCCCTTTTCGCCGTTTTGTTGGCGGCCATAATTTGTTTCACGGGCGAAGCTGCGTCCGTTTCAGATTCCATCAAAACCATCCGAGCCGTCGGACCCGAAGGCCAAGGCAATGCCGAGGCCGCCAAGGCTTGGAAATCGCTCGCGCAGGCGGACGCCGCCGCGCTACCTGAGATCCTCCGCGCCATGAAGGATTCCTCGCCGTTGTCCGCCAACTGGCTCCGTGCCGCGGTAGACACCATCGCCGATCGGGGCGGCAAGCTGCCGCAGCAGGCGCTGCTCGATTTTATTGCGGACCAAAAACAGGAACCGCGCGCACGTCGACTGGCCTTTGAGCTCATCCAAAAATCCAACCCGAAGCTGGCAGATAAACTGATCCCTGGACTGATCAATGATCCCAGCGTGGAACTCCGACGCGACGCCGTGGCGCACGTGCTGGAAGCCGGCACCGCCAAGCAGACCTCCAAGCAAACCCAGGCTGCGGTGAAGGATTTCCGCAAGGCGCTCGATGCCGCACGTGATATTGATCAGATTCAGGCCGCCACCACCGCCCTACGCCAACTCAATGAAAAGGTCGATCTCCCACGGCATTTTGGGTTTCTCATGCACTGGAATGTTATCGGACCGTTTGACAACACCGAGCGAAAAGGCTTTGCCACTGTGTTTCCCCCCGAGAAAAAAATCGATCTCTCCGCCACGTATGAAGGCAAGTCCGGCAAGGTGGAATGGAGCGAATTCATCACGGCCGACGAGTACGGCATGGTGGACATCAACAAAGCCTACCCCGGCCCCGGCGATGGCCTCAAGGAAGTCACCGCCTTTGCCTACACCGAATACACCGCCGCTAGCGCCGGGCCGGCGCAGCTACGGTTGGGCTGCAAAAATGCCTGGAAGATCTGGCACAACGGCCAGTTGGTGTTCAGCCGCGACGAATATCATCGCGGCATACGCATCGACCAATACCAGCTCGACATCAATCTTACCAAGGGCCGTAACACCTTTCTCGTGAAGCTTTGCCAAAACGAGCAACAACAATCCTGGACCAAGCAATGGCAGTTCCAGCTGCGCGTATGTGACGCCACCGGCACTGCCGTGCTGGCCGCCGACCGGCCGCCCACGCCCGAGATCGGCACCGACAACAGCGGCAACAACCCTACCCCCGGTCGGCGCCCGCGCAACTAACCTCACCCGACTCATCAAAAAGGATTCCCATGAAAAACATTTTCATCGCTCTCACGTTCGCTCTCAGCCTCAGTGTTCAGGCCGAGGACTGGAACCAGTTCCGCGGCCCGCACGGCAACGGAGTGTCCTCTGATAAAAACCTCCCCACCACCCTGCAGGACGACAACCTCAAGTGGTCCATCACCCTGCCCGGCCGCGGTCTTTCCGGCGCGCTCGTGCTGGGCGACCATGTCATTGTCACCTGCAGCAGCGGCCCCACCCAATCGCGCCTGCACGTTCTTGCTCTCAACGCCAAGGACGGCAGCGTGGCATGGCATCGGCAGTTCTGGGCCACCGGCCGCACCATGTGCCACGCCAAGACCAGCGTCGCCGCGCCCACGCCCTGCAGTGACGGCAAAAACATATACGCCGTGTTTTCCTCCAACGACGTCATCTGCCTCGACCGCGCCGGCAACCTTCAATGGTTACGCGGTCTCACCGCCGATTACGCCAATGTTTCCAATAGCCTCGGCATGAGCAGCTCCCCGGTCGTCACCGGTGACACGCTCGTGGTACAGGTGGAAAACGACAGTGAATCCTACACGCTCGGCCTGAACAAAACCAACGGCCTCAACCGCTGGCGGCTCGACCGCCCGAAGGCCGCCAACTGGACCTCGCCTGTGCTCCTGAAATCCGGCCTCGTGGCCCTGCAATCGAAGACCGGTATCGACGCCGTCCGCACCCAGGACGGCTCCAACGCTTGGAGCTACGAGGACGGCGCCTCCACCATTCCGTCCAGCGCTGTGCTCAACGGCGTGTTATACATTCCCTCCAACGGCATCACCGCCTTGAAGCTCAATGATGCCGACGCCGCCAACACCCCCAAGCAGCTCTGGCAAAGCGGCCGTTTGCAACCCGGCACCGCCAGTCCGATCGTGATCGGAAACAACGTGTTTACCACCAACAGAGCCGGCGTGCTGACCTCCGGCAACACCAAAACCGGCGAACGCGGCTGGCAACTCCGCCTCAAAGGCCCGTTCAGCGCCACGCCTGTGGCCGCCGGCGATTACCTGTATTTTGTTAACGAAGCCGGCCTAATGCAGATCGTGGATACCACTGCGGAGGAAGGGGAAATCACCGGCAAACTCGATCTCGGCGAACAAGTCCTTGGCAGCCCCGCTGTGGGTAGTGGCGCCTTGTACGTGCGCAGTAACAGCAAGCTCTACAAGGTGGCCAAATAATGGAGCGCGTCACCAGCTAGTCGGCCGTCGCCGCCCCCCCTGATTTCGGCAGAGCCAGTTCATCCCCCGCACGCATACTTTGATAGAGGCGCGGGATCAGGAACTTCAACACACTGGCCACCGGCACGGCGAAGATCATTCCCGCCAAGCCGGCAAACAACCCGCCCAGCAACACTACAATCAGGGTTTCCAGAATATTCAACCCAAGTGCCTCGCCCACAAAGGCAGGGTAGAGGAAGAGTTGCTCAACCACCATGTTCATGATCACGTAGGTGCATCCCACCAAAACGAGCAGAGTGGGGTCGGCATGGCCGGTCACCACGCAAGTACCCACTGTGAGCACCACGCTGACCATCGGCCCCAAGAACGGCAATAGCACCGTTAGCCCCGCGAGCATTCCTAGCGGAATGGCGTACGGCACACCGAGCAACAGAAAGACGATCACATAAATTACAGTCTCGATAATAATAATCCACATGTAACCGCGCACCCATGTCTTGAGCTTGAAGAAGACCTCGTTGATCACCTCCGCGGCGCTTTGTAAGGTCTCTTCGCTGGTAGTAGGCAGCCAAGAGGTTTCAAATAGGCTTTGCACGAGGTAATCGCCTTCCTTGACCTCCGCACCGTTGCGTTGGCGGAAGGCGGCAAGTTTGCCGAGGAAGAACGAGAAGAAAAAGATCGAGAGCAACGTGTTCAGTGCTAGAGTCCCAACGGCACTCAGCACACCCACGGCTGCGCCAAGGGCCTTGGAAGCGCCCCCCATCAAGGATTTCTGGGTCGCCTCATCTTCTTGGGCACGGGCAAAAATCCGTTCGCGCAGGGCCGCAAATTCCTCCGGATCATTCAAGGTGGCCTGTAGTTTCTTGGCTTCTTCCCCCACCAACGGCAACGAACCAGCCTTGCCTGCCACCGCAGCCATTTGCGTGCGCGCCTTGTCCGTATCAATCTTTTTGGGCTTCACGCTCAACGTCAGCAACACCACCCCAACCAAAATCAACACCAAGGCACCGGACACCGTGAGCACGGCGGCATTGCATGACCGGCTGATTGCCTGTTGCACGACGGCATCGCCGCTGACCGGCACTTCCGGTTCCACGGGCGTTTTTCTAAAAAGGCCGCTCACCTTACCCATGATCCACACAAAAGGCTGCATAAACACCAGCTTGGCCAAATCAATGAGCCGCGCCATCAAGCCGCTCTCAAGAAAGCTGCTCTGATACCGCTGTTGGAGGGGCTGGAAAAAATAGGCGAGGATCAGGCCAAACAAGACGGCCTTCAGGAAGGTGGCCGTGAGCACGAAGATGCCAATTACCACCACCGAAGCGATCAATCCGGTGCTGCTGCGCACCAGTTTCATACGGCGGTTGTGCTCCTCCAACGCGGCCGCTTCTTCACGGCGAAAGGTTTCGTCTGAGATCCCCAAGGCACGGGCGATTTGGTACAGGCATTCCTCTTCAGCCCGGGCAAAGCCGTTGTCCGCAAACGCCGCGATGAACAAAGCGCGCAGCAACGTTTCCTTTTCCTCGCCAGAAAGCACATTCAGCCCAGCGCAAACCGACTCCAGATCGGGAGGGTCCTCCACAGTCAGCATTTGCTGCAGCTTGCTGGAGGCGGCTTCGCCATAGGTGTCGCGAACCAGAGTCGCCACCGATTGCTGTTCCATCGCCGAAATGGCGCCATCCGCCCGTAGGACGATGACGAACAATTGCAGCATGTTTTCCAGCAGCTTTTGTTCGCCTGATTCACCAGTGTGATGCTCGAGCACTTCGCGCATCGAGCCCATGGCCTTGGAAAGCGGGTTCACCACCGTACCAGCGGCGCGGGAAAGGAAGGAAGAGGAGTCTGCCATTGAATAACCTTTTGGTTATCAAATGCTAACTCCACACACTCCGAGAACAAGGGCGCATTATCCACACAAGCGATTATAATTTTACCCTACTTTTTATAGAGCCCATCCATGGCTCTAAAGAAATCGGCCCGGGCTGCAGGTGGATCATATTGATCCATCACCTCGTACTGTTGCCAGATCACCAAGGTATCAGCCTTGGGATAGTGCCGATACACCATGGTTTGTTTCTCAAAACCCACACAACCTGCCACTAACACAAACCAAACAGGATTAATCCAATTTTTAATACGGGGCCGCATTAAACCAATCCAGTCCGCCAGTCAAATTTATGGGGAAATCTTGAAGCAGCCCGTCATTTCAGCTAGGGTGACGCCATGAGGGCAAAAGACTTGGGGCTATGTATTTTACTGCTGATATGCGTCGCTTGCAAAGAGCCGAATTCCACGGGCCACCGTGATGCTGCCGCAAAATGGGGTAATCGTGTCAGTCAGTTTGAAAAAGGCTTAGCTTTTCAGGAAGGCAAAGAGGAAAACAAGAGTCTTGATAATGCTTTAGCTTGGTATATCGCTTCAGCCACCCGTACTAATCATGTAGTACAAAAATCTACCGAGACCATCATTGATATCGCTGACCTGTATAACGTTTTAATCCGTGATATGAGCACGCTTAACCCCGAAATGGATGTTGACTACCTCAAGGTCGGCGAAAAGATCATCATCCCTGGCCATCCCGAAGCCATGTATTTTGCCGGTGTTCTCAGCGAATCAGGCACCGAAAATAAACCTAGTGATTTATTCGAGGCCGCAAAATGGTACCACAAAGGAGCAGAAGCCGGACACGCACTGGCACAGTTCTCATATGGACGAGCGTTGGAAAAAGGAGCTGGAGTAGAAATGAATTTAAAAAAAGCCGCCAACTGGTACCGACTGAGTGCCGAAAAAGGTATTGGCTCAGCTCAACTGAATTTGGCCGGACTTTATTTTCACGGTCACGGCGTAGATAAAAATCTAAGTGAAGCCTACCGTTGGTACAGCTTAGCAAAATTTTATTTAAATCGTGAAGGCACTGCGGCATTAGAAAAAAATGAAGCTGATCAACTCAACACTGCCATCAAGACCACAGGGGAATCTATCGGTGCTGCCGAGAGGGCAAGGGTAGATAAACTAATCGAGGCTTTTGAGCCAGATCGCATAAGTACGGTCATTTAAATAGTTTCTGGAATTGTAAAAACCCAACTCCTCCTTAGGATTTTTACGTAATTATTTGAGCTAAATTACTATGGATTTCTGGAATGATATCGTCGTGCCTCGTCTGCAGCATCTGACGGCACTGGAGTATTTTACCTTCGCAGTCAACGCGCTGGTTTTTCTATTTTCTAAATCTATTGCGTCGCACTATGGCGAGATCAAGGACGAAGCCAAAATGCGGGCACGCCTGCGCATTTTGCACGGGTTCAACCTCACCGTCTTTGTAATGTTCGTGGTGTCACTGATAATGAACAGCGACCACTTTCCCGCGGATCAACTGAGCCAAACCTTTCTCGCCCTCCTGATCGCCTACCTGCTGGTGCACCTGACCGAGGCGTTGTTGCTGGCCCGCTATGGCAACGAAATCACAGTGATGGGGTTCACGCGCAAGGTGGAAACCGCCACCTCCCGCACACTGGAGCTGGTAGCTAGCGGCGTTATTCTCTTAAGCACACTTGTGGTGCTTATCAATATCTGGGGTTTGACCAGTTCCCTACAAACCACCGGAGTGGTTGGCTTTCTCGCTGTATTGGTGTTCACCACCAAGGATTATTGGCTGCGCGATTTTCTCAGTGGTATTCTCTTGATCAGCGGCGAACGCATGCAGCGCGGGGATGTGATTGCGATTCCCGATGAAGACATGCTCGGCATCATTCTCGAAATTCGCGGACTGCAAACCATCATCCGCGATTTGGTGCGCGGGCATGACATCGAAGTGCCCAATTCCACGCTCCTCAAATGCCGTGTGGATTTCTACAAGGAAAACCCCGGTGGCGTGTTCCGCGATTTTGTGGATTTCAAAATCGGTTACGATTTACCAGCCAATCATGTAAAAGACTACTTGAAGGCAGTCTATGAACGGGCGTGTCAGGCAACGGATGGACTTTCCGCCAAAGACACCCCGCGTATTGCGCTCAAGGAAAACGACGATCACGCCGTGCGCTGGCGGCTGGCATATGTGCTGCGTTCGCCACATCAATTATTGACCGTGCGCGATGCGGTGAATTTGGCAGCCTATGAATTGCAGGAAGAATTCAACCTCAGCTGTAGCACCCCGGTCACCCTTACGGTACAGCAACTCCCGCCGGCCAAAGACTAGGCCTGTTCTTCGGCAATCTCCTTGGCAAAGTAAGTAAGAATCAAATCCGCGCCGGCGCGCTTGATCGCCATCAGCGATTCATCCCGCGTCGCCGCGTAATCCAACCAACCCTTCTCCGCTGCCGCATGAATTTGCGCGTACTCGCCGGACACCTGATACGCCGCCAACGGTAAATCCGTCAGTTGCCGCAACTGGCTTAAAATATCGAGATACGCCCCGGCCGGTTTGACCATCAACACATCGGCCCCCTCCTCGATATCCAATGCCGCTTCCATCATGGATTCCCGAGGGTTGGCCGGGTTCAATTGGTAAGTCTTCTTATCCAAATAATTTTTCCCGACGGCTTGCTGGCTGCCAACCGCATCACGGAACGGACCATAAAACGCCGAAGCGTACTTGGCCGAGTAGGCAAGAATGGCAACCTGCGTGTGACCGGCCGCATCCAATGCTGAACGAATCGCGCCCACACGGCCGTCCATCATATCCGAAGGCGCCACCCAATCCACTCCGGCATCAGCCTGCACCACCGCCATCTTGGCGAGGATTTCCACGGTGGCATCATTGTCCACATCGCTGCCTGCGGCATTAAGCACACCATCATGACCCGTGGTCGTGTAAGGATCCAACGCCACATCCGTAATCACCACCAAGTTCGGAACAGCCGCCTTCACCGCCTTTACCGCCCGCAACACCAGACAATCCGGATTCAGCGCCTCGCTTCCCTGATCATCCTTCAATTCCGTGGGCGTGACCGGAAACAAAGCCACCGCCTTGATGCCTGCCGCCACCGCCGCCCGGCATTCCATCACCAAGCCTTCGATCGTATGCCGCTCAACGCCCGGCATGGAAGGCACCGACTCGCCCGCGCCTTCGCCTTCGCGCACAAATAATGGATAGATAAAATCATCCACCGTCACTCGCGTTTCCTGCACCAAATCCCGCACCGAAGCATTACGGCGCAGCCGCCGCGGACGGCGCGACAATTGTGGAAAAACCTCAGCCATGGAAGATGTGTATTAGATACATAACTCCCCAAAATTCAAGGCAATTCACTTGCGAGGCCGCCTAAACAGGCTTAGGTTCCGGTATGGTTCAAACGCATTCGCGCGCCACACGAGCTTTTACATTGATTGAAATGCTCGTGGTCATCGCCATTATCGGGATACTCGCTAGCCTTCTCTTGCCTGCGTTATCTCGTGGATTAGCAAAAGCCAAACGCATCAGTTGCCTGAATAATGTACGGCAAGTTGGAACAGGCTTAATCAGTTTTTCCTTGGACAACGAAGGGCGTCTCCCATGGCAACTCACATTTTATGGCAGAAGAGAACATTTCGGGAGGGAGAAAAATTTCACGGTAGATCCTGGAAGTATCTTTGCCTGTCGCGGCATGAAACAGGAAATCACAACTCCAAAAATTCTGTGGTCTCCCTGTGATGGCACACGGGAACCTGATATGGAAATTGCCCTTTTGAATTGGGAAAAATACAGTACTCGAGACGGCAACCCTATACCTAACAAGGCCATTAGCTATGCAATGATTAAAGGAGGGGATACGGCACGCCCAACAACCGTGATCGGAGTCTCGCGGAATCTATCTACTGATGACCTGGCGACCGCTAAATGGGTTGGAGCAGACGTCGTTGATAAAGATGGTCTCTCACATCCAAATACTATGGCTGGGTTGCTTAGCAGCCAAGGCCAACTGGTACGTGCAGACGGAAGCACAAAGTTATCCAATGATTCGGACCTACTGGCTGATGGAATGGCCGTAAAACCACATATCTTCTCCCACGGAGGCACATACATTGGCAGAGGAGACACTCAGGTTTTAACCGGCAACAATAAAGTAGACACCACCGCAACAGTGCTCACGGGGTTAGCCGCCACTCAGAGCAAGGCTAAACGAGAGAAAAAATCGATATATCTCCTGTTCACCGGATCCGACTGGTGCCCGCCGTGTATTGCCTTGGATAAACAGATTTTAAATAACCCGAAATGGAATGCGCTATCTGATCGGATGATCATGCATGTCTGTGATTTCCCAGTAACATCCAATATCGATGGCGCCGTTCAACGGGAAAACAACCGCCTTAAAAACAGTTTCAACGTAACCAAATACCCCACTCAAATCGTACTATCCGGTGATGGCACTGTGATAGCCAGACGCGAAGGATATTCGCCCGGCCCTATTTCTCCATACATCAATTGGGCCACATCTGTCATGCCCTTACCTCCCACGGAAGAAACCCCGTAAAAGTTCTCCGAGCTAATCATGGAAAACGAATCCATTCGCAAGTGGCTGATCGGTCTTAGCGTTCTAGGCGCGTTGCTGGTTGGATTTATGGGGCAGCGTTGGTTGCTGCCTGAGGAACACCGGCTGGTGTTTGCCGCCGGTCAGCGCGGAGGGTTGTACCACGAGTTGGCGCAGCATCTGGCCTCGGAACTTCAAGCCGCTCATCCGCGTTTGAGCATTGAGGTCATCGAAACCGACGGTAGTTTGGATAATGCCAAACGCCTACAAAATCAGGAAGCCGATCTGGCGCTTCTGCAAAACGACACGCAGGGCGGGGCTCAAGCTCGCAGCCTCACTGCCATTCATCCGGAATTACTCCACTTTCTTTGCCACCGCGATGCGGACATTCAATCCCTGCATGAGCTGGCTGGACACACCGTCGCAGTCGGCACCAAAGGCAGTGGATCCGAGCAGTTTACTCATGAACTATTCCGTTACCTCGGCTTGGCGGAGAAGGAATTGAATTTAAAACATCTATCCTTGGCCGAAGCCACGCGGCAATTGGTCGCCGGGGAAGTAGATGCCTTGTTATTCCTGACTGGCCTTGGCAACGCCACCTGCGCGCAGGCTTTGCAATCAGATAAAGTCCAATTGGCCCCGCTGGTCACTGCGCCCGACTCCGATTGGTCTCATGCCGGCACTTGGGCCGAGACATTGGCGGAGGGGTTCCGTGTTCATTATCCGTATGTCACTCCGCACACATTGCCGTTGCTCGCTTACCCTGGAGCTGATGGCAAACCCGGACATCCCTCTCGCCCCATTCCCACGGTGGGCGTGAAAGCCGTACTGACCTGCCACCGCGAGTTACCTGAAGAATTGGCCGAGAACATTACGCGCACGATCTTCGAGCATCGTGCGGTGTTGTCGCAAAAGCATTCGGCCTTCAGTAATTTGGATGAGTCACAGGCCACCGCCCGGCTGCAATTTCCCACTCACGTGGGGGCCGAACAATTTTTCCGGCGTGATGAACCGGGCTTTCTGGTGAAGTACGCGGAGGCCATGGGTTTTATTTTGTCCGCCTGCATTCTTCTCTGGGGTCTGGGGAGTGGCGTGCGCAAGTGGTTACTGCAGAAGCGGAAGGATCGGATTGATAAGTATTATCAGGCGATTGAAGGCATCATTGGTCGGTTGCGCGAGAATGAGGAGTGCGTGGATGAATTGGAGAAAGAATTGATCTCGCTGCGCAAGGATGCGTTGAGTGAGCTGGTGAGAGAGAAGCTGGCGGCGGATGAGTCGTTTATGATTTACCAGAACATGGCCAACGGCTGTCAGCAGTTGTTGGCCCAGAAAAAACAGGAACGGCGACAGGCGGGGGGATAGCCGCGCTGCCGCCGTTCGTGGATTAGATTTTTCCCGCGCTTACTTCAGGCTCTTAATGCGCACATTGCGGAACTGCACCGCAGCGCCGTGTCCAGCGAAGCCAAAGTGGCCCTCGGTGCGCAGGCGACCCTTGTACTTGGCAATGGGCGCCATGGATTTCTCCACCTTGCTCAGGTCCGTATCAAGGATGGTTTCGCCGTTGAGCACGACCTTGATAGTGTGGCCTTTCACGGTGACTTCCTGCGTGTTCCATTCGCCGGGTTTTTTCAGGTGCCCGCGCTTTGCAGCAGCCATGCCGTAGGCGCTGCCGTGATACTGCGCAGGATGCAGTTTGGCGTATTTCTTGGCGGTGTTGTCGAGTACCTGTAATTCGCACATGCCCACATAGGCGGTGTCCCCTTTGCCTGGGTAACGAATGGCGAGGCCATTGTTGCCGCCTTCGGGCAGTTTGATCTCCAGCCGCACGACGAAGTCGCTATAGCTGTCCTTGGTGTAGATGGTACCACCTTTGCCGGGCTTGCACTGGATGGTGCCGTCAGTGACTTGGTAATTGTCAATCGGGCCAGCCCAACCGATGAAATCCTTGCCGTTAAAGAGGGGCTTGAAGCCTTTCTCCTCAGCGACCGCGCTGAGGCTAAGCAGTAGGGTAAGTGCGATGAGTTGTTTTTTCATATTAGTTCAATTCCTTGATGAAGATGTTGCGCCAGCAGATTTCGCCACCGTGGGTTTGCAGCTGGATTGGGCCGTGGGTAATCAGTGGTTTGCGGTTCGCCTTGGGCGTTTTGCGGTCCCAGAAATTGGTGAGGGGCGCATTGTCCACGACGAGTTTGCCGTTAAGCTTGATGGTGACCTTGTCGCCGACCATTTTGATGTAGAAAGTGTTCCACTCGCCAAAAGGCTTGTCGGCCAGCACGAGCGGGTCGCGACCGGGCGTGCCGGCAGGGCCGTTGTTCCAAAGACCTCCGGAGCCTTTGTCCGCGCCGATCTTCCATTTGCCGCCTTCCTTGGTCGTGTCCCAAATCTGGACCTGTGGAACGCCGCGCAGGTAAATGCCGCTGTCGGCCTTGGCGACGGTTTTGTAGTCCACGTACAACTCGAAGTCGCCGTAGTTCTTTACGGTGCTAAGGTACAGACCATTCCCGTCATTGATTAGGATACCATCCTTCACCGACCAGTGCTGTTGAATGTCCTTGAGGCTGTCCGCCTTTTTCTTGGTCAACGCCTTCTTATCCAGCGCCATCCATTTGGCGGGATCTTCAGTCTTCAAACCCCACCAACCCTTGAGGTCTTTGCCGTTAAAAAGGGCCTTAAATCCCTTGGGCGGCTGGTTGAGGTCGGCGCCCGTCACAGTGACGGCCGCGAGGAGGAATGCGGGGATGAGTTTCATCAGTTTCATGACAAAAAATCGTTCGTGGAACGGCCCGATGATGGGCTGACCACGAGCGATTGCAAGCTCGGTCTGCTTTTGCCTAGCTAATCTTCGGCAGGCTCGCCGCAGCGATGGCCTGACCGTGGCGTTTCTCGGTTTCATCCGGGAAGTGGAACTTGATCCGTTCTGCCAGTTCCGGAAATTCCGAGGCCATTACTTCCTTGGAGCGCGTGATGATGTGCTCACCGCCGGGGCCGGTGGTCACGCGGCCCAGCAGCAATACGTACTGGAATTCATAAAACTCAGCGTAATGCGCTAGCGTGTAGCCGAGGTAAATCCCAATGGCGTCGTAAATCTTCAGCGCGCGCTCGTCGCCTTCTTCCATCAGCTTTTGCACGATCTTTAACTGCTCGGGCATGCTCAGGCTGGCATCGTACTCAATGCCCGAGGCCGGCAGTAGGCGGGCGACTGCTTGTTGCGAGAAATACTGTGCACCCACGCCAAGGTCGCCGCTCCATTCATCGGCCGGCGCCTCGGGATGCAGATCCACCGGCGCAAAAGCCAGTTCACTGAGCCACGTGGTGATGTTGCCATCCATATCCACATACCCGCCGCCTTCGCTCGTGCCCATGGCAATGCCAAGCACGCCGTTGCCGGATTCCCCCTTCTTGCGTAGCGCCATTGAGCCGGCCAAGGCGGTCACCTCGCCGTCATTGATCACTTCCAGTGGGCAATTCCATTCCTCGGCAATGTTGGTGAACATGTCGCGCACCTTGGCCTCGAAATCCTCCGGGCCCACGCCACGAAAGAGCGAGGCCCACGTCACCTTGTTGTGCGAGTAACAGCCAGCGGCGCTGCCGCCAATGGCGTCCACGCGCGGCAGGTGTTCGGCGGCGCGCTTGAGGGAGTCGATGATGCCTTCGTGATGATAATCCGGATTTGGCTCGAAGTACGGATCCCACACGATCTCTTCACTGAACTTCACTTCACCATCAATCACCGCAGCCGCCTTGCGGTCACTGCCGCCCAGGTCGAAGCCAATGCGGCAGCCATCCAGGTGCCGGCCAATCGGACGCGCCTGAGAATTTTCCGCGGGCAATTCGGCACAAGCCACCACCTCGAGCGAGTGACGATTGTTCTTCACGCCAATCACGTCGTCGTCAAATTTGCCGAACTCGTTGGTCCGGTAGTATTCCTGCAGCCGATCGACATAAGCATCCGCGCCGCTCAGGTGAATCTTCCAGCCGCCACGTTGCCACAGGAGAAATTTCACCATGCGTTCGAGGTGACGGAAATTGTTCGGCTCCAGCTCGTGATTGGCCGGGAACAGCACGGTGCGGTGATGAAACACGGACCCATCAGCCTGCTCGAGGCCGATGCCGAGGTCCACGGCCGCACCGGTATCGCGAGCTGCTGCCTCGAAGGCGCGGTTCACCAGAATCGCCGGGCGAAAGGCGGGATGGAGTTCAGGAAGAAACTTCGGTTCGGGCAAAAGATTCACGTCACTCATTTTTCGGGGCGCGAATCCTGTTCTGTTCGGCCAACCATTGCAAGCCAGCTTCGGGAATAATTTCGTGGCCACCTTGAAAAATCGTCACCCGCGCGGCGCCTGATTTTCTGCGGAAAAGAACTGTTTTTCGACCATAACGCGAATCGACTGCCGCTTCCTTTCGTAAGGCGGGCGGCACCTTGGCCGTTTTTACAAACTCCCCGATCAACGCCGGGCTGAGCCGATCCTTGGGCGCCGCCAGCGCGTTGAAGGCCTCCAGCGAATGGCTGATCGGCACACTGCCGTTGTGGCCGTCAGTGATACCGGCGTTGATGTCCAGATTCACACCGCGCGCGCGGGCCATGTAGGTAATGGCCGAGCGTTTCAAGGCATCCGCATGCGCCGGCGTGCCGGGCACAGGTTTATGGCCGCCCAGCGCCGCCTCAATCTCGCCCGCATATCGCAGCTTGCGGGCGGCCGTTTCTGCATGCCACTTCACCAAATCTGAAATCGGCACCCACGCCGAGACACCCGCCCACAGTTCAGGCGCACGCCCCGCCATCAATAGGCTCGCATAACCACCGCCCGAGGCTCCAATTACATAAATTCGATTAGGATCAACGTTCCCTTGCTGCTTAGCCCACGAAACAGCACTGAGAATATCCTGCACTACAAGCTCCGAGCCCATCGACGACGGCGTACGATTACGCCCACGGAAGTTAGGATGAATGAAGTGCCAATCGTGATTTACAGCCCACTGACCGTAAGAGGTGTTCGCCTGCCGGTAATCGCTAGACCACGAATGCAACCCCACCAGCAACGGCCGAGCTTCTTTAGTGGACGGTGCGAAATGCAGTGCCGGCTGATCCGTATCATCTGCCGCACTGCGATATTTGATTTCCTGAATCTCTTCCGGCCAGCCTGGCAGGACTGCTTGAAGATTAGCTACTGAAACCAACAATAACGATACTGACCAAGCTCTCAGGTTCAATCGGTTAACCTGCTTAGGAGGGTTCGTTCGGATCAGATTCCTCGTGGTACATCTCTTCTTTCAACTCCACATCCTCATTACTTGCCTCATCTTCTCCACCGCAAGCCACGAACAGGAGCGATACCGCTGCATACAAAAAATTCTTCATATTGATAAATAAATGGGCTACTGCCTTGGCAGGATGGTAATGAGGTTCAATTCGTCGCCCAAGCATAAACCCTCACTGCGAGTTTTTGCGGCGGCTCGTAGCTGATTGTTATAATCGGTGCTAGTGCCTTGTTTGGTGGATCCATCTGCCATAACCCAATTGGCCTCGTCACTTTGAAATCCGGTCATGCTGTATTCTTTAATGCCGGGACCAAAGAACTTGGCGTTATACGATCCGGTAGCGAAGTCGTACCGCTCCACAGCGCATCCGTTGTGACCGTCACCGTTTCCTCCCTGCAACTTCCTGTTTTGAGTCGCATAATTCCATCGATCAGAATTATTCACACCCCCGAAATCTGTGATGTATTTCACTCCATCAGCCTGTGAAGCACCAGCCACATTTCTGGTTGAGGCAATGATGGTTGATCCAACAGTCACATCTCCCTGCATTTTAATTCCATAACTCTGCCGGTTGGGTCGGAGCAAATGTTTGTTGTTCTGAGCTTTGAACTCAGCCCAGGATTTTTTTGATTCTTTCCGCTGATTAGCAATCGCCTTGGGATCCAAAGGCGATACATACGCTGTGTAATCCATAAGGATTTCAGAAATCGCGTATGCACGAGGCCAACACCAATGCTCATAACGATCTTGGATGTCGTTAAAACCAAGCGTTTTGGCATACGCATTATTAACTATTTGCGGATCCAGCTGAGGTGTAGCTCCGCCCTGAAGGCCCGCATAGTTTTCATATGCCGCGTGGTAAGATTTCAGCTTGTTCGCACATTTTAGCCGATTCGCCTTGGTCTTAGCCTTAGCCAGAGTAGGCAAAAGCATACTCGCCAAAATTCCGATAATGGCGATTACGACTAGTAGCTCTATTAATGTGAAACCTTTATTCCTTCTCATTGCGCGTTAGTCGCAGATATTATGCCAATCTCCATAGGATGCAAAACGGCCAAAAAATGATCGGAATCAATCTTTTATTTGGAAAATAGGCGTAAAAACCACGCCGGTTGCGTTGTAATAACACAGAAAAACAAACCTCGAACCCTCACGCGGATGGTGCTCACATTTTGCGGCGGTTGTCAGATCAACGGCCGCGCCCGCAGTTTGGCGTTTTACCCATATTAATCCACGAAGTCGTATTCTTTTTCCGCACCCCCAATACCGGACACGGTGCGTGTTGCCCCACCTTTTTGGTCGGGATTCCCTGTACGGCATGACGCAGCCCGGTGTGGTATCATGAAAGCTTGTCCAGCTTTCCACATCAAACCCGTTCCGGCTACCCATTGGCTCTCAGTTACTTGGCTTTTGAAAAAAAATGTGCAGACTGCTTCGCGTGTCGCGCATACGCATTGCTGCTGTGGACGAAGTGGAGGAAGGTAAGACTTTAAAGTTTTCCTTCAAGCGTAAGGAACGGCCGATGGAGGGATTTGTTGGACGCTTCAATGGGACGTTGTTTGCCTATGAGAACACCTGCCGTCACATTCCGATTTCACTCGATTACGGGGATAACCGGTTTTTCACCAACCAAGGCGATGCGCTGATGTGCCAGACGCACGGCGCGGTGTATGAGCCCGACACGGGGCTCTGCACGCGCGGGCCATGTGCGGGAGCAAGTTTGTTTCCCCTAGAGGTGATGGAGGAAGACGGCGTGTTGTGGTTTGAGCAGGACTAAATTGCTTCTAAGCCAGTACGCCCTTCACCACTTTGCCGTGCACATCGGTGAGGCGATATTTGCGCCCTTGAAAACGGTAATAGAGTTTCTCGTGATCCATACCCATGAGATGCAGGATGGTGGCCTGTAGATCGTGCACGTGCACCTTGTCCTCGGCCACCTTGAAGCCCAGCTCGTCGCTGGCGCCGTAGGTGCCGGGCTTGGTGCCGCCGCCGGCCATCCACTGAGTGTACACGTCCGGATAATGATCGCGCCCAAGCACTTTACCCTTGGCTGTGCGGCCTTCGCGGAAGGGCGTGCGACCGAATTCGCCGCCCCACACGATAAGGGTATCCTCAAATAATCCGCGCTCCTTGAGATCCTTGATTAGGGCGGCGATGGGTTTATCCATCGTCTTGCACTTGTTGCGCAGGCCATCGCCGAGGCCCGTGCCCGCGCCGGTACCGTGGAAATCCCAGCCCCAGTCGAAGAGGTGCACAAAGCGAACGCCCTTTTCCACCAACCGACGCGCGAGCAAAATGTTGTTGGCTAAACTCCCCGCGCCGGGCTTAGCGCCGTAGCTGTCGAGGATGTGTTTCGGTTCCTTGGTAATATCCATCACCTCCGGCACGCTTGCCTGCATGCGATAAGCCATCTCGTACTGCGCAATGCGCGTGATAGTCTCGGGGCTGCCAAGTTCCTTGGCCTGAATGCGGTTCAGGTCATTGAGCGCATCGAGGCTCTTGCGGCGCAACGCACGGCTCATGCCTTTGGGGTTGGACACATAGAGCACCGGATCGCCCTTGGATCGACATTGCACGCCCTGAAAAACGCTGGGCAGAAAACCGCTACCGAAGGAGTTCTTGCCGCCATTGGGCTGCACGCCGCTGGAGATCAATGCCACGAAGCCGGGCAGATTCTGGTTCGCACTGCCGAGGCCGTACGTCATCCACGAGCCCATGCTCGGCCGACCTTCGCGCGCGCTGCCGGTGTAGAGCAGCAGCTCCGCCGGCGCGTGGTTAAACTGATCAGTCGTCATGGATTTGATAAACGAAATATCGTCCACGTGCTTGGCCAGCTCCGGCACGGCGTCGCTCATCCACGCGCCGGTTTGGCCGTGTTGCTTAAAATCGTGCGGGGTGCCCATCAGCTTCGGCACGCCCGAGGTGAAGGCAAATCGACGGCCTTTCAGATATTCGTCCGGACAATTCTCGCCGTCGCGCTTCTGCAGCTGCGGCTTGTAATCGAACATGTCCAACACTGGCGGCGAACCAGTCATGTGCAGGTAAATGACGCTCTTGGCCTTGGGCGCGAAATGCGGGCGGCGTGGTTTGAGCGGTTGCGTGGGATCAAACGGCACATCGGCCGAGGCCGTTTGCGCGCCGCCCATCATCGAGGCCAGCGCGGCCGCGCCTAGACCCATCCCCGCCTCGCCGAGAAACTGTCGGCGCGTGCGATGTAAAAGCTGTTCGTGTTGCAGATTCATTTTGGTAATCAGGTTAACGTTTCATGAACATCTCATCGAGATTCAAAAGCACATTGCCGATGATGGTCCAAGCCGCAAGCTCGTCGGCTTTCATGCCCTCAGGAAGCGGACCAAGCGGGTCGGTAGCCATCATCTTGGCGGCCTCGGAATCCTGTTGGTAATCGGCCAGCAACTCGTTGAAGAGTTCCTCGAGACGACCCACCTCGGCGGGCTTGGGCTCACGCGAGAGGCATAGGCGCAGACCGAAGGTCACCCGCGCGGCCGTCGTGTCGCCACCCTCTTTCATCATGCGGCGGGCCAGAGCCTGTGAGGCCTCCACGTACACTGGATCGTTCATCGTCACCAATGCCTGCAGCGGAGTGTTGGTGGGCACGCGGCGCACAGTGCAGACATTGCGGTTTGGCGCATCAAACGCCGCCATGGAGGGGTACGGATTGGTGCGGCGCCAGTGGGTGTAAATACCGCGGCGATACTTATCCTCGCCCGCGCTGGTTTTCCAATCCATGCCCGGCCCAAACGCCGCGGACACGCCGAAGCTCGGCTGGTACGGCTTCACCGGAACGCCGTACATTTTGCGGCTGAGCAGGCCGCTGACTGACATTGCCTGATCGCGGATCATCTCGGCGGTCAACCGCAAGCGCGGTCCGCGCGCGTAGAAGCGGTTGGCCGGATCGTTCTCCAAATGTTCCGGTGTAGAGCGCGAGTCCTGCCGGTACGCGGCGCTGGTGACCAGCAGTTTGAGAAACGCCTTAGTATCCCACTTCATCCGCGCCAACTCGGTGGCCAGCCAATCGAGCAACGCCGGATGCGTAGGCAATTCGCCCTGCGAACCAAACTCCTCGCTGGTGCGTACGATGCCTGTGCCGAAGATGGATTCCCAATAACGGTTGGCAATGACGCGCGCGGTGAGCGGGTTGCCCTCATCCAGAATCCAGTTGGCCAGCTGCAGACGGTCGGGCTTTTCAGCGATCGGCACGCCGAACACTTCCGGCACACCCTCGTACACGCGCTTATCTTTCTGCTGATAGTTGCCGCGTAACTGAATATGCGTCTCGCGGCCCTTGGCCATCTCGTGCATCACGGGCACGGTGGTGGTGCCTTTCATACCGGCGAGCTGTTTTTTGGCCACGTCCAGTTCCTTAATCTTGGCAAGGGTCTTGGGGTTGTTGGCCGCGTAATAATCCTTAAGTCGTTTCACCTGCGCCACACTGCGTTTTTCAACCGGGGCACTCAGGATGCCGTGTACGTCTTGGGGCAGTGCCACCTCAAGCTTAGGCAACACGCCGGTCACGATGGAGATGATTACGTCTTCCTCTTTGAGGTCCTTGACGGTCACTTCCACCACATCTCCTTCGGCAGCGGTGGTGGTCGCCTTAAACCGCAGCAGACCGGTGGTGAGCGTGTTGGGAACGGGCACAAAGGGCAACAACCGCGCGCCGTCGAGCGCGTAGTCGACATTCACTTTAAAGACCTTGTTGGATTCCTCTTTCCAAATTACCTTACGATTGGTGTCCAGCACCTCCACTCGATGCACTTCTAACCGCTCGGCCAGACCGGTACCGGTGCGGTTCCAAATCGCGAGCTTCCCGATCGGCTGCTCACTGCCGAGATCTACCTCCCACCATGGGTTGTCCTCCTGCGCGGTGTGCGTCACCGTCTTCTTAGCAAAATCACCGCTAGTGTTTCCGTCGTTGCCGTACTTAGCCGGCCCTCCGAAATCTGTACTGCTCTGGGTTGCCTTACCCTTGGGCGCGATGTTGGCACCGTTGCTGAATACTTGCACCTCGCCCAGATGCAGAAACACCCCTTTGCCCACGTTGGTGACGCGCACGAAGCGGCCTTTCAAATCCTTCTCGCCCTGCGGTCGCAGCTTGATCGTCACACGGCTCGGATTCACCCCGGCGACCTGCAGTTGATCGAATTTTCCAGCCGGAACTTTCGCGGAGAGCACATTGTTCTCGCGCGCAATTGCCAGTCGCTTCACCGGCACACGTTGCTCAAATTGCTTGGCCCACGGCTCCAGTCCATCCAGCGCCGTCGCCTTGAGGTGAGCCAACTCCTTTTCCAGCGCCGCCACTTTTAGCTCCGTGTCCTGCCGCTGTTTTTTTTGTGCCTCGCTGTAAATACTGACGAACGGCGCCTCGTTGCGTTTGTCGCTGTCCTCGGTGTTGTTGAAAATCGCGAACATTCGGAAGTACTCCTCCTGACTCAGCGGATCGTACTTATGATCATGGCACTGCGCGCAGGCCATCGTGGTGCCCATCCACACCTGCATGGTGGTGTTTACGCGATCGACCACCGCTACATTGCGAAACTCCTCATCGGCCGTGCCGCCTTCGTTGTTCGTCTGCGTGTTACGATGAAACGCGGTGGCAATCAGCTGATCGTTGGTCGGTTTGCCGAGTAAATCTCCAGCGAGTTGTTCGCGCGTGAATTGATCAAACGGCATGTTGCTGTTGAGCGCACGGATCACCCAATCGCGATAGCCCCAAATCGTGCGCGGCTGATCATCGGCATACCCGGTACTGTCCGCGTATCGCGCAAGGTCCAGCCATTGCCGCGCCCAATGCTCGCCATACGCCGGCTTAGCCAAGAGACGGTCCACGAGTTTCTCATAAGCTTCCGGCGAGGTATCCGCCACAAACGCCGCCTCCTCCGCCTGCGTCGGTGGCAACCCTGTTAGATCCAGGCTCACTCGTCGAATTAACGCCTGCTTGTCCGCCACCTTCGAGGGGGCCCAGCCGCGCTTCTCCAGTTGCGCGAGGATAAAGCGGTCCACTTCGTTGCGGCTCCACTGGGAATTCTTCACCGCCGGCACTGCTTCACGTTTAGGTTTTACATACGCCCAGTGCGGCTCGTACTCCGCGCCTTCGGCGACCCATTGTTTGAGGATCGCCTTTTGCTCCGCCGTCAGGGCGAGCTTGGATTCCTTGGGCGGCATTAGCTCATCGGCGTCCTTGGCAAAAATGCG
>PVBE011590690.1_pt1 | contig 31241 bp, 29 predicted proteins | sample 1631181 | NCBI WGS metagenome assembly PVBE01 (sample SAMN08397723, study PRJNA350692) | Marine metagenome, whole genome shotgun sequencing project. | isolation source: water | place: Pacific Ocean | collected 2012-04
CAGTCCTCCATCTCCCAGATCAGCTGCACCTCGGGCCAGTTTGCAGTACTGCCGACGGTCGCCCAGAGCCCCGCGAGCCGGATCCCGTAGCGCTCCTGGGCGTGCAGGGCCCACCAGCTGCAGACCAGCTCGATGAACTTGCCGCGGCCGCCGCCGTCGATCTCGATGCGCTCGTGGATGTAGACAGGCACGCGTCAACCCGACATCGGAATGTGGTATACGCGCGCAGCGTTGTCGCTAAGGATCTTGCGTTGGGCATCCGGCGTCAAGTGCGCGAGGCTGGTTTCGATGTGCTCGTGGATTTTCGGATATAGACAGGTCGGGTGGGGGAAATCGGTCTCGAACATCACGTTGTCTGCTCCGAGCTTGTCGACCGCGAGCGTCAGATCCTTTTCGAACCAGTACGCCGCGTAGATCTGTCGACGGAAGTACTCGGACGGGCGTAGCTCGAGGCCCGTGACTCCGTTCTCGTCGAACTGGTACTCGCAGAGTTCGAGGAGAAACGGGATCCAGCTGACGCCGCTTTCCACCGACACGAAGTTCAGTCGCGGGAAGCGATCGAGCACGCCGCTGAAGATCAGATTCGTCAGACATCGCACGTTGGCCGTGATGGCGAGGCTCGACAAAGCGGCGTTGTGCGCGCTCTCACTGACCATGTCCCAGGTAGCCAGGTTCACTCCGCCACCCCCGACGTGGAAGTTGATCGACATGTCCTTGTCCTGCGCAACCTCCCAGAGTGCATCGTAGGAGGCGTGCGAGAGTGAGTGCAGGCCGTAGGCATCCGCGCCGCTCGGCACATTGAGCCCGGTCATCCCCAGCTCCTCGTGGGCTCGGATGGCTTCGCGAACCGCGAGTTCCGGATCCCAGAAGGGCACCAACGCCTGTGGAAAGAGCCGGCCGGCGCCGACCTCCTGGACCTCGCCCATGTAGTCGTTCCAGGCCCGTACGCAGAATTCACGCAGCTCCGGATCGTCGATATGCGTGAGAAACGGTTCGATCGCAAAGCCGAGCAGATTCGGGTAGATGACCTGGGCCTGGATGCCCTGCTCGTCCATCCAGGCAAGCCGCGCCTTTGGATCCATTGCGGCCGGATGCATCTCATCGGGGTTGCTGAGGGACAGCATGCCATAGGACTTGGTCCCGTCGGCGCCGATCACACAGACCCCGGCATGTGGGAAGAGTACGGAATCGCGCTCGGCCACCCACATGTCCTTGCCGTTCACGGATTCCACCCGCGGTGCGCGATCGCGGAATTTCGCTGGGGCGCGCGACGTCCACAGGTCGTAGGGCTCGTTGCAGTGGGTATCGACATCGATGATCGGGATCTCGGCGATTACACTCGAAGCGGTCATGGGATCTCCTTTTGTTGTCACTCGATCGGTGGAAGATGTTCAGCTCGAAATGATCTGCCTGTTGGCCAGCTCCCAACCCGGTGCCTCGTGGCGGAATTCGTTCCCATCGTGTCCGATGGCCTGGAGACGCGGTGAGTCATGAATGTCGGCGATCATCCCATGCTCAACGGCCCAGGAACTCGGGCGCTCGTTTTTCTCGGAAGGCGACGAATGCTTCGGCCATGTCCTTGGTGCCGAGGTTGACGTTCTGGGCGATGGCCTCGGTCTCCAGGGCCTGGGAGAGCGACGAGGTCGCTGCGTTGTCTAGCATCCGCTTGGTCATCGAGAGTGCGATCGGTGGGCCCGCCGCGATCCGCTCCACGACCGCGGTCACTTCGGTGTCTAGGTCCTCGGCCGGCAGGACCGCGTTGACGAAGCCGAGCTCGGCCGCCCTGGCGCCGCTCATCATCTCGGCGGTGAGCGCCAGCTCCTTCGCCTTGTGGATGCCGATGCGCTGCGCGAGAAACCACGATGTTCCGTAGTCCAGGCTCAGTCCGAGCTTGGCGAACACAGCGCTGACCCGCGAGCGGTCGGAGCAGAACAGAAGATCCCCTGCGAGAGCCAATCCAAATCCCGCGCCAATGGAGACGCCGTCGACCTTCACGATCACCGGGACCGGACAGTCGTGCACGGCGGTCACCGACTCTGCGAGAAGCCGCATGGCGCTGAGGTGACTGCCCTCGAAGCCTTTGTCATCCGAGGATGTGACGACGTCAGCTCCGGAGCAGAAGTCGCCGTTGGCACCCGTGAGAACGACCGCGCGCGCATCAGAGGCAGCGATCTCGCGGAATGAATCGCGGATGGCCAGCCACATCGACATCGAACAAGCATTGCGAGTGCCGGGGCGATCGAGCATGACTGTCACGACGGATCCCGCTCGATCGACCTTCACGAACTCGTCTGCCACGATGCCCTCCCCGCGCGATGTTTCGTTCAGGCATCTTCCGCACACGCCCCCTCGCGGATCGAAAAGGATGCTCGAGCATGAGGCGGACGCCGCCGGGACGGAGTTTCGAATGGGCCCGCGTGGGCAGCATCGCTGGGTTCTCCGCTGCCTTCACCACGAGCCGCTTACTTGAAATATCATATTTTATATTGTGACTGGATGCAAGACCCGGAAGCAGCGCGACACGGGTGCCTCCGGTGTGGGGTCCGAAGCGACGGACTCGACGGGCGGGCCGAACTTCGGCCTCGATGACAGTGCCCGGTTGGCTCGTCGCAATGTCGGGGAGCTGATGGACGACACCGGCGAGCTCGTGGCGGACCAGCCCCGCCGGCGCACCGAGGATCAGGCGATGGGATTGAAAGAAATATGATATTTGATATTGTCATTCTTTCAAGCGCTGCCGCCCCTCGTCGGGTCGAGGTCGCAGATTCCCATTCGCCCACACCACCAGGCGGCGACCGCTGGCGGGAGAGCCCGCGCGGCGCACCGGGGTTGCACCAGAACCGGATCGGATCCAATGGAGAAGACATGCCCCGAGCGATCGACTGTCTGATCAACGTCGACCTGGGCGATCGGAAGCAGCCCGAGTGGATGGTCCGCGTGAAGGATGATTACTTCAAGGGCGGTGACTCGTTCTTCAAGAGCCCCGAGCTCTCGGAGCTCCTCGACGACATGGACACCCATGGCGTCGAGCGTGCGATCGTTCTCTCCAAACTGGGGGGCGACGAGGACCGGGGGCGGCGTTATGCGGCACAGAGGCCCGATCGCCTGGCGATCGGCATCGGAGGCCTCGACCTGCTGCGGCCCGTCCCGACGCTGCGCAAGCTGGAAGCCTTCGTGAAGGATCACCCGGTGGCGTACGTCTGCGTCGGGCCGAGCTTCTGGGGCGACGGCATGTACCCGCCCAGCGACGCCGTCTACTACCCGCTCTACGCCAAGTGCTGCGAGCTGGACCTTCCGGTCTGCCTGAACACCGGGATCCCCGGCCCGCCGCTGCCCGCCGAGGTCCAGAATCCCATCCACCTCGATCGAGTGTGTATCCGCTTCCCCGAGCTGAAGCTCTGCATGATCCACGGTGCGGATCCGTGGTGGGACACCGCGATTCGCTTGATGCTCAAGTACAAGAACCTGCGACTCATGACCTCGGCCTGGTCGCCAAAACGTCTGCCCGAGTCGTTGCTCCATTTCATGCGAACCCGCGGCCGGCAGCGGATCATCTTCGCATCGGACTATCCCGCGCTCTCCCAGGAACGAACCCTGGGCGAGGCGGCCAAGCTCGATCTGCCCGAGGAGATCCGGGACAACTGGCTCTACCAGAACGGGAAGTCGTTCTTCCTCGACCGCATCGACGCTTGAGGCGTCCGGAAGACCGCTCGACCCTTCGCCCCACGCATCGCTCTCGCATCCTGTGGCGGGAGCCCACGAGGAGACCTTCATGGAATTCAAGCCGATCGACGCGGACAACCACTACTACGAGACACTCGACGCCTTCACTCGCCACCTCGACAAGAAGTACGCGTGGCGCGGGGTGCGGGCCGTCCAGGATGGCAACCGGGTGCAGCTGCTGATTGGCGGCAAAGTCAACCGTTTCATCCCGAACCCGACCTTCGACCCGATCATCGTTCCCGGCTGTCTCGATTCGCTGTTCCGCGGGCAGATCCCGGAAGGCGTGGATCCGAGGTCCTTGATGAAGGTCGAGCCGCTTCCCAAGGCGTATCGGGACCGCGACGCGCGGTTCGAGGTGATCGAAAAGCAGGGGCTCGACGCCATGATCCTGTTCCCGACGCTGGGCCTGGGTGTCGAGCAGGCGCTCGTGGGAGACGTCGAGGCCACGATGGCGAGCCTGCATGCCTTCAATCGATGGCTCGAAGAGGACTGGGGCTTCAACTACCGCGAGCGGCTGATCGCGGCGCCGATGCTGTCTCTCGCTGATCCCGAGAGCGCCTGCGAGGAGGTCGACTCGCTGCTCGAGCGCGGGGCGCGCATCGTCCACGTGCGCCCCGCGCCGGTGCCCGGCCCAAACCGCAGCTCGCGCTCGCTCGGAAATCCCTCGCACGATCCGGTCTGAGCCCGCCTCGCCGAGGCCGGGGTGCCCGTGGCGTTCCACCTCGCAGACAGCGGCTACAACGCGTTCTCGTCGGCCTGGGGCGGGGCGCCCGAGTTCCAGGGCTTCGGTCCCAGCGACGTACTCGGAAGCGTCCTGGTTTCCGACCGGGCGATCCACGATACGATCGCCTCCTTGGTGGTCGACGGGGTCTTCAAGCGCCATCCCGGGCTGAAGATCCTGAGCGTCGAGAACGGCTCGGCCTTCTTGCACATCCTCGTCAAGCGGCTCCGCAAGCAGGCGAACCGGACACCGTGGGCGTTCGCCGAGGATCCGCTCGACACGATCCGCAAGCACGTCTGGGTGGGCCCGTACTTCGAGGAGGACCTGAGCGAGCTCGCCGAGCTGATGGGCACGGAGCGGATCATGTTCGGGTCCGACTGGCCGCACGGCGAGGGCCTCGAGAAGCCCACCGACTTCGTCAACGAGCTGGACGGCTTCGACGATGCCTCGATCCGTCGCGTGATGCGTGACAACTGCCTCGATCTGCTCGGGGGGAGCGCGTAGTTGCCCGGCGAAGAAGAGTCCGACACAGGAGACGATCTCGCGAGGGAGGTCCGCTCCTGGCATTGGCCAGAAATGGATGGAGAGACAAGATGCAGCTCGAAGACATGATTCTCGTGAGTGTGGACGACCACATCTGCGAGCCGGCGGATATGTGGGACAACCATCTTCCCGCGAAGTGGAAGGATCGGGCGCCACGTTTCGAGCATTTGGAAGACGGCAGCGACGTGTGGGTCTTCGACGGTCGGCAGATGCCGAACGTCGGGCTCAACGCGGTGGTCGGGCGTCCCCCGGACGAGTACGGCATGGAACCGACCGCGATCTCCCAGCTCCGCAAGGGATGCTACGACGTTCATGCGCGCATCGACGACATGAACGCCAACGGTATGCTCGGCTCCCTCTGCTTCCCGAGCGTTCCTGGATTCGTAGGCGAGCTCTTCGGCCGCCACGACGACAAGGACCTCGCACGCGCGCTGATCCAGGCCTACAACGACTGGCACGTCGACGAATGGTGCGCGGCGTATCCGGGCCGTTTCATTCCGCTCGCGCTGCCGATGCTGTGGGATCCGGAGCTCATGGCCGAGGAGGTCCGCAGGATGGCCAGCAAGGGCTGTCACGCGATGACCTTCGCGGACAGTCCGAGGGGGCTCGGGCGCCCGAGCCTACACGACGAGTCCTGGGAGCCCTTCTGGAAGGCTTGCGACGAGGAGGGGACGATCGTCTGCATCCACATCGGCTCCGGGGGCACGCTCTCGCTCGAGGACGACCGCGCGCCGATCGAGGTGATGATGGCCGCCACGCCGATCTCCATCTTCAGCTGCGCGACGGACCTCGTGTTCTCGAAGTTCCTGCGCAGGTACCCGAACCTGAAGATCGCGCTGGTTGAGGGGGGCACCGGCTGGGTTCCCTATTTCCTCGAGCGTCTGGACTACACCCACGAGCATCATCGCGCGTGGACGAAGCTCGATCTAGGCGGAAAGAAGCCGAGCGAGATCTTCCGCGAGCACATCATCACGTGCTTCATCGACGACGTGGCCGGCATCGAGATGCGCGACCACATCGGCATCGAGAACATCACGTGGGAGTGCGACTATCCACACTCGGACACGCCCTGGCCCCACGCGCCCGAGATCCTCTGGAAGTCCATCCAGGGCCTCAGCGAAACGGAGATCGACCAGATCACGCACCTGAACGCCATGAAGCACTTCCGGTACGACCCCTTCTCCGTGATTCCGCGCGAGGAGTGCAGCGTGGCCGCCCTGCGTGCGAAGGCGGCTCACGTCGACGTGAGCCCGCGATCGGCAGGCGGCGGCAAGAGCCCGTCCGACTACGCATCCGGTCACTGCACCATCGGCGACGTCAAACAGCAGTTGTCCAAGGCGCCCTCGGTCGCGTTCGTCAAGTGATCGCTGCCCCCGTAGTTTGCCAAGACTCGGCCGATCATGATCCGAAACGAATGGTCGCGATGACGGATCAGCGGCGTAACCAGCGACCCGTGGCCAGGTACGACGCACCCGCGAGCAGGTTTGCCACGCCGACGACGAGCATCCCGTAGCGAAGCGACTCGTCACCGAGGCTCCCTCGGAGCAGGTCGCTCAGTACGCCCACGAGCTGTGGTCCGAGGCCGAGACCAATCAGGTTTGCTGCGAGCAGGCTGAGGGCAACAGCGAAGGCTCGCATCCGCACGTGCACGAGCGATTGGATGACTGCGGCGATCGGACCACTGGTCATGGCTCCCAGGAAGGAATGTGGAACCAGGCACAGCAAGGCGACTCGGATGTCGTCGCTCATGATGAACCCTATAGTAAACGGAAGCCCTAACAGCGCTGACAAGGCCGGGACACGCACGTACCAGCGTGCGTCGCGCTGGCCCAGGTAGTCGGCCAGTCTGCCGCCGAACAGCACGCCGAGCGCACCCGAGATACCGGTGATCGGGCCGAGCCACAGCCCGGTTTCGGCCATGCCCAGGCCGTGCAGACGCATCAGCAGCGGTGCCGACCACATCATGATTCCGAGACCGGAGAAGGCGTGTATCCCTTGGCCCAGAAGCACCAGTGCGAGCCCCGGACTGCTGAGCAGGAAGGAGACCACGCGGCGCCAGGGCAGCGTATTCGTGTCGACGGGTCCGGCCTCGGCTGCGCCGAGCTCCGGTTCGGGAACGGTCCACCAGACGAGCAGGGCCAGCAGCAGCCCGGGCGAGCCCAGGATGATGAAGGCAGCACGCCAGCCGAGGCGCTCTGCGATCCAGCCTCCCAGGGCGAATCCGAGCAGCACCCCGATATGCGCACCGATATAGAAGACGGAAAGCGCCGTTGCACGCCGGCTCGGAGGGAACAAGTCGGAGATCATCGACTGGGATGCGGGGGCGTTCGACGCCTCCCCGATCCCCGTGACGACGCGCGCGACGGCGAGCTGCACGAAGTTGCGCGCGAAACCCGAAGCGGCCGTTGCGAAGCCCCAGATCACGATTCCCGCCGAGATGATCGCCTTGCGAGAGCCACGGTCCGCCATACGCGCGATCGGCAGACCGGCGAGCGCGTAGATAGAGTGCGAAGGACAGCCCTCCGAGAAAGCCCATGGCGCTGTCCGAGAGTTCCAGGTCGGCCTTGATCGGCTCCACCAGCACGGAGAAGACCTGCCGGTCGAGATGATTGAACGCGTAGACGGCGCAGAGTACACCCAGTGTGTACTTCGAGCGGTCGCGGGCGCCGCTTACGGGGGCGGGGGTGGAGTCATCCATTCGTCGACAGTCCGGACTCTCGGATGCCGTTGCATTCGAGGTGTAGCCGTCCGTCTACCTGGCCAGGACGGGTGATCAGACGTCGCGTAGTGCGGCGTGCGAGTGACGGGTTCACCGGGCCCCCAGGTCGCGCAGGAGGTGCTTCTGGACCTTGCCCGAAGGGGTCATGGGCAATTCGTCGAGGAACTCGACGCTCCGCGGCACCTTGAAGTTGGCCATCCGTTCGCGGGCCCACGCGAGCAGCTCTTCTGCAGAGGTCGGATCGCCCTGACTCCGAACTACGAAGGCGCGGCCGACTTCACCGAGACGTTCGTCCGCCACCCCTACGACCGCGACATGCACCACCGCCGGGTGAGCGGACAGGACACTCTCCACCTCAGCGGGATAGACGTTGAAGCCGCCGACGATCAACATGTCCTTGATGCGGTCGGTGACCTTGAGGTTTCCGGCTGCGTCCAGGACCCCGACGTCACCCGTGTGCAGCCACCCCTCCGCGTCGACGGCCTCGGCGGTCGCTTCGGGATCGTTGTAGTAACCCCGCATCACGTTCGGACCTCGGAGCAGGATCTCTCCCGGGGAGCCAGCAGGCAGCTCGCTGCCGTCCGCATCGACGATCTCGAGCTCGACGTTGGCGATCGGCCGACCCGACGTCGTCGCCACCGTCTCGAATTCGTCGCTTGGGCGGGTCATCGTGGCGGTCCCGGAGTTCTCGGTCAGTCCGTAGCCGGTACTGAAGCTCTCGAAGCCGAGGCGCTCGTGAGCGCTGCGCACCAGCTCGATCGGGATCGCGGCCGCCCCGGTAATCCCCAGGCGCAGGGACGTCAGGTCGAAGTTGCCGAGGTCCGGATGGGCGAGGATCGACTGATACAGGGTCGGCGGTCCGGGCAGAACGGTGATGCGCTGCTGCTCGACCTGAGCGAGGACCCGCGGAATGTCGAGAACGGGCTCCGGATAGATCGTGGTGCCCTGCAGCAGCGAGGCGAGCCAGCCACTTCGATAGCCGAACACGTGGAAGAAGGGATTGACGATCAGGTAGCGATCTTCGGTTCGCAGACCGACCGCTTCGATCCAACAGTCCGTCGATCGGAGAGCCTGTGCGTGAGACGTCATCACGCCTTTGGGAAGACCGGTGGTGCCCGAGGTGAAGAGGATGTCACACAGATCTTCCGGCCCGACTGACTCGGTCCTGCCCACCAGGGACTCCGACTCGACCGCATCGCCGAGAGCCAGGAAATCGCCCCAAGCGCGCGTCGCCTCCAGCGACTCTCCTCGCAGGAGCACCACATCGGTCAGCTGCTCGAGGTCCGCCACTGGCCGGCTTGGAGTCGGCGACCCAGCCGCGCCACGCAAGAGGTCCAGGAAGCGGACACCCAGGAACTCATCCACCGTACAGAGGACGCGCGCACCGCTCTTGCGAAGGATGTAGGCTGCCTCCTCCCCTTTGTAGCGGGTGTTGAGGGGGACGAGGACTCCTCCCACCGACTGTGCGCCGAGCGCCGCGACGATCCACTCGTGGAGGTTCTGCGCCCAGATTGCGACGCGGTCGCCGTGCTCGAGCCCCAACCCGATGAAGGCCCGCGCCGCACGGCGAACCTGATCCCCCAACTCGCGGTACGTCACACGCTCGGAGTCGCCGACGACCGCCGCTCGGCTGCCGAACGCAGCGGCGGCGGCCCCGGGCAGCTCCGCAAGGGTCTTCACTGACAGCTTCATCTCGACCTCGCCGCCGATCGTCGCTGCGCGATCGGGCTGATCGGGTTCCCGCCCATGATCCGGCGGACGGCGACCCGGCACAATTCCGCAAGAGCGGACTCAGTCATCGTCCAGGTTGTACACGCGCACTGCGTTGTCGACCAGGATCTTATGGCGTTCCGCCTCGGGCACACCCTCCAGGGAGCGCTCGATGAAGGTCTGGGAATCGGGCCAGGTGCACGTGGGATGGGGAAAGTCCGACTCCCACATGATGTTGTCGACGCCGATGTGGTGGCGGTTCTCGATCCCGATTCGTTCGAACCAGAAGTTCACATAGCACTGGCGATGGAAGTACTCGCTGGGCTTGACGCTCATGCCCTCTCGCCACAGCTTCTGGCGCTCCCACTGGTGGTCTGCCGTCTCCAGCAGGTAGGGCACCCACCCCAGACCGCTCTCGGAAGAGACCACCTTGAGGGTCGGGAAACGCTCGAGCACGCCCGAGAAGAGCACGGTGCTCATGACCATGGTATTCGCCGAGATCGAGCGGGTAGACATCTCCGCAAGATTGCGCATCGGACTGTAGCCCTCGTACCTCGCTCCCTTCAAACCCATGCTCCCGCCCGAGCCGATGTGCAGGTTCACCGACAGGCTCGTCTCCTGGCAGGTGCTCCAGAGCGGATTCCAGTACGTGTCCGAGAAGTGCGGGTAGCCGAACTGCTGCGGGAACGCGAAGCTGATGCCGTTGATGCCGAGCGCTCGCGTGCGAAGCACCTCTGCGACCGCCGCGTCGACATCCCAGAGGGGGACGAGGGCCAGGGTGATGAACCGGCCGGGGAAGGGTTTCGCGTAGGCCTCGATCTGGAAATCGTTGAAGGCCCGGATCGCCTCGAGCCGGTACTCCTCCTCGAAGGCCGGGTCGCTGAACGTCGCGCCGGCAACGCCTGCGACGTTGCCGAAGAAGGTGTGGACGTCCACCCCGTCTCGGTCCATCGCTTTGACCCGCTCCTCGGGCACGTAGGTGATCTCTGGGACCTCCTCCCATTTGCTAGGCATCTTGGTGCGATCGGGGAGCGCACCATGCACAATCGCGACACCCTGGCGCTGGTCCGGCACGCCATGCACGAACCAGGCGTCCCGATCCTTGTCCAATGGCTTGACCTGGGGAATCAAGTCGCCCCACTTGCTCGACATCCGCGAGGTCCAGGTATCCGGGGCCTCCTGCAGGTGGTCATCCGTCGAAATCACTCGATATTACATGGCGCATTCCTCTCGTCGTAGCGGGTCTGACTAACATCTCCGTTCGATCCTTCTCAGCCCCCGTCCCAACCAGGACGCGACCGGGCCCCCTTCAGCGCAATCTGTGTCCGGAGCGGCCTTTCGGGCGCGAAACCACCTGGCCTTCGCCAATGGGGTTGGCGAGTCGCGTATAGGCGAGCCCCTGGTCGAGCGCCGCCTGGCGCCCCTTGTCAAGCGACTCCCAGATCGCTCGGACCGTCCCCTGGGTGGTGACGCTCGGCTTCTCGGCGATGGTCGCGGCGAGCTCGTGGGCGCGCGACCAGAGCGCGTCCAGCGGCGTCACCTCGGTGACGATCCCGATCCGGAGAGCCGTTTCAGCGCTGATCCGTTCGTCGTTTCCGAGCAGGGCCATCCGCAGCACGTCGCCGAGGTGGATGCGCCGCGAGAGACCGATCGGCTCGAGCACGGCGACCCGTCCGAAGGTCACGTGGGAGTCGAAGAAGGTCGCGTCCTCGGAGCAGATGACGATGTCGGCCTCGTTGACGAAGTAGAATGCGCCGGCAGTGCAGATTCCGTGCACCGCACACACGACGGGCTTCCAGCATTTGTTCCATTTCGGGCTGAGGGGCTCGCCGGGGTCCTCGTGGTTCCAGATGTCTTTGGGCTGTCCGTAGTCGCTCTTGATATCGATCCCCGCACAGAATGCGCGTCCCTCCGCGGCTCGCAGAACGACGGCGTGAACATCGTCGTCCTCCCGGACGCATCTCCAGACGTCGCGAAACTCGTCGCACATCGTCCGGTTGAAGGCGTTCATCACCTCCGGTCGGTTCAAGGTGACGGTGGCGACGTGGTCGTCGGATGTCTCGTAGAGAAGGGTCTGATAGGTCGATTTTGCGGTCAACGCAGGCTCCACTTCGGCTTCGGCATGTTCCAGCGATCGACCTGCGCCTCGCCGATCGGATTGCCGATCCGGTTGTAGATGATCCCGTGGTCGAGTGAGGCTTGACGTCCCTTGTCCAGTGACTCCCAGACGGCACGCACGGCTCCCTGGGTTGCAACGGACGGCTTAGCGGCGATCAGTGCGGCGATCTCGTGGGCGCGCTTCCAGAGCTCTGCCCGCGTGGTAACCTCGCTGACGAGCCCGATCCGAAGAGCCGTCTCTGCACACACCCGCTCGTCGTTGCCCATCAGCGCGATGCGCAGAGCCTCGCGCGGGTGGACCGTGCGAGCGAGACCGATCGGCTCGTTCGACGGCACCAGGCCGAATGTGGTGTGCGGATCGAAGAACTGTGCGTCGTCCGAGCAGATGACGATGTCACTCTCATTGATCCAATAGAAGGCCCCGCCCGCGGCGAGTCCGTGCACTGCGCACACGACGGGCTTCCAGCATTTGTTCTGCTTCGGTCCGAGGTCCTCTCCACCGTCCGTGTGGTTCCATATGTTCTCGGGTTGGATGAACTCCTGCTTGACGTCCACACCTGTCGAGAAGGCGCGCCCGTCGGCGCCGCGAAGCACCACCGCGTGAACGCGCTCGTCCAGCTTGATCTCGTGCCGGAGACGAGCGAACTCGGCGCACATCTGGTTGTTCCAGGAATTCATCGAGTCTGGACGGTTGATGGTGACGGTAGCCACGTGGTCCTCGTGGACCTCGAAGAGGATCGTTTCGTACGCCATGGTTCCGGGCTCGCTCCTTGTTAGCTTCGGACGCGCCCGAGGAAGAGGCGATCTGGGTCGAACACCCGCAGCAGCGCCAGCTCATCGTCGCTAGGCGCACCCAGGGCCTCGAGGTCGTCGGCCACTCGCAGCTCGAAGCTGCAGCGGCTTCGGATCTCGGCGATCACGCTGTCCCGGTCGGGCCCGGCGGACTCGCTGTAGGCAGTGAGCACGAGCTCCCCGTCGCGCTTCTCGAAGCGGCCGAAATTCGTCGTGACACTCGCCACCGCCCGTCCCGGGCTGGTCACGTAGTCCACCTTCTCGACGAAGCTGCCCGGGCGCAGCGCAGCCACCACCGCGACCTCCCGAGCGGTGGAGGCGATGTCGTTCGCACCGCCCGATCCGGTCAGAAACGAGCCATCGCTGCCGTAGGTGCTGTTCAGGTTTCCGTGGCGATCGACCTGAGCGGCACCGACGGTTCCGATACAGGAGTTATGAGCGCCGCCGCCGTGGATCGCGAGGATCCCGAAGATGTCCGATAGCATCCTCGCCGTCGGCAGGTTGCGGTAGTTGAACCCGAAGGGGTCGGCCGGTCGGGGATCGTGCCCCAGCACGCCGGTCTCCAGCATCAGCGCGACCTCGATGCCCTCGTCGCGAAGCGCGTGGAGGGCGAGCCAGCTCATCAGGGTGGCCTGTCCCACGCCGGCGAGAAGGGTCTCGTAGCCCTTCTCTCGAATGCGTGCCGTGAGGTGCCGCCCCGCGTGCACGATCATCGTCTCGATCGGGCTCGGCGGCAGCTCTGCGCCGAGACGCTCCGCCGCGGTTTCGATCTCCGGTCGCCAGGACTCGGGCTCCGCTACGGCGTGGAGCTCTTCGAGGCGCGCTCCGCCGAGCTTCGCCAAGTAGCCCTCGTGACTGCCGACACCGAGCACCCACTCGTCCACGAAGTCGTCGTAGGTGGACTCGTCGCGTGCGGCGGCCCGGTGCAGGGCGAACCAATCGTAGTCGTTGGCGTAGGAGCGGAGGCCCGGGATGCCTTCCGCGTAGAAGCCCACCGGGTGGGAGCCGTAGGGTGCCTCGCAGACCGCGCTGACGACCTCCCCCGGGATGTGGACGTGATCGGCGTGGCGGCGCAGAAAGTCGGTGGTCACGATCTTCTCCGCCGACAGAATCACGCCACGCTTGGCGGCGAGCAGCCCGTAGACGTTCTCGGCGAAGGGCGGATAGACGAGGGCGTTACCGGCCGGATCCGCCGCCCAGACGTGGGCCAGGGCGACGTCGGGTTGATAGGCACGCAGCAGGCCAACGGTCTCGCCACTTCCGAACGGGTCATCGATCTCGAGGTAGCTGCCCGCCGCCGCGGCCTCCTCACCAACGGAGCTCCCGGACAGCGAGCGCGTAGTGGTAAAGGGAAGCCCCATGGCGCCCGCCAGCAGCCGCTGGGGGATCGTCAGCATCGTGAGGTTCTCCAGCTCGAGCTCGCCCCGGGCGAGGGCGCGCTGCACGGCGGGGCTGGGGCCCGGCGTGGGGATCCCTTCGCCAACGAAGGACACCGTCGCCTTGCGCAGCAGGCGCTGCTGCACGAGGACTGCGAAGTTGCTCACGAGAGAGGAGCCGTAGAACTCGAAGCGCGGGTCGGTTCCGTGAAACTGCCTGGCCAGCTCGTGGACCAGGGCATTGGGCCGACCCTGGAGGTAGGCGAAATTCAGCTGCATGCCCGGAACCACGAAGCGCCGAATCGCTTCGCCCATCGGCAGACGCTTGTCGACACTCGAGGAGTGGAGCGCCCCGCTGAATCGGCGCTCCAGCAGCTCGCGCCAGGGGAGTGGGTTCGCAAGCGGTCCCATCACCGCACCAGATAGCCGCCATCGACCACGATCTCCTGGCCTGTGACGTAGCGGGACTCGTCACAAGCGAGGTAGACGATCGCGTCGGCGATATCGAGGGTACTGCCCGCACGTCCCATCGGCGCCAGGTGCGCGAATCGCGCCATGGCCGCCTCCTGCTCTTCCGGGGTCGCGCCGCGCCGCTCGCCCGTCGACATCGGCGTCCGCATGTAACCCGGGGACACGCAGTTGAGGCGGACGTTTCGCGCGGCGAGCTCGCGAGAGACCTGGCGCGTGTAGCTGAGGATGCCTCCCTTCGTCGCCCCGTAGGCGGCACCGCCCACCGAGCACGACGCGGCGATCGATGCGACGCTCACGATCGCGCCGCCGCCCCTCTCGAGAAGCTGTGGGATTGCGAACTTCGAACACAGATAGACGCTCTTCAGGTTGACCCGGATGATGCGATCCCAGACTTCCTCAGGGGCATTCCACGTATCCTCGAGGTCTCCCTGGGCAATGCCCGCGTTGTTGACGAGCACATCGAGGCCCCCGAAACGCTCGACGGCGTGCGCAACCGCACGCTCGGCTCCCTCGGCGGTTGCAATATCGCCGATGACCAGAGCGCCCTCGCCCCCAGCCTGCTCGATCAGCGAGATGCTCTGCTTGCCCCACGCCTCGTCGAGGTCTGCCACGACGACCTTCGCACCCTCTTCTGCGAACCGCACAGCGGTAGTACGGCCGAAGCCGGAGCTTCCACCCGTGACGATGGCGATCTTGTTACGAAGCCTCATCCTGCCCCTCCGACGCGACCGCTTCCCGCAACGAGAAGTCGGTGAGCTTGGGCGACTTCGTCATCGCCCAGTAGTCGAGCAGTCGCCACGGCGCGTTGGTGACGACCCGGCCCTTGTCGTTGTTGTAGTAGCTGTGAACGCGCGGGTGACGCCACACCATCTTTTCGTGCTCGGCGTCCACCCGTTCATTGTACTCGTCGTGAGCCTCCTGGCGGCACTCCATCGACGCGATGTCGCCTTCGAGCATCTCCCGCACGCAACCCATGATGTAGCGAACCTGACACTCGAGCATGAAGATGACGCTGCCCACGACGGGATTGGTATTGGGCCCGTACAGGCAGAAGAGGTTCGGGAATCTCGGGATCGTACCCCCCAGATGGGCGCGCGGGTCATCGCCCCAGAGGTCGTGGAGGGTCACCCCGCCTCGACCCTTGAACTCGATGGGCTGGAGAAACCGGCCCGCCTCGAAACCCGTCGCGAGGACGAGGACGTCGATGGGATGCTTCGAACCGTCGCGCGTGACCACCGAGTCCGCCGTGACCTCCGTGATCGGTTCCGTTACGAGATCGACGTTCTCGAAGGTGAGGGTCTTGTACCAGCGATTGTCCTGCAGGATCCGCTTGCCGAGCGGTGGGTAGTCGGGCAGGACCTTCTCGAACAGATCCGAGTCATCGCCGACCTCTTTGCGGATGTGCTTGGTCATCACGCGACGCAGGATGTCGTTCTGGAGACTGATCGAGATCTCGGGGGAGTCCCAGTCGGGGTCCACGCAGAAGGCGGGATACATGCGATCGGAGCTGTTCCAGAACAGCAGGAAGCGGTACCAGCTCGCGTAGCAGGGCATGTGGCGCAGAAGCCACTTCTTGCCGTCACTCACCTCCCGGTCGTAGTTCTCGTTCGGCAGCGCCCAGTGGCGTGAACGCTGAAAGACGAGCAATCGCTCGACCTCGTCGACAATCCCGGGAACGATCTGCACCGCGCTGGCCCCGGTGCCGATCACCGCGACGCGCTTTCCGGACAGGTCGAGATCGTGATCCCAGTGCGAGGAGTGGAAGCGAGCACCTTCGAAAGTCTCGAGACCGGGGATGTCCGGGACGAAGGGGCGGTTCAGCATGCCGACTGCGCTGATGACCACGTCGGCCTCGAGGCGGTCGGCGCGTCCATCCCCGCCGCGGAGCTCGAGGATCCAGCGCGCGCGATCGTCGTCCCAGGTGGCTGTCTCCACTTCGGTTTCGAAGCGGATATTGCGACGCACGCCGTACTTGGCCGCACAGTCTTCGATGTACTCTTCGATCTCGCCACGCCGAACGTAGAAGTCAGACCAGTCGGGGTTCGGCTCGAAAGAGTACGAATAGAAGTGGTTGGGGACGTCGACGCGCAGGTCGGGATAGTCGTTCTCGAGCCAGGTGCCACCCACGGTGTGGTTCTTCTCGATCACCGTGTAGGGGATGCCCGCCTGCTCGAGTCGGATTGCGGCACAGAGGCCGCCGAGACCGGCTCCGATGATTGCCACGCGAAAGCGCGTGACGACATCGGGTGCTGGCGGTCGCGACCACTCCAACCCACGCGCATCTCTGGGGTCGAACCGGCACTCCTCGAGGACGAGGGGAAGATACTCGGATGGAACTTCCTCACCCGCACACCAGCTCATCAAGCGGCACATGGTCGTGTCCGAGAGCGACGGCGCCGGTTGTGCGTTGCCGTCGCGAATCGCCTTCAGGGCCTCGAGGGCGAGCGCGCGAACCTCGCGGTCCTCGTCGTCGGATAGGCTGGCGCCATCGAGGTCGCGGCCAGGAACCCGCGGCGCGTAGCGCTCGATCAGGCTCGTGTCGCCAGTGATGTGGACGAGAGCCGGAATCAGGGCCGGAAGGCTCGCCTCTTCGAGAGCTTGCGCGATCGACGCGTCGTCGCTGCTGCGGGGGATCGGATCGGTCACGGATGAGGCCTCCTGGATCGCGGATTAGCTGTCGTCTCGATCGAAGTGTGCGTCGCGGGACTTGAAGGCTTCGGTCGTACTCGATTTCCCGCGCTCCTTCACGAAGTTGAACTCGTCCTTCTCGAAGCGGATGTTGGTGGAGAACGCGTGGAAGAGGACGCTCGCCGTCTCCTCGCCCTGGTAGGCCTGCGACTGCTCGACGAGACGATAGGCCTCCTTGGCGATGGCGATGCCGTCGGCCGGCATCTTGGCGACCTGCGCCGCAAACTCCTCGCTGCGCTTGGCCACGTCGCCTGGGGCAACGACCTCGGTGAACACATCGGGGGGCACCAGGTCGCCGACCTCGATCATCTCCCCCGTCAGCAGCAGGCGTTTCGCGAGCACCGGACCGAGGCGGTGGAAGAAGAGGTGGATGTTGCCGATGACCGGACCCAGGAATTTTGCAGCCGGCATGCCGACTTTTGCATCCTGGCCTGCCACCGAGATGTCGGAGGCGAGCGCGAGTTCGAAACCGCCGCCGAGCGCATAGCCTTCGATCTGCGCGATCGTCGCCTTGGGGTAGCCGATGTAGTCGTGATAGAACGAGAAGCTCTCGCGATCGACCGTAAGCCTTCTGCGTTGGCTCGGGCGCCGGTCGTCGCCCTTCGTCTCGTACCAGCTGTAGGCGTTGCGCATGTCGGCGCCGGTGCAGAAGACGGAGCCCGCCCCGCGGAGCAGGAGAACCTTGATGTCATCGTCGTTCGCGACGTCGTCCATCGCCTCGCGCATCGCCCGGCGCATCTGCGGGTCGTAGCAGTTCTTGCGCTCGGGATTGTTCAAGGTCAAACGAGCGATGTGCTGCTCGTGGTCCTTGTCGAGGAGAATGCGCGGGTCTGTCATGGTGTCCTATTCTGGAGGGATCTGGGAGCAGGTCCTGTGGGACCCCTGGCGGTCCAGATCATATACTATATATTAAAAATTCCTCAAATGAGTCAGCTTTGTGACCTCACCGCTCCGACCGCTAGATCCCGTACCCGTAAAAAATGGTATATCATATCTGTTCAGTTTCTCGAATCGGCTCCGCCCGAGGCGGCACCCGATCGACCGGAACACCGGCTGAGCATCTTCCGCCTGGAGCGGGGGGCCTCCCGCGCTGGAATTCCAGCACTCGAGGCGCGCCAGCCTGACGCAATCAGAATAGTGGAGAAGCACCATGAGCTCAGTCCCCGAAGCAATGCCGCAGCTGATCAGCGTAGATGATCACCTGATTGAACCGCCGCATCTCTGGCAGTCGCGTCTCCCGGCCAGGTACCGCGACACGGGTCCGCGTGTCGTCGTCGCCCCGCAGGGCGAGATCGAGCTCGAAGGCGGTGCGTGGGTCGACAAGCCGGGCACCGGCGACAAGCTGGCCGCGTGGTGGCACTACGAAGATCACCTCTACCAGCTGAAGTCCGTGAGTGCCTGCCCCGGTATCCCCTCGGAAGAGGTGCAGTCGATGGGCGTCACCTTCGACGACATCGCTCCAGGCTGCTTCGACCCGAAGCAACGCCTCGCGGACATGGATCGCAACCACGTCGAAGCGTCGCTCTGCTTTCCCAACTATCCCCGCTTCTGTGGTCAGCTCTTCGCGGAGCGCAAGGACATGAAGCTGTCCAAGCTTTGTGTCGAGGCATACAACGACTTCATGGTCGACGAGTGGTGCGGAGATAGCGACGGGCGACTGATCCCCCTGTGCATCCTACCCCTCTGGGACGTTCAGCTCGCCGCGGCCGAAGTGCGTCGAAACGCCGCGCGCGGAGTGCATGCTGTGGCCTTCTCGGAGATCCCTGCATGGCTCGGACTACCGTCGATCCACACCGGCTACTGGGATCCCTTCCTCGAGGCCTGTGAAGAGACCGATACCGTTCTCTGCATGCACATCGGCTCGGGTACGCGCACTGTCAATACGGGAACGGACGCACCCGACATCGTCGGCATCAATCTGATCGCGTGCAACAGCATCGCCTCGATGATGGACTGGATCTTCTCCGGAAAGCTCGATCAGTTCCCGCGGCTGAAGCTCCTCTATGCCGAATGCCAGATCGGTTGGATCCCGTACTTCATCGAGCGCGCAGACGACACCTGGGAGACCCACCAGTGGGCTCAAGGGGAATCCAGAATCCCCAACCCACCCTCCTTCTATTACCGCCGCAACTGTTTCGGATGCTTCTTCAAGGACGCCGTGGGCATCGAGATGATCGATCGCATTGGCGTCGACAACATCACGTTCGAGACCGACTACCCGCACCGGGATGGAACATTTCCTCATTCCAAGCAGGTCGCCGAGGATCTATTCGGCCACCTCGACCCTGGTGTCGTGCGCAAACTCGCGCGTTCGAACGCAATCAAGCTGTTAAATCTCGATCTCGCTCCCTAGCCCCCTCTAAATGGGAGATCCATGAAGAGAAGCTCGTGAAGTGCGATCCAGCCCGCGCGAGAGATCGGCGGCGCGGTGCATCAGGAGAAGAGTGCCATGGACGAGATCCAGGTCGGAGCACCGGGAAGCGAACTTCGTCGGCCGCTAGGCGTGAGAGCACGATGAGCTACGAAACAATCACGTACGACGTCGCGGACAAGATCGCAACGATCACGTTCAACCGTCCCGATCAGCTGAACGCAGTCAACCCGCTGATGGTCCGTGAGCTCGCTGCCGCGTATGAAGCCGCCGAGAAGGATCCCCTCGTGTGGACGATCATCGTCACCGGAAACGGGCGCGCGTTCTGCGCCGGTGCCGACGTCGGTGAGATCTCGGGGGACGGAAGGGTCCAGTACGACGACCCGTACCTCACCACCTACGCACAGTGGGAAGCACCCCAGGAGGCGACGCCACCGTTTCGCACGATGACGAAGCCCGTACTGACCGCGGTGAACGGCATCTGCTGCGGCGCCGGGCTCGATCTCGTGACCACCGGTGACATCTCCATCGCATCGGATCGCGCAGAGTTCTTCGACCCGCACGTGAGCATCGGTCTGGTGTCCGGACGTGAGGTCGTGCGCCTCGCTCGTGTGATGCCGGTGAATATCGCAATGCGCTTCGCCCTGCTGGGCAAGCAGGAACGGATGAGTGCGGGGCGCGCCTACGAGCTCGGCCTCGTCTCTGAGGTCGTTCCACACGATCAGCTGCAGGAGCGAGCTCGGGAGATCGCCGGGATGATCAACAAGAACGCTCCGTTGGCAGTTCGCGGCACCCGACTGGCGATCCGCAAGGGCATCGACATGCCCTTGCACGAGGCAGAGATCCTGGCCGAAGCATTTCGCGAGCGAGTTGTTCGCACTGACGATGCGCAAGAAGGCCCAAACGCCTTCATGGAAAAGCGAGCGCCTGACTGGCGGTGCCGGTAACCGTTCCGTACTCCCCGCCGCGTCCGCGCGGAAGCAATGCTGATGATCAGCACGACCGATGAAGCTGCCGGGTGGACATGAGCTCTTGCCCGCGTCCCTGGAGAGGATCCTGCGGAGACCAGAAGCCGCGGAGCTACCAGCCCGACATTTGCGCCACGCGCTCCCGGTGCACAGCGGGTGTTCCAAGGAAAGCGCGGTCGAACATGGCGCGCTTGAACCACAGCTGAACGTCGCACTCCCAGGTGAAACCGATGCCGCCGTGTGCTTCGACAGAATCGCGACCGATCTGCATTGCGCGATCCGTCGTGTGGGCCTTCGCGAGGGCGGCACAGCGCTCGGACTCTTCGGGAATATGATCGAAGGCGTGGGCGGCGTACCAGTAGAGAGACCGGGTCGGCTCGATCTCGATCGCCATATTGCTCAGCTGATGCTTGAGCGCCTGAAAGTGACCGATCGTCGTACCGAATTGTTCGCGCGTATTCGCGTATTCGACACACATATCGACCAGACGCATCCCGGCCGCGCAGGCGTCAGCGGCGAGCAGAACGAGCCCCGCATCGCGAACACGAGCCGCCACAGCGGCGCCGTTCGGGAGCGTTTCGCACAGCGTGTTTTCGAAACTCACGGAGTCGATGCGCCGCAGACGGTCGACTCCCTGCATGTCTTCGGTCGCGACGCCCGCAGCGTCTCGTTCGACGAGGACGAACCCGCCGCCCTTCACTCCCACCACGATCAGATCCGAAATCCCTGCCGTTGGAACATTGACCTTGGTGCCGGTGAGACTCTCTCCACCTTGGAGCGTCCAGGCTGACGGGTCCCAGACGCCACCGGCTTCGCCTACTGCGAGTGTCCCAATGGCTTCACCGGACGCGAGGCGCGGTAACCAATTCTTCTTCTGCGCCTCGCTGCCCCCGAGCGTAATGGCGAGGGAAGCGAGGGCGTGCCCGAAGAACGGCCCCGGTGCTGCTGCGTAGCCGAGCGCCTCGGCCGCCACCGCGAGATCGAGCAAGCCGAGCCCTACACCACCAAACTCTTCAGGGATGACGAGTCCCGCGAGTCCCATCTCGGCCGCGGCCTTCCACAATGCGGGATCGTGGCCCACCCCCCCTTCGAAGATCTCTCGCAGACGCGCGATCGGGCACTCGTTATTCATGAACTGCGCGACGGTGTCCCTCAGGAGCTCCTGTTCTTCCGAAAGATCGAAGTTCACTTTCCCGAGCTCCTGTTCGCCCAACTATCGCGCGGAAGGCCCAGGCCCCGCTCGCCGATCACGTTGCGCTGGATGTTCGCGGTGCCACCTGCCGACGCGATGCCGAGCGAGAACATGTATTGCGTGACCCACAGGCGCGTTTGACCGGAAACACGCTCTAGCGCCTTCTCGTCCGGCGCCGGGTCGAGGAGACCTTCGTCGCCCAGAAGATCGAGCGCGAGCTTCGCCACCTCGTGGTCGATGTTGGTGCTGATGATCTTGTTCATCAACACGCCGCGACCGGCGTTCTGGCCCTTGATTCCGCGGCTGGCCTGGTAGTAGCCCATGTACTCGAGGGATCGGATATAGCCCTCGAGGGAGACCAGCTTTTGGCGCACCTCCGAGCATTCGATGGCGGGTTTCCCATCTCGCAGCGTCGTCTTCGCCAGATCTACGAGGCCCGTGTGCATCGCCATCGAGCGCGACGTATTGCCGATGCCGCTGCGCTCGTGCTTCAGGGTCGAGCGCGACACCTGCCAGCCCTCACCGCGCTTGCCCACGATCCAGTCTTTGGGCGTCTTCGCCTCCGTGAAGAAGACCTCATTGAATTCGGCGCTTCCGGTCATCTGTTTGAGTGGCCGCACTTCGATGCCGGGCTGGTCCATGGGGATCAAGAGGTAGGAAATCCCCGCGTGCTTCGGCTGTTCCGGTTCCGTTCGACAAAGACAGAACATGAAATCGGCTTCCATTGCCGTCGTCGTCCAGATCTTTTGACCGTTGATGACCCACTCATCGCCGACCAGCTCGGCCCGCGTTCTGAGGGATGCGAGATCGCTGCCCGCGCCGGGCTCGCTGTATCCCTGGCACCATCCGTACTCGCCACGCACCGTTTTCGCGACGAACTTCTGCTTCTGCCATTCCTCGCCCTTCTCGAGCAATGTGGGCACGAGCATCATCGGGCCGATGCCGCCGGCGTCTTGCGGCGCCCACACCTTGCCGAACTCCTGGGCGATGACGCTCGCCTTGAGCGAGTCCGCGGGCTGTTCGGAACCGCCGAATTTCTTGGGAATGCTTCGCAAGAGATAACCCCGCTCGACAGCCTTCTCGCGAAATTCATCTCGAGCCGCCCTGTCGGGACGGCCGCCACCCGCCCCGGAGATCCAGTTTTCGGCGAGGAAGTTCTTCAGCTCCTCACGAAAGGCCTCGTATTCGTCGCCATAACTGAGATCCATGCGTGCAAACCTCCTGAGACACGTATTGCCCGCCTGGTGGGGACGGGAAGGCCATTCTCACCCGGCCCCTGGGTGCGTCGGACTCGGCTTCCGATCGCCGAGTCGGAGCGCGACGAGTTCCCCGATTTCGTCGATCAACCGCCAGCATGCGTGCTCGGCAGCCTCGGGCCTTCGGGAACTGATCGCCTCGGCCATCGCGGAGACTCCGCGACGCGTCAACTCGGCCGAGCCTGGAATGGTGACGTAGAAGTTGCCCGGAACGATCCCGGAGAGGGGATCGAAGAGAGCGCGCAGACGCTTCGAGCCCCCGGTCCTCAGGATCACCAATTCGAAGCGTATGCTCAGGCGGATGAGTTTATCGAGATCGGACTCAGCGCCGATCTGCGCGGCCAGCTCGACGAGCTGCTCGACCACCGATTGACTGGCGCGCTCGGTGGCGCGACGTGTGGCGAGACCATAGATGCGGCCGAAGACGTAATACAGCTCCGTCGCCACTTCGGAGTCGAGCCGATTCACGAACGCACCACGGTTCGGCTCGATCGTGACGACGCCCTCCCGTTGAAGCGCGACCATGGCCTCGCGCACGGGGATGGAACTCACGCCCAGCGCCTTGGCAATCTCGCGCTGCGGTACTCGCTCACCCTCCTGCAGCTCACCCATGAAGACGAGCCGGCGAATTTTCTCGCTCACGACTTCGCCGACACCGCGGCGAGCAACAGGCCCCCCCACAGCGGTGCCGAGCTCACCCCTCTGGCTTGGGATCGTCGCGGCGGTCGATCTCGATGCGCTAGCCTTGTCGAGTTCGCTCTGGTCTGTCTCCATGCGAACTACTATAACATATATTTTATGGTATCTCCGCCACCGAGGCCTGTCGGTCGTGCCCTACCCGTTCGCAACTGAGAGTCCACTTCTTCCGAGTCTGCGCAATCCGACGCGGGGCATGCTCCTGAAGCCGCGCGTTCTACTCCTGGCGCGCGATTCATACATCGCCTCCAAGTGGTCGACGCCAGATCGAGTCTATGTTCCCGGTGCGCAGATGATCCTGTTCGCGAGGCCAAGCGATGCATGAGCAAGCAATGTCGGTCCGAGAAGACAGCGATGAACGCGAGATCCAAAGGCTTCTCGCTCAGCTAGCTCATTTGGCCGACGACGGAGACCTGGAAGAGTACGCGTCACTGTTCACCGAGGATGCAACCTGGGGAGGGGACGGTGCTCCTCGCAGCCACGGCCGAAGCGACATCCTTCAGGGTGCGCGTGAGCGAAGAGCCAAAGGAACGACGGGCCCGGGTTCGCACACGGTCCACGTTGTGTCGACGGTCGACGTGCGTATCGAAGGCGACCGAGCGACGAGCCGCTCGGTGTTTCAGTTCTTCGTCGACACCGATGACTCGCCGCGTCTTCAGGTGATTGGAAACTATGCAGACGAGTTCCGCCGCGAGCAGTCGGGTTGGAAGCTCGCCAACAGGAAGATTCTCTCCGGCTGAACGCACCCTCCGACCGAGTCGTGGCTTGGACCACGATTGCCTCAGGTGAAGTCCGAGCCGCCGTCGACGTCGATGTTGGCGCCGGTCATGTACGCGTTGCGCTGTGACGCTGCGAACGCGATCACAGGGCCGATGCCATGCCAGACGGATGCCGATGCGTTTCTCCGCAGTGCCCAAGCAGAACAGCCTAGAGCGATTCGGCGATCAGGCTCGCGAGAACCTCGGCGTGGTCGTCGCTCGTTCCGAACGAGTTCTCCAGGATCCAGCTTCGCTTGAGATAGTAATGGGCAGGCACCTCCCACGTGTATCCCATGCCGCCGTGTATCTGGATGCACGCGCGCGCATTCTTCATGGCCGCTTCGCCACATGTCAATTTCGCGGCGCTGGCCGCGTGCTCGACGTCTCCTACTTCGGGCGTATCGAGCGTTGCTCCCGCCGCAAGAACAGCAGCTCGGGCTACTTCTTGGCGACAGTACATATCTGCCAACATGTGCTTGATCGCCTGGAATCCACCGATCGGGCGCCCGAACTGCTCACGACTCTTGGCGTAGTCGTTCGCAAGGTCGAGCGTGGTCTCCGACATCCCAAGCATCTGCGCCGCCGACAACACGGCGCCCTCTCGACGGAATTTCCTGACCAGATCGGCATCGCCAACCGGCTCGCCTGGGGGCAGCTCGTGCACGACCGAGACCGGCGTGAGAGGATCGAACGCCCCCACTGTGGGCTCGGCCTCGACCTGGCCAGCAGGGATCTGCTCGGCGCCGTCCTCCCTGAGCACCAGCAAAACATCCAGACTCTCGAGAGACTCCACGAAATACGGCTCCTCGGTCGGTCGAGTGCAATCAATACCTCCCACGACGACCTCGCCCTCCGCTGCGCCCTCGATCAGCCCAGCAGACATGTAGGTCCACATCGTCGGCCCCGGTGCGAGTCGACGGCCAAGCTCGGCGAAGACCACAACGGCCTCTGCCATGCCGAGCCCCGAGCCTCCGTCAACCTCAGCCTGACGCAGCCCGAAGACCCCCATTTCCGCCAGCTCACGCCAGAAGCCGCGATCGAGCTCGCCCTCGAAGCCCGAAAGCCGGTCGAAGGAAAGGCGCCCCTCGCAAAACGCGCGGAGGCCATCGCGAAGCGCAGTCTGGTCGTCACTCAGTCGGAAATCCATCGTTCCCCTGCCATTTCGAGAATCTCCGATTCCGCTTCATGCTTCTACGTGCCCGCCTACTGAGGCGCGAACTCCACTGTGGAAAGGGTACGGGGTCTTGAATAGACCAAAGTCCTCCAGGCTCGTTCCGAGCCCTGCTTTGAACCACCGACCCACACTCTCTACGTCCCACCCCCCTTCACGCATCAACGTGTTTCCGTAGGCCGGCTGTCGCATGATTCCGAGTCGCTCCATTCCCGTCGCAAGGACCTGACCCGTGACCCAGTCGCCGTCGTCGCTCATCAGGTAGGCGACGACCGGCGCATTGAGTGCCGGGTCCCAGAAGGTCTGGTCGAGCGCGCTTCCGTCCGCCCCTCGTGCCGTCTGCGCCATTCGAGTCGACGCGGCCGGCGAGATACAGTTGACGCGTATGCCGTAGCGAGCCAGCTCGAGCGCCCAGGTATAGGTCATCGAGGCGATCGCTCCCTTCGCGGCCGCATAGTTCGTCTGACCGAAGTTTCCCATGTGGGCCCCAGAGGTCGTATTCACGATGCATCCGCCATCTCCCTGTCCGCGCATCACCTGCGCCGCCACCTGAGAGACCCAGAACGTGCTCTTGGCATGGATCCGGAAGACATCGTCGAACTCCTCGTCCGTCATCTTGAGCAATGAGCGATCGCGGATGATGCCTGCATTATTCACCACTCCATCGATACGCCCGTACTCCGACACGCACTGAGCCACGAGGGATTCGCATCCCTTTCTTGTTCCGATGTCGTCACCGTTGACTCTCGCCGTGCCACCGCGGCTCTCGATCACTTCGACGACTCGTGCGGCTTCCTCGAGATCGACGTCATTCACCACCACGGACGCCCCCTCTGCTGCGAGCACCTCCGCGTGGCCTCGACCAATTCCTCGGCCGGCGCCAGTGATCACGACCAACTTCCCCTCCACTACACCCATTTAGCCTCCCCGCTATCGCTGCGTGAATCGAGCTTGGCGTTCCCGGTCGCACGCGCCTTACCGCCGCGACCAGAGCATTCGTCCTCGAGCAGACTCCGGAGGAGCACGACTCGCTCTAGATCTTCGCGCGAACTCACGCCCTGGGCTCCTTGGGCTGACCGAGGATCCGCTCGCCGATGATGTTTCTCTGGACCTGTGACGTACCACCAGAAATCGTGAACTGGAGCGACCAGAAATAGTCGTGCTTCATATCGGAGACGGGAAGCCACTCGAGATCCTCGCCGCGCAGCGCATTCTTTCCGAGAAGATGCATCCCGAGTTCGCCGATCTCCTGGTAGACCTCGCTGTAGCGGAGCTTGACCGCTGATCCGACCAGGCTCGGGGCTCCGGAAGCCGCGGCTTCGGATACACACAGCTGGGTCAATCGACGCAGGCCCTCGATCTCGCCGGAGAGCGCGCCGACTCGGCGACGGAAGGCGATGTCATTCCAGGCCTCGCCCTGCTTGACCGCGATTGCGACGAGGCGACGCAGCTGTGTTGCAAGCTCGATGACGTGAGGCGCAAACGACGTGCCGCGCTCGAAGCGGAGCGTCACGTTCGCGACGCGCCAGCCGTCGTTCTCGTCGCCGACCTGGTTTTCCACGGGAACCCGTGCCCCTTGAAGGAAGAGCTCGCAGAAGTCGCTGTCGCCCTCGAGGGTCCTGATGGGACGCACGTCCACACCCGGTTGATCCATCGGCATGATGAGCCACGTGATGCCGCCGTGTTTCGCCTCTTCCGGGTCGGTCCGAACCAGGAGCTCGCAGTAGTCAGCGATATGGGCGCGAGTACTCCAGATCTTCTGCCCGTCGATGATGTACTCATCCCCCTGGCGCACGGCTCGGGTTCGGAGGCTCGCGAGGTCAGAGCCGGCCTGAGGCTCCGAGAATCCCTGGCACCAGACCTCTTCTCCCTTGAGGATGGGAGCGAGATACCGACGCTTCTGAGCATCGCTGCCCTCCAATATGAGGGTTGGCCCGCCGTGCATCAGCCCGACGTAGTTCGCGCTGAGCGGCGGGGCCCCTGCAGCCGCGGTCTCCTCGTAGTAGATGAGCTGCTGGGCAAGCGGGGCGCCCGCGCCACCATACTCAGCCGGCCACCCGAGGCCGGCGTAGCCAGCATCGAAGAGCTTGCTCTGCCAGGAGGTGTCGTAGGTGCGCCGCGCGGGCCAATCTCCAGGTGGCGGCGGTGGACCGTGCTTCGGCACCGCTTCCGAGAGCCAGGCGCGCAGCCCGGCACGGAATTCCTCATCGATGTCGGAGTAGCGAAGATCCATGCGTATGCACTCGCTGCCGACTCGCTGAGCGGGCGCGCCATCTAGAGATCGAAAGACCAGTCACTGCTCCGGGCAGGTCGGGCAATCGAGTCGCTCCGGGCTCCAGAACTCGTGAGTCGGGCTTTTAAACAAGTAGATATCATATACGGCTCTTCCGGGTTTCGTGTGGGTGCGATGATTGCGCGTTCCCGCTGTAGGGGGCTGTGAGCGCAGGAATCGGAGGAGTTTCCGGCTTGGATCGGGCGGGCTCTGGGGTCGGTACAGTGTCGCGATGCAAGATCGAACTCTCTATGCGCGGCTTCTGGGGATCGAAGATCCATGGCGCGTGGTGGACGTGAGGCTCCGTCTGGATGAAGAGCAGGCGGTCGTGGTGTCGGTGTCGTTGGATCCGGGTGCGACCCTGCACTGCCCGAAGTGTCAACGCCGAGGCTCTCGCTACGACTCCCGCAAGCGGCGCTGGCGCCATCTGGACACCATGCAGTACCGCACGCATCTCGTGGCCGACGTTCCCCGGGTGCAGTGTGACGAGCACGGCCCCCTGTAGACGCTCACCCAAAACCGTCTTTTTCTGATCATCTCGCCGACGGCTGAGATCGATCGCTCTTTCGGACTGGGTCATCGAGCCGTCCAAAGCCCAGCGCGAGGCTCACCCTCTCGTAACGGTGGCCTGTCACCTCCGCCAGCGAATCGAACTGTACCTCGCGGTCCTGGATGTCAATCGACGAACCGGCGAGGCTCGCCTCGAGGATGATCTGCCCTTCCGAGCAGGGCGGTACACGTCGCCATGTGGGCTCGGCGAAGTGATCAGATTTCTACGTTTTGTCGTGAGCGCCAACAAACGGCTGAGTGGCTAGACTCGCGACTCGGGAGGCTTCGATTGCCTCGATGAATGCAGATGAGTCGAGGCCGGCCGACACCGCCGCAGCCCCAATATCCTGCGTGGACAACGGTTGCAGTTGTGCGATTTTGAAGGAGTCTGATCCAACCGAATCCAGCATGACCGACGTGAGACGCTCCGGCCACACGGCGGATCGGCAGGTAATCCGAATAAAGGCGTCTGTAGTTGCCAGAAGTTCTTCAATCCACACTCGGAGCGTAAGACTGGCGCCCGGCAGGGGCATCATCGCCTCGTCTAGTGCGTCGAGATAGATGACACTTCCGGGAACGACGCGATCGTTCAAAAGCGAGAGATATCGCGAGAAGTCCGCCGACGATCCACTGTACTCAGCGAGCCTGCAGGATTGAACCGACTTGCCGGCCTCCGCATCTATTCTGGCCAACCTATTGGCCTCGAATGTCTTCCCCATCCCGGCTGCGCCAAGTAGGACGAGGCAGCGCCTATCAGCAAGCTCTTCGGTCAGGTAGAAGCTGGGCTCACTCTCGCTCCCACGAATCGACCAGCGCCGATCTAGCTCCCAAATTTCATCCTCGACCGACACTAAATCGTCCCTGCTGCACGAGCGACTTTATTTGGTCGGAACACAAGATTCTCCGGAGGTCGCGCTTCGCCGATTAAGCAATTGGAACTATTTTGAGATGAGCGTCGATCGCATTCCTGATATTTGGACCGATGGGAAGATGCGTTTTTTCTTTCTTCCATTGCTCGTGGAACTTCGCAACGGTCTCTTTCGCCGTATCCAGTACAAGTTTCTCAGGGAGTCTTGCTCGCGCGGCAAGGTGAGCGAGTTCATCTTCCGTAAAGCGGTCAAACATTTTTGTGCGACTATACTTGAGTGCTGCCTTGGTTTCTCGCAGATAGGGAATCGTCGAAACAAAGTCGTACGCGGGAGCCAACGTGGGGCTTCGACGATCTCGATAGATGACTGCCCAGTTCTTGATGTGCATGTCCGCGTTTCCGATCAGAACGCTGAATGTCAGGCGGCGAGCAAATTCGATGACATCATTTTGATCGCTCTTATCCCCAATGACTCTCGCAATATTGACGTAACTCGCCTTCTTGTACTTGTCGTTTGGATATTCACCGAAGATCTGAGCAAAATCTTCGAAATGAACAGAGCCACCCTCCTCCCGGTCAAACCGTTTGATTGCGAACGCTTTCCCTGGAAGTTCTGCCATCTCCGGAGGCAGATTCTCTATTCGGTCCAGGTCCAGGAGTTGGATCTCGGGTACGTCGATCCCGATATCACGAGCCAATGTCATCATCGAGAACTCATTTTCAGGCACGCCATCGAAGCGAGTCGAAGGCAGCTTGACGATCCACGATCCACCGATGCCTCTCGCAGGAATCGTGAGCCCGCCAGTGGCTTCGTTGACAGCTGAGAACTTAAGCTGGACTCCCGCCAAGGAGAATCGAAGCGCACTCTGTCGAAGTTCGTTTGGCAGCTGATCCTCATCGGCGGCGGGATTAGCGTTCTGAGGCCAGGCGTCACCGCCAGCCGACCGGACCGTGATTGCACCGGGCAAGTCCATCCCAAGTGCCCAAAGGAGAACGAAATCGCGCTCTGGATTAACTCGGACCCCCTCAGCCAGGTAGTCGCGCAGGTGCCCTTCAGGCAGCAGATTCGAGAAAAATGGCATGACCTTCTTTTGAAATGTCGGGAACTCCGTGATCAATTCGCCGAATTGATCCTGAAAACCAAGGCCGAGCGTCGGTCTGCTCTCATCCGCCATATAGGATTCATGGAACGCAAAGACCGTGCGGTCGCCTGAAATACGCGTAAGGGTTCCTACGGGCTCGTCGTAGAGCAGAATTTCCAGAACGTGCATATCAGCCATTTTCGTCATCGTCCAACGCATAAGCGGGTCGTGGCAAATCTATTTGGGGCGCGTTGATTGCCATATCCGCCGCGACGTCGCGCAGGTTCTGAATTTCTGGGAGCGCCTTTCGGATCACGGCATCCAGACCTTTTGTGTTGTTCTGAAACTTCTGGATCGACCTATTTATTTTCCTCAGCGCATCATTCTCGGGAATCGAAACCTGAAACCGCTGAAGGTCCCGGACCTGCTGCTGAAGCCGCGATACCGATTCGATGTATGGATTATTTGCTGAGATCTTGGAAATGCGCTCAGACAGCCGCATAAGGTCCTTGATCGTCGCGCGTGTGTGCTCCCCGCTGAGACTCGGAGTACGTTCGGCACTGCGAACGATTGCACTGACCACAGGAACTGTCTTGCGGGGCACCAACGTGAGTTCCAAGTCGAGAACGCGAGCCAACGCGACTAGGCTCGAGATCCTTAAATCGACCCCCCCATTCTCGATCTTCGAAATATGGCTTTGGGGAACGCCCGCCAATTCGCCAAGCTTTCGCTGGCTGAGCCCCTTGCTCGACCGCGCTTTCTTCAGCCGTTTGGAGATATATTCAGTCGCATGATGCATTTAGATCTACTTATATATATCAATACGTAACAATGATGTTTAATTCTATATTACTATCTTCAAATCGTCAACACGGATGATATGCTTTAGTGTATTGTTTTATAACGGATATCTATTTTAACAGATTTATTTTCAGGGGAAGCCTTGGCGACGCTTAGCTAAGACATCCAGCCGCCAAACTCCAAATTAGGCGCGTTGCCCCGCGGGCAAGCAGCAGGTTAAAACTCCGATCCAGTAAAACGCAGGCAGCGGATAGGCAGCGGATAAGCATCATAGGGCCGTGGGAGCGCCGGGATAAACCGGCATGGAGGAGCGAATGGAAGAGTCGTACATCGAAGGGGTAGCGACCCACGATGGCCCCGAGTCATGCGTGGGCTTCCGCGAGGAGGTTGGCGAAG
>PVBE010310410.1_pt1 | contig 31232 bp, 30 predicted proteins | sample 1631181 | NCBI WGS metagenome assembly PVBE01 (sample SAMN08397723, study PRJNA350692) | Marine metagenome, whole genome shotgun sequencing project. | isolation source: water | place: Pacific Ocean | collected 2012-04
ATCAAGTCCAGGACAAGACCGGCGAAGCCAAATTGTTTTCCGCCAACATCACCGCCGACGATCCCGCCGAGATCGTCGCCCGTGGAGAATATATCCTGGAGGCCTTCGGCGAGAATGCCGATCACGTGGCCTTCCTGGTCGATGGCTACGTTGCCGGTCCCACCGCCATCACCACGGCGCGCCGTAACTTCCCTAATCAGTTCCTGCACTACCATCGCGCCGGCCATGGCGCCGTCACCTCGGCGCAATCGAAGCGCGGTTACACCGCTTTAGTGCTTTCCAAGATGGCCCGTATGCAAGGCGCTTCGGGTATCCACACCGGCACCATGGGGTTCGGTAAAATGGAGGGTGTCCCGGACGACAAAATAATTACCTTTATGCTGGAGCGGGATTCCGCCGAAGGTCCCTACTTTCACCAGGATTGGCTGGGAATAAAGTCATGTACTTCGATTATCTCGGGGGGCATTAACGCGCTTCGTCTGGCCGGTTTCTTCGATAACCTGGGGCATTCCAACGTGATACAGACCTGCGGTGGAGGTGTTTTCGGCCACAATAAAGGCGCGCTCGCTGGTGCTACCTCGCTACGCCAGGGCCATGAGGCCTGGGTAAAGGGCATCGACCTGATCGAGTACGCCAAGGACCACCCCGAGCTGGCCGGGGCTTTCGAGAGTTTCTCGAAGGATGCCGACCAGATCTATCCGGGCTGGCGCGAGAAGGTCAAGGTCGCGGCCTGAGGAGGTCTCGAATGGAAACGTGCCGGTGGCCTCCGCCTGACCGCCGGACATGGGGGCAACGCGGCGGCGGCGGCCAAGCGGACGCAAGGCGCTTGCATGGTTGTCTACCGGGGCAAGAGTTATTAAGGAAAACGCATGGCCGCTAATGATATCAAGATTGCGCCGTCCATTCTTTCGGCCGATTTTTCCCGCCTCGGCGACGAGGTTCGGGCGATCGACGCGGCCGGTTGCGATTACGTCCACATCGATGTCATGGACGGCCATTTCGTCCCCAATCTGACCTTCGGTCCGCCGGTCATCAAGTGCATCCGCCCGGTTACCGAGAAAGTCTTCGACGTCCACTTGATGATCGATCCGGCACAGCCATACCTGCGGGATTACGCCGAAGCCGGCGCCGACATCATCACCGTTCACGCCGAGGCCGACCCGCATCTAGACCGCAGCCTTCAGTTCATCCGTTCCCTTGGCAAGAAGGCCGGCATTTCGCTCAATCCCTCGACCCCGGAACAGGTGCTCGAATTCGTCATCGACAAAGTCGACCTGATCCTGGTGATGTCGGTCAATCCTGGTTTCGGCGGGCAAAGCTTCATCACCTCGCAGATCGACAAGGTCCGGCGAATCCGCGCCATGATCGGGGAGCGTCCCATCGACCTGGAAGTGGACGGCGGCATCAGCGAAAAAAACATCAAGGCCGTCGTCTCGGCCGGCGCCAACGCCTTTGTCGCCGGCAACGCCATTTTCAGTCACGGCGATTACAAGTCCGCCATCGACGCCTTGCGCGCCGCCGCCGGCTGATCGGAAATTCGGTGACAGCATACTAATTTTCAAAGCCTTGCCATTTCCAAATAAGCGGAAAGACGAAATTAGTATGATGTCACCGAATTTCCCATGGCCAAGCATCAAGGGGCTAGCCCGTTAAGGCTAACCCCTTGTTCTTATTGGCTCCGGCGGCAGGACTCGAACCTGCGGCATAGGGATTAACAGTCCCCCGTTCCACCAACTGAACTACGCCGGATTAAACTGGAAGCGCGGACCGGAATCGAACCGGCGTGGACGGCTTTGCCGGCCACGTCTCTTGCAAGGGCACGGGGACGCCGGCGCGGGGCAAGCTGCCAGGCCGCCTCGCTGCCGGCGAGACCGCCGCCGATGACATGGGCGGGATCGTCTCAGGGCCGGGATGCCGCCGCTGTTCATGACGACAAAAAAACACAGTCCCGATTTCGCGCAAACGGGAAATGCACTAAACTAGCATGGGTCCCGCCCGCGACGGGCGGCGGAAGAGGGAGCCGATGCAATTTTATAGCGAAATACTGCTCATCACCTTGCCGATTGCCGTGCTGCTGGTCATGATATACTTGCCGCGCTTGCTGGCCGGCGTGCCGTTTGTCGAACCAATGACTGTGATACGACTGATGGATAACGGCGAGGAACCGTTCGTTCTCGACCTGCGCCAACGCGGCGATTTCCTGGGTCCCTTGGGCCACCTGCCGGAGGCGTTCAACGTGCCGTTCGGCGATCTCTGGGAAAGATTCGAGGAGATCAGGTCCGGCCTTCAGGGCCACCTGGACGCACCCATATATATTATTTGCGGCGGCGAGGACCATTCTTCGAATGCCGCCCGGCTGCTGAAAAGGGCCGGATTCACTAACATTTCGATCATCAAGGGCGGCATGAAACGCTGGGCGCGCGAGGGCCTGCCGGTGGACGGAGCGAAGGATTAGGCCACCGTTCGTGGCGGCTTAAATGGCCTTCAAGCCGGTGGGTTGAAAAATGGCTTTCGCCGGTTTTAGGTTCTGGCCATTCGCCGATGCCTTTTTTAATGGCTTTATGGACAGAAAAAGGGCGCAACGTTTAGGTGCGGTGCCGCAGATGTGAGAGCACCGGCCCTTGAACCAGAAAAAGCAATCGGATCGCTCACAGGTAGGTTTGGTCATGACCTTGCCTTCTCTCTGTTCCAGGGGAAAAAGCCGTTCGCTTCCCTTCATTGGGACCGTTTTATTATGGCAAGGACCGGGACTCGGTTTCAGTGACTTATGTCACAACGGGGGGAATTGCGGCAAAAAATTTTGGCGACAAACCAACGGGCGGGAAAGGGCCGGCAAGGGCGCTCAGGCCCGTTTTCTCGCCTTCGCCTTTTTGAAATAAGGCGCCAGGTACCGGCCGGTATAACTGGCGGGCTCCGCCGCCACGTCCTCGGGCGTGCCGGTGGCGACGACGCCGCCGCCCGCGTCGCCGCCTTCCGGCCCCAGATCGATGATCCAATCGGCGGTCTTGATGACTTCCAGGTTGTGCTCGATGACGACGACCGTGTTGCCGGTATCGACCAAGGCGTGCAGCACTTCGAGCAGCTTCTCGACGTCGGCGAAATGCAGGCCCGTCGTCGGCTCGTCGAGGATGTAGAGCGTCTTGCCGGTGGCCCTCTTGGACAGTTCCTTGGCCAGCTTGACCCGTTGTGCCTCGCCGCCCGAAAGCGTCGTGGCCTGTTGGCCCAGGTGAATATAACCGAGCCCCACCTTCTGCAAAGTCAGAAACTTGTTACGGATGGCCGGCACCGCCTTGAAGAACTCCAGCGCCTCGTCGACGGTCATGTCGAGAACTTCGGCGATGGACTTGCCGCGGAAGTGGATCTCCAGGGTCTCGCGGTTGTAGCGCTTGCCCTTGCAGTTGTCGCATTGCACGTAGAGATCGGGCAGGAAATGCATCTCGACCTTGATGAGGCCGTCGCCCTGGCAGACCTCGCAACGCCCGCCCTTGACGTTGAAGGAAAAGCGCCCCGTCTTATAGCCCCGCGCCCTGGCTTCGGGGAGGGCGGAAAACCACTCGCGGATGGGGGTGAAGGCGCCGGTATAGGTGGCCGGGTTGGAGCGCGGCGTCCGGCCGATGGGCGACTGGTCTATATCGACCACCTTGTCGATCAGTTCCAGGCCGTCGATGCCGTCGTGCTTGCCGGCGTGCAGGCGCGCCCCGTGCAGGCGCCGGGCCAGAGCCCTATAAAGGGTGTCGACGACGAGCGTCGACTTGCCGCTGCCCGACACGCCGGTTATGCAAGTGAAGGTGGCAAGAGGAAAGTCGACGGTGATGCCGGCCAGGTTATTGGCCCTGGCCCCCTTGACGGTCAATTTCCGTCCCCCGCGGCTCTTGCGGCGGCGGCCTGGCATGGGGACCTGGCGTCTTCCGCTCAGGTACTGGCCGGTCAGGCTTTGCGGCGCCGCCATGATGTCCTTGGGCGCGCCCTTGGCGACGACGCGGCCGCCGTGGACGCCGGCGCCGGGTCCCATGTCGAGAAGGTAATCGGCGCTCATGATGGCGTCCTCGTCGTGTTCGACGACGATGACGGTATTGCCCAGGTCGCGCAGCCGCTTGAGGGTGGTCAGCAGGCGGCTGTTGTCGCGCTGATGCAGGCCGATGGAGGGTTCGTCGAGGACGTAGAGCACGCCGGTCAACCCCGAACCGATCTGAGAGGCCAGCCGGATGCGCTGGCTTTCGCCGCCGGAAAGCGTGCCGGACCTCCTCGAAAGGGTCAGATAATCGAGGCCGACGTTGACCAGGAATTCCAGCCGTTCGTTGATTTCACGCAAGATCCGCCGGGCGATCCGGCGCTGAAAGGCGCTCAAACGCTGCTCCAGGCCGGCGAACCAAGAAGCGGCGGCGGCGATGGACATGCCGGTGACTTCGCCGATGTGCAGACCGGCGACCTTCACCGCCAGGGCCTCGGGCTTGAGCCGGTGGCCGCGACAGCTATCGCAGGTGGTGACCGTCTGATAGCGGCCCAGTTCGTCGCGCACCCAAGAGGAATCGGTTTCCCGCCAACGCCGCTCCATGTTGGGAATGACGCCTTCGAAGGGTTTGGTGATGTCGTAGGGCCGCTTGCCGTCGTGGTAGCGCATGGTCACCGGCTCGTCGCCGGAACCGAACAGGATCGTCTCCCTGACGGCGGCGGAAAGCTTGCCGAAAGGCTTGCTCAGCCGGAAGCCGAAATGTTCGGCCAAGCTGGCCAAGGTCTGCTGGTAATAAGGCGACGAGGAATTGGCCCAGGGCGCGATAGCGCCGTCGCCGAGCGACAGGCGGTCGTCGGCAACCACCAATTGCGGATCGAAATACATTTCCGTGCCCAGGCCGTCGCAGGCCGGGCAGGCGCCGAAGGGATTGTTGAACGAGAACAGCCGGGGCTCGATCTCGTCGATGGTGAAGCCGGAAACGGGACAAGCGAACTTGGCGGAGAACGTGGTCCGCTCGCCCGAATCGGCATCTTCCGTGAACGCCAGGCCGTCGGCCAGCGAGAGCGCGGTTTCGAAACTGTCGGCGAGGCGGGATTGCAAGCCGTCGCGGACGACGATGCGGTCGACCACCACTTCGATCGAATGCTTGACTTTCTTGTTCAAGGCCGGCACGTCGTCGATCTCGCAAAAGGCGCCGTCCACCTTGAGCCGCTGAAAGCCGCGTTTTCCTAAGTCCTGGAGTTCGCGCTTGTATTCGCCCTTGCGGCCGCGGACGACGGGGCCGAGAAGCAAAAGCCGGGTGCCCTCCGCCATTTCCATGACCCGATCGACCATCTGGCTGACGGTTTGGCTTTCGATCGGCAGACCGGTGGCCGGCGAATGGGGAACGCCGGCGCGGGCGAACAAAAGGCGCATGTAGTCATGGATCTCGGTCACCGTGCCAACGGTCGAGCGCGGGTTCTTCGATGTCGTCTTCTGCTCGATGGAGATGGCCGGGGAAAGCCCTTCGATCAGGTCGACGTCCGGTTTTTGCATCAGTTCAAGGAACTGCCGGGCATAGGCCGAAAGCGACTCCACGTAGCGGCGCTGGCCCTCGGCGTAGATGGTGTCGAAGGCCAAGGACGACTTGCCCGAGCCCGATAGCCCGGTGATGACGGTGAGGGCGTCGCGCGGGATCTCCACGTCGATGTTCTGGAGATTGTGTTGCCGTGCGCCGCGGACGCTGATCTTGTCCATGATTTTTTGTACCGGTGAACCGAGACTCTCAGATATATGGGGCCGGGGCGAGGGTGTAAAGGAAGGCCGCGTTCCCGAATAATGTTCGCTTAATGTTCTTGTCCTGGAAACGACAAGGTGCTATCACCAACGGAAAAGCGGCGGCGATCCGTTTTATCCCCAGTTATCTCCGCGAGCGGGATGGCGGCGAAGCCGGGTTTGCGGGTAAAATCCCGGCCACTCGGGGGAGTGGGCTGGCGCCGATCGAACTTGCAATGCTCCAGCCGCGCGGCGAGCGGACTTTGTCGAGGTTTTCAAGGGTTCGGATTTTGAAGGGTTCAGGAAATGGCTGGTTCCGTTAACAAGGTTATTCTCGTCGGCAACCTCGGACGCGATCCCGAGGTCCGCTACTCTCAGGACGGCGCCAAGATCGTCAACTTCTCCCTCGCCACGTCGGATTCCTGGAAAGACAAGCAGACCGGCGAACGGCGCGAAAAGACCGAGTGGCATCGGGTCGTCATCTTCAACGACCATTTGGGGGGTATCGCCGAACAGTACCTGCGCAAGGGCGCCAAGGTCTATGTCGAAGGCGCCTTGCAGACCCGCAAATGGACCGGCAACGACGGCAACGAGCGCTATTCGACGGAAGTGGTCTTGCAGCGCTTTCGCGGCGATCTGACCATGCTCGACAGCAAGGGCGGCGGCGGTGATTACGCGCCTCCCGGCGAGCCCGCTTGGAGCGGCTCCGAGTCCGCTGGCGGCGGGTCCGGCGGCGGCGCGGCGGACGACTCCACCGGCGGCGTGGCGGCCGGCGGCGATCTCGACGACGAAATCCCATTCTGAGCGCCGGCGAAGGCGGTGAAAGGCGCCGCCGTCATGGTCGCCAGGGGGATCGCCGCCTGGCTGTCGCGCGGGGACGCCGAGGCGGGCAGGCAACCGATCGGAATGCCGCCGTCGGCCACGTCCAGGTGCGGCTTGTAGCCGATCCAACTCGTCTTATGGCCCTTGGCGTCGCGCTTGGCGCCGACGGGCGCGGTGGCGGGGCAGGTCGGCCAGCATCGCGGGCAGGCGGCTCGGCGGCACGTTCTTGGCGAGCTCGGCAAAGGCCCGCGAAAACGTCGCCTCGCTCGGAACCGCCCCCGGCCGCTCCCAGCCGCGCGAATGTCTCCACCCGCACCAACCCGAGCGCCGTTACCAATTGCTCGCGCCTCTCTCCCAATGGCCCGAAGTCCTCCTCAAGCCAAGGGAAAAGTCGGCATTGAATGGTTTGCCAGTAACCTGATAACTTCTCGTGGAGAGGCATCGTCCGCGGTCCTTCCCGGTTGTGGTCGCGCAAACCGATTATACCGGAAAGTGACCGCGGATGCCTCGGAAATAGGCCGCAAAAGCGGAAAAATCAGCATGATTCCGCAGTTTTGCAATTGGCTCATTTGATCGAATTTGCCCTTTGGAAAACCGCCGAATGATAAGGTGCCATCAGATTTGCGCGGGACATGTAGCGGAGAAGGGATAAGTGATGCGTTACGGTGGGTTCTGGATGCGGGCCGCGGCGGCGGCCATAGATGTTTTTATAATATTTGTAGCGGTCATGATCATTACGTATGTTTTTGGAACACATGAAGTTACCGAATTTTCTGATTTTTCTCCTTTGGAATATACTCGCATTACCCAGGATTATCTGGGTGGTCTAGGAAATGTAGTATTGTTTATTCTTTGGTTCTTTTACCCCGCCATTATGACAAGCTCTAAACTCCAAGCGACGGTGGGCAAGCTATGCCTCGGCTTGATAGTCGTGGATAATCAGGAAAGACGCCTGACATTTTTGCGTGCGACAGGTCGGGAATTCGCAAAGCTTGTTTCAATTGTTTTCAATGGGCTTGGATATCTGATAGTCGCATTTAGCCAGCGCAAACGAGGACTGCACGATATTTTGGCCAAGACCTATGTACTAAAAAAAGCGGCTGTGAACGATAAGCAAGAAAAGCCACAAGACATGACAGACATTAGTTCGACCTATGATTGAACTTAGTTGTCCTGTCTCCCCTCACTCCACCGCGATGTATCCTCCAGGCTGGTACACCCCGGATACAAGCCGTTCCGGGATTATTTGTCCTTTTGCTCCTTGATTTTCGTCAAGGTGCCCACCTTCCCGGTCGCCGCTGTCCCTTGGATCGGCCCATGAAGGTGGACGCTTTCGATTTCGATCTGCCGCCCGAGTTCATCGCCCAAAGACCCGCCGTCCCCAGGGACGCGTCGCGTCTTCTCGCCGTCGGCGAGGCCTTTCAAGACCTCGCCATCGGCGATCTGCCGGAACTGTTGCGAGCCGGCGACATTCTCGTCTTCAACGACACCCGAGTGATCCCGGCGCGCCTGAGAGGCAAGCGGGGCGCCGCGAAAGTGGAGGTGACGCTTTTCAAGAAACAGCTTGACGGCCGCTGGCGGGCGTTCGCCAAGCCGGCGCGAAAACTCAAAATAGGCGACCGGATCGACTTCGCCGCCGGCTTTTCCGCCGAGGTCTCGGACAAAGGCGGCGACGGCGAGGTGACGCTCGCTTTCGGCCGGGCCGGCGCCGGCCTGCGGGCGGCGCTGGAAACCTTCGGCGCCATGCCGTTGCCGCCTTACATCAAGCGTGACAACCTGGCCGACGACCGCGACCGGCGCGACTATCAGACCGTTTTCGCCGCCAAGCCGGGCGCCGTGGCGGCGCCGACGGCGGGATTGCATTTCACGCCCGAACTGATGGCGGCACTCGACGCCAGGGGCATCAAGCGGACGACCATCACCCTGCACGTCGGCGCCGGAACCTTTTTGCCGGTCAGAGCCGAGGACACGGCGGATCACGAAATGCACCCCGAATGGGGCGAAATCTGCGAAACGGCGGTGGCCGCCGTCAACGCCGCCGGCGCCGGTGGCGGACGTGTCGTCGCCGTTGGCTCGACGTCGCTGAGACTCTTGGAGACGGCGGCCGGCGACGGCGGGCGCTTATCCCCGTTCAGCGGCGAGACCGATATTTTCATCACTCCCGGATACCGCTTCAGGATCGTCGATTTGCTGCTCACCAACTTCCATTTGCCGCGCTCCACCCTCTTTATGCTGGTCTCGGCTTTCGCCGGACTGGAGACCATGAAACGGGCCTATGAACACGCCAAGCGGGCCGGCTACCGGTTCTATTCCTACGGCGACAGTTGCCTGCTCGAACATAAGGAGGCGCGTCGGTGAGCGGCCTTGGCTTCGAACTTCTCGCCACCGACGGCGCGGCCCGGCGGGGGCGGCTGCACACCGGGCGCGGGACAATCGACACGCCGGCCTTCATGCCGGTGGGCACGGCGGCGACGGTCAAGGCGATGGCGCCCGACGCGGTGGCGGCGACGGGAACGCGGATCATTCTCGCCAATACCTACCATTTGATGCTGCGCCCGGGCGCCGAGATAATCGAAAGGCTCGGCGGTTTGCACAAATTCATGAATTGGCCGGGACCGATCCTTACCGATTCCGGCGGCTTCCAGGTAATGTCCCTGGCCAAGCTCGGAAACATCGGCGAGGACGGCGTCGTCTTCCAGTCCCACATCGACGGCAGCCGCCACCAACTGACGGCGGAGAAATCCTTGCGAATTCAGCGCGCCCTCGGCGCCGACATCAGCATGGCTTTCGACGAATGCACCCCCTTCCCGGCGAAAAAAGACGACGCGGCCCGGTCCATGCGCTTGTCCATGCGTTGGGCCGAACGGTCGAAAGCGGCGTTCGAGGAACGCCCTGGCTTCGGCCTTTTCGGCATCAATCAGGGAGGCGTTTACGAGGACTTGCGCGCCGAATCCGCCGATGCCTTGAAGGCCATCGGCTTCGACGGCTACGCTTTGGGCGGCTTGGCCGTCGGCGAGGGCCGGGAGACCATGTTCGGGATTCTCGGCGTTGCCGCGCCGCTTTTCCCCGCCGGGCGCCCGCGCTATTTGATGGGAGTCGGCAAGCCCGAGGATTTGGTCGGCGCCGTCGAGCGCGGTATCGACATGTTCGATTGCGTCATGCCGACCCGTTCCGGGCGCACCGGCCAGGCCTTTACCCGTTTCGGCCCCGTCAACCTGCGCAATGCGCGCCATGCCGCCGACCCCCGGCCCTTGGACGAGGCTTGCGCTTGCCCGGCCTGCCGAAACCACGGCCGCGCCTATTTGAACCATCTCGTTCAGGCCAAGGAAATCCTCGCTTCGATGCTGCTGACCTGGCACAACCTGCATTACTATCAGGATCTGATGGCGGCCATGCGCCGGGCCATCGCCGAGGGAACCTTCGCCGCTTTCACCGCCGCTTTCGCCGAACAGCAGGCGGCGGGCGACATCGAAGAGAGATAAGGGCGCCGGAAACCGAGGAAGCCATCAAACCTGTTCGACAATCGGCGAATCGTGGTAAAAGCAAATCGTGGCGGGGCGCCAAAGCAAAGTCTCGACCGGTTAGGAAATCGTAGTTTTCTGAAGGGCGGGCGACGATGACTGCACAGGCTGGGATCACCAAGCATCTGTTACGGGAGGGAGATGCGAGAGACCTGACATTCATCCCAACAGAAAGCGTCCATTTGATTTGCACTAGTCCGCCCTATGGCGCGCTGAAAACTTACCCCGATCACCCGTCCCAGCTCGGCAACATCGCTGCCTACGAGAAGTTCCTCGAAAAGATCGATACGGTATGGGCCGAGTGCCTTCGTGTGCTTGTTCCCGGAGGTCGGGTCGCCTGCGTGGTGGGTGACATTTGCATTTCACGTCGCCAGGGTGGTCGGCACTACGTCTTGCCTCTTTCGGCGGATTTGCAGGTATGTGCAAGGCGACTGGGGTTCGACTGTCTGACGCCGATTCGGTGGCTTAAGGTCGCCAACATCAAGTTAGAGGCGTCCAGATCAAGTCGCTTCCTTGGCAAGCCCAATCTCCCTAATGGCGTTGTGAAAAACGACATTGAGCATATTCTGTTTTTTAGAAAGCCTGGCGGTTATCGCAAGCCAACCCCTGAAATGGAAAAACGGTCGTTCATCTCTACGGACGATTATGCGAAATGGTTTTCTCCGGTTTGGACAGACATTTCTGGGCAACTTCGCAGAGACCATCCGGCGCCCTATCCGCTAGAAATTCCCCGCAGACTCATAAGAATGTTCAGTTTTGCGGGGGATACGGTTGTTGACCCGTTCGCGGGAACGGGAACCACCGCGCTTGCGGCGCTCAAAACTGGGCGGAATAGCGTTAACGTTGAGATTGAACCCAGTTACGTGGAAATCATGGCGAAGCGGCTCCAATCTGAACGCTTAACTGCCATCATTGAAGTGGAAAAAGTGGTCCCGGAAATTCAGGTTCCTGTTCTCAAATCCGCCGCCGAGTAAGCGACCATGGCGATGCTAGATGAATTGGTGGCCCATCTATCAAGCGGCGGCTACCACCCGCGAACGTCGAAGCATAGCGATTTTCAGTCATTAATCATCATCCGCGATCTTGTTAACCAGTGCCCGCTTCTCGCTCAACGAGCCGCGGAGGGTGAGATAGTCGCTAAACTACGGCATCATCAGCAAGTCGGCCACGCGGACTGGGTGATTGACATTGCGATAGGAACGAGCGTCGGAAGCCCGTATCTCACATTGGCCAATCTTGGACTGGAACCGATCCATTTTGCGCCGCCCGTTATCATCCAAATTGCGATTGAGCTTAAGTCCATCTTCACTGAGCACGGCAAGGCGTGACGAAACCGCCTTCGTGACTTCAATTCTTTCCACGGCTACGCCCATCAGTACGACCCGAAAACCGTTGCCGGCGCATTTCTAGTGGTGAACAGCGCAGAGCATTTCTACTCGCCCCTTCGCAAAGAGGATGACATTACAGCACACGGGAACACGCGCAATTCAGCCCGGAAGGTTGCCGAGAACGCAATTGATCTTTTCCGCTCTATCCATTTTCGAAATTCAGAGAATGATGTGCCGGGGCTAGAGGCGATGGGGGTTGTCGCTATTGAGCATGACAACCTTGCTTTTCATCCAAGCGCATCGGCCTATGCCATGCTTCACAAACCTAGCCGGGCATCGCCCAGCCCGCCCAATCCTCCCGTGGGTGATCCACTGAACTATCAATCAATGATCCAGCGGATTTGCAATGCTTACACAGAGTGCTTTCCTTAGTGTGTGGGTTTGCCAAATTGATAATCGCCATCACGCCCCAAGCAAGCGCACCCTTTCCGCCCAGGCCGTGCCGGCGACTTTAGCGCCGAACCGCGCATCGGCGGTGATCAACCGGCAGTCGGCGAGCTCGGCAAGGGCGAGGTAGAAGCAGTCGTAGGCGGGATGGGCGAGTGCCATAGCGATTTCAACGGCACGTCCGGCGATATGCCGCGATGGGACGATTTGATCGACCAGATTGGGCAGGTGGGCGGCGACGGCGGCGGCTTGTTCGGCGGTCGCGTCGTCAACGAAAAATTTCTTCCAAGCGATGTTGCAGGTTTCCGGGATCAGAAGATCCGGGGCGACCAGCACAGATTCCGATTCGACAAGCCGTTGCGCCTCCGCCGACCCTTTCTCGGCGAAAAACCATTTGGCCGCCACGCTTGCGTCGATTACGCGGGCGGTCAACGCCGACGATCCTCGCGCAACAATTCGATGCTGTCCGTTTTCTGTTTGGACGGCCCCATGCGCTTGATTGCGTCTATGAGTTTCAGCTTTTCCGCGCTGCCCAGTCCGGCGGCTTCGCCAAGGATTTCACGCAACTCCTGTTCCAGCGATTTTCCGTGAATCTTCGCTTTTATTTTCAAAGTGTTGACCACATGGTCTTCGAGATTGCGGACGATGACCTGGGCCATGAGAATTCTCCCATCAATGTTGATAGCAACAATGATATCATAGAGGCCATCGGAACACAATCCACCGGCGCGCCGGCTTGCGGCGCTTTGGGCCTGGCGCAACCTACATTATGATCGGGGCGCTGAAGGGCCGGCCATGCGCCGGGCGACATCCAGGGAGACTTAAAAAGGCTCGGAATGACGAATCCCGTTTACGAGACCCTGACCCAGTTGGGAGTCAAGGCCGAAATCCCGGCCTCTCCCGCCGACGCGGTGCTCGAGTGCGTGCCCGACCCGCGGGCCGACGCCGATTACATGGTCCGTTTCAGCTGCCCGGAGTTCACCACGCTTTGTCCGGTGACCGGCCAGCCGGACTTCGCCCACCTGGTCATCGATTACGCGCCCGACGCATGGATTGTCGAGAGCAAGTCCTTGAAACTCTATCTGGCTTCGTTTCGCGATCACGGCGCCTTCCACGAGGACTGCACAGTGGCGATCGCCAAGAAAATCGAGGCGGCGGCGAAACCGAAATGGCTGCGCATCGGCGGCTACTGGTATCCGCGCGGCGGCATCCCCATCGACGTCTTCTACCAGACCGGCGAACCGCCGAAGGGCTTGTGGATTCCCGACCAGGGGGTGGCGCCTTATAAAGGGCGGGGCTGACGACTCATTCGTCCTCGCCCAGGTAGACGCAGCCGGCGGTGCAGGTCTCCCGCAACACCACCTTGCTCAAGCCCGGCAGGCGGGGCGCCAGCCGCCGCCAGATCCAGCCGGCGATGTTCTCGCTGGTCGGATTTTCAAGTCCTTCGATCTCGTTCAGGTAGCGGTGGTCGAGGCGATCGTGAAGCGGCTGAAAAGCCGCCGTGATGGCGGCGAAATCGGCGACCCAGCCGAAGCCGGGATCGAGCTCGCCGCTGACATGAATTTCGGCCACGAAAGAATGGCCGTGCAGGCGCCGACATTTGTGATCCTCGGGCAGTTTGGGCAGCCGGTGCGCCGCTTCGAAGGTGAATTTCTTGTAAATGTCCATTTCCGTCGTTCTTAGAGCCTGTTTGGGAAGTTCATCACGGATTGCGCCGCGTTTACAAGGTCTTGGGCTAGGAAGGCGGCGTGCCGCGATGCTGGAGCATCGCAAGCAGCGGCTGACGACGCCCAAGACCTTGTAAACGCGGCCCTTCGGGTTGACCTGGGAAGCGCGATTGCCGCGTCGCGAATGCTTGACGATGTCCCGGCATTGCCAACCATTTGGCATGGGCCAAAATCGCCGGCGCATCCGCTCCTAACACTCGCGCTTCCCAGGTCAACGCAACCCATGATGAACTCCCCAAACAGGCTCTCAAGGAATGCCGAGAAACTTGTGAATTTGCAGGCTCAAGCGCCATTGCGGATGGTCGAGGCAGTAACGCACCGCCAGCTCGGTGTTGCGGTCCCGCTCGGCGCCGTCCATCGGCTGCAGGAAGAAGTGCCGGAAATCGAACCTTTCGAATTGTCCGGGATCGGCTCCCTCCTGAGGGTAGACGAGCTTCAGCTCGTCGCCGCCGGTCTGCGCCAGTTGGGCGCCCGCCTTCGGGCTGACGCAAATCCAATCGACGCCGTCTGGCGCCGGCAGGGTGCCGTTGGTTTCGATAGCGACCTCGAAACCGGCGTCACCAAGCGCGGCGGCGGCGGCGGCGTCGAGTTGCAACAAGGGCTCGCCGCCGGTGCAGACGACCAGCGGAGATCCCGACGCCCCGGCCCATTTGGCCTTGGCGGCGGCGGCCAGCTCCCCGGCGCCGGCGAAGAGGCCGCCGCCGTCGCCGCCGGTGCCGACAAAGTCGGTGTCGCAAAAAGCGCAAACGGCGGTGGCCCGATCCCCTTCCAGGCCGGACCACAGGTTACAGCCGGCAAACCGGCACAAGACGGCGGCGCGCCCGGCGTTGGCGCCCTCGCCCTGGAGGGTGAAGAAGAGCTCCTTGAGAGCGTAGGTCATTACCCGCCGCCGCCGGAGGAGTAACAAAGTGGGTCCGCCACGCCCGCCTCCTCGAACCCCTTTAGCCTCAGCAGGCAGGCGTCGCACCGGCCGCAAGGAGCGCCGTCGGGACCGGGATCGTAGCAGCTCATGGTCAATCCGTAATCGACGCCCAGATCCAGACCCTTGCGGATGATCCCAGCCTTGTTAAGCTTGATTACGGGAACGCGGATAGTGATTTTCCGCTTTCCCTCGACGCTCGCCTTGGTCGCCAGATTGGCCATTACCTCGAAGGCGTCGATGTATTCACCGCGGCAATCGGGATAGCCGCTGTAATCAAGCGCGTTGACGCCGATGAAAATATCATGTGCCGCCTCGACTTCCGCGAAGGCCAGGGCATGAGAAAGAAAAATGGTATTGCGGGCCGGAACGTAAGTGACGGGAATGGCACCGCCGATCTCGTCCGCCTTGCGGTCCTTCGGCACCTCGATGTCGTCGGTCAGGGCCGAGCCGCCAAAGGCGCGGAGGTCGATCTCGGCGATGACATGCTTTTCAACCGCCGCCGCCCGGGCGACCCGCCCAGCCGCTGCGATCTCGGCTTGATGGCGTTGGCCGTAGCGGAAAGTCAAGGCGAGGACGGCGAATCCCGCCTCCAAGGCGATGGCGAGGACGGTGGCGGAGTCCAAGCCTCCGCTCAACAACACCACCGCCTTGGGTTTTTTGCTCAATTGCCGTCCTCCCAATGACTGGGGTAGATATCACATAGGAAACATGTCTGGCGAGGAGACGATGAACAAGGTCAAGGAGGCCATCCGCGAAAAAGCGCGAGCGCTGGGTTTCGATGCCGTCGGCTTTTGTTCCGCCGACACCAACCATCGACAGAAAAGCGATCTGGTGGCGTTTCTGGCCTTGGGCCGGCACGGCGATATGGCCTGGATGGCCGACACCGCCAAACGCCGCGCCGCCCCCAAGGCGCTGTGGCCGGAAGCCCACGGCATCGTCGTCCTCGGCATGAATTACGGCCCGGCCTCCGATCCCCTGGCCGACCTTCACCGCCGCCGCCGGGGCGCCGTTAGCGTCTACGCGCAAGGCGGCGACTACCATCCTGTCATCAAGAAGCGGCTCAAACGGCTGGCGCGGTGGATGTGCGAATGCCACGGCGGCCAAGTCAAGGTCTTTGTCGATACCGCGCCGGTGATGGAAAAGCCGCTGGCCGCTTGCGCCGGGCTCGGCTGGCAAGGCAAGCACAGCAATCTGGTTTCGCGGGATTTCGGTTCCTGGCTGTTCCTGGCGGAAGTGTTCACGACTCTCGAATTGCCGCCGGACGATCCGGCCGCCGATCTTTGCGGCTCGTGCAACCGTTGCCAGGAAGCCTGTCCGACGGATGCCCTGTCCGAACCCTACAGAATCGACGCCAGCCGCTGCATCTCATACCTGACCATCGAGCACAAGGGAACGATCCCCGATGCCTTGAAGGAAAAAATAGGTAACCGCATCTTTGGTTGCGACGATTGTTTGGCGGTCTGTCCGTGGAACAAGTTCGCGTCGCCGAGCAGCCATGACTCGTTCTTTCCCAGGCCGCAGGCAACAGCGCCCCGCTTGGCCGATCTCGCCGGCTTGGATGACGCCGCTTTCCGCGAGGTTTACGCCGGCTCTCCCATCAAACGCCTGGGCCGCGACCGGCTGTTGCGCAACCTTCTCATCGCCGTCGGTAACAGTGGCGATGCCGACCTCGCCAAGACCGCCCGCGCTCACTTGGGCGCCCCTTCGCCGCTGGTCCGGGAAGCCGCCGCCTGGGCGCTCGAACGATTGCGCAAAAAGCCTTCTCCATCGCCCCGTTGACGGCGCCGGCGGCTTGGCGTTGGCTGGCGAAATTACGGAAATATGGTCGATTACCGCTGGTGGATTTTCATCCGCCCAACCCATCCGACCGCGGGCCGGTCAAAATCGGCCAGTAGACCGCCGAAAAAATGGTGAAGGCCGCCACCCATAGAAGCCCCGCGGTGATGACAAGGTTTCCGTAATATTCCACTTCGGCGAGCGGCGCGGAGAGCCGAACAATCGCCGCCAACGTGACCAGAACGTACGCCGCCACGATCGACCGATGAATCACCAAGGGCCGCCCCGTGTGACCCAATGACGCCCGTGTCGTCACCGCCAACACCATGGTCCCGATGGCCCCGATGGTCAGGGCATGAAGGGCGGTGCTGGCCGGTATCACGTCGGTCAGCACCGCCAACCCCCGGCAGGCGAATCCCACCACCAACCAGGCATGACCCAAATGGAGAACCCATAAAATGGGTTGGTCGATGGTCGTGGCTGTCCGCCAGTACCTCATGCGCAAGGCCAGCGCCAGCGCCGCGGCGACAGCCGGAGCGCCGCCGAGCCAGCCGCCGGCGGCGGCCAAGTCGGCGGCGGCGGTGGCGATGATGGCAAGGAAAACCGCCGCTTCCACAAGCGGCTCGGAACGAACCTCGGCATCCTCGTTTTTGATCCTCAGCGCATTGGCGGTGAAGCTGGGAATTATCCGGCCGGACAGAACCGTCATCATCAAGATGAACGTGTAAAGCGCCAGTTTGAGGCCGGTGAACCCGGTGTCGTCGGTTACCTCCAGAAAATCGAGGTGAAAAAGCAGATTGGCGGCGAAAAAGAGGATAAGAAACACCAGAAAGAAAAAATTGCGGCGCTGCCCCGAACCCAGAATCGGCGGGATCAAAAAGAAAATAACGGCCGGGATCAGGGCCAGGTCGGCCATCGCCACTACCGGCGGAGGGAAAACTCCTTGTAACCAAAAAGCGATCCGGCCGGCAAACCATAGCGCCACCAGAAAGGCCAGGCGGCCGCCCCGTTCCGGGGACGTTTTCGTCCACGTGGGCACCGCCGTCAGCAAAAAGCCCGTGGCCGCCGCCATGGCGAAGCCGAACAGCATTTCGTGGCCGTGCCACAAAACCGGCGCCATCGTCTTGGAAAGGACCAACCAGCCGGCGTAAGCGGCGAGCCAAGCGGCCAGGGAAAAAGCCCCGTAGACTCCCGCCAGCAGGAAAAAAGGGCGGAACCCGTAAGACAGAATTGTAACGGGTTCGTTCGGTTGCCGGGCGGGCGATGATATGATCCGTGACGGCATTTTGTTTGGCCTCCAGGCGTTCCCGAATAATTCCGCGGGAAATTTAGAGTATTTCAAGATTGGCCGGCGCCAGCCGGGGATAATTGACGGCTGTCAATCCACCATCTGGCGGACGGTATGAAGAGGATTATGTTTTAGTCGGCTTGACTGGGAATCTGGCTGAGGATAACAGTTCCCTGGAGATTAGTGCAATGATGACTTTCAGGACAGGCCACACCGCCGCCGCCGCCGCGGTCCTTATCATCCTCTCCGCCGCTCCCGCCTGTGGCGGGGAACGGCAATCCGGCGAGGTCTTCCGTGATTGCCGCCAGTGCCCCGAGATCGTGGTGATCCCCGCCGGCTCTTTTGTCATGGGCTCCGACGAGCCGGGCGCCAGGGGCCAATTCAGAAAGGAGATGCCCGCCCGCCGGGTCACCATCGAGCGTCCGTTCGCCATCGGCAAATTCGAGGTCACTTTCGACGAATGGCAGGCTTGCCGCGACGATGGCGGATGCAGGGTCAAACCCGACGACCACAAATGGGGACGCGGCCGGCGTCCGGTCGTCAACATCACATTCGCCAATACCGGCGAATATCTGCGCTGGATCACCAACAAGACGGGCCATTCCTATCGTTTGCCAACGGAAGCCGAATGGGAATACGCGGCGAGGGCGGGAACCGCCACGGCTTACTCGTGGGGTGACGAGGTCGGCATGGACAACGCCAATTGCCGGACCTGCGCCCCTGAAATCAGCCATCAAACCTTTCCGGTCGGATCTTATAAACCGAATCCGTTCGGTCTCTACGACGTTCACGGAAATGTCTGGGAGTGGGTCGAGGACTGCTGGAACCCAAACCACAAAGGCGCGCCAGTGGACGGCTCCGCCCGCCTTTCCGGCAAATGCCGGTACCGGGTGACGAGAAGCGGCTCCTGGTATTACGTTTCCACCAACGTTCGCTCGGCCTACCGCGCCAAATATATCGCCAAAGCCTACAGTTACGGCATCGGCTTTCGCTTACTCCGCGAACTGCCCTGACGCCCGAAGGAGATCCACCGCCTCTTCCGTCGCCGAACCCCGAATCGCCGATTAATCGGACTGATTCGGTGTTATTCGGTGGCCAAGGCAGGCGCCAATTGGCTTAAGGCATCCTGGTGTCGCCGGTTGGAAATCCACAAAAAATTTCTTGCCAACTCGACACGCACCCGTTACCGCGCCGGCGGTTCCCCGGCCTCGGGCCGGCCGTTCAACTCCTCGAAAAAATAATGGGGAATTATAGAACCTAGGCGATACGTTGACGAGTTCGCCACAGGCTCTGTAACCTGAACGGCGTGCCGTTCGATGGCATCATGTCCCATACGGCGGCGGCAATGGGCGGCAAGCGGCTTACCTTAAGGAGCGTTGATACATGGGGCGCGGACCAGAGCTTTTTCAACAGTTCGAAGCCGATTTCGGCGACGTTGCGCGGGCCGCCGTTAAACCCAAGAGCGACAAATCGGTTTTCGGTAACGGACGGGATGTCATCCAACCCGACATCTCCGTGCCAGATGGCCTTGAACTTGATGACCGCAATAAAAGTGATGGTCTGTTGTTCCTGCGGGAGATTCAGGCGGAGAGCTTCCCACTCTGCTTTTTCGATCCGCAGTACCGGGGCATCCTCGACCATCAGCGCTACGGCAACGAGGGCGAGCGTCAGCGGGCGAGGTCCAAGTTGCGGCAAATGCCGGAACCAGAGATCAAGCAGTTCCTGCGCGGAATCGACCGCGTGCTTATGCCGATGGGCCAGTTGCTTTTCTGGACGGACAAGTTCCATCTCTGCACCGGCCTTGGCCCCTGGCTCGACAAAACGAACCTGGATATCGTAGACCTGATTGTATGGAACAAGATGCGGATAGGCATGGGCTACCGGAGCCGCCGCGTCAGCGAATATCTAGTCGTTATGCAGAAGGCGCCGCGCCGCGCCAAGGGCGTCTGGACCTTGCATGACATTCCCGACGTTTGGGACGAGAAAGTGACAAACGACGGTCCGCATGCCAAGCCAGTCGGCTTACAGGGCCGCCTGATCGAGGCCCTGACGAATACGCGGGACATCGTGATCGATCCCGCGGCGGGCAGCTACTCCGTGTTGAAAGCGTGTCAGCGAACAAACAGACGTTTCCTCGGGTGTGACATCGAGGGCTAGCGTGGCCTTGATCCGCAACAGGCAAGGGGGGCGAACCGATGGCGGCTATACGCGCGTCTTCGGCGACCCTCAACTCGGAAGCCTTATCAGCCGCGTTTAAACGCAACAATCGGTGTCGGTCGCCCAGTTCGTGGTGTTTTCAAGCTTTTGCCGTTGTCAGGTCTTGCTGCTGATTTGGCGTCATACTTCGATGTTGAAGCTCTTCCCATCTCGCAACAACGTGGCGGCGGCGGCATGCCCCGGAACCCTTCGATGCCATTGATATGAGTGGCGCCCCCGATCAATTCAGCGGAGCCGGCCGCGAGATCGGAGATCAGGATTGGCCGCCGGCGCGGGTTAGGTCGTCGAGCTGTTTTTGCATCTGGCTGAGCTTGGCGCGGAACTCGTCCAGTTTTTCCTTGGACGGACCGGAAAATTCTTGTCCATTGCCCCTCTTGCTCTCCCCGCGACCGCCGCCCTCGCGGTGCGGCGCCAACGTTTTCATGGCGTTCTCGAAATCCGCCATGTTTTGCTTGCCCATGTTCTTGAGCCGGCCAAAGGACAGCGCCCCGTCCTTGGCGTCCCGCGTGTAATGGCGCATCTGCTCCTGATTGCGGGCGAACGCGTGCATGGAATGGTCCAGATAACGGGACACCAGAGCCTGCAAGCTGTCGCCGTGGAAACTGATCAAATGACGAAGAAAGTCGATGGGCAGCAGATGCCGCCCCCTCGCTTCTTCCTCGACGATGATTTGGGTCAGCGCGGCACGGGTGATGTCGTCGCCGGTGCGGGAGTCATAAACGACGAAGTCCGTCCCGTCCCTGACCATCCGCGCCAAGTGGACGAGGGTGACATAGGAACTGGTCGCCGTGTTGTAGAGGCGGCGGTTGGCGTATTTCTTGATCTTGATCGGCGCTTTTGCCGATCCGGGGGCGGCGGCGCCATTCCCGGCGGTGCCGGCCTTGTCGTCCATGGCGAAACGTTCCGCTCCGGGTGATCCTGTCATCGCCGCCATAGGTAACACAAAAATATCCGGCGGAAAATGCTGCAATGCAATAAAACGCCCTCCGCCCCTCAAACCGGCTCCTTGGGCACCGTTTCACGCATCGAGGGCCGCTTGCAAAATTCCTCGAACCAGCCGGCAAGGACCTCCCGGCCGGCTCGCCAGTGGTCATCGGGAAAGCGGAAGTCCAGCCAACCGAGGGCACAGCCGATGGAGATCCAGCCGATCGTGACGTCACCCGCCAGGAGACCCGCGTCGGCCTCCGAGTCGAGCGCGTCATGTCCCCTTTCGACGCAGCTCTTTTGGCGCTCCGCCCACGCCGCCGAACGTTCCTCTTGCGGGCGCCGGCCTTCGAGAAGCCGCAATACCGCCGCATCGAGGATGCCGTCGGCCAGGGCCTGTTGCCTGAGCGCGATCCAGCGGGCGCCGCCGGCCGGCGGGAACAGCCTGATCCCGTCGTGGAGAGTGTCGAGATGCTCGCAGATGACCGGCGAATCGTAGAGCACCTCGCCGCCGCCGGTGACCAGCGTCGGCACCTTGCCCAGGGGATTGAGCAGGACGATGTCGTCTTCTTCTTTCCAGACGTTGGTGGGGATCAGCTCGATGCCGTCGGCAAGACCGGTCTCGATGGCCGTCACCATGACCTTGCGGACATAAGGCGAAGTCGGCGAATAGCGGAGTTTCATGGGCGACCCTCAGAAGCTGTCCTTGCGCCGGCGGATTTCGGCGAAGACGGAAACCGCGTCCTTGCCGGCCAACCCGGTGGCTTCGATCAGGTCCGGGTGGTCGGCGCGCAGGAAAGGGTTGGCGGCTTTCTCCTCGGTCATGGTCGAGGGCACCGTCGGCTTGCCCGCCCGCCTCAGGGCCCGGACATTTTCCGCCCGCGCTTTCAGGGCGGCGTTGCCGGGCTCGATGGTGAGCGCGAAATCGGCATTGGCGCTGGTGTATTCGTGGGCGCAATAGACCAAAGTCCCGTCGGGCAAGGCGCGAAGCTTGTTCAGGCTCGACCACATCTGCTCCGCCGTCCCCTCGAACAGCCGGCCGCAACCGAGCGAGAACAGGGCGTCGCCGCAAAAAAGCGCTTGCGAGTCCTCGAACCAGTAAGCGACATGACCGCAGGTATGGCCGGGGACCGAGAACACCCGGGCAGTTTGTCCGCCAATGGCGACCAAATCGCCCTCGCCGACCTCGACATCGACGCCCGGGGTGCTCGAAGCCTCGGCGCGGGAGCCGACGATCTTGCATCCCGTCGCCCGTTTGAGTTCCATATTGCCGCCGACATGATCGTCGTGATGATGGGTGTTGAGGATATGGGTGAGCTTCCACCCCAGGCGGTCCAGCGCCGCCAGCACCGGCCCCGCCACCGCCGGATCGACGGCGGCCGTGGCCCCCGTTCCCGGATCGTGGGCGAGGTAAGCGTAGTTGTCGGAAAGAATGGGGACATGCTGAATTTCAAGAGAAGGCATGGCCGTCACCTGTACACTTCAGTTGCACCTCCAAACGGGTTTCAAGGAGACTATCACCATATCCCTCCGTTAGGCTACACTTCTCCGCCATGTGGACCGACGCCATAGATCTGCGTGACTTCTACGCATCCGGCCTGGGATCGGTGGCGCGGCGGATAATCGACCGGCGCATCCGCGACGTCTGGCCGGACGTCAAAGGGCAAAATATACTTGGCCTGGGCTATGCGACACCATTTCTCGATTCCTTTCGCGGCGAGGCGGCGCGGGTCCTGGCGGCGATGCCGGCCCCGCAAGGCGTACTGCACTGGCCGCCGGATGGCGGCGGGCTGACGACGTTGATCGACGAGGTCGAACTGCCCTTTCCGGATATGTCCATGGACCGGGTACTCCTCGTCCATGCCCTGGAATGCGCCGAGCAGGTGCGGCCGATGATGCGTGAAATTTGGCGGCTGCTTTCCGGCGGCGGCCGGCTGCTGGTGGTGGCGCCAAACCGGCACGGCATCTGGACCCGTTTCGAGCGCACCCCTTTCGGTCATGGGCGTCCCTACTCGCCGGCTCAGTTGTCGCGCGAGCTGCGCGACACCATGTTCACGCCCTTCCAGTCGATGACCGCCCTGTTCGTCCCGCCGACGCGCTCGCGGATGGTCCTGTCCTCGGCGGCCGCCTGGGAGGAAATCGGCCAGCGCTGGTTCGCCGCCTTCGCCGGGGTGATCATGGCCGAGGCCACCAAACAGATTTATGCCGGTCAAGCCCAGGCTCAACCCGCCGCTCGCCGGCGGCGCTCCTACATGCCGCTGGCGGAGAAGAATTCCGGCACCCCGACGCGGGGGTGACGGGCCGCGAAAACCCGCTCCTATCCGCTCTACTTCAATAAGTTAGAGCAAACTCTCCAGATTGATAAATCGCCTTTGGCGATTCCTATCGAACTGGATTTGCTCTAAGCAGAAACACCGCCTGTTCGCCAAGGAGATTGGCGGTGAAGACCGACGAGCCGATGCGGCGCGTCGTTCCGTTGTGGTCCAGCGAGATGCTGCGTTCGACGGTGACCCCCTGCTCCTCGCAAAGGACGATGAAGTCCTTGATGGAGCATAAATGAATATTGGGGGTGTCGAACCAATCATAGGGCAAGGTATCGTTGAGCGGCATCCGGCCGCGAAAGCCCAGGTACAGGCGCAGCCGCCAGTGGGCGAAATTGGGAAACGAAACGATAGCCCGCCGGCCAATGCGCATGAGATTCAGCAACACCTCCTGGGGGGCGTGCATCGCTTGCAAGGTCTGGCTCAAGACCACATAGTCGAAGGCCTGGTCGGGATAGTCCTTGAGGTCGATCTCGGCGTCGCCCTGGATCACCGACAGTCCGGCGCTGACACAGGCATTGACGCCTTCGGTGCCGAGCTCGATGCCGCGTCCGTCCACCTGCTTGAAATGAACCAGGTAATCGAGAAGCGTGCCGTGGCCGCAACCGACGTCAAGGACGCGCGAGCCGGGCGCGATCATGTCGGCGATGAGTTGCAGATCGACACGAATGGACTTGCGTCCGTCGCCGCCCATCATGGCGTCGTCTTCATCCCAGCCCCGACCGGGGCAGACCGCGATGTTCGGCGGCGCCGGCGATGAATCCGTTGAGCACCCTGTGGAATTCGGGCACGTTTTGGAGAAAAGAGTCATGGCCGCTGTCGGTTTCGATCTCGGCGAAACTGACGTTGGCGGCGGCGGCGTTCAAGGCCTTCACGATCATTCGGTTTTCCTCTGTCGAAAACAGCCAGTCGCTGGTGAACGAAAAGACGCAAAAGCGGGTCTTGGTGTCCTGGAAGGCGCTGGCCAGAACCCCTCCATACTCCGCCTCGAGATCGAAGTAATCCATCGCCCTGGTGATATAGAGGAAGGAATTGGCGTCGAAGCGGTCGACGAAGGAGATGCCTTGATGGCGCAGATAGCTTTCAACCTGGAAATCGGCTTCGAACCCGTAAGTAACCGCCTCCCGATCCTGCAGGCGGCGGCCGAACTTACGGTGCAACGCTTGTTCGGACAGATAGGTGATATGGGCCCCCATGCGGGCCACGGCGAGGCCGCGGCGCGGTTGTTTCCCCTGGCTCAGATAATCGCCGCCGCACCAGTCGGGATCGGCCATGACCGCCTGCCGGCCGACTTCGTGCAGGGCGATGTTCTGTGACGAACAGCGGGCCGCGCAGGCAATGGGCACGGCGGCGAATACACGCTCTGGATAGCTGGCCACCCACTGGAGAACCTGCATGCCGCCCAAGGACCCGCCGACGGCCAGGAACAACTGCTCGATGCCCAGGTGGTCGAGCAGCATGGCCTGGACGCGCACCATGTCGCCAATGGTGAAGACCGGAAAATCCAGGCCCCATGGCTTGCCCGTCGCCGGGTTGGTCTCCGTTGGCCCGGCGGTGCCCATGCAGCCGCCCAGGATGTTGGCGCAGATGACGAAAAAACGGTCCGTGTCCAGCGGCTTGCCGGGGCCGACCATGATATTCCACCAGCCCGGCTTGCCGGTGACCGGGTGCGGCTCGGCGACGAACTGGTCGCCGGTGAGTGCGTGACAGATATAGACGGCGTTCGAACCTTCGTCGTTGAGGCGGCCATAAGTCTGATAGGCCACGGGGAACGCCGGCAAAAGGACGCCGCTGTCAAGGCGAAGCGGCTGATCCTTGCCAAGAATCACCTTGCGGCCGGGAAAGGCGCCGGTCCCGCCCCTTTCGGCGTTGCCCTCGGCGGCGATTCGGCTTTCCAATATGGTCATGGCTCGTCGCGTCCGTCCGTTCCTTTCTGGAAAAGGCTTTCATAGGGGAGTGCCGCATAGGTGAGTGTCAATGTTTTCTTTTGATTTTGCAAAGACATGCCATTACCACTAGGCGACTTCAATGGCACCGGGCGCGATCCCTTGCCCCTTGCCCTGGCAAATGCCACCGGAAAACCAAGTGCTGGCTTCCTTAAATCGGGTAGTCCGTGATTGTTCTTTTGTATCTCCTTGGCGGCAAGCGGCGCGCGGGCGTCGCGGAGGCGCCTTATAGATGAGGCGGAGCACTGGAGCATGTCAAGATTGGTCGGCGCCAGCCCCGCTTGGCTCTTTTTCGCGGTTCACCATTTTTGTGAATGTTTGTGAATGCTTATGAATATTAATGAAGGTCGGTACTCGAAATGAGCGCCCCTAAATCATTGGATGCGTTGCGCCGTGAAATCGATGCGATCGACGATTCCATCCATGACCTGCTCATGGGCCGAATGAAGGTGGTGGAGAAGGTCCGCGACTTCAAACGCGACTATAAGGTGAAAATCAAGCCTCATCGCGAGGCCGAAATTCTCTACCGCTTGATCTCCCGTCACCAGGGGCCGTTCCCGAAGCGCGAGCTGGTCCGCATGTGGCGCGAGTTGATCGTCGCCACCCTTACTATCGAAGGACCGTTTTCGGTTGCCGTCTACTTGGACGAAGGCGAGGAGGGGTACTGGGACTTGGCGCGCGATCAGTACGGCTCTTTCACGCCGATGTCGGCGCAGGGCTCGGTGCGCCGGGTCATCGATGCCGTCCGCAGCCAGAAGGCGACGGTGGGTATCCTGCCGTTGCCCCGGCGCGATGACGATGATCCTTGGTGGCGCCATTTGGTGACCGAGAGCGATGATGCGCCCAGGATCATTGCCCGGCTGCCTTTCGCCGGGCCGGGCAATGATCGTGGCACCGACTTGGGGGCGCTGGTCATCTGTCCCGTCGCCCAGGAGCCGACGAACCGGGATCACTCGTTCCTGGCCATCGAGACGGATGACGAAATCGGCCTTGGCCGCCTTGGCTCGGCGCTGACCCATGCCGGCCTTCCTCCCGCCTTCACCGCCGCCTGGCATGAGGGGCGGGCTAGCGACCCTTGGCTGTATTTGGCCGAGGTCGGCGTCTTCGCGGTAAAGGACGACCGCCGGGCGGCAAGGTTCCTTGACCGACTCGGAAAGCCGGTTAAACGGTTGGTTTGGCTTGGCGGATTCGCCGCTCCCTTGACCGCCGACGAATTGGCGTGACTATCCTCGTTCCGCGCCCCGACATCATGGGCATCGTTCCTTACGTGGGCGGCGAATCCACGGTTCCCGGTTTGCGGCGCGTCATCAAGCTGGCCTCTAACGAAAGCGCCCTCGGGCCGAGTCCGCAAGCCGTGCAAGCCTACAACGAGGCCGCCGGCACCCTGCACCGCTACCCCGACGGCGGCAGCGAGACCCTGCGCCATGTCCTGGCTTCGCACCATGGCCTGGACCCGGCGCGCATCGTTTGCGGCGCCGGATCGGACGAATTGATATGCAACCTCTGCCGCGCCTATGCCGGACCGGGCGACGAGGTTCTCCACAGCAGACACGGCTTTCTCATGTTCGCCATCTACGCCAAGTCGGTGGGAGCGACGCCGGTCGCCGCGCCCGAGAAGACTCTGACGGCGGACGTCGACGCGCTGGTCGATCGGGTGACGCCGAAAACCCGCATCCTGTTCCTGGCCAACCCCAACAACCCGACGGGAAGCTATCTTCCCGCCGCGGCGTTGAAGCGGTTGCGCGCCGGCCTGCCGGAAAGCGTCCTCCTGGTGATCGACGCGGCTTACGCCGAATACGTCGGCGGGGATGGCTACTCGCCAGGCATCGACCTGGTCGACGGCGGCGACAATGTCGTCATGACGCGGACATTTTCCAAGATCCACGCCCTTGCCGGCCTGCGCTTGGGATGGGCCTATTGCCCCACCGCCGTCGCCGACGTGCTCAACCGCGTGCGCGGCCCGTTCAATGTGTCGGCGCCGGCGCAAGCGGCCGGTGCCGCCACTTTGGGCGACACCGCCCACACCGCCCGCGTCCGCTCCCACAACGATAAGTGGCTGCCGTGGACGGCCGGCAAGGTCAAGGACCTGGGCTTGGCGGCGCCGCCATCGGCCGGCAATTTCCAACTGGTCCGATTCCCGACGGAAAAGGGTCGTGACGCCGAGGCCGCCGACGCCTTCCTCAAGGAGCGCGGGATCATCACCCGGCACATGGCCGTCTACGGCCTCCCCGAGGCTTTGCGCGTCACCATCGGGGGCGAGGAGGAAATGTTGGCCTTCATCGAAGCCTTGGATGAGTTCATGGGCTGAGCCGTGAAAGACAAGAACCCCACCGTGCTTTTCCAACGCATCGCTTTCATCGGTTTCGGCCTGATCGGCTCGTCCCTGGCCCGCGTCGTCCGCCGCCAGGGATTGGCCGGCCATATCGCCGTTTGCGCGCGCAGCCGGAAAACCCTGGACAAGGCGCGGGCCTTGCGGTTGGCCGACAGCGTCAGCCTTGACGCCGGGGAAGCGGCCAGCGGCGCCGACTTGGTGATGATCTGCACGCCTTTGAGTGCTTATTCGGAAGTCGCCGCCGATATCGTCCCGGCGCTGGAAACGGGTTGCATCGTCAGCGATGTCGGATCGGTCAAGGTGTCGGTGCTTCGCGAACTGGGCTCGGTGTTGCCCGATGGGGTCCATCTGGTTCCGGGCCATCCGGTCGCCGGCACCGAGCATTCGGGGCCCGAGGCCGGATCAGCCGAACTTTTCGCCGGCCGCTGGTGCATCCTGACGCCGCCGCAAGGGACGCCGCCGGCGGTAACGGAACGGGTGGCGGAACTGTGGCGGCGCGCCGCCATGAACGTCGAGGTCATGGACCCCGAGCACCACGACCAGGTGTTGGCTATGACCTCGCACCTGCCTCATTTGATCGCCTACAGCATCGTCGACACAGCCACCGACTTGGAAGACCACCTGAAAAAAGAGGTGGTCAAATTCTCGGCCGGTGGATTTCGCGATTTCACTCGCATCGCTGCCTCGGATCCGGTCATGTGGCGCGACATTTTACTCGCCAACAAGGATGCCGTGCTGGAGGTTTTGAGCCGTTTCAATGAAGACTTGACGGTCCTGCAGCGGGCCATTCGCCGGGGCCAGGGCGATAAGCTCGAAGTCGCTTTCACCCGCACCCGCGAAATCAGGCGCGGCGTCATCGACGCCAAACAGGATTAGCGCCCCGAGAACAAGACACCCATGGGCTTTCCTATCCGATGATGTATGTCCAGGTCATCGCCGGTTTCATGTTGCTGCTTGGCGGTGCCGAGGTGTTGGTGCGCGGCGCCATCGCCTTGGCCAAACGGCTGGAAATCTCGCCCTTGATTATCGGCATGACGGTGGTGGCGCTGGGCACTTCGGCGCCGGAATTGGTGGTCAGCCTGGACGCCGCCCTTTCGGGTTCGCCGGGGATCGCCCTTGGCAACGTCGTCGGCAGCAACATCGCCAACCTGCTTTTGATCCTGGGCGCCGTCGGGATGGTCATGCCCATCGTCGCCAAGGCCGATGGCTTGTGGCGCGACGGCTTGATTTTGCTGGGCGGCAGTCTCCTCTTCGCGGCGCTCTGTTGGTCGGGGATGGTCGGTTTGTGGTCGGGAATGTTGCTCCTTGCCGTCTTTGCCGCCTTCCTTAGCCACTCTTATTGGCGCGAAACCAGGAACGGCGGCGGCGCCGAAATGGGCGTCCAAGAGGTGGTGGAAATCCGTGGCGTTCCCGCCTCCGTCACGGCGGCGTGGTTGGTTTTGGCGGCGGGCCTGGCCGGCGTCGTTTATGGGGCCGACCTTTTGGTCATGGGCGGGGTGGCGGTGGCCAAGGCGGCAGGGGTTTCCGAGGAAGTGATCGGATTGACCTTGATTGCTTTCGGCACCTCCTTGCCCGAATTGGCGGCTTCCGTGGTCGCTGCTTGGCGCGGCCATGCCGACATCGCGCTAGGCAACATCGTCGGCAGCAATCTGTTCAACATGCTGATGATCGTCGGCGTGGTGGCGGTGGTGACGCCGTTGCGGGTGCCCGTCCAGATCATGGCCTTCGATCTTTGGGTAATGCTGGCGGCGACGGTCCTGTTTTTGCCTTTCCTGGTTGGCGGCTTGCGCTTCGGCCGTCTCGCGGCGGGCGTGTTTCTCGCCGCTTACGCGGCCTATATCGCGGTCCAGGCCTACGGCGTCCAGGAGGTCCTGGCGGCGGTGGGTTGACTTTCTCAGGCACGGGCATCGGAATCGGCGGTTGAAACGCCGGCCGCCGCCGCCCATTTTATACCAACCTACGCTAATAGAGACCCATTGTGATCGTGTTTCCCGTTTCCTCGGTAGGAGGGGAGATGCTGGCGATGTTGGCGCATCGCCAAGTCTTCCCGACGCCCCGAGGGAACGGGAAACACGACCCTATGGGCGGTGATACAAGGCTTCCGGACGTCGTCGCGCGCCGCTTGTGATGCTTTAGCATCACGGCGCGACCCGCTCCTAGCCGGAAGCCTTGTATCACCGTCACAATGGGTCTTTATTAACGTAGGTTGGTATTAGGCCATGTCGGCACATGCACATCGAACCGCCCTGGTCACCGGCGGCGCGTTGCGGATCGGCCGCGCCATCGTTATCGACCTGGCGGCGCACGGTTGGACCATCGCCATTCACTACAACACTTCCGGCAATGCCGCCAAGGCGCTGGCCGGGGACATCCGCGATGAAGGCGGGCAGGCGGTGGCGGTGCGGGCCGACTTGGCGCGGGAAGAGGAGACGGCGGGGCTACTGCCGCGGGCCGCCGAGGAAATCGGTCCGATCACGTGTCTCGTCAACAATGCCTCGGTTTTCGAGAAGGATACGGTCGAGACCGCCAGCCGCGAATCCTGGCACGCCCATATGCAGGTCAACCTGAGGGCTCCGTTCATTCTCACCCAGGCTTTCGCGGCGCGGCTGCCGAAAGACATCGGGGGCAACGTCATCAACATCATCGACCAGCGTGTGTGGAATCCGACCCCCAATTTCACCACCTATACCCTTAGCAAGTCGGCGCTCTGGACCCTGACCCGGACCCTGGCCATGGCGCTGGCTCCGGCCATCCGGGTCAACGCCGTCGGGCCGGGGCCGACACTACCCAGTTGGCGCCAGACGGAAGCCGAGTTCACCCGCCAATGGTCATTCCTGCCGCTTCGGCGCCGGGTCATGCCCAACGAGATCGGCGAAGCGGTGCGTTTCATCCTTGACGCGCCGGCGATGACCGGGCAGATGATCGCTCTTGACGGCGGCCAGCACCTGGGCTGGCGATCATATGCCGGCGGCGACACGCCGAATGAATGACCGATGCCCGTCAACGGGTGCGTTCGGCGCCGGTATCAAAATTGAACGGTTCAATCCGCAAAGATAGCCGCGACCATTGAAAAGAAGGGATTTGTCGGCCTGAAAAACGAAAGTTGTGCACAAGGGAAAAGGTCTGATCATTTTTCTTGCAACACCATAATTGATGAAATGCATTGAATTTCAAATCCCCGATTGGTTTAAAAATTTTATTAAAAATCAATGCATTACATGTTTGCCTATTTTTTGTGCAAAATCAAGAAAACTCCTATTTTGTTTAGGGTCTTGATCGGTCGGAAGGAATTTTCAACAAGCTTACCCACAGGAATCGTGGATAGATCACGCCGACGTGATCTTAATTCCTGAAGCCGACCATAAAAGCATAGGTGGATGGAAAGATACCTACTCGCATGGGCATACGATCGGCATGAAGACGGCCTTGTCAGCATGAGCAAAGGAGACGAGCGGAGCACCGGATCGTTTCCCCCGGGCGTTTCAATCACCGCCGGCGGAACGGTGATTGAGTCCTATCTCAAAAATCTTGCCGGCTCGCCCGGCGTCTACCGAATGATCAATGCCGCCGGCGACGTCCTTTACGTGGGCAAGGCCAAGAATATCAAAAAACGAGTCGCCAGCTATACCCATCCGTTGCGTCTTTCCAACCGGCTCGGACGGATGATCGCGGAAACGGCGGCGATGGAATTCGTCATTACCCATACCGAAGCCGAAGCGTTGCTGCTCGAAGCCAACCTGATCAAGCGTTTCCATCCGCGCTACAACATCCTGCTTCGCGACGACAAGTCGTTTCCGTCGATTCTGGTCTCCTCCGACCATCCCTTTCCGCGGGTTGTCAAGCATCGGGGAGCTGAAAACCGCAAGGGCGATTATTTCGGCCCCTTCGCTTCCGTTTGGGCGGTGAACGAAACTCTCACCGTGCTGCAAAAGGCCTTTCTTTTGCGAACCTGCA
>PVBE010935250.1_pt1 | contig 31228 bp, 33 predicted proteins | sample 1631181 | NCBI WGS metagenome assembly PVBE01 (sample SAMN08397723, study PRJNA350692) | Marine metagenome, whole genome shotgun sequencing project. | isolation source: water | place: Pacific Ocean | collected 2012-04
AAAATAATCCGTCTTTCAGCTTAGTCATAAACTACCCCCGTATGAAGGGCATTTCCCTCCCCTGCCCGAATTATCTAATGAAAAATGAATGTGCTGCAGGTCTTGGAACATCTTTAAATAGAGACTTGTGGTGAAACTAAATTTCTCTCCTATACAAAGCTGAGAATACCCCCTCATGAGCTACCCTGACAGAATCGCGGCTAGTTAAGGAAAGGAAAATAATATGACATTGGATGGTGAAATCACCGAAGTCACAAGCCCACCAAACAAAGCAGATCGCCTAAGGTGCGTTACCATCTGGGACACAGAAACGGAGGAGCATATTGAGATGACTTTTCTGATGGAGGACTTTCAAAAAGCGGGCTTGGAGGAAGGTGATAAGATAACGATCAAGGTAGATAAAAAATTCGACATAGACGCCATGGCGCAAGACCTGTTTAAAGGCAAAATTTAAGCAGCTATGCCCAATCACCCTATCAATGCTCACTGCGATTTCGTGATTATCTCCCCTTTTTTATATATGATGAATTAAATAGTGTTCCTCCATTAACTGTTCCTGTTTAAGCACCCTATGGCAAACTTAAAAAAACTTGGCGAGTTTGGACTCATTGAACGGTTTCGCTCGCAACTCAGTACACGTTCACCAAGAGTAAAAAAAGGTATCGGGGATGACTGTGCTGTTTTCTCCGCCAAACCAGACACGCTACAATTGATATCAACTGACGCACTTGTTGAATCGGTCCATTTCGATTTAAAAACAATTTCAGCTGAACAATTAGGGCGCAAAGCGCTCGCCGTCAACATAAGCGATATTGCGGCTATGGGAGGAACCCCCTATCTCGCAGTTATTTCGCTCGGACTTCCTCCATCCACCTCTACTAAATTCCTTGATGAGCTTTATTCCGGCCTGCAATCTGTTTGCAAAACCTATCAGATAGAACTGGCCGGTGGTGACACCGTAGCATCACCCAACAATTTGTTCATCAACATATCTATTCTGGGTGAAGCTCGTAAAGACCGGGTCTTCACCCGAACTGGGGCAAGACCGAGTGACCAGATATTTGTTACTGGAACCCTGGCAGATTCAGCTATGGGCCTTCAACTTCTTCTGACGGGAAACGCAAAATCGGCTTCTACCAAACACTGCCGTACACTCATAAAGAAACATCTGGAACCTATTCCGCGGATAAAGGAATCGGGCATGCTGGCAAAATCAAAATTGAGTGTGACCTCAATGATTGACTTAAGTGATGGACTCGTGCAGGATTTGAGCCACCTTTGCGACGCCAATAAACTTGGGGCAGACCTGCATGAGGCTAAGCTACCGTTTTCACAGGCCTTAAAAAGTATTTGCCATCAAAAGGGATATGATCCCACAAATTGGGTTCTGCAAGGGGGGGAAGATTATGAATTGCTATTTACAATAAGGCAGGAAGATGTTAAAAAATTGAATAGCCTGTTTTTAAAGGCTGATACTCCTGTTTCGCATATAGGAGAAATCACCAGCTTTCCCGGAAAAATAATTCTGAATAAGACAAACGGTCGCAAAAAATCGCTAAAACCATCGATGGGATTCAATCACTTCAAGCGTGGTCAACGGAGTTAACCTTGTCGCCTGAATTAGAATCTACCTGCCCAATGACTCACGATAACAATTCCGCAAAACAGGCGCCGGTCACATTAGGAGCCGACTGACACTTTGGACGAATCTATATTACCGCGTATTCTTCTATTAGCCGTACTTCTCATCTTCTCGGCCTTCTTTTCCGCCTGCGAAGCCGCGTTTTTTTCTCTTAGCTCGCTTCAATTAAGTGAGTTGAAAGAAAAGAAAGGCCGCTGGGGACTCGTAGTAAGCAACCTGCTTGAAAAGCCAAGGGAACTGCTGATCACCATTTATATTGGAAATGAGCTGATCAATATTGCGGTATCCGTTATAACCACCTCCATTTTCATTAACCTGTTTGGCAATGTCGGAGTGGGTATTGCGATCGGCGTGGGAACTTTTCTCCTGCTTGTCTTTGGAGAAATCATTCCTAAAAGCCTGTCCATGAAGTTCCCGCAAACTTATGCTCTGTCCGCCGCCTATCCTTTAAGACTATTTTTTTCTTTTGTTCAACCGATCCAGGAATTCCTCACATCAATCGCTGAAAAATTCATCTCCATGATTGGGGTCTCATTCAGCAAAGTCAGGAAAACGGCGATAACTGATGACGAATTCCGCACTATGGTGCAAATGGGAGAAGGCGAAGGAGTGATTGATTCAGAGGAAAGCGAACTGATTCATAACGTGATCGAATTTGGCGAAACAACGGCAGGTGAGATCATGACTCCAAAAATCGATATGTTCACTTTATCAATCGACGATCAGATGGAAGACATCCTGCCGCGCATTGTTGAAAATTTTTACGCGCGCGTCCCGGTCTACGATAAAGACGAAGAAAACATCGCTGGAATTCTTTTTACCAAGGACCTTAACCGGATCAAACACCTACCGCCGGAAAAGTTTAGTCTCAAGAGTATATTGCGTCCGTTCCTCTCTATTCCCCAATCAAAAAAAATCAAGGAACTGTTGCAGGAATTTAAAAAACGCAAACGGCACATGGCTGTGGTCCTTGACGAATACGGCAGTATTTCCGGACTGATAACCCTGGAAGATATCCTGGAGGAACTGGTTGGCGAAATTGACAGTGAAATGCGGCTTGAAGAGAAACCTCTGGTTCAAATCAGTGAAAATAAATTCCGCCTCGTGGCCACCTACCCTATTACAGAATTCAATGAACATTTTAAAACCGAGCTTCCTGAAGAAGATTATGAAACGGTGGGTGGACTGGTGTTTGGATTATTTGGCAGGATACCCCGCTCTGGAGAATTTATCGCGCACGAAAATTTCAAATTCCGCATTGAAAAAATGAAGGGCGCTCGAATATTAAATCTTCATCTCACCGTGATGAAATCTAATGGCAACGGTGATAAACAAGAAAAACCTGCGACCAGATAATGGAGCTATCAACCACATTAATCCTGATTGGACTATTCATCCTCATGGAAGCCTTTTTTTCGGGGTCGGAGATAGGGATGATTGCTATCAACAGGATAAAAATGAAGCAGGAAGCCGATGAAGGAAGTTCCTCTGCGGCAATCGTTCTTAACTTATTGAACATGCCAGAAAAATTATTCGCCACCACATCACTGGGAACTAACCTTGCTGTTGTTTCCAGCACCTCTATTTTCACAGCCTACATGGTGACACACATGGGCGAACAGGGAGAGCTATTGGCAATGCTCATCCTTTCGCCAATCATTCTGTTTGCAGGTGAAATCGTTCCAAAGATGATTTTGCAAAATCGTGCTGATACGATAATGCCCATCCTCGTCAGACCGCTTAACCTCAGCCTGAGAATACTTTTACCCATCATTAATTTTTTCACAGGCATTTCTGGATTTATCACGAAAAAAATAATTCGCGTGTCTGATGACAACGATAAGTCATTCAGCCGCGACCAAATTTTACAAGTGCTGAGTCTAGATTCGCAAACGATCGAACTTGATGCTATAGAACGAACCATGATCCACAAGATTTTCAATTTCGGTGAAATTACGGTTGAACAGTGTATGGTTCCTCTGGTTCAACTCACCGCTATTCCAGATGACTCAACCTTGGAGGAAGCGCATCAACTTGCAGTCGAGACCGGATATTCAAGGTTTCCAATCTTCCACGAAAGAATGCACAATATTATAGGTATCCTCAATACATTTGATCTGTTAAATCAGCCAACTGATGATTCATCGATTTCGCATCTCGTGCGCCCTGCCCATTACGTTCCGCCCAGCAAAAAAATTGACGACTTGCTCAATGAACTTCAACAAAGAGGTTTGCACATGGCTGTCGTGGTTGATGAATACGGGGGATGTACGGGACTCACTACAGTTGAGGATCTGCTTGAAGAAATTGTAGGTGAAATTGAAGATGAATATGACAAGCCTGAACAACAATTCAAACCCTATACAGGAGGCGGTTATCTTATTGACGGAGCAATGGAAATTGATGCTATTAACGAAACGATTAGACTCAACCTGCCCACAGGCAACTATGAAACTCTCGCGGGATTGCTCCTTAATCGGCTGGAAACAATTCCCCAACCGGGAGAACAAGTCATCGTCAACGACATTCGACTCACTGTGAAAGAAACAAGCCGACGCAAAATTCAATCAGTTATCGCCATGAAAATTTTTCCCGAAAAAAAGGCAGACCCGGCAACAACTGCGGAGGAAACTACAGACTCTTAGGGGTATCTTTTAATATTCAGTTTCGAATAATAGAAAGGCCTTTAAATACCTCGCACCCGCTCCAATTCCTGATAGGCTTCCATAATTTCCAAAAACTTCAGGTGCGCTTCCTGCGCCTGCACTTCTCCAGGACACGACACTTTATCAGGGTGATATTTCATGACCTGTTGACGATATGCTTTTTTTATCTCCTCATTTGTGGCACCAGAGGACACCTCCAAAATTGTATAAGGTGTTTTAAGTGCTTCGAGGCAATACTTGTCACGAAGTGAATCGTGAAGCTTATACGACAAATTCAACAACCCAGCCAACCGATTGAGTTCTTTTTGAACGTCTTCTGTTATATCACTTTCCACCAACGCCACCTGGTAGGCCAATGCCAGTAATAATGAAGTGTAGTGATTGCGACAAACTTTGCAATATTGACTGACTATCGGCTCAAGGTCAGGGCGCACCTTCTGTGTTTCATCAACCACTTTGTCAATGAAGCCGAGTTCGGCATCTGAATAGCTCAAATTTTTCTGGAAGAATTTTTTAATGATAATCCTTGATTTGGGCTTAACCGGACCACGGATCATTGCGATTTTAGTCATAACAACTGCGGCGCATGTCACGAAAACCCCTTCATCATCAAGTCCGGGCAGGCTTTTGCGAATTTTCTGCTGAAGCTTTTTATTTAAAATATGTTGTAAGGCGCCGCCTATAACAGCTCCCATGGGCCCCCCTCGCAGAAAACCCATTCCGGCACCAAGTATCCAGGCCATCCGAATATCACCTCTTACAAATTCAATATGAAATCAAAATCTACTCAAGAGCTAGCCTATTTATCCTACACCAAACCGATACCATGGCAAACGAATCAGGCTCATGATATGATCCTTGCCTGTTTTAACAGGAAGGCCGGAGTTATTCAAGATCAATGGGAAACCGGCCCTACGAAAATAAACAATACTGCGATGGGGGGGGGGGATACATTCATGGTCAAACACATAGTGATGTTTAAGTTGCTAGAGAAAAACGATGCTAACATGGAAAAGATTATCAATGCACTGAAAACTCTGGAAGGAAATATAGATGTCCTTCGCTCAGTGGAAATCGGAGTGGACTTTACCCTGTCGGAGAGAAGTTACGATATTGTATTGACCACAGAATTTGATGACCGAGAAGGACTTAAAGCGTATAGCCCCCACCCCAAGCACCTCCCGGTGGTAGAAATCATACGCCCTCTTTGTTCGGCTTCAGTGGTCGTTGACTATGAGTTTTAACGCCTAATATATAACGGGACAAAACAGACAACATATTGTATTTAAAAGGGTAAACTTAGATAGCAAAAATAAACACTTGTACTTCGATATGTGGAGTGATAGAGTTTCCGGCAATTTTTAAATAGTATCCTAAAATACTATTTTCCAATAAGCTAACTCAGCAATCCGCTAGTCAAATTTTTATAAGCGGTTTTTTTAATAGCCTAAGAGTCATCTTCGATTCGAACCGAGCAGACCTGTTTGGTTGCCAAAGGGTGTTTTGAAAAAGGGCTTTACCTTAACAGGCCCAAAACTTTAACAAAGGAGAGTCTGGGGTGGCTACGAAAAAGAAATCAACCAAGAAAAAAGCGGTAGGAAAAAAAGCGTCACCAAAGAAGAAAACTTCTGCCAAAAAGAAGTCTGCACCTAAATCTGCGGCTCGAGCAAAAGTTAAATCAAAAACCAAAGCAAAGTCCAAAACAAAGACTAAATCTAAAGCAAAGCCTAAGGCTAAAGCTAAAGCAAAGACAAAAACTAAAACAAAACCTAAGGCTAAAACAAAACCTAAGGCTAAAGCAAAACCTAAGGCTAAAGCAAAGCCTAAGGCTAAAGCTAAACCTAAGGCTAAAGCTAAACCTAAGGCCAAAAGCTCAAAAACAACTGTAACCAGGCCAAAGAAGGTAAAGATTGATCCCACTACATTAAAAATTCGGGATCAACTGCTCAAGAATCAAACGGAGTTGCTCAATATTATTCAATCAAGCCAGTCCATAGAGCGCAACTCAGCAGAAATGAACTTCAGCAATGAAATAGACATGGCATCGAGTCTGGAAGGAAGGGAAATGATGTTCCAGCTCACCAGCCGGGACAGGAATGAGCTAAAGATGATCAAGGAAGCGCTTTACAAAATTGACAGCGGCACCTATGGCATCTGTGACTCTTGTTCGAAGAAAATAAGTGCAAAGCGATTACAAATATTACCGCTGTCTATACTTTGCATTGAATGCAAGGAATCGATGGAACACTCTTAAAAATTAGTCACCGTTTTATTTGCCGTGACACTTCTTGAATTTCTCTCCACTGCCGCAGTGGCAGGGATCGTTTCTCCCTATCTTTTTTTCATCCCGTCGGACGGTTACAGGTGCAGATTCCTTGTCGCTTGACCCTCTATGCTCTATCACATTTTGCGACTGTTGCGGCTCCGCTGACGCGGGAACCTCAGAACCTTGCTCAATCTGTACCTTGAATAAGTATTCAACAACACCTTCGCGAATATGATGCATCATTCCGCTGAACATTTCGAATCCTTCTTTCTTATACTCAGTCAGCGGATTTTTCTGTGCATAGCCACGCAACCCGATTCCATCTTTCAAATGATCCATCCCCAACAGATGATCCTTCCATAAATTATCAACCACCTGGAGCATAATCATCTTCTGAAAATGCTGCATCATTTCCTCATCCAACCCCTGCCCTTTTTTATCATAATAGGCACGCAAGGAGTCCATGATAGCATCGTGAAGTTTTTCGCGGTCACAATCTTCTAAAGGAACATTGAGACTGCTGTCAACCTCAAGGTTTCCATCCTCTTTCTTTTTGATAGGAATCGCGAACAGGCGCTCCATATTTTCGTTGAGGCTTTCTATATCCCATTCCTCAGGATAAACTTTTTCGGGCGCGATATCTTCGAGAATGGCATCGATCAACTCTTCGACCATCTCCATAAGCATTTCCTTATGATTGTCACCAGCAAGGATTTCCCTTCGCAAGCTATAGAACACCTCGCGCTGTTTATTCATAACGTCGTCGTATTCAAGTAAATGCTTACGAATATCGAAATTGTGGGCTTCGACTTTCTTCTGAGCATTGGCAACAGCTTTACTGACCATGGGGTGTTCAATCGGCTGACCATTTTCCATACCAAGTTTGCCCATAAGACCAGATATTCGATCTGAACCAAATATCCTCATCAAATCGTCTTCAAGCGAAAGGTAGAAACGTGAAGAACCGGCATCGCCCTGCCTTCCTGATCGTCCTCTCAACTGATTGTCTATGCGACGGCTTTCATGCCTCTCAGTACCTATAATTCGAAGGCCTCCGAGGTCTGGGACTCCTTCACCCAAAACGATATCTGTTCCCCTGCCCGCCATGTTGGTGGCAATGGTCACCCCACCTTTTTGCCCGGCCTGAGCAATGATTTCTGCTTCTTTTTCATGATGCTTTGCATTAAGAACATTATGCTTGATACCAAATTTTTTCAGTTGGCGACCGAGAAGTTCCGACCTTTCAATTGATATTGTTCCCACCAACACGGGTTGTCCCGATTCATTACACTCTCGAATTTCGTCAATAAGCGCATCGAACTTCTCTTGTTCTGTTCGGTAGATAAGGTCCGCACAATCCTCCCGGACCATCTCCATATTTGTGGGAGCAACAACAACCTCCAGGTTGTAAATGGAGCTGAATTCTGCGGCTTCTGTATCGGCAGTACCCGTCATCCCTGACAGCTTGTCGTACATGCGAAAATAATTCTGGAAAGTGATACTGGCAAGGGTCTGATTTTCGTTCTCGATATTCACACCTTCCTTCGCCTCAAGCGCTTGATGAAGTCCGTCGCTATATCTCCTTCCCGACATCATTCGCCCTGTGAATTCGTCGATGATAACGACCTCGCCACCTTTGACCACATAGTCCACTTCATTTTTAAACAGGGCGTGAGCTTTCAATGCCTGTTGCACGCAGTGGAGAATCTCAATATTTCCCGGGTCGTACAAATTTTCTATATTCAGGATTTTTTCAACCGTCGCAATTCCCTCGTCGTTCAGGGCCGCGGTTTTGCTCTTTTCTTCAACCTGATAGTCTTTTTCCTTACGTAATTTTGGGATGACCTTATTGGCCTCATAAAATTTTGAAGTAGACTCCTCAGCAGGCCCTGAAATAATAAGCGGTGTCCTAGCTTCATCTATGAGAATGGAGTCAACCTCATCAATAATGGCAAAGTTAAGTTCCCGCTGAACAAACTGCTCGGAGGAAAACTTCATATTGTCACGAAGGTAGTCAAACCCGAACTCGTTGTTCGTTCCGTAGGTCACATCACAGGCGTAGGCTTCTTTTCTTTCCTCTTCCGGCATGTCGTGATAGATCCGTCCAACACTAAGTCCCAAAAACTCATAAATCGTTCCCATCCATTCACTGTCCCTCTTAGCCAGATAGTCGTTAACGGTAACAACATGGACGCCTTTGCCCGTCAGCGCATTCAGATACACCGGAAGGGTCGCGACAAGCGTTTTACCTTCACCTGTCTTCATCTCAGCGATCTTGCCTTCATGCAAAACCACCCCGCCGATCAGCTGAACATCAAAATGACGCATGTTGAGAGCGCGCAGTCCTGTCTCCCTCACCACCGCAAAAGCTTCCGGCAGAATATCATCCATCGTCTCGCCTTCCTTGAGTCTGGACTTAAACTCATCGGTTTTCTGGCGAAACGCTTCGTCATTGAGTTCCTTGATCGAGCTTTCAAATGTATTTGCCTGGTCCGCAATGACCTTGATACGCTTGACCTCTCGGTCATTCCTGGTACCAAACACCTTTTTTAGTATACTGACTACCATTTTAATTTGACCTGATATTGTGAAAAGAGTTGTCTTGTTTTATGCAAGCTTGAACCGTATTGGAACAATTTTGCACAAGAAACACAACTTATCAAAGTCCCTCTATGGATACATTTAAAAGATACCGTATCCGTCGGTTATTGACTTGTTATGAGATTGATAATTAACGGATGGCCCGGGGAAAGTTGGGGAGCCTGAGGTCAGCTCTCAAACCTGAGAGACTAATCCTCCAGGATGTAATTTTTAGGATTCATGGGAACGCCATTCAAAAGGACTTCGTAATGCAAATGGGGACCAGTGCTTCTTCCCGTACTACCCACCAGCGCTACGACCTGGCCTCTTTTTACCCTGTCACCAACTTTGACCATATTCTTGGAGTTGTGTCCATACCGGGTCACGAGACCATAACCATGATCGATTTCGACCATGTTCCCATATCCATACTCGCGACCTTGCACCGCCACCAGCCCATCGGCGGTCGCACGAACGGCTGATCCTGATCGCGCGGCGATGTCCCAGCCTTCATGTTTTTCACGAAGACCGGTAAACGGTGATTTACGAAACCCAAAGCTGGACGTTACCCAACCCCTTGTAGGCCAGATTGATGGGGTTGCCAGGAGCAGGGATTGCTGATTCTTAAAAAAATCATCCAATTCCTGAAAACTAATAGTTTGTATTTTTGCCTGCGTTGTCAGGTGACCGAGATTATTAGAAAGCTTATCGGCCAATGACCGCGCCTCACGTGCAAGAGAAGTTGTCAGGCTGTGTGAAGACAAACCATAAGATCCACCCACGCCCCAGTTCTTGGCAACGGCCTGAGGTGAGTCTTCTAACGCTGTGATCACACGCAATTTCTTTTCGAAACGCTCCAGCCGGGTCATCTCGGACTCAAAGTTCTTCACCTGATGGGCAAATTTTTCAACTTGAATCTTACGAATCTTTGACTCGCGCCGAAGTTCGGTTAACTCCGCTTCACCCCCAACCAACTGAAAATATCTTTGGGATAAATATGCGGATGAGCCCGCTATACCAACAAGCAGTACCAGAATGGCACCAATACTTGCCCGAAACCAACGTTTTGGAACTTGAATTCGCTTAGGGGAACCTGTAACTCCTGGAAAAACGACTATAGTATAAACGTCTTTATTCACCCGACCTCCTGAAAGATAAAATCCGATTGTTCAAATAATCTTGATAATCCTAACTATATCACGGGATTATGTCAACCCTAAAAACCTTATATTATAAGGGGAAACCCTATAATACACCCTTGATTTCTTCCTAGTGGATCATAGTTTGCCAGTCCCTTGAATTCATGTCACTGAATACGCTCCAATCTCTCTTTCGCCTGAATATGTAATGGATTGAGCACCAAAACCTGATTAAAGTATTTTATAGCATTTTGGGCATCGCCCTTTTCTTCATATAAAAGCCCAAGGCTGAAATATATGGGAACTAATCCGAACTGATGTTTAATTTTTTTATACACTGTTTCTATCTCCATAAATTTGACGATGGCTTCATCCAACTGGCCCTCGTCATACAGCCTGAAACCGGCTTGCCGCAAGTTTCTGCCAACTGCCATGCCATATCCCCTGACCAGATCCGAAGCACCCTGCTTCAGATGTAAATTATAATCCGCAATAATCAGGCCCGGGTTTCCCATTGCTTTGTAAATTGTTTCTAAGTTGCGAAAAAACAGGGGTTCTTTCGGATTGATACGAATTGCCTCGCGCACCTTATCTGCCGCCTGAGGGTATGATTTTTGACGCGATAGTATCGCTCCCAGGTTATTTAACGCCAAAGAATTGTTGGCATCTAACTCCAATGCTCGATCAAATAATTGCCCTGCCTGAGCTATGTCATCTTGTAAATAGTAAACATAACCCGACGCATAGAAGGCGGGACTTGAGTCTGGATTATCAGCCAAAAATTTCTTGATCCACGCTAGAGCCTCATCCAGCTTATTCATGCCCCGGTATGCGCGCACTAACCCGCGAAAGGCATACCCGCCCTCTTTTCCTTCATCAATCAATGATTGAAACAATCGCAGCGCTTCTTCATTAAGAGATTGACTGAGTAAAAACTCTCCTTTCTGAATTGGCGACAATGATGAAGGAACAAAGTGACTCGGCGGTTGGGAATGGCCCAAAAAAGGAAAGCATAAGAGTATTGCAATAACTATCGCTAAGGAATGTTTCATACAATGATGGCAACGAGAAAAAATAGCGAAAGGCATGGCAAATTTTCAAAAGGAAGGGGTAGCTAGAAAACTATGAGCTACTACTCTGAAAAATCTTCGTCCTCATCGGAAGCGACACCTTCTCCAGGAGCGAGGTTGTAAAATCGTGTGTACTGGTTTTCAAATTTCAACCTTACATCACCGATAGGACCGTTGCGTTGCTTGCGAATCAGAATTTCAGCTATCCCTGTATCGGCAGTTTCCGGATTGTAAACTTCATCGCGATAAATGAAAGCCACCACATCGGCATCCTGCTCAATGGAACCTGATTCGCGCAAATCGGATAGCATGGGTCGCTTATCCGTTCGGCTTTCAACAGCACGGCTGAGCTGAGACAAAGCTAGGATAGGAACATTGATCTCCTTAGCCAAACCTTTAAGTCCGCGAGAAATTTCAGAAACTTCCAATTGACGACTTTCTGTTTTTCCACGGCTCTGCATCAGTTGCAGGTAGTCGATAATGATGAGTCCCAATGGATGTTCCGCCGCAAGCCTTCTGGATCTCGCACGCACATCCAGCGAGGACAACGCAGGAGAATCATCAATAAAGAGCTGAGCACTGGAAAGACGTTCACCTGCCTGTGACAGACGGGGCCAATCGCTACTCGCAAGGTACCCGGTACGAAGTTTACTTGAGTTGACTCGGGCCTCAGCACACAACATGCGCATTCCCAACTGATCCTTGGACATTTCCAGGCTGAACATGGCCGTAGAAACATTGGCGTGCAGGCTAGCATAACGGGCAATATCCAGCGCCAGACTGGTTTTCCCCATACTCGGTCGGGCGGCAAGGATGATAAGGTCGGAAGGTTGAAGCCCCGCTGTCTTGTTATCTAAGTCAACGAATCCGGTGGGAACCCCGGTCACTGTACCGGGCTGTTCAACGAGTTTCTCTATGGACCTGAAGTTTTCTTTAACAACTTCCTTAAGAGAGAAAAAACTTCGCCGGGTCCGTTTTTCAGAAATCTCAAATATCGATTTCTCGGCCTGATCAAGTATCTCTTCGACACCGTTCGATTCGCTGTAGCTGTTGGTCACTATTTCTGTCGCGGTATAAATCAGATCTCTTAGTATCTTTTTTTCGCGAACAATCTTGGCGTGGTGGGTGACAGCGGTTGCGGTGGGAACAAAATCTTCCAGTTGGCTCAGGTAATTGATACCGCCAACTGAATCGAGTTCATTATTCTGACGCATACGATCGGCCAGCCCCAAGATGTCAATGGGTTCATTGGCCTCAAACGAAATCCGCATGTTCTTGAAAACTGTCTGATGGGCAGCCTTATAGAAATCTTTTTCATCCAGAATTTCCAGCGCTTTGGACAGGGCGTCTTCAGCCCTGAAACAGGCACCGATAACACTCTGTTCTGCCTCCAGATGATATGGAGGAAGTTTGTCCAATGAAATTTGGCTGACGGCCTGGACCATATTCTGGACCTTTATGGGAGTAACTATTAAGAAGCTGTTTCTTCCTCAGTTGATTCGGGTGCCTTTTCTGCTTCGGGTGCCTTTTCTGCTTCGGGTGCCTTTTCTGCTTCGGGTGCCTTTTCTGCTTCTGTCTCCTCTGCTACCACAGTAATTTTGATTATCGCGGTGACTTCAGGATGAAGCTTTACCGAGACTTCAAAATCGCCCAAAGATTTGATTGGCTCTTTGAGTTGTATCTTTCGCCGATCCAACTCAATCCCCTGTCCCCTAAGGCTTTCAGAGATTTCCTGCGTGGTGACAGTACCAAAGAGCTTGCCATTTTCACCCGCTTTTTTCTTGAAGGTACAGGTGGCTTTTGCAATTTCCTGCGCTTGAGCATCAGCGCCTACTTTAACCTTTTTAAGCCGACCCTGAACAATGCTCTTTTGATGATTAAACTGCTTAAGGTTTTTCGGTGTCGCGAGAAGCGCCTTGCCATTGGGAATCAGGAAGTTTCTTCCGAATCCATCTTTAACGTCAACTTCATCGCCACAATTTCCCACACCTTGTACATCTTCCTTCAATAACAATTTCATAACTCTATTTTACTCCTTCTTAAGTATCTACTGATACGATAATACATTTTAATCCCACAAGTGGAGGGCTAGTTTTCGTTTGAATTTTGATCCTGGGTTTTTCTAATTTTCCTCATATCCATCCAGATATCAAAAATTCCCAATCCTATCGCCGCCCCGATCAAAAGAGGCTGAAAAGCTATAACAAAAAATATAAGAATCCAGAAAAATACTGGAACATTTCTAGATTCCAGGAAATATATAAGAATCGCCAATCCCTGAAAAAAATAGACGACTGAAACCAAAAAGAACAGGTTCATCCCAACGGCGCCTAAAATACCGTCCGCCGAGAAAAGTAAGGCGCCTGAACCGATGAATACCCACACGGTTTGATCGGGAACCGACCATCCTGAGAATCGGGCCGGATGAAACAGGTCTGAACCGTAAATGCGCCCCCATAGAAACCGGACCGCATAGTAGTTGATCACAGCTGTGATAAAAGTCCCAACAATGATGAAGGACGGGTAAGACTGCGCCAACGCGCCAGAAGCCTTATCAGCGAACCCCTGCATCGCCTTAAGATTTTCAGGTTTATCACCCATCCCCTTAAGGGCTTCCATGGACTGCTTAAAATGTCCGTCAATCTGCTGTTGAAAAAACTCGGTAAGCGAGGATTCCCGATCGGTGAATATGAAAAACAGTAAAATGATCGAAAGCGACGCTGACAACAACGCACTGAATAGAATACATTTATCAAACGACAATCGGAATCGAATGGTCTCTGCCATCACACCCGCAAGCACAGCATACTCTGTAAAAAACAAAACCGCCTGTTTCGGCCCCATCAAGGTGAACATCACCCCGAACACCAAGGCCAAGAGTACAACTCCCGGACGACGGCCCAACTGAACATACATGAAAATCAAGGGGACCGGAATCAGCACCCCGATCATTACCCCCAACTGAGGCACCAGCATAGCCCCAAGAAACAAGGCCAGAATAGCCGCTATCGGAAGTAATGCCTTCTGGGGTTTAAACTGTTCAGCCACTGCGTCAGCGTTCTACCGTAAACGGGAGCAAGGCTATGTTTCTAGCCCTTTTGATCGCAGTGGTCAATTGTCGTTGATGCTTGGCGCAGTTTCCTGAAATTCTGGATGGAACAATTTTTCCTCGTTCAGAAACCAGAGGCTTTAGTACTTTAATATCGTAGAATTCTATGTAGTCCACTTTCTCTGTACAAAACCGGCAAATCTTGTGCGCAAAAAAAGATTTTTTTCTGGTGTTACGAGCTGTTTTATTTCCTTGTGCCATTTTCTTTCCTGATTACGTAAGGTTATTTTTAAAGGGCGTCTCTAAGGAGAGTACGCAAATTTATAGTTCCTTTTTAAAAAGGTACATCGTCTTCGCTTGATACCGGAGCCTGTCCACCACCTGACGGTCCGCCCTGTGAGTCGCCCCGTGATCCTAGAAACTGCACGGTGTTGGCAACCACATCCAGCTTATTTCGTTTTTGACCGTCACTTTCCCAGCTAGAAAACTGCAGGCGTCCTTCAACAAAAACAGGGCGACCTTTACTGAGATATTCGGCGCAGTTTTCTCCCTGCTTGCCCCAAACGGTTATATCGACGAAACAGACGTCCTCTTTCCAATCATCTCCCTGCTTGAACTTGCGGTTAACGGCAAGGCCAAAACTAGTGACAGCAGAACCATTGGACGTGTACCTCAACTCCGGATCACGGGTCAAATTCCCCATCAACATAACTTTATTAAAACTTGCCATAATTCAATAAATCCTATTTTTAGCGATTCGATTAAGCTTTCAGCTTAAGTATCAGCTCACTCAATCGGGTCTAATTCTTTAGCAACTTCTTTAACTTCAGCTGACTTTTCAGATGCATCATCTTCCTTTGCTTCAGCTTTCTTATCTGGAGATTTATCATTTGCTTCAGCTTTCTTATCTGGAGATTTATCATTTTTCTCTTCGGTCTCCGCCTCAAACTCGCGGTCCATCGCCCTAGTGAGTTCTTTCTCATCCAATCGAATGACAAGATATTTCAGGATAAGGTCGTAAAGTTTGAAGTCTTTTTCCAGACTGGCAACTCCACTGCACTCACAGGTATGATAGATGTTAAGATAATAGCCGAAACGACTTTTCTTGACCCGATAGGCCAAACGCTTCTTGCCCCATTTTTCAACTTTAAGACAAGCGCCTTCGTATTTGGCCAGGAATCCAGTTACTTTCTCAAGTGCCTGGTCGACTTGGGCTTCGTCCAAGTCTGGTCTAAGAATAAGGATACTCTGGTAGGATCTCAATGCCTTCCTCCTCATGGGTTAAAAGATAGCCCCAACCACGCAAGGTTGGAACGAGGGGATAATAATAAGCTGGGCATTCTTGCATAGACGAAAATTAAAATCAAGAGGATTTAAAATAGGCCCATAATGCAAGGTAAATCTGTAACTTCTGGATATCAGGTAACTGTGTACACCATTCTTAACCAAATAGTTAGCCGAATTCGGTCAACCTTAGCCTGGGCTCTGCTAACAGGAGGACTCACCGGTTGTGGGATGGAATTGCCCTCGCCTCCCCCAGACCTGTTTCATAAATTCAATGTGCTGGAGGTAGACCTGGGCCCCACCTCTTTGCTCACCGCCGATTTAAACATGGATGGTTATGCCGACCTGGTATCCACCAACGCGCAAAACAATACCCTTTCCATTCTATTGGGAAAAGGTGATGGCGTCTTCAACGAGGCGCGCACTCTTCCGGTGGCCGCAGAACCGACAACCGTCGTCACGGTGGATGTCAATGGGGATGAGATACCGGACCTTTTAACAAATGCCCGTGGCGCAGAACAGTTTACGGTGCTCCTTGGGTACGGTAATGGATCGTTCCACAAGCTTACTGTTCCAACTGGAAAAGTCCCGCTCGCAATCATTCCAGCCGATTTCAACGCTGATGGCAAACTCGATGTGGCGGTCACTCTCACCTTTGACAAAATGGAACTTTTTCTGGGATCGGGAAACGGCGCTTTCAAAAAAGGGGAAACCTACCTGACGGGGTCCCGGGCCCTTTCGGGAGTTGCGGAAGATTTTGACAGGGATGGAAATATTGACATCGCTTTAGCGGCCAGTAGTTCTAATTCCAGCTCGATCCGTATTTTTGAAGGTAATGGCGATGGAACATTTTCCAAGCCCAGACGAATCGCAAAAAACCGGGTCCCGCTAGCGTTGATCAAAAAGGATATGAACAAAGACGGACTGCAAGACCTCATCTTCACCTCCGCTCAGGGGGACAATATGTACATGCTGATTTCACACGGTGACGGAACGTTCGAAAAAGAAATCGCGTTTTCAGGCGGCGGCGGACCCATAGCGCTAACAGCAGGCCATTTCAACTCTGACAAGCAACTTGATATCGCAGTCGCCAACTCAAGAAGCAGTAACTTTTCTTTAATAGTAAGGAAGGCTGACGGATCGTTCCACTATCCCACCCGCGACTACGTAGTCGATGGCGGCGCCCCCCTCGCCATCACCAGCGGCGACTATAACAACGACGGCATGACAGACATAGCCGTCGCCGGAAACGCAAAAAATATTATAGAAATCTACCTGCAACGCAGAACGATTCGGTAAGATAGTTCATAGTTCTTGGTTTATAGTTGAAGCCTACCTCTATATGTTACGGCCTGAGCTGGTAATATTTAACATTTGCCTTCCTGCCCCGAAGGGGTATATCGAAGGCCCTATCCACTGGGCATACCAGACAGGCACCTTCGGCTTTGACGAAGGGCGACACTTTTTGGTTTGCGCTGTTTTCCTTTCTTCCAGGCTTAGCGGCCTTTGCGTGCCAAATGGGCATTTCGATTCGGTCTCGGCTTTCCGCAAAATCCCCCCAGTACTGTGGCAGAGCCACAGCACCCATGGCCCCCTTTAAAAAGTGGGAGAATACTTGCCCTTGCCGTGGCAGGTACCAGTCCCAATAGGCCCCAATGGTCCAACAGGGACTAGGCCTGTTTACCCTGTCATGGCAGTCATTTCTCGCTGAATTGGGGGACGGTGTCAAGCTTTCGCCATTTGTTGAAATAATAATTTATTTCGCCGTCGCGGGTGGGATAGATCCTTGCATACTTTTCTCCTGATCCATCGGACTCAGGTTCTACGATCACTATTTTCTTATCCAGCAACTGGGTGGCTTTTCTAACGTAGAGGAATGTATAGGGCTGGTCACGCGCGATCATTTGATGGAGTTGGTGGGTCATTTTGATTTGCTCTGCTTTGTCGTATTCCTGACGAATGCGAACGATCAATCGATCCGCTTCCGCATTTTCATAGCCGACAAAGTTAAGTTGACGTTTCCCTGTCTGACTGGAATGCCATATTTGATACAGATCGGGGTCAATCCCCATACTCCACCCGAGAACGACCGCGTCGAAGTTGTGTGTGTTGACAAAATCCTTAAGAAACACCGCCCATTCGAATATCTGGGTATTGCACTTGATGCCCAGCTTGCGCCATCCGTTTTGCGCGATGGTGAGAATATTTTTGCGGATTGGATTGCCCGCGTTGGTGATGAGGTTGAACTCGAAAACTTTACCGTCCTTTTCGAGAAATCCTTCGGCGTTCTTTTGCCAGCCGAGTCCGTTCAATATCTCAAGCGCACCCGCGGGATCGTAAGGCAGAGGCTGAACCTGCTGATCATACCAGTCGGTCATTTTCGCGTAAGGCCCGGTCACTCTCTCCCCTTCTCCATAAAGAACGTATTTGATGATCTGCTCTACATCAATAGCCATTCCCAAAGCCTTGCGCACTTCGGCAGATTTAAAAAGCGGGTTTCGCTGGTTGTATCCGATATAAGCAAAAAAGTAGCCCAGACTGGAGAAGCTTTGATATTTTTCCTCTTGCTTGAAACGCGCCACCTGATGCGGCTGAGCGCTGTAATTATCAACCGCCCCGGCGTAGAACTCCATTTCCTGAGTGAGCGCGTCGGGAATAATGCGCATGATATATTCCTGATATTCGGGAGGCCCTTCCCAGTAATCATCGTTTCTCTGTAGACGGATGAGTTCATCTGACTTCCAGTCGGCAAACTTGAAAGGTCCGGTACCTACCGGGTTGCGATTAAACTTGCTATCGCGAATGGTGAATTTCTCAGGATCGGTTTTCTGAGCAATGGCTTCCTTTTTCAAAACTTCTGCATTGAGAAGATGCTCCGGCAAAATACCCATGAACCAGGAGTTGATCGCTGGCGAAAATAAACGCTTATAGGTGAACCGTATCTTGTAAGGTCCCAACACCTCGGCGGATTTCACAGGCTCATAATCAGAGCGCCGGGGCGAAGCTGTCTTTATATCCATAATAGATCTATAAGTGAAGAGAACATCGCCGGAGTCGAATTCATGACCGTCATGAAAACGCACTCCGCGTCTCAAATCGAAATCGATGACCGGGCTGTGCTCTGTCACTTGAAGGATTTCCGGGAAATGCAGTTTCAGTCGTTCGCGCTGACGGGGATTCTCCGCCTGGATAAAATCTTCATAAGGGAATGACGTAAAATAATCGTCCCCGATTAATCTTTTGATCGGATTAAAAAAGTCCTGATCGATACGAACAAGCACAAATTTTATTCGGTCGGGTTGCTGAAACGTATAGGAAGCGGATTCCATACGCGGTCGTCCATTGAGCAGTTCGGGCGATCCATCACTACCCAGAACAAGTATCTGGAGGGTGCCTTGAATGGTCGTGCCGGGTATCACTTCGACAGACTTAATATTGGCTGTCCATTTAGAGTTACCCTTTAACGACTGCCGGAGAAAGTCCAGCCAGTCCGCAGGTTCCGGCGAAGGCTTCGCAATTCCTTGAATACGGTGTCGAGGGTCTACAACGAGAAAAGCTTCCTCCGACTGAGTCCATGAAGTCGCCAGACGCGGACGGTATTCAAGCTTATCATCCAGAGAAATCAATCCATCAAAAACCAGTTGTTCAATGGAACTGCTGGTCGTGTCTGCACTGATAACGGGGTTGAGCATTTCCGCATCGGCGGCTGAACCATGGATGTATTTTTTGAGACGCTCAGGACTACCCAATGCCTGCTTATCATAGGTAGGAACCCAGAAAAAGGACTGGGCAAGAAAAAAGATGAGGACCAGAGGAAAAAATATTAGAATCCGTTTAACAAACATAATGAAATCATAGCAAATTGATAGAGTTAGGACCAAAAGAATTAGTATTTCACAGAACTTGAATCGCGCACTTTTTAATATGGATGATTTTCAGGCTAAGCAAGTGGTTGGTAGACGGCAACCGGCTCAAATATTTCTCTTGACTTGAAAGGCAATTATTTATATAGATCTTTGAACCGGAGTAGATTGAGTGGCAGGAATGACCGGAATAAAGCGTTTGAAAATTGGAATTGTGCGGGAACCGGACAGCTCCTTTAAAAATAAAAATTCAGCTTCAAAAAGTTTAATATTTTATAACTAATCAAAAATAAGGAAACAACATGGCTACAATTATTACTGATGAATGCATTAACTGCGGTGTCTGCGAACCAGAATGTCCTAACGGAGCAATTACTGAGGGTGAAGACTTCTACGAAATCGATGCCGACCTCTGTACAGAATGCGTTGGCTTTCATGGCGAAGAAGCTTGCCAGGAAGTTTGCCCTGTAGACTGCTGTATTCCAGACGAAGACAATCGAGAATCAGAAGAAGAGCTTTTGGTAAAAGCGGGAAAAATTCACGCTGACCAGGAGTTCCCCGCGCTGGGTGACTTGACAGCAGAAACCTCACTGTTCAGGAATCCAAATCGAAAGAACGCAAACCTGTAATCCGTAAGAACTGAAATCAAGGCGGCCCGTATGCACTGCTTGAGTGCGTATGGGCCGCTTTTTTTGTCTACCGGGAATATAGTCTAAAAAAACATCGCCAGAATGACAGCTTGACAAATTTCAGAAAACCTATAATGTTACCTATCCGCTAGTCAAGAATAAGTGGCGGCAGAAAGAGAAATCGATGCGGGGTGGAGCAGCTTGGTAGCTCGTTGGGCTCATAACCCAAAGGTCGTCAGTTCAAATCTGGCCCCCGCTACCAAATAAAATAAGCACTTACGGGTTACCGCCTGTAGGTGCTTTTTTATTACCTGCCCTAATTTGCCGGCTATTTGCCGGTATTTTCTATTTCTGGTATTGTTCCATATATAAGTTGACCTGCCCCCGTTAGTTGTACCACTTTTTAAGTTTGTATTTCCACTTTCACGGGCTGTATAGTTTCTGGTGCTGAAGGTCTATATCCCTAGCACTCACACAGATGATTTGGATGATGTGATACCGGGAAAGATGATCAAAGGGGCGGGGATGGAGAAACATAGGAAGTAATGATTAAAAAGGTATCAATATACTTTAACCGGAGAAATCATGTCGCAAAAAATAGAGCCATTTTTAGAAAAATTTATTTTTAACAGTAGGTGGTTACTGGCTCCGTTTTTTCTTGGGCTAGTTGTCAGCATTGTTCTGCTTTTTATAAAATTTACCCAGGAACTGACACATCTGACCGCTCAAGTTTTTAATGCTTCAGAAAGTGAAGTTATTATTGGCGTTCTAGCTTTGGTGGATATGACCTTGATTGGGTCTTTACTGCTCATGATCATTTTCTCAGGATACGAAATTTTCGTTTCAAAAATAGATGTGGGTGACCATTCCGATCGACCTGACTGGATGGGGAAAGTTGATTTTAGTGGACTCAAGTTAAAAGTTATCGGGGCCATTGTAGCGATTTCGGCCATTGATCTTCTCAAAACATTTATGGAGATTCCTGGAGAACCAACAGAGGCCAACACAGATATGTTCTTGTGGAAGGTCGTGATTCACATGGCTTTTGTTTTAAGTGGTGTTTTCTTTGCGCTGATGGATAGAATTGCCTCGGGCACTGCTGAACACTGATGTGACATATTTGAGCCCTGACTGGGAAATACTAATCTTAACTGTAAGGTGAGCAGTTGGTGGTGAAATGCTATCGTGGATAGTAGTGACCCGACCCCCGAATAGTAGTCCAAATGTTAAACTTATAAGAACTATTTGGTAAAGGGGGAGCAAAAAAAATCCACTTCCCGCGATAAGCAAAAATTGAATTCATGTCTGTAACTATTTATCATAATCCGAAATGTAGCAAATCGCGGCAGACCTTGGAGTTGCTGGGGCAACAGGGTGTCACTCCAGTCATCGTCGAATATCTCAAAGCTACGCCAACGGCTGAAAAACTGAAAGGGATTCTCGCGCTACTCGGGCTAGCACCTCGTGACCTGATGCGTAAAAAAGAAGATGAATATGTCGAGTACGGACTCAGCAATCCCTCCCTTTCCGAAGACGAGTTGATCGGGTTCATGATCAAGCATCCCATCCTGATAGAACGCCCCATCGTGCTGGCCAATTGCAAAGCCGCTATAGGTCGTCCGCCGGAGCAAGTGTTGAGTATCCTGCTGTAGAAACCCTTCTTCACATAGCGTCGGAATCGCCTGTGATATAACGCGCATGCGGGACCTCTCCGTTTTCCTTGAGAGCCTGTATGATGTAGGGAGTGGTCGCGATATATTTTTCTATGTCACTGATGAGGACTTTCGCGTCGGCCAAAATCACATCGGATTCAATCTCACCAATTTTTTGGGCCAAGGCTACCATGCGGTCAACAAAAGGTTGCGCTTCCGCAATCGTTTTACTTGTTGCATTAAAATCCAGCTTACGGTTTTGATTTTTCTCCGCGAATCTGGCGTAAACAACCAGTTCTTCTGCTTTTATCCAAGTATGCCCAATGTTGACCATTTCCTCCTTAAACGCCTGCTCCCCTTTTTCCTTGAGAATGGGAACGATCACCCGCGCGATCTCGCCAAAAGGAATACCATTCTGAGTTTCACACAAGTGTCTCAAGTTAAAAGTCAGGACCATGATTTTGGAATCCAGCTTGAGACTGACCCTCGCGTGATTGCGCACCTTATAGTTTTTTTCGAACAGCCCCCAAATACCCCCCATGCCCTTAATAGATTCAACCTCGCTCTCCAGAGGATAAAGCAAAGCGGCGCAAGATGTATCGTCCGCCGCACGAGAGTCACTCCGCAACACCAGAACGACAAAAAGGACCTGAATAGATATAAAGAAAGGATTAAAGAGCTTCATTGATCAACCCTCCAGAGGAAAAATATATTCTATATCAATCAGGATAGGTGCTTAACAATTATTCGTCAATGACATTGGGCAATTTCCCAATTATTCTCACAATTATGACTTATGAAAACTGAATCTTAAATCTGGTATAAGTAACGGGGTCTGGTCACATCGTCATTTCCCTGCTCAGCCAATGGTTTCCACAACTTAAATGCAGTCTTGTAATCTTTTCGCTTGTAAGCATCCGACCCCTCCTTAAAACTCATTCGAGTAACCGAATGCAGATAACAGGAATATCGTCAGGAAAACTAAAATCAATTGTTTTATATTTTTCATCATTTTTGAGTATTCTTCCTAACTATCCCGCAGTTACCAGCCTACTGGAGGAATTTAAAAGTACTTAATTGCCAGTACGTTACAACAAAGGGATCTGCCTTCCTGGAAGGAGCTTCAATCTCGTTAACTCTCATGGAAGCTCTGGAATATTAACAAATCTTAATGTTTGGTTAACGGCATTTTAATTTGGGTAATCTAGAATAGCTCTCTTTTGCAATTCTCTTCTGGAGGGAAGCTTCCAATTTATTCAAATTATTCAGGGTATAAGACATGATTCATGAAGTTAAAGTTTACGGTCCTTCTGGCAAATTACAGAAAGTTATTTCTCAAAAAGCACTGAATAAAAGATCAGACAAGCTATGTCAAGACCCCTTCCTCTACAGTAAACCAGCAAAGGGTCGAAAGAAAAAGCCTTCTCCTGTTAGCCAGGAACCTTTTCTTGCCTAACAAACCATTATCCGGCACTGTCCCGCTTTTGGGACAGTGCCGATAGTTGGCCTCCCCTCCTGCTACTTTTCAGTTCCCTCAATGCGTGTCGTCTCAATCTAAAATTTTCCCCATATCCAGAGCCAGATCTTTTAATACGTCTGGCCTGTCTGTCACAATTCCATCGACTCCCAGATTAATCAGGCACCTCATCTTTTTCTCATCGTTAAAGGTCCAACTGATTAGTTTTATATATTTGGAACTGCTTTCTCTGTAGTTATCACGAATTTTAAAATCCAGACTCAATATATGTTGATATATTTCCCACGGATCCATAGTTGGCTTACTAGTAATAGCATGCGGGACCGTGAGCCCTATCGCCGCAAAATTATTTTTCAATTCCATAGCCCGCGGGATGGTCGTGAATCGATGGTAATTCACGATTCCAACCGCGGGAACTTCCCGATCATAAGAAAATGTGAACTCACTGAATTGATTCTGTATCCGGCTTAATGCGTCCTTGTGTGGAATTGAAAATACCAACTGAAAGCGCAACTGAAAATCAAGGCTGTCAATAAAATCCTTAATCTTTTTCAGCATAACCGGAAATAAATTTAATTCATCCGCTGGAACCCTGAACTTCAGGAGGACCAACTTGAGTTTATCTTGTTGGCCCGCCCATTTAATAAATTCATGAAATGCCGGAATCCGGGCATTGGATTTGGAGTGGGTAATTTTGTCTTCATACCCGTAATGATCTCTAAACTGTAACAAGGTGAGTTCACTGATTTTCTGTCGCCACCTTGACTCACTGGATGAGGGGTTGGAAGGTAAAAATTTTGCAATCGGTTCCTTTCCCTCCTGCCTGAAAAGGGCCGTGGGGCTGTTAGGATCCCAATCGTGCCAGAGCACAATCTCCCGATCTTTTGTAAATGACAGGTCCACTTCCAGAGAGTTGGCTCCATCTATGTTTAAGGCTTCCTGAAAAGCGGGAAACGTATTTTCTGGAAACTTGGCGACCGATCCTCTGTGGGCAATCACCAGAAATTTATCTTGAAGATATACGGACCCCATCCTTGTGGGGCATTTCGCAAGACTATGGCTGCTGAAAATGAAAAGAATTATCGAAAGGATCACCAAACATGCGGTGATTTTAACTCTCCTCCTCCATTTTCTTGTCATGAGCTGGCTTTCATTGATTCAGAGCCGGACAAAGGATGGAACTCTTACTAGTAAGTTGTATGGTCTTGGCAGGGAGGCATTTGTTTAACAGTGCAAAGCTCTCTTTGGCAAGCTTCCTGCCAAGACCACTTGCTCAGTGTGACAGGAAAACAGGGAGCCTCACTGGCACTGGTTTTCAAGGGATAGCACGTCTTTCGATGTCAGTTCCTGAAAATGGTCCAACAAACTCTATTTATCATTCCTTTTCAAATATAGAAATCTACTTTTCGACGTCCAAAATATCAAACGCGCTTTGCGAAGTCCATTTGACTTTAAGATAATCAGGCATAAGGGTATTTTTATCGATACGAGCAAGCTTGACTTGCTCCCGGGTCAACCCTGCAACATAGCGCAAATTGGCCCCACGAAGGTCGGTTCGATTGAGGTTCGTGTCATTTAAAAAAGCCCGGTTAAGGTTTGCCGTCTGCAAACACGCATCTTCTAGGTTGGCTCTTTCAAGCCGGGCTCCTGTAAGGTCTGCTCCTGCCATCTTGGCTCCTACTAATATACAACCCTGCATTTTCGATTGCGCGCCTTTAATGTTTTGCATATTAACTCCACTGCAATCAGACTTCTTGAACCAAGCTTTAAATAACGCGCATTCTCTGAGATTTGATTTAGTAAGATTGGTTTCGCTTAAATTGGCTCCACGGAGATCGGCACGTCTGAGATAGGCGTTTTGAAGGTTGGCTTTTCCCAGGTTAGATTTATTCAAGTCCGCCCCGCTAAGATTTGCGCCAGTCAGGTCTGCCCCGGTCAGGTTGGATTTAGAGATTTTGGAATCGCTGAGGAATATTTTTTTTAAGTTGGCTCCTCGCAAATCGGAGCCAGTCAGCGTCGCTCCTGCCAAATCGGCACCTTCAAGATCGGCCCCCTGGAGATCGGCGTTTGGAAGGTATTTTTTAGAACTCTCCAGTTTTTCTTTGAGGGATGGAGTTTTTTCAGTCATTCAAGTTCCTTAACTTTTAATAATGAGGGGATGAACTCTAATCACGATAAAATCAAGTCTCATCTTATCGCCATTGGATAATTTATTCAATGGCGATACCCAGAAGACGGAGGAATTACCCTAGAAACGAGAATAAAATATTATTTCTAACCTGCCCCAATACCCCCTCCCAACTTCCTCTGCTGATGTTTCTTGCCACAGGCATAGTTCTCAGTTAAAATCCAGACAGTCCTAATATAATTAAGTAGAATTACAACTAACATTGCTAAGGAGATTTAAATGTCATCAGCATGCGCGCGCCATATTCTTGTAGCTAGTGAAGACGAATGCAATAAACTGAAAAGTGAAATTGAGGCGGGCACAGACTTTGCCGAGGCCGCAAAGAAATTTTCAAAATGTCCTTCAGGTGCAGATGGAGGCGACCTGGGTGAGTTTCGTCCCGGACAAATGGTCCCAGAATTTGACACTGTAGTTTTCAAAGAAGAAGTGGGGAAAGTTCACGGTCCTGTAAAAACACAATTCGGATATCACCTGATAGAGATTACAAGTCGAACATAATTTCTAAAACCCATACTTCCAATTTTCAGAGATAACCTGAAACGTGACTGAGAATCAGGACAAAAGAAGTCCCCCAGAGAAACGCAGGGAAAACCCTATTTTTACCATCTGGGTCCACGCAGGTTATACGGTCTTGATTATCTCAATGATCGCATGGATGGTTTATATCGAACTTATACTGAAAGACTAATTATGATCAGGCGTGATTGGGTTTTTCTCATTTTATTCCTGTCCTGCAATCTTTCACCTTTGCTTCCCTCAAATGCTAGCGAAGTATCTGACAAACCCAATATTGATGCAATGGCTTTCCTCAAAGCAGATGGCTTCAACACGGGAAGTAAGGAGGAGTTTTACACACCATCACAAGCGGAAAAGCCCCCGTTCACGACGATAAATTCAATGCCAGTTTTTTGATCAAGGAGTTTAAAGCAACTCTAAACGAGGTGGGAATCGTTGACTATTTCTATGCCATCCACACCGCCATCATGTGCAGTGCTATTGTGGTCGAGGAAAAATACCCCCCCCCTCAGAATTTCATATCCCCCGACTTATAAGATTGGCCCCTGAAACCATGAAGGATCATTAATTTGGCCGACTTTTCTTTCTCTGATCCGATTCTTCAGTCAGGGTTCTTTCCAATGTCTCAATCTCCGGCTTAGTAAATTTAAAATGAAAACTCAGGAAATTATCATCTGAATTTTTCATGTATCTTAAAATTTCCACATACTTGCCAAACTGACGTGAAAGTTTTTCCATCGTATCGGACAAGGCCGATCTGCCGCCGAAAACCTCCTTCAAACTGGAGGCCGCCGAGGAATAATAGTACCCGCCTTTATCAATATAAGCATCACCCAGAATATTAGTATCCGAGCGAAACAATCCTAAGCTGAGTAGGAAGAAATCTGCATTGACCCGGTAAGCAACAAACTTTTTCGAACGCTCGCATTCATCAACTGCTAATTGTCCAGCATCCGCCTCCATGCTGACCAGATATTTATTTGTCAGGGCTTGTGATTGAGGTTTGACTAAATCGGAAAGGGTTAAGGTAATGTACTGATTCACATCTTCGTCGTATTTTAACTGATTGTCTTTGATTTCCTTCCAATGGGCTTCCTGCCACTCAACATCCCGACCTTCTTCAAGGATCAAATCATACCCTTCGTTCGATGGACGCCCACTCTCTATGCGTGCCCGCAAAAAGCGGTCAGAAAAAAAGGATTCAGTTGTCTCAACATCGCTGGTGTCCACGTGGATAAACTTTTCAGCCATAGCAGGAGCCTCCGAAATAGAAGTCAAGTCAGAAATCAAATTATGTTCTCTGTAAATTTAGGATTAGACGAAAATAATCATTACCTCCTTTATATTATTAATTTGAATATTCTAACCTTTTAATTGATAAACTAATATCCTTTTTATGATCGTCAGAATAAAAAAAGGTCACCCCGGCTAACAGGTGACCTCTCATATATATTAACGACCGTATTTATAGAAGAACATCATGACATGAATGAAAGGGATTCATCACCATATTTCCGCACATACTCTTCCAGAAAAACCCCTTCAAACATTTCCGCCATGAATCTTAGATTGTCTTTATGTAAATTTTCTTCGAACTCCACCCACGCTTCTTGATACACAACGTCACCAAGGGCATTACTTCCATTCCGTGAAGATTCCATTTTCACCACCGTGTACAAATTTAATTTTGTACTGAAATACTTAATGGCAGAAATACGCTAAAATTTATCACAATCTTGTTAAATAACTATAAATCCAAGGCAAAAACGACGTGTTTATGGTATTAAACTTGATTAATCACTACATAATTTTATAAAAATTTTTTACATATAGTCCTGGAGTGGCAAAATAGATAAATGAAAGAAAAGTTTTCCGTCGTCGATTGGGTCGGCTATATTATCGGGATTGTGGTTGTGGGATTTATCCTATTTATACTACTTTGGCCAATTATTGATCCAACGCCCAACAAGTCTGCAACCATAAAAGAAAATGTTGAACAACTGACTTTCAAATAAAAGGCATACTCAAATAATGAACTGGAATGGAGTGTAATTAGTACTGGGAGTATTTACCTTGTCTGCAATGATATATTTCCTGAACCAAAAACCTCCTCCAGAACCATTTGTGGCTCCTGATTATTGTCAAGTCTATGTAACAGCTGAACTGGAGGCAACGGTGATTATGGTGAGCGTATTTTTGTAAATAAAGAATGAGGGAAGTTAATTACCGTGACCAAAGAGAAGTTTGGTCACTTTCTAGCTTTGTGTCAGACTAATGGTAAACTTGCGGAGATTTATGATTCTGACAAGAAAATGCGAACTTTTGAAATTACCATGGGGCACAAACTGGAACATGGCCTACCTATAGACCGGTAAGCAAAGGCCATTGTTTGCTTAAACTTTCAACTATTTTAAAATCTTAATTTTGAACCAGATACGTTTCCCCACCTTGACTACATCACCGGTCGCAACTTCCATCTTCGAGCCAAATTCCGGTATTTTTTCACTATTGATGGAAACCGCACCCTGCTTAAACAAGCGACGCACATCACTGTTGCTTTTGGAGTCGTTAAAAAACTTCTTCAGCAAATCAATAGCAACCCATTGAGAATCTTCCAACTCCAGGACAGGGATATCTTCCGGTGTGATTTTTTTGGAAAAGGTATTTTCAAACCATTCCCGCTCACTCCTTGCCGAAGCCTCATCGTGATAGCGCTTTATTATTTCCTCCGCGAGAAACTTCTTCCACTTCATTGGATCGGAGCCAATTTCCTTTTCGATCCCCGCTATCTCATCCATCGGAATCTTGGTATACACTTTAAGATAGTCTGCAATCAAATCATCAGGCACTTTCATACAACGACCAAATTTATCGCGCGATGAGTGCCCGAGACCAATATAATTATCGAGACTCTTACTCTGCTTCGCCTTGCCGTCTATTCCCTGGGTAATTTTTGTAGTGATGATGACCTGAGGAGTCTGACCAAATTTCTGTTGATAAAATCGTCCCAGCATTTCATTGAACAACTGATCCGAACCGATGATCGTCAAGTCGGACTCAAGGACATAAGAATCGTATCCCTGGAGGATAGGGTATATCATCTCATGCATATAGATATCTTCCTGATTCCCTATACGCCGCTGGAACATATCCCGCGAAATAAGACGGGCGTGGGTTACCATTGCAAGTAATTTTAAAAAATCCGCGAGCTGGTATCCGGAAAACCATTCGGAATTCCTCCTGACCTCCAGAAGGTTGGGATCATCAAACCGGAGAACCATCTTGGCTTGACGTATAAACTCTTCGGCATTTGCATCAATTTCTGCCTGAGGAATGATCGGGCGGGTATTGCTTCTTCCTGTCGGATCACCAATCTGAGTCGTGAAGTCACCGATTAAAAAAATCACCTTATGGCCAAGGTCCTGAAGCTCACGCATCATCCACAAATTGACCGCATGGCCTATATGTAGAAAAGGTGAAGTAACATCAACACCATATTTAATTCGAATCTTTTTTTTCGAATCGAGAAGTTCTTCAAACTCTTTAAGCGAAAAAATTTCATCCGTTGTTCTAGCAAAACTCTCCAGAAGGTTTTTCTTCGCGTTGCCAGATGACATAATCAATTTCTCAATAAAAGGGTAAAATTTAATTACCGTCACTATTTGACAAGGGAAGTCAATAGAAACAAATAGTTAGGCTATGAGCATTAAGGTTTAACGAACGGAGTTTAGGGGTTTTGCAGCGGAATGTCAATTGGAGTAAAATTCACTCAAAAAAGAGCAGGAATGCTTAAAATATTTCTTTATGTCGGGGGGGCAACCGAATCTAAATAGAAAGTTCATCAGGTGCGGATAGAAATAGTAACGCCGTCCCCGCAAAAAACTATCTATTTAATTATGTCCACCACTGCCACGGTGTCAAAATGTTATACCTCGCGTTTGCTAAGACCTGATATTTCGTGCACCGCTTCCTCTTTTGTCAAGATGCCCTTCTGCTCTAGAACTGCTATAAGGGCCATGATTTCATAGCCTACCTAGCGCACAAAATATATTAAGAAAAATGTATTTTTCCTTGAAGGGAATTTAATGCTTGGGCGAGGCAAATCAAGCATTTGATTTTTTTTGAACCGGAGAATACTTGCATTTCGCTAAATACTTAAACTATCCGAAAAGGGATACTCGGTGCTTGACACTATTCCCAAATATATGCTAGAAAAGTTTTCGCGTTCACGCATTTCTTGGAGGAGGGATCGTATCATGGCGAGTGGAAAAGTTAAGTGGTTTAACAACAAAAAAGGCTACGGTTTTATCCACACGGAGGAGGGGGAAGATGTATTCGTCCATTATTCGGCAGTAACCGGGGACGGGTTCAAAACTTTAAATGAAGGACAAGATGTTGAGTTTGAAGTCAGTCAGGGACAAAAAGGTCCTCAAGCTGAAAATGTAGTGCCTAAGTAAAATATTTATTTTGCGGCAGGGCCTACGCCCTGCCGCTTTCAATTATATCGATTTCCCACCCCCTCCAAACCCCTCCCTTTCAATCAGCATCCTCTATCCAATTCCTGCTAAGATCACACAAGAAAAGGGATAACTTTCTCACCTCGAAAAGTTAACAAGGAGGTCTTTCCATGCCCATTTATATGACCGCTCAATATCAGGTTAGACCAAACAAGGTAGAGCGAACCAAAAACAACATCCGGCAGTTGGTAGAGCACGTTAAAGGTCACGAACTATTGACCACGATCTATATAGCCCAGAAGGAGATATTGAATCCTTCCAGATTCATGCACATTTTACGATTTGAAGACGAAAATACCCTTACGGTTCATCAGAATTCACCGGCTTCGGCACAATTTGTACAAACCGTGTATCCGGAAACGCTAAAACCAGTCAAATTTATGGAATACAATCTCGTCGCCACTAAGAATCAGTAAAATTACTCTCGAACTATATAGAACGATGAAAGATTAACTCAGCTCTTTCAACAACACGGAAAGCTCAGTAAGACGTTGATCCATATCAGGAGGGAGATTCTCCGTAGCAGAAGAAGATTTGGCAGGAAAGTATCTGGCTAACTGATAATGCCTATCCAGCCGTACCCAGCGTTTTCGATCGGTAGATATTTCGTCGTCTTTCTGCAAACGACCCTCCTTGATTTCAGATATCAACGATTGGGTCGACATGTTATATATTACCGCACCCGACCGA
>PVBE010874204.1_pt1 | contig 31222 bp, 28 predicted proteins | sample 1631181 | NCBI WGS metagenome assembly PVBE01 (sample SAMN08397723, study PRJNA350692) | Marine metagenome, whole genome shotgun sequencing project. | isolation source: water | place: Pacific Ocean | collected 2012-04
CCAGGCTTGAGCCCAGGCGTTCTTGATGTCGATGGGTTTTCGACTACAGGAGGCTGAGAGCACCCTGTCCCAAGCTCTTGGCCTGGGCGAGGACACTGATTCCCGCCTGCTGCATGATCTGGGTCTTGGTCATCTCCGCGGTTTCATGCGCGAAGTCCGCATCGCGGATGCGACTCTCGGCAGACTCCAGGTTCGTGTGGTAGGCCTCCATAGCGTTCAGGGCACTGCCCAGACGGTTCTGGACGGAACCGTAATCACTACGGTAGCCATTGACGGTGTCGAGCGCTGAATCGAGCGTAGCAATCGCACTCGCAGCGGACGTAGCACTGGACAGATCCACTCCAGCGGTATCCACGCCCAGGGTACTGGCCGTGAGATCACCGAGGGTGATGTCGATCTGGTCATTGCTGGTGCCATGGACTCCCACCTGGACGGCGAGGGTCGCGTTGGTACCTTCCGTGAGAGCGATACCGTTGAACTCAGTTACCTGAGCGAGACGATCGACCTCAGCAGTCAGCTGCTCGAACTCATCCTGGATGTAGTCGCGCTCGGTGCTCGCCAGGGTCTCCGAAGAACTCTGGACGGCCAGCTCACGCATCCGCTTGAGGATGTCGCTGACTTCGTTGGTGGCACCCTCAGCAGTGGCGATCACGCTGATACCATCGTTCGAGTTCCGCATCGCAACGCGGGAACTGCGGCTGACCGTATCAAGGTTCTCGGCCACACCGAGACCGGCGGCGTCATCGGCAGCCTTGGCGATCCGCAGACCACTGGACAGGCGCTCAAAGCTACCCCCCAATGCCTTCTGCGTCTTAGACAGCTGGTGCTGCGCGGTCAACGACGACACGTTGGTGTTGACAGACATAGCCATAGTTTTTCTTCTCCTCCTGAGACCAAGGGTTCAGGGTGGTCTCATGCGAAGGATCGGAAAAGCCGTATCTGGCCATTAGGACTCGGGGATCGTCTGCGTTCAAACAGACTTCGAAAGGCATGTCCCCGAGGAGACTGGCCAGCCGCACCCAAAACGACAAATCGCCTGCTGCAGGAAACCTGCAGCAGGCGATTAACCAGTTACTAACTGCTGTACTGTCGTTACTACAGCAGGCTGAGAGCAGCGGAACCCAAGCTCTTGGCCTGCGCCAAGACGCTGATACCCGCCTGCTGCATGATCTGGTTCTTCATCAGGTCCGCGGTCTCGTGGGCGAAGTCCGCATCGCGGATCCCGCTCTCTGCACCCTGCAGGTTGACCGAGTAGGACTCCATCGCGTTCAAGGCACTGCCCAGACGGTTCTGGACGGCACCGTAATCGCTGCGGTAGCCATTGATCGTGTCCAGGGCGGTATCGAGCACGGAGAGTGCAGACGCAGCCTTGGTCGCGGTCGACACGTCCACGGAGGCGGTGTCCACCTTCAGGGTCGCGGCCGAGAGATCACCGAGGGTGATGTCGATCTGATCGTTGGTGGTGCCATTGACACCGACCTGCACGCCGAGGGTCGCGTTGGTGCCCTCTGTGAGAGCGATACCGTTGAACTCAGTCACGTTCGCCAGGCGTTCGACTTCCTTCGCGAGCTGGGCGTACTCGTCCACGATGTAGCCACGCTCGGTACTGGCCAGGGTCTCCGAAGAGCTCTGGACGGCCAGTTCTCGCATACGCTTCACGATGTCGGCCACCTCATTGGTGGCACCTTCGGCGGTCGCGATGATGCTGACACCATCGTTGGTGTTTCGCATTGCAACTTCAGCGCTACGGGAGATGGCGCTCAGGTTCTCGGCCACGCCCAGGCCAGCCGAATCATCGGCAGCCTTCGCGATGCGCACACCGCCGGACAGACGTTCGAGACTACCAGCCAGCGAACGCTGGGACTTGGAAAGCTGCCCCTGAGCCATCAGGGACGATACGTTGGTGTTGACAGCAAGGGCCATTTTTTCATTTCCTCCTGAGGCCTTCGGGCCTCACGAATTCGCTCACCCAGGGAGCATCACTCTCATGACAACTCCAAGGCGATAGTACCGGCTGGAGCTTTGTCGGTAATGAGATTTCTTGGGGCAACGGGCAACCTGGCCGGCCCGCTCCGACCATCTCCATCCCCCTATAGCAGTGGTCAACTCCGGGGTTTTCGGGTTAACGAATGACCGGATAACTTATTGGTTTTACTGGTAAATAAGCCAGTTCCGAGTCCTTCAGCCCCATGGGGAATCTCGCACCTGACGGAGCCTTACTCAGCTCACTCGTCGGAGCAATTAGGGTCCCCTTTCCTGGTTCTTTCCTTGTGATCCTCCCCCTGTGGGATCATCGGTAACACCTGGCAGATCGCTGGCTCAGTGCGGGGCCCAACAGGCTCCCAAAAGTGCTCCAGAAGCGCCTCCCGACTGCGATTGGCCTCTATATCGGTGTATGTGACATCGCCGCGACGGACTGGGCCCGCGGTAGGCAAGGGTCATTTCTCGTGGTATCTGCGGTGCCCCGCGGGCCAGATCCTGCGATGGAGGCTCCGATGTACGAAGCGAAGCGCTTGCTGGTTCCCCTGGATTACTCCGACGTCTCGCGCGCGGCCGTCAGCGCAGGACTCAGGGTGGCCGCCGCCATGGACGCCGAGGTCTGGTTGCTCACCGTCGAGGAGGGCATGGACAAGGACATGAGGGAACGCATCATCACGGCACCGGACGAGACAGTCGTCGAGGACCGCATCAGCGCAAGCGAGCGCGCTCTGGTGGATGCGGCACGCCTCGAGGCTGACCGCTGCACGGCGGCCGGGAAGCCCCTGCCCTTCGTGCCAGTCCACACCAGGGTGACCGGTGGCCAGTGGATCGAGGTGATCCTGAGCACCGTCACCGAGCTCCAGATCGACATGATCGTGGTGGGTACCCATGGCCGCGACAAAGGCATGAAGGGGATCTTCTCGAGCACCATCAGCGAGAAGCTTGCCTCGAAGGCCCCTTGCTCGGTCCTGGTGGTCAAGCCCGAAGGCTTCCCCTACCTGCGGGACTGACTGGGCCGTTCCCGGAGAAGCGCCAGGTGCTTCCGTTCATCGGAGCTCCCTCGGCGCCGGGTGGCGAGACAGAGAAAAAGAGCCCCCGACCTTTCGGACGGGGGCTCCGGTCTCCTCCGTTGCTTCTCGGGGCTACCCGAGAAGGCTCAATGCGGCCTGACTGAAGCCCTTGGCCTGGGCCAGCACGGACACGCCAGCCTGCTGCATGATCTGCTGCTTAGCAAGCTCGGCGGTCTCGTACGCGAAGTCCGCGTCCCGAATCCGGCTTTCCGCAGCCTTCAGGTTCTCATGATAGGTCTCAATATTGTTCAACGCGCTCTCAAGGCGGTTCTGGACAGCACCCAACTTCGAACGCTCACTGTTGACCTTGTCAACACCAGCATCGAGATTGGTGATGGCGGTCTGCGCACCGGTAGCAGTCGAGAGGTCCATCGAGGCAGTGTCGACACCCAAGACCGTGGCACGGAAATCGGCCAAGGTGATGTCGATCTGGTCAGCCGTGGTGTTCTGAACGCCAACCTGGACAGCCAGGGTGGTGTTGCTGCCATCGGCAACCTTGATGCCATTGAACTCCATGACATTGGCAATGCGGTCAACTTCATCGGAGAGCTGCGTGAACTCATCCTGAATGTACGCACGCTCGGTAGAGGCCAGCGTCTCCGAAGCACTCTGGATGGCAAGCTCACGCATGCGCTTCAGAATGTCGGCAACCTCGCCAAGTCCGCCTTCGGTGATGGCAATGACACTGACGCCGTCGTTGATATTACGCCTGGCAACCACCGCGCTCCGGGCCATGTTGTCGAGATTCTCGGCAACACCCAGTCCAGCAGCATCATCGCCAGCCTTGGTGATCCTCAAGCCGGAGCTGAGGTGTGACAGAGTCGACCCGAGGTTTCGAGTCGTCTTGCCGAGTGCATTGGTAGCACTCAGCGACGCCACATTAGTATTCACTACGAGGGACATATGGTTTCTCCTGTCGTCGTCCTGTCTGCGGAGGACCCAACGTCCTCGCTGAACCCCTCGGATCCCTCGTACCGATCCGTTAAGGAGTTTTTCCTCCTGTCCCCCAGTCAGGGCTCAGATTACGCTGTCGTCGCGACCATCAGAATCGCTGTGAAGCCGCAGCAGGTCACGATCCAGCAGATGTGACACCCGGATGTTTCCGATCGCTCTCAGCATGTTCCCTTTGACATGCGGATTCTTGCTCGACAGGTCCGAGAGCAAGGCCTTCACCTGCTGACGTTGCAGGTTTTCCTGACTTCCACACAGGTTGCAAGGCACTATCGGGAAGCCCACCAGCTCCGCATAGGCTGCGATGTCCTCCTCCGCACAGTAGGCCAGGGGCCGGATGACGATGTTCTTGCCGTCATCGGCGTAGAGCTTGGGCGCCATGGACTTCAGCTGCCCGCTGTAGAGCAGGTTCAGCATGACCGTCTCGATGAGATCGTCACGGTGATGTCCCAGCGCGATCTTGTTGCAGCCCAGCTCCTGCGCGACGGTGTACAGGATTCCCCGCCGCAGACGGGAGCACAGCGAACAGCAGGTCTTTCCTGGCGGCACCTTGTCCAACACGATGGACAGGGTGTCCTTGTGCAGCATCCTGTACTGGTAGTCGTGCTCGCGGAGGTACTCCTCGATGAGGTGGGCGGGAAAACCGGGATGTCCCTGGTCCAGGTTGACAGCGATCAAGCTCAGGTCGATGTTCGCCCGCTGCTTGATGTGCCTCAGGAGATGCAGCATCGCCCAGCTGTCCTTGCCGCCGCTCAGTCCCACCAGGATGCGATCACCCCGCTCGAGAATGTCGAAGTCTCGATTGACCCGTGCGATCTGGCGCCTGAGCTTCTTCTGGAGGGGTTCAAGGCTCTGATGCACGACCTGGGCTCCGAAAGGGCGTCCTAACCGGTTAGTTGAGCCGCCGTGCAGGACCAGTCGCGGGACGAGGACGAGCCCCAGGGCTGTGTCGCGACGCTTTCGTCGCTCGGCTTGGCCGCCTACACCCTGCTCATCCTGGGCATCGGCGCCAGCAGCTGCGTGTGCGGTCTCTTCAGCCTGAACACCGCGCTGCTGAACCTGACGACGTCCTCGGCGCTGAAGGGCCCCGTCGAGCTCGAGCCCTGGCGCCTCGAAGAGTTGAAGCGCAGCGGTGTAGTCCGAGAGGGCGAAGTCCTGGCGCTGTACCACGACCACAGCCCCATGGGGGATGGGAGCAGCGGCTGCGTGGTTGCGGGCGAGAACGTCGTGCGCTGGGATGAGGGGACGGAGACCGGCCGGGTCGCGATCGTGGGCGCTACGGTCGAGGATCGCGGGAGCGAGGTCTCGGTCTCCCTTGACGGCAACGAGCTTCTCTGTCCCTTTGGCGAGGACGAGGGAGGCGACCGTTTCGCCCACATGCTGGAGGCGAGCAGCGAGCAATGAAGGCCTCTCTGCGCATCGATACGGGCGCCATCACCCAGGCGACCGGCACCTTGACGGTGTACGAGCCGGGGCCTCGCACCGCCAAGGCCATCGGATTGGCCCTGGGTGGGTTCATCGCGGCGGGAATCTGCCTGTTCGTCCCCCTGTTGCACCTCATCACCACATGGCTGCTCCCCATTCTCGGGTTGTGGGCCGCGTGGAACGGTTGGCGGACTCAAGAGAGCTACACGAGCGTGGAGGGAGCGTGTCCCGCCTGCGCAGCGGCGATCTCCCTCGACGGCGGGCGTGTAGCAGACCCGATGTGGGACCAGTGTCCGGCATGCAAGCGTCCCGTTCAGATCATCATCGACAGGGAGTGACAGATGGCCCGTGGAAGAGATCGACACGACGCGCACCAGGCTGCCCTCTCCTCCCTGGGGAAGGACCTCTCACGCCGGGCACGCAACGCCTGTGAGCTATGCGAGGTGCGCACCTCGCTCCAGGTCGTGGAGGTCGTCGGGGGGCCCGACGAGCCGACAGGAGACTGGGCGCTCATGCTGTGCGTGCGCTGCCGGGAAGCGACCGGCCCCAAGAGCCGAGTCGATCCGAACGAGCTCAGGTTCCTGGAAACGTCGATGTGGAGCGAGGTCCGCCCGGTGCAGATCGAAGCTGTCCGGTTGCTTCGGAGGCTGGACACTCCGTGGGCCCGTGAAGCGCTGGAGAGCCTCTACCTGGATCCCGACGTAGAGGATCTCCTCTAGGAGGCCCCTACCCTGCTGCCTTTGTTTTTCCCCGCGCGCGCGCGAGGGAGGGCCGCAGATCAGAGCCCGGACTGCACGAGATCTCGCACGGCGCCGGCGAGGAAGAGACTGCCCGCCACGACCACCAGGTCCTCTGAAGCCCGAACTGCCCGTAGGGTGTCTTCGATGGCACCCGCCGGCATGACGGGCACGGGCAGGTCAACCAGGGCCGCCGCCACGTCACCGGGCTGCTGAGCGCGGAAGTGGGAGCAGCGCGAGGTGAGGATGCGATCGACGCAGGGCGCCAGGGGGGCGGCGAGGCTGCGGATGTCCTTGTCCACACTGGCACCCAGGACCAGAGTGCGTCGTCCCGGCCGCGGAAGGCTGCGCAGATAGGCCGCCAGGGCCTCTGCGCTCTCGGTGTTGTGGGCACCATCGATGAGGAGCCTGGGGCCCAGCCATTCCAGGCGACCGGGGTGCTGTGCGTTCTTCAGGCCCTGCCGAATCGCGGCATCCCCCACACCGAGCAGCTGCAGCATGGTGATGGCCACGCCTGCGTTGTGCACCTGGTGTGCTCCAACCAGGCTGAGCTCCAGCTCCAGCAACTCCCGAGATCCCCGCAGATAGGAGAAGTCCGCTGGGCGTCCGCTGACCTTGAAGTCTTCGTCCATGGCCAGGAACTCGGCGCCCTTCTCCGCGGCCATCGAGCGCACGACGCTGAGCGCCTTGGGCGGCAGCTTGCCCACAACCACGGGCACCGAGCTCTTGATGATGCCCGCCTTCTCCGCGGCGATGCTCGCCAGGTCGGGCCCGAGCCTGTCCGTGTGGTCCAGCCCGAGCGTGGTGATCGCGGTGATCAGCGGCCGCGACACCACGTTGCTGGCGTCCAGGCGGCCGCCCAGGCCCACCTCGACAACGGCGTAGTCCACGCCCAGACGGTCGAAGTGCAGGAAGGCACAGACCATGATCAGCTCAAAGTAGGTCGGGAAGTCGTCGCCTGCGGCAACAGCGACTTCCTCCAAGAGCAGGCTCAGGGCCTCGTCGCTGATGGGCTTCCCGTCGACCTGGATGCGCTCGTTGACCTCCTGCAGGTGAGGAGAGAGGCTCATGCCTACCCGATGCCCACCCGATCGGAGGCCTTCGGCCACCAGGGCACAGACGCTTCCCTTGCCGTTGGTCCCCGCCACGTGCACCACACGCAAGCCCTCATGGGGAGCGCCCAGGCGATTCAGCAAGATCTCGACACGCTCGAGCCCCAATCGCACCCCTGCCGTGGAGGCGCGACTCAGCAGAGGGTGATTCTTCAGACGGCGGTCTCCCGACGCGTGGCGCCAAGCCACAGCAGCAGGTCGATCAACACCTGGCGTAGCTCCAGGCGCGAGACGATGCTGTCCACCATGCCGTGCTCCAGCAGGTACTCGCTGGTCTGGAAGCCTTCGGGAAGAGACTCCCCGATGGTCTGCTCGATCACCCGGGGGCCCGCGAAGCCGATGAGGGCGTTGGGCTCGGCGAGGATGATGTCCCCCAACATGGAAAAGCTCGCCGCGACGCCACCGGTGGTGGGATGGGTGAGCAGGGAGATGTAGGGCTGGTTCACGTCCCGGAGCTTGGCCAGGGCCGCGCAGGTCTTGGCCATCTGCATGAGAGAGAGGATCCCCTCCTGCATACGGGCACCGCCGCTCGACGAGATGACGATGGCCGGACACTTGCGCTCCGCAGCCCGCTCGAAGGTGCGGGTCACGACCTCCCCGACCACCGAACCCATCGACCCTCCCATGAAGGCGAAGTTGAAGGCGGTGACCTCCACCGGGATTCCATCGATGGTCGCGGACACCGCGATCGCGGCGTCGCTCTCCTGCGTCTTGCTCTGGGACTGCTGAATGCGCAGGGTGTAGGGCTTGCTATCGACGAAGCCCAGTGCATCGACCGGCTTCAGGCCCGCATCGTGCCGTACCTGCGAGTCCGGGTCGAGCAGCAGCGCCAGGCGCTCCGCGGCCCCCACCTTGAAGTGGTATCCGCAGTGCAGGCAGACCTGGTGGCGCTCCTTGAGCGCGGGCTTGTACAGCACCTCGGAACAGCCAGGACAACGCATCCAGAGGTCCTTGCCGCCACTGCGGCGACCCTGTGCGCTCTGAAGGTCCTTGGGGCCTTGCTCGAACCAGCGGCTCTCAGCCATCGGGCTCAAAGCTAACCCGCCAGCGGCCCGTTCGTTGTAACGAACGTACCACCGCGTCATGGACCACCGGTCGGAGAAGCCGAATGCGCGAGTCCTCGACCGAGGGATGGACGCGGTTCGTCAGAAGGGACACGACCACCCCATGTGAAGGAGCGATCCACAGCGAAGTACCGGTGAAACCGAGGTGCCCGACCGCATCCGCTGGGAAGTGATCCCCCGAGGAGGACTCCGGAGAGCGCCCATCCCAACCCAGCCAGTGGCTTCCAGCGCCCCGTGTCGTCCAGGCGCGGCGGATAGCGCCCCCGCGGCGATAGTCCTCGAGGAAGCCCCAACCGGCCCGAGCGACCGCTGCGGCGTCACCAAAGAGCCCCGCGTGGGTGCTGTGGCCCCCCATCGCCCAGCAGTTCAGATCGTGGACCTGGCCTTCGATGACCCGGCCTCGAACAGGACAGTCTTCGGTCGCCGTCGCGAAGGACGAACCCCAGCTGAGTCCCTCCCGGTGAGGCACGAGCTGCTCCCAGAGCGCGTCGATGCGCGCTCCAAAGCGCTGCTCGAGAAACTGGCACAGGGTCAAGAAGCCCAGGTCCGAGTAGGTCCCCGCGGGAGCGTCACACGCCGTGGAAGCGGCCAGCTCGAGGATCTCGTCACGATCGCGGCTCTGCTCGTAGAGCGCACTCCAGGCGGGGTAGCCCGCACTGTGACCGAGCAAGCCTGCCACCGTCGTCTCCCGCACGGGGGTGCTGAAGGCCAGCTCGCCGGCATCGATGAGGGCGTAGCTGACCGCAGCCCCACAGAGAGGCTTCGTCAGCGAGGCCAGATCCCAGGTGGGCCGGTGTCCGAGGGGGCGACGGGTCGGATGAACCCGAGCCTGCCCCACACGGCAGGCCATCACCTCCTTCCCCTCGTGCCAGACCTGCAGGTCCACGGAGGGTGCCACGCCCTCGGCGACGGCCCGCTCGATCAGCTCCAACGCAGGCTGCCCTCGTCGAGCACCGCAGCACATCCGTAGCGCCAGGGGCGATTCTGCGGACCATGACCGAAGGGCAGGCCCGAGGCCATCGGTAGGTCCAGGTGGTCCCGCACGATGTCGGCGACCTCTGCAACCGTCCCAAAGTCCCCCAGACCCACGCCGACCACGCCATCCAGAGCCCCGCTCTGGCGAAGCTGGTTCAGCATGCGATCGATCCGGTAGGCGGGTTCACCGACATCCTCGAGCAAGAGGATGCAGCCCTCCGCCCGAAGCTGATCGGGGGTTCCACACAAGGAGCTCAGCACGCAGAGATTTCCTCCAACTACAGGCCCCGCCGCAGTCCCGGTCCCCTGCCCTACCCAGTCCTCCAGCGGGTGCAGGCCCTGGTCCGCGAGGGAGTGCACGACCGGTGCGTGCAAGCCCTGCAGCCCGTGGCGCTGGTAGAGCGCCGCGTGCAGCGCCGTTCCATCGGAGAAACCGATCACCCCGCGAATCAGCCCCTCGTGCGGCAGCAGCGGCAGCAAGCGACCGATGCCCGAGCCTCCCCGAGCCATCCAAGCCGCGTCGAGCCCGGGATCGCTCAGTGCCCAGACCAGGTCGCTCAGGCGCTGATCGTCGGTCCCCGCGAAGTAGCGGTGCACAGCATTCAGGTTGGGCGCCAACACCGGTTCGTGCCCGGATAGGCGCAAGAGTTCGAGGCCAGCCTCGAGGCGCTTCGGGTCGAAGCGGTGAGAGGGAGCAAAGACTCCGATACGAAGGCCGGGCGGCAGCATGCCCTCAATGCTAATCAGTCGAGTGCTTTGGATGGTCGCCTGTTTGAATCTGGCCCAGGAGACTCCACCGGGTGTGACCGTGGAGGGCCACCCGCAGCACAACGCGGAGGGTGCGGATCCCAACGCGCTCACGCCCCTGCCCCTGCCCGAGGAGCTTCCCTTCACCGCGCGCACACGCACCCTTCCCTGCACGATCGTGGATCGACACGGGGCACCGCTCGAGGTGCTGACGGCCCTGGGCGTGGAAGTGGAGGTGAAGCGCCTGCTCTCCACGCGAGCGCTGGTCACCTGCTCCGGCTGCCGTGAACCGGTGGATGGCTGGGTCCAGAGGCAGGCCCTGTTCGTCGGGACCGTCCCCGCTGACGGAGAGCACGATGCCTTTCTGGCCACGCTGAAGCCCGGGCTCACGCCTCAGGGCTTCGTCCAGGACGAGGAGCAGTGGATTGCCGCACCCTGACGCCAACAGCGGTCGCGTTAGGCCGATGCGATGACGCTCACACCCGTGCTCGGAAACAGCCAGAAGCTGGATGGCGGCGCAATGTTCGGCAACGCTCCGAAGGCGCTGTGGTCACGATGGGCCGATGCGGACGAACAGAACCGAATCGACCTGGCCTGCCGGTGTTGTCTGGTCCAGATGGAGGGGCGCAACATCCTGTTGGAGGCCGGAATCGGCTGCTTCTTCGAGCCAAAGCTGCGAGCGCGCTTCGGTGTGGTGGAGTCAGAGCACGTGCTGCTCAACAACCTGGCCGCCCTCGGCCTGTCCCACGATGACATCGACCTGGTCATCCTCAGCCACCTGCACTTCGATCACGCCGGGGGCCTGCTCAGCGGCTGGCCGGACAACGAACTGCTCTTCCCAAAGGCCCAGTTCGTCGTGGGTCGGGAGCACTGGGAACGGGCCTGCAAGCCGCATTCGCGTGACCGGGCCAGCTTCATCCCCACGCTGAACGATCAGCTCCGAGAGAGTGGGCGCCTTCGCCTCGTCAGCATCGATGACGAGCTTCTTCCCGGCTGGCGCTTCCACCAGAGCGAGGGCCACACCCCCGGGTTGCTGCTCACCGAGATCCCGCATCCGGAGGGTCCCGTGGTCTTCGCGGCAGACCTGGTTCCAGGGGTCGCGTGGGTCCACGCACCGATCACGATGGGCTACGACCGCTATCCGGAGCGCCTCATCGATGAGAAGAACGCCCTGCTGACCGATCTGGTAGAGCGGGGTGGACGCCTCTTCTTCACGCACGACGTGAAGGTCGCCATCGCCCGGATCGAGCGGGATGAGCGCGGGCGCTTCTGCGCCGTCATCTGAGATCAGTCCCCGCGGCGGAGTGTCAGGCGGCCCCCGGTCGGGTACCCTCGCCGTCGATGGTCCGCGCGTGCCGCATCCTGGCCCTGCTTGCCGTGGCCGGGTTCCTTCCGCTCGATGCGGCCGCTTTCGACGCTCATCAGGTGCAGCTTCAGCCGAGCCAGGGAGAGCTCGCTCGACCGCTCATCGTCTACCAACCCTGGATGGCACCAAGCGGCACCGTCGCGAGCACCGCAGCCTTCGAGTACGCCAGGAATCCCCTCGAACTCAGCCTGATCAACACCCAGGACGGCAGTGTCAGCACCGTTCCGCTTGTCGCAAAGCTGTCGGTGCTCAACCTGGGCTTCGCCGTCGGAATCACGGACCGGTTCGCGCTGAGCGCAGGGATCCCGCTCTACCTCTCTCAGCAGCGCGTGACGGGACTCGGCAGGTCCCAGCCCTCGGTAGAACGCCTTGGCTTCACCCAGGGGGACCTTCGCATCAGCGCACCCATCCACCTGGCCGGAAACCCCGGAGGCCTCGTGCTCGGCGTCACTCCCGAGGTGGAGTTGCCGACTGGGAACCTGTCCAGGAACCTCGGTAATGCCGGCCCCCGCGCGGGGGTGGTGGCCACGGCGAGTTGGAGCAAGGGGAAGCTGAACACCACCGCCAACCTGGGCGCTCGCGTGACGGGTGGAGAAGCCGAGGACGGCACGCTGGACGCCGAGACGAAGCTGAGCGGCGTCGTGGGCCTGGCGGTCGGCCGGACCCTCACCGATCGCGTGGGGCTGGGCGCGGAGTTCTGGGCCCATCAGGGCCCCAAGAGCACCGTGGGCCACACCACTGGAGCCGCCGAGGCGGTCTACCACGTCGATGTGCGCGGGCCACAGGGCACCGACCTGGTGCTTGGCGTCTCCCACGCTCTGTCCGACGGTGTGGGAAGCAGCTCCTGGAGAGCCTTCGCCGGCTTGCGTTTCAGCCGACGTCCCTCCGAGGAACCGGTCGAGGTGGTCCCGCTCGTAGAGGTGCAGGACACGCCCTACGACCTGCGGGTCACCGCCCAGAACGAGGAGGGCGAACGCATCGACGCCGACCTCGTCGTGCTCGGTGAGGGCGAGGAATACCGCATTGAGCTGGGTAGCGACGGCGAGGCCGTCGTGCAGCTGGCACCCGGCGGCTGGGAGGTCACCGTGGGCGCAGAGGGCTACGGCTCCCAGAGCCGTACGATGGTCCTGGAAGAGGATCGCTTCCTTCCACCTACCATCGACGCCGTGCTGCACCCGGATCAGGGCCTGGGAAGTCTCTCCGTCTCGGTGGTGGACGCCGAGTCTCGAGGCGTCGCCGATGCGGAGCTCCGCGTCGACGGAGAGGGCTACGGCAACACCAGCACCGAGGGCACCCTCACCATCGAGGGTCTGGAGTTGGGTGAGCACGAGCTCACCGCTCGGGCTGAGGATTTCGTCGATCTGGCGCCGGTGACGGTCATCGCGTCCACCGAGCCGGAGCCGATCAGCCTGCTCATGGAGCGGCCTCCCGGCTCGGTCAAGGTCATCGTTCGCAGCCACGAGGGCGAGGTCGTGCCCGCCCTGGTGCGATTCTCAGGTCCGTCGGAGCTGGGTCCTGATCCCATCGGCACCAGCGGCGAGAAGCTCTTCCTGCTGGAAGACGGCCAATGGACGGTCGTGGTCAGCAGCGACGACTACGGCCTGCAAGAGCGCGAGCTACACGTCGATGGCCTCCGCAAGGTGCTGCAGGTGGTCGACATCGTGCTGGTGCCAGAGCTCGGCGCTGCAGAGCTCCAGCTCGAGGTCATCGATCCGGATGGAAACCCGGTGCAGGGCGCCCGAGTGAGCATCGACGGCAAACACCACGGCTCCACGAGCAACGGTGGAACCCTGGTGGTGGCAGGACTCGAGCCAGGCCCCGTCAGCCTGGGCCTGGAAGGAGAGCGCTTCCTGGAGCAGCCGCCCATCGAAGTCGAGTTGGTGGATGGCACACGGGAGCTGCTGGTCACGATGGACTGGAAGCCCGGGACCCTACAGGTGGTGACCCGTGGTCGGGGCGAGGTCCCGGTTGACGCGCTCGTGCGTTTCGAAGGACCCGCGTCCCTCGCACCCAGCGCGGTCGGCCCCGACGGCGAGGCCTTCTTCCAGCTCGTCCCCGGCAGTTGGACCGTAGGAGTGTCCGCCGAAGCCCTGGGCCTGCAGGAGCGGGAGGTCACCATCGAGGCGGATCAGACCAGCCTGATCGTGATCTCCGCCGTCCTCCGCGAGGAGCGCGGTGACGCTGTGCTGGACATCCGCCTCAGCGACCCGAACGACGAGCCCATCGATGGCGCCAGGGTAGCGGTGGACGGTGAACCCATCGGCGAGACCTCCACAGGAGGAAGCCTTCGCCTGGGGGGACTGGCTCCTGGTGATTCCGTGCTCGAGGTCGCCCCCGAAATTCATGAGCACGCCGTCATCGACCCGCTGACGCTGGCCGAAGGGGAAAACGAGGTGGACCTGGTGCTCGACTGGGTGGCGGGCACGGTGATCGTCAGCACACGGGGACCCGACGGGCCCATCGATGCTCTCGTACGGGCCTATGGTCCCGCAGCGGTGGCTCCGGTGCGCACCGGACTCGACGGAGACCGCGTGCTCTACCTGGAGCCCGGCGCCTGGACGGTGGTCGCTTCCTCCCAGAGTCTGGGGATCGAGCAGGCCGAGATCCTGGTCGAGGCGGGTCAGGAGTCCCTGATCCCCATCGAGTTCGCGCTCAGGTCCCTGCAAGAGGAGGACGCACGCCTCGTCCTGGCCATCATCGATAGCGGGGAGCACCCCGTCGAAGGAGCCACGCTCCGCTTCGCAGATCGCGAATACACCACCGGCGAGGGCGGCTCGATCGTCTTCGACGACGCTGCCTTGGGCCAACAGGCCGTCTCGGTGCAGGCACGCGGCTACGAAGCACTGGCTGACACCATCACGGTCGTACCGGGGAACCAGACCCGCACCCTCACCCTTCAGTGGGTGCCGGTGCCCACCACCGTGGTCGTGCGTACCGACGACGGTGAGCCCCTCGAGGCTTCGGTCAAGTGGATAGGCCCCACCAGGATCGCAGACAGCTCGACCGGCGACGACGGCAGCATCTCGATCGAGCTCCTACCCGGTGACTGGACCGTCGTCGCCGACACCCCAGACCTGGGGGCCGGTCGCGCTGAGATCCGCATCGAACCCGGCGTGGCGCCGGAGCAGGTGGTCATCGAGCTCGTGGACAGCCGAGTCCAACTGGTCGAGGGTGAGGTGAAGATCCTCGAACAGGTCTACTTCGACACGGGGCTCGCCTCGATCCGACCCGAGTCCTACGGTGTGCTCGACGAGGTCGCCAACGTTCTGTTGCTCCACCCGGAGATCCAACGCATCGAAGTGCAGGGCCACACGGACGATGTCGGCACGGAGGACACCAACCTGCGCCTCTCACAGCGACGCGCTGAGGCGGTCCGGGCCTACCTGGTCTCCAAGGGAGTCGCCCGGAGCCGCCTGGTGGCCCGAGGCTACGGCAACACAAAACCCTTCGCGAGCAACGACACCGAGGAGGGCCGCAGCCAGAACCGCCGCGTCCAGTTCGAGATTCTGGAGGAGAGCAGCGAGCCCTGAGCGCTCAGTCTGATTCAGCGTTGCGAGCGAGGCGGAAGCCCAGGTCAGCACCGCGAGTCCGTGCGGGCTCCAGGCTACGCGCCTTTGCCCACGCCGCCATGCTGGGCTGCTCCCAGCTTCCCGGATGGATGACGACCTGCTCGTCGATGGCGTCTTTCGTCCACTCCGCCACATTGCCGGCCAGATCACACACGCCCTCCGGCGTGACGTCGCCCAGGTACAGACCCACCGCGCAGGGCTTGCCGAGCACCTCTTCCCGGGTGTTCGCGTTGCCGTGACCGAAGGGGGCGCCCCAGGGGTAGGGACGCTTCTCCTGGCCGCGGCAGACCTGCATGCGCTCATCGAAGCTGAGCAGGCGCCCCTCATGCTTGCGCGCATAGGCACAGGCTTCGTGCCAGGACACGCCCACAACCGGCTGGTTCGGCACGAGCAGGCTGCGCACTTCGTCCCGAGCAGCGAGCGCCGGCCACAGGCGTGCGACGCTATCGCGCCAGGCCTTCCCAGCCTCGTCCCACAGGCTGTCATCCTTGTAGCCCCCGTCCGCGACGAAGCCCTGCCACTCAGAGATGGTGACCAGGTGCCTGCCGACGAGCAGGGAGCCGAGCTTGATGTGAACGGGAACCCAGTAGTCCTCGTCCTCGGGAGCGCGCAGGCGGGGATCGCCCAAGCGGCCGAGCAGCTCGCCCACCGCAAGACGCAGCCGGCCTCCTCCTTCTCCGGAGACAACGACGTCGATCAGGGCCTGAACCGTCTCCTTCACCACCTCGTGGTCAGGAGCCTGTCCCGCGTCCGTATCCTCCAGGATGCCGTCAGAAAATGCCATCAGACCCTGCAGGCGCTCCGACCCCGACAGGGCCAGGACTGAAGACAGGCTGGTGTCGTTCACAGGAAACCTCCTGCACGATCCCTAACGAGGGGGACGCTGCGAGCAAGCAACAGCTCTCGAAGACCTGTGGCCAGATCGATGCTGGGACTCCATCCCAAGGACCTCGCGCGGCTGATGTTCCCAGTGCAGCAGGCCGGATCGAGCTCTCGAACGGGCAACTGGCACCGCCTGTCCGGCTCTCCGGCCAGATCCGCCAGCAGCTCGGCCAGCTCGCTGATGCTCGTGCCGCCGCCGGAGGCGATGTTGACCTCGGTGTTCCAGTCCAGGGCCATCACGTTCGCGCGGGCGACGTCGCTGACGTGCACGAAGTCGCGGGACTGCTGGCCATCGCCGTGGACGGGCAGCGCACCACCCAGGGCGGACAGAAAGTGCTGCACCACCCCGTCTCGCTGTCCAGGCCCGTAGACGTTGAAGTAGCGAAGTGTGGCCACCTGACAGCCCCGCTGGCGGTAGACCCGGCCCAGCGCTTCCATCGCTACCTTGGAGGCCGCGTAGGGGGATCGGGGAGTCGAGGGCGTGGCCTCATCGATGGGTTCGCCCTCCCCGTACACCGCCGCCGAGGAGGCGAGCACCACTTTGCGCACGCCGGTTCTCCATACACAGTCGAGGATGGACGCTGAGCCCAGGTCGTTGACCGACTCCACGGCGACGGGATCCCGAAAGGACGCCGGCACGGAGGAACGGGCGGCCAGGTGGACGACCGCGTCCATGCCCTGAAGAGCCCGCCACACCGTGACCTGATCCCGCACATCGCCCCGCACCAGGGGAACGTCCACCGCCTCCGGACGCCCGGTGGACAGGTCGTCGACCACCCTCACCTCGTGTCCCGCCTCAAGCAGCGCGCGCACCGTGTGCGCCCCGATGAAACCAGCCCCCCCTGTCACCAGTACTTTCACGCTACGCCCTCGTTTCCTGACGGCTCTGAAGCTTGATGGTCGCTCACGTCTGCGAGCATAGCCATGTGCGGACGGTCGGTCCCCTGCTGCTGTGGAGCACCCTGGGCTTCACCCTTCTACTCAGCGCGGCGCGACCCGTCAGCACGAACGACCTGCACATCTATCTGGCCATGGGGCGGTGGATGGCGGAGCACGGCCAGCTGATGGAGCAGGAGGTCTTCACCTGGACGATCCCGGGAAGCGACTTCGTCAACGGGACCTGGGGCTTCAGCCTCTTGAGCTGGACGCTGCACGAAGTCCTGGGCCTGAGGGGTCTTCAGCTGCTCAACGGAGCTCTGGTGACCCTTGCGGTATGGCTCTCCGCACGCAGCGCGCTGCTGCTCGGCGCGGACCGTCGCGCGGCGGCCATTGGAGCGCTCTACGCCTTCGCGCTGCTCTTCCAGAACACCACCGTGCGCGGTCAGACCTTCGTCTTCCCGCTCTTTGCGGCCTTGATGTGGTGGTCCGTGCGCCCGCGCAAGCCGCTCTGGAGCCTGGCGATCGGGGTGCTGGCGGGCGCGGTCTGGGGGGCCCTGCACGGTTCGTTTCCCGCCGGCATCGCCGCTCTGCTTCTGCTCGGAGCAGGCCGCCTCCGCGGACCAGGAGGCCCCTGGATGACCCCTTGGCTGGTGGCGATCGGCCTGGTGGTCGGCGTCTGCATCGGTCCCTACGGGCCAGCCATCTGGCTCTACGTGCTCGACAACGGCGCCCTGCCGCGCGAACGCGACTTCGTGGAGTGGTACTCCCCGACCATCCACTCCTTCGAGGGCGCGCGCTTCTACGCAGCCCTGCTCGTGTGGGCCGTGCTCCTCCTTCGCCGTCGAAGGGACGCACTTCTCGTGGTCGGCTTCGGGGCCCTGGCCTGCACCGGCATCCGCTTCGTCGCCTGGTTCGGGCTGGCGACGGCCCCCTTCCTTGCCGCAGCCCTGCCGCTGTCCAGGGATCGAGGTCTTCCGCGCCGAGTCGTCCGCACCGCCGAGCTGACGCTCCTCATCCTCTGGGGGGTCTTCCTGGTGCGAGGCCTTCAGGCCAGGGAGCGAAAGCTCAGCTGGGACACTCCGGTCGAACTCCTCGAAGCCCTTCCGGAAGAGGGCCGAATCTTCAACCCACCCGAGCTCGGCGGCGCCATCGTCTTCCTGCAGCCACAGCTGCAGATCAGTCATGACGTGCGGACATGGATCTACCCGGACGAACCCTGGTGGTTCTACGTCGAACTGAGCCGAGCCCCACCGGACTGGGAGGCACAACTCGCCGAGCGCGCGGTGGACCACCTCCTGCTCACCGAGGACTTCCACGGTGCGACCCTGCTCCCAGCAGCGCTCGCATCATCGGAGTGGGAGCTCGTGCTCCAGACCGACCAGGGGGCGCTGTTCAGCTCTCGCTGACGACCTCGGCCTCGAGGACGGGCAAGAGCCCGATCGGATGGACTTCGCAGGAGCGGCGCAGGACCGCAGCCATCTTGCGACCCTGGGACTGCAGGCGCTTCTGGGCGGACCAGGCGCTGATGCCGGTAGAGAGCCCGGGAATCAGGCGCACGCCCTTGGCAGCAACCTGCCAGACAGCACGGCGAACGACCTTGCGCATCATCCAGGACGCCGCCTGGCGGGCCACGGGCAGGTTGTGCCGGACCGTCCCGGGCAGGTCCCTGACCCGAAGCTGGAGTTGGCCTTCGGGAACCTCGACCTCGTAGGCGGCGCCCACCGCTCGCCAGAGCATGACCTGGCCGCGATCGGTCTCGGGGTCGAAGCCGTAGACCACGCTCAGACGCTGCGCCAGCCGCAAGGTCTGGATCAGGAGCGCCAACACCTCGGGGGGAACACCCGCTGCCCCGGCCACACCCCCCGCGGCACCGACGGCACCGGCTCGCTTGCGCGCCCTCTCCACCAGGACCTCCGCGGTGGCGTCCAGGTCCTCTAGGGGCGGCATGCGCCCTTCGCGCGGGTCGGCGTAGGCCAGGTCCTGCTTTTGGAGATCATCTCGGATGACGGCGGTGTCCAAGGAAGCAGCAGCGTACAGCGCTGGGAGGAGGTCCTCGTCCAGCCGCCGCTCCATCAGGTGCAGGACGTCGCGCCAGAGGCTCATGAACACACAACCTAATCCCCTCGAAGCCGGTTAGTGCCTTCACGATGGATGTCCTGCGTGACCTGCTGCGCTTTCGCCCCTTGCAGCCAGGTGAGGAAGCTCCGCCGCTATCCCTCACCGCGGACGAGGGGACCTGGATCAAGCTGCGTGACTTTCGCGACCACCTGAACGTGGTCTTGATCTTCTTCCGCGCAGAGACGGCGGAGACCGAGGCATGGCTCCGGGAGATCGAGGATCAGCGCTCGGCCCTGGAGCAACTCGACACCGCCGTGTTCGCCATAAACACCGCGCGAACGGACCGTCTGCGTGAGCTCCGTGCGCACCTCAAGGTGGGCTTCTACTTCCTCTACGACCCCCTGGCGCTCAGCGCCCGTGCCTTCGGCATGGCCCGCAAGATCCGCCCCTTGTGCCGCACCGGAGTCACGGTGTTGGACAAGCAGCAGCGCGTGCTCCTGGCGCAGCGAGGACTGCTACCCGCCGAGGAGATCGTGGCCCTGCTCGCCGAGCACATGGGTCGCAGCGTCGAGGTGTCGGCCAAGACGACCGCGGAGACCACACCCGGCGCAGCGGTGAGGGTCGAGGACATCGACAGCAAGCGAGCCGAGGCCCTCCTCGATGGCGCTCAGGGCTACAAGCTGGTCGATGTGCGAACCCAGAGCGAGTTCGATTCGGATCACAGTCCGGAAGCCAGCCACATCCCCATCGACGAACTGCCCCATCGTCACCGTGATCTGGGCCAGTCCGACCGTCTCATCTTCGTGTGCCAGGGCGGTGACCGCAGCGCTGCTGCCGCCGAGTTCATGACCAGCATCGGCGGCAAGGACATCCACAATGTCGTGGGTGGAATGAGCGCGTGGACCGGTCGCCGAACCGCGAGTCCAGTCAAGGAAGGCTAGTGCTGTCCCTGTTTCTCCAAGCCGACATCATTGTTCAGTTCGTCCTGATCGTCCTGGTAGCCATGAGCGTGGGTTGCTGGGTGATCATCATCAACAAGGCCATGCTGATCCGCTCAGCGAGCGCGCAGTCCAAGGACTTCCTGGAGCTCTTCTGGGGAAGCCGACGCCTGGACCAGGTCTACGAAAAGGCCGGCTCCTACCCCACGAGCCCCGTCGCATCGGTCTTCAAGGCCGGCTACGTCGAGCTGCACAAGCTGACCTCGGGGCGAGAGAGCCACGGCCAGATGGACCTGGGCGGCATCGACAACCTCACCCGAAGCCTGCGCCGAGCGACCACGGTCGAACTGACCAAGCTGGAGCGGCTCGTGCCGGTGCTCGCAACGACCGGCAGCACGGCTCCCTTCATCGGTCTCTTCGGAACGGTCTGGGGCATCCTCCGCGCCTTTCAGAAGATCGGTGAGACCGGGAGCGCAAGCATTCAGGTGGTGGGGCCCGACATCTCCCACGCACTGGTCGCAACCGCCGTCGGCCTGGCCGCAGCGATTCCAGCGGTGATCGCCTACAACTTCTTCGTCTCGCGCATCAAGGTGCTGGCTTCGGAGATGGACAACTTCTCCGCCGACTTCCTCAACATCGTGAAGAGGCACTTCCGATAGCCATGGCCATGAGCACCGGAAGCGGTGGCAGCATGCTGTCCGAGATCAACGTCACCCCCTTCGTGGACGTCATGCTCGTGCTGCTGATCATCTTCATGGTGACCGCCCCCATGATGGTGCAGGGTGTGGAGATCGAGCTCCCCAACGCCGATGCCACAGCCCTCGAGGTCCAGGAGGACGAGGATCAGCTGATCCTGAGCATCGACGCGACGGGCGCGGTCTTCATCGGCGAGACCCCCGTGGAGTGGGAAGAGCTCGGCGCAAAGCTGGCGGCCATCAAGAAACGGAACCCCGACGCCAATGTCTTTGTCCGAGCCGATGGGTCCATTCGCTACGAGAAGGTTCTGCAACTCATGGCCATGGCTAAGACAGCCGGGATCGGAAAGGTGGGGCTGGTGACCCAACCGGGGGTCGAGCCTGATGACGACTAGGCCGGTCTTCCCCGGTGTCGTCGGCAGTGTGGCGATGCACGTCCTGGTGCTGCTGGCGCTGGTGATCGCTCAGAGCTGCGTGCCCAAGAGCGCCCTCATCGACCCGGGTCAGGTCATGGAGGTCAGCCTGCTCAGCATGCCGAAGCAGACCACCGCCATGCCCCAGAAGGCGACCCGGGCTCCCGAACCGAAACAGGGCGACAGTCAGCCCAGAGAGGAGGTGGTCAAGACCGACGCCGAGATGGCCACTCCTGACGCCAAGCCGGACGAGGGCCAGAGCGACGAGCCCTCCCGCGAAGACCTCCTGCGTGACCTGCAGCGTGCTGAGGCACTCGCCGCGCTGGAGGATGCGCCCGAGGGTGCCGAGGACCGCCTTCCCACCAGCGTGGACGGCACCGAAGGCGCTACGGGTTCAAGCATTGGTGTCGGCGATCCGCGCCTGGCGGCCTACTACGAGCAGGTGAAGCAAGCCGTGCTACCCAACTTCCGGCCTCTGCAGGAAGATCCCGCCTTGAAGGTGAAGCTCCACGTCACCGTGAACCGGAGCGGCAAGGTGCTGAAGTACTCCATCGCCCAGTCCAGCGGGGACCTGAGCTTCGACCAGGCGGCCGTCCGTGCTGTCCGACAGACCGAGAGCGTCCCCGCCCCACCCGATGATCTGATGCCCGGCGACACCGCCACGCTGACCATGGTCCTGACCCCCAAGGATGCAAACTAGATGCGCAAGTTGCTGGCCACGCTGCTGTTGACCGCGGGATTGGTGAGCACGGCTCTGGCCGAAGACGAGGAGCCGGAGATCACCGTGGAGAGCGGCGTGATCGAGATCCGGGCCCCCGGAGGTCGTGACCTGCCCATCGCCGTACCCAAGCCGAAGGGCAGCTCAGCCGCGGTGGACGAGATCTGGGGGGTCGTCCGCGCGGACCTGGATCGCTCCGGCTACTTCGAGGTCATCGACCCGGACGCCTACGTCGAGCCCACGAGCGCTGGAATCCGCTTGGGCGAGTTCAACTTCCTGGACTGGGAGCTTCCGGACCCCGTCGTGCTCGCCAAGACCGGCCTGGGCGAGAGCAGTGACACCGTCACGGCCGAGCTGTGGGTCTACGACGTGCCAGCCCGCCGCAAGCTGGGTGCCAGGCGATTCACCGCCGGAACGGGCAGCGCTCGCTACGTCGGCCACCGGATCAGTGACGAGATCATTCGCCTGGTCACGGGTGAGCTGGGGATCAACACCACCAAGTTCGCCGCCAGCCACAACGCCACCGGGAACAAGGAGGTCACCCTCGTCGACGTGGACGGTCACAACGTCACCCCGATCACCCGAAACGGCAGCATCAACCTGCAGCCCGCGTGGAACGCCGGCGGCGACCGCATCGCCTACACCAGCTACCGGTCCGGGAACCCCGACCTCTACGTCGCGGACCTGAAGAACGGCAAGGTGAACCGCATCTCCAGCCGCTCCGGTGTGAACATGGGCGCTGCGTGGAACCCCCTGGGCGGGAGCCTGGTTCTCACCCGATCCAGTGGAGGCACCGGCGGCACCGACCTCTTCTCCATCGATCCGGACACGGGAAGACAGCTCTTTCGACTGACTCAGGCACCGGGCATCGACGTGAGCGCCAGCTTCAGCCCGGACGGCCAGTGGATCGCCTTTGCCAGCGAACGCAGCGGCGGCGTGCAGATCTACGTGATGTCCGCCACCGGAGGAGACGCCCGCCGCGTCACCTTCCAGGGCAGCCACAACACGGACCCGGCGTGGTCGCCGCGAGGCGACAGCATCGCTTTCGTAGGGCGGGACGGGCACTTCGATGTCTTCACCGTGCACCCGGAGGGGAAGAGCATGACCCGCGTCACCCAGGACCAGGGTGGCAACGAGGACCCCTGCTGGTCGCCTGACGGTCGCTACCTGGCCTTTTCCTCCAGCCGGGGTGGGGCTTCGGACATCTGGATGGCCACGGCGGACGGACGGCACCAGGTCCAGGTGACCCGCGGTGGGGGCTGGACGAACCCCGCGTGGAGCCCTCGCCTGTCGTGGTGAGAGCGGCCATCGATGTCGGCAGCAACAGTCTGCTGCTGACGGTGATGGACGACACCCGGGTGCTGCACGACGAAGCCCGAATCGTCGGCCTGGGGACGGGCCTCGGGGATGGCGGTCGCATGCAGGCTTCGCGGCGCCAGCACGGCTTCGAGGTCCTGCGAAGCTACGTGGGCATCGCTGCGACGCTGGGCGTAGAAGCGCAGGACATCCGGGCCGCGGCGACCAGCGGAGCGCGACGCGCCACCGACGCGCCGGTCTTCTTCTCCCGGGTACGCGAGGAGCTGGGGCTGGACGTCCGAACCATCGCCGGCGACGAGGAAGCCCGCCTGAGCTGGCGAGGAGCTCTCCACGGACTGCAGCTCCGCTGGCCCGTGCTGCTCATCGATCTCGGAGGAGGGAGCACGGAGCTGGTCACCGGTTCCCACGAAGAGACCATGACCTGGCGCAGCAGCCGCGAGTACGGTGCTGTGCGCCTGCAGGAAGCCCACGCTGACGACCTCGAAGCCATGGGGGCTCAGGTGGACCAGGACCTGAAGGGGCTCCCCCTGCACGCTGAGCAGGTGGTCGCCGTCGCGGGCACGGCGACGATGTTCGGCGCCATGGAGTTGGGCCTGAAGCGATGGGACGGTGCCGCGATCCACGGCCTCTCGATCTCACGACACCAGCTCCAGACCTGGATGCAGCGCTTCTCCCAGGCCACGCCGGAGCAGAGGCGACGCATGGCACACCTCGCCCCCGAGCGCGGCCCCTACCTCGCAGGAGGGGCCCTGGTCCTGGACCGTGTACTCGCGGCCGCGAGAGCCGAGGGTCTGGTGCTCAGCAACGGAGGCCTGCGTTTCGGGCTGCTGGCTAGTTGAGGTCAGCGCAACAGCGGAAGCCGTCGTCATCGCCCCGGAAGAAGTTCTTGTCGTGACCGTGCCGGCTCGTGCAGTCCTGCCCGTAGAAGGTCTCCAACCACATCGTTCCGCCACGCAGGGCCCGCCATCGCTCGGGCTGGGCGCGCGAGCCGGGATCCGGGTGGAAGGGCTCGACGAACTCACTCCATGGGTCACTCACCCACTCCGAGAGGTTCCCGTTCAGGTCCATCACCCCCTCCGGGCTCACGCAGGCCTCGAAGCTACCGCTGGGAGCCACCAGCTTCGCTCCCTGCGGCCCGCTGCCCTTTAGCGGCGTGTTGCAGCGCTGGTCATCGCGCTCGTTCCCGTAAGCGAAGCGCCGCCCCTCGGTACCTCGGCAGGCCCGGCCCCACTCATCCGATGTGCAGAGCCGCTTTCCCTCGGCCTGACAGGCCTCGTTGGCCTCCGTCCAGGTCACAGAAGCTCTGGGGAGCACGCCTTCCCGGTTGGGGTACTCATAGACATCGATGCAGTAGCTCTCCAGCGTGGCCGTGCGCGGGGCCTGCTCCCAGAGCTTCCGTTCGCCCTCCACCCCCAGAGTGACCGCTCCCGCCTGGATGCTGACCATGCCCTGTGGACAGGGGTCCGGAGGGGATGAGGAACAGGCGGCCAGGATCGCGAAGACCATCTAGAGCGCTCCCAGCGAGAGGTGCAGACGAAGGGGCACCTCGCCCCGTTCCGCAGCCCAGTCGGTCGTGAACCAGAGAGGGTTCACCGCCAGATCGAGCTGCAGCGGGCCCACCGGCGTAGCCTGCCTCAGCCCAACACCCGCCCCATAGCGGAGGAAGGGCTCCGGCTCGATGACGGTGCTGGTCGTGAAGACCGTCGGGTCGAGGAAATAGACATTGCCCACGTCCACGAAGCCCACGAGGCTGGTCGAGCTCCAACCGGCGACGCCGAGCACCGGGAAGGGCACCCACCACTCCATCGTGAAGAGCAGCATGCTGTCACCACCGGTTGGGACCCATCGCAGCGGATCGTCACGGGTGGCGTAGTCGACGAGGCCGCTGATCTCGTTCGGAAAGGGCAGAACCAGGTCCGGAAGTTCGTTCTTGGGTCCGACGCTGTCCAGGGAGTAGCCGCGCAGCGTGCTGGCACCGCCCAGGCGGAAGCGCTCCTCGATCGGCAAGGTGGTCCCGCGACCGCCTACCCATCCGAGTCCTGCGTGCGCGTCCAGGTGCAGTCCGAGCTGACCCACCGGCACGATGATCTGGCCCCGCCCCTGGCCCTGGACGCTCCAGTAGGTGGTGGTCCAGGGGTCCGTGGCGGTCAGCTGTAGGGACAAGAGAGAGCCGCTGGAGGGGTTGAAGGGGTCGTCCCGACGGTCGAGCAGGTAGACCATCTCCACCTCTCCCCGCGGTTGTGCGCCAAAGCCCTCATCCACCTGGTCCAGCCATGGATCCCCGAGGACCAGAGCTCCCGGGTCCACGTCCTCCAGCCAGCGGCCTTCCACACGCCAGGTCAGGGTGAACTCCGAGCGCTCGGTCAACTGCAGCTGTGCACCCGCGCCCGCTCCGGAGCGGGCCAGCCGGTAGGTGGGCTCCTGGAGGCGTTCGTTACCCACCACATCCAGCACCAACAGCTGCTGGTGCCTGGGCAGATTGGGAGCCTCGTAGCGGAGGCCGGCGTACCACTCGATGTCCTCGGCCGCAGGCTGGAAGCTGTCGCCGTCGTAGCCCACGCCCACCCGTCCCAGCAGCGTGAAGCGGTGCGCGCGTCCCCACAGTCCACGACGCGTCGCCCGTCCGAAGCTGCGCAAGCCCTCGTCGGTGGCCAGCCCCCCACCTCCCTCCAGCGTCCATGCAGGCTTCTCGTCCACGGTCACGATCACGTCCCGGTAGCGCTCACCAGTCCCCTTGAGCTCCACCTGAACCCCTTTGAAGGCATCCAGGTCGTAGAGCTGAGTGCGGGTTTCGTTGACCGCCAGGGGGGTGATGGGCTGACCGGTCTCCAGGCTGATCTCCCTCGAGATCACTTCCGTTCGGGTACGACGCTGGCCCCGAACCACGACATTTCGAACGTAGAGACGTCCCCCCGGCTCCACCCACACCACGACAGCTGCCCGGCGACCGTCCTCCGAAAGCTCGACCCGAGCCCTGGCCTCCGCCTGCAGGTAGCCCTCGTCCTGGTGCCACCTCACCACCTGGCGTTCCAGATCGCGCAGCGCGGCCGGAGAGTAGGGTCGGTCCTCCAGCTGACGCCCCGCATCATCGGCCAGCAGCTCTACCTCGGGCGCAGCGCCCTCTACCCAGACGGTCTCCAGACGCGTCTGGTCGCCTTCCTCGACCCGGATGACGACGACGGCCTCGGTCACCCTCCGTCCCTCCACGCGCCGCAGCTCCTCCACCGTCAGCTGAGCTTCCAGGAAGCCCTGGCTACGGTAGAGCTCCTGCAGGGCTTCGGTCGCCATGGCCAGAGCTTCGTCCGTCACGTATCCGCGGCCCAGAACCTGCGGACTGGCCTCCCGAAGAGCTGCTGCCAGCACCTCGTCTTCGAAGGCCATGTTGCCCTCGAAGATCCAACCGTCCAGCTCCATCGGCGTGCCCGGGTCCAGCTCCACCACCAGCAGCTTGCGCTCGGAGTCCTCCGCGTAGTCGATGGTGACGGCCGCGTCCGGGTAGCCGGTGCTCTGCAGGCCCTGGACCACCCTCCGTTCCAGCTCGGGCACGAGCGTGCGGTCGACCCGCACCTCCTCGTCGAGGCGCAGCCAGCCGCGCACCTGGCGCTGCCTTCGTCCCGAAGCATGCAGCACCTCCAGGACCACCCGAGGACCGGACTCGACGAAGAAGCTGACCTCCCGCGGATCGCCGGGGCCCGCGTCGGGCTGGAGGACGCTTACGCGGGCTTCCAGGTATCCCTCGTCTCGAAAGAGCAGCAGCAACTCCTCCTTCGCGCCCCGCACCTCGCGGCCGGTGAAGCGCCTGCCCTCGACGAGCCCAGCGCGTCGTGCGGCGCGCCGCATCGTCTGCTCGCCCAGTGGTGACGGTCCAAAGCCAAGCCCGTCCAGAATCACGGGCTCACCCTCGGCCACCTCCACGACCAGGATGAGCTCTCCGGGGGCCCACTCTTCGGTGACCACACGCACGCTCGTCCCGTCGAAGCCCATGTCCGCGTAGAGAGACTGCACCCGCCAGGTCAGGGCCTCCTGATCCTCGGTCTCGAGCCACCGGTCTCCGGGGCCGATCCGCAGGGAAGCCTGGACCTTGGGGCGCCGCAGAATGCCAGCGCCACGCACCTCGATGTCGCGAATGACCGGCAGGCTGACGACCTCGTAGGTCAGGCGCACGGCGGGGACGACCTGCCCGTCCACCTCGAAAAACCAGGGCTCGGCGTCCGCTTGAATCGCTGCGAAGGCGCCCGTGCTGTACAGCAGGGCGATGTCCCCGCGAAGCATCGGCACGCTGACAACCTGGCCCTGCTGCGCCCGCAGCAGCGGCATCAGGTCTTCGGCGGGGAGCTCACCTTCCACAGCGACGACATCGACCTGGGCCAGGGGCAGGCCCAGGTACTGAAACTCGCCGTCGGCCGCGATGGCGACGGCGACTAATCCGATTCCCACCGCACTTTGAAGTCCGCGCCGTAGGCGCCGCCGATGTTGAGGTTGCGGCCGGTCTGTTCACTGGACCAGTAGAGGGTGAGGTAGAGGTTGTCGTAGACCTCGCGTTCGGCAGCCAGGTAGCTGTCGTCCAGGCTGAACTCGCCCACCAGGGTCAAGTCCACCGGCTCCTCCACGTTCTGTTCCACCAACAGTCTCCACTCCGTCGAGGTCAACGCTCCCCGTTGGGAGACGCCGGTGACCAGATCGACCTGAGTGTATTGGAAGACCTCCAGGGCCTCCGGACCAAGGCGTTCCAGAGCACGGCTCTTCTCGCTGGAGAGCAACAGCCCCGCACCTTCCAGCACCAGCGCGGCCCCCGCACCACCGCCCTGTTCGAGCTCCGAGTAGGTGACCCCGAAGAGCAGGAGAGCGTTGATGTCTTCGAGGGGCATGCTGGGGTCGCTGCGGGGCGCGGTCTGCGGATCGCTGAGCGTTCCCGACACCGGGTAGGTGATGTGGACATCCCGGTCGCTCGTGCGGATGTCGGTCTCGAGCACAAAGTCCAGGATGGGGTCGTAGCTGTAGGGGTCGACGTAGTGGAGCTCGCCGCGGCTCACGTCGAACTCCCGCTCGTGGAGGAAGGCCCTCCCACCCTCGTGCATGCGGACATCGCCCACCAGGCCGATGCGCGTGTCGTCCCCGACGATGCGAAGGTCGGCGTCCATGCGCCCCTCCCCCACGTTGTTCCGAATTCTGGCGGTGCCGTCCGCGATGACGGCGACATCCAGGGCGAAGAGTGGCTGCTGGTCGGTGTCATCGACGAGGTCGTGCAGGTGCTGGGACCGCCAGTCGACCGTCCACTGCTCCCAGTCGATCCGCTCCGCGAAGAGCATGTCTTCGATCTGAACCTCACCGCTCAGGAGAAGGTCTTCGACCGGACCCGCCAGGGTGAGCTCCGCGTCGGCGACCATCGGAGGCAGATCCTCGACCAGGTCCACCCGAGCGTCGTAGACCGAGGCAGCCAGCGCGTACCGGACCGGAACCCAGTTGTCCGCATCGATGCGTCCGGTGAGGACCACATCGCCTCCGCCGAGCTCGGCCAGCGCCTCCTGCGGAAGTTGGTAGCCCGAGGGTGTGCCCAGCAAGCTGCCGCGCACGTTGTCGAAGGGATGCGGGAAAGCGGGAGACCGCAAGCGTGCACCCTCGAAGGAGAGGACCACGTTCCCGCCCGGCGCCGCGGCAGGTCCCTTCAGATCCACCTCAACCACCATCGGTCCCGCGGCCTGGTCAATGCTCGAAGTGAGCGCCGAGAGCCAGACGGCATCGAGCTGGCCGCCCCCGTCCACAGCGATCTCTCCGCCCGAGCCGCCCGCGGTGAACTGGAGATCGGTGCCCTCGCCCGCGACCGCAAAGTTCCCGAGATCCCAGCCCGCAGCATCCCAGTGAAGGCTGAAGGGTCGAGTGGTGGCCAGGCTACGTCCACCCCAGACCATGCTGATGCCCTGCCCCACGGCATCCAGGCCCCACTGGTCGGAGAGTGCGCCCTCGGCCGTCACAGTGCCGTCGATGTGCGCCACCACCGGCCGGCCGTCCGCGGCCAGGGGCCACAGCATATGAAGCGGGAAGCGACGGAAGGCCCCATCGATCTCCCAGGACCCGCCGCCGACGAGCTCCAGACTTCCGAAGCCCTGCAGAGAGCCGTCCGGACTGGCCACGACGCCGGTCAGGCGACGTTCATCGCCGAGATCCTCTGTCCCGAAGTCCAGGGTCAGGTCGGGCAAGGCCTCGCCCCGAAGCCGGCCGGCCCTCAGCGTGCACACACCCTCGGGTTCGGGCTCCAGCAGCGTGCCCGCGAGACGGGCGTCGATCTGCAGCGCTCCCGACAGGCTCTCGTCGGCCACCTGAAGCAGCTCCAGCCCCTCCAGTCGCAGGCCCTCGCTGCGCAGATCGACGGCCATGGCCCAGCCCGCGCCAACGGTACCCACCGCCACCAGCCGTTCGCGCGCCCGCTCCACCTTCAGAGCTTCCAGACTGAAGGTGCCTCCGTCCATGCGCCCGTCCAGGCGGCCGGTCTCGAAGGGCTCGCCGTAGAGCTCGATATCACTCAGATCCAGCCCGACCTCTCCATCCAGCCGCTCCAGAGGCCCCTTCAACGCCACGGTGCCGTCGGTGTGGGCGGAGATGCCCGTGGGGGGAAGGAAGATCCCGACCAGATCCTCGACCCGGCCGTCGACCAACCCGCTGAGATCCAGCCCGAGTTCCTCCTCGAAGACCAGCTCCAGGTCCCCGTGCAGGCGCGTCTTCCCGGTACGCGCCTGGAAACCCGAGAAGTCCACGTGTACCCAGTCGTCGGTGTGAACCGGCGTGACCAGCGTATCCGCGGCTTTCCACCCCAAGAGGCCGAAGTCGCGGATCTCCGCGACCCCGTCCAGAACCAGCTGGTCGTAGGGTCCTGAGATCCGCGCCTGTACGCGTCCGCGGCCCTCCAGCTCCGCTCCGCCTATGGGCCGGAAGGTCGAGAGGTCCGCCTGCTCGAGATCCAGATCGACACGAGCGGGCCCGGCCCACGGCAGCTCCGCTCGTCCCTCTCCCGAGCTGCTGTCCAGGAGCAGTTCGTCGGCCTCGATGAGCGCCCCGTCCGTGCTGAAGTGAAGCGAGCCCGAGAGGGAGCCGGCCCGGGTGTACTGCACCGCCGGACGCTCCGCTGGCGGACCATCCGCGATCTCCAGGTCCAGGATGTTGAGCTCAACCGGTCCGGACAGCGACAGGGGCGAGAGGCTGCCGCTGGGGTGGTACTCCAGGTCTCCCCTGAAGTCGACCCAGGGAGCGGTCCACGGGCCCATCGACACCAGGGCCTCCGAGAGAGAGACATCCTCGAGGATGAGCTCTCCCTCGAGCAACTCGCCCTCCCAGTTCAGCCGCGATGAGGCGTGCAGAAAGCCATCGGCCCAGACACCGCCGAGCTCGTGCACCACCACCCCACGCCGATCGGCTTCGATCCACCCCGACAGCTCCCCCAACACGTAGTCATTCCCCTCAACCCACAGCACCGGTTCCGCCGCGATGGACAGGCCGGCCTGGGGCTCATCGACCGTTCCGCCCAGCTCGATGTCGACGGCCAGGGGACCGTAGAGCGCGAGCTCGTCCGGAAACAAGGTCGAGAGCTCCGAAGCGTCCACGTCCACGCTCAGCTCACCACCCAGTTCACCACCGAAGACCACCCCCAGGTGACCCTGGATGTGGGCCAGCGGAAAGTCCACGTGGAGGTCCGGCACGATCACCCGGTCCGAGCACACCGTTATCTGATCGAAGCGAAGCCCTTCCGCGATCTGTTCCACCTCGCCCCTCTGAACGGTGACCTTCCCCAGCGCGAGATCGAAGCGTTCGTCCTCCAGCGTAGGGCGCAGCTCGATGCCGTCGAAGAGCACCGTGGTCTCGTCCAGGAAGGTCAGCGTCAGGTCGCCTCCTCGCACGATGAGCTGGTCGTAGGGGAGCTCCCGACTCTCGCCCCGCTGCATGTCCCGGAACTCCCGCAGCCCATCCCGGTCCACGTGCAGGCGCATCTGCGGTGCGTCGAGCTCCAACAAACGGAGCCGAGGACCGTGGCGCCCCAGACCCAGCCAGGCCCTCCCTCGTTCCAGCCTCGCGATGGTGCGTCCATCCTCTTGGCTTCGCACGACCACCCCCGTCAGGGTGGCACGCGGAGGCCAGAGGTCGAGCTCGGCCCGCCCCAGGAGGACCTCTTCACCCAGGGCCTCCTCCATGGCGACCTGAACGGCGTCCGTCAGCCAGCGCTCGAAGCGAGGACTGTCGACGGCCAGGCGCAGCACCACAAAGGCGAGCACCAGGGTCGCGACCGTGGCGACGAGGCGCTGTCGGGGTTTCCTCATGGCTCCTTGGACACCCAAGG
>PVBE010886210.1_pt1 | contig 31221 bp, 17 predicted proteins | sample 1631181 | NCBI WGS metagenome assembly PVBE01 (sample SAMN08397723, study PRJNA350692) | Marine metagenome, whole genome shotgun sequencing project. | isolation source: water | place: Pacific Ocean | collected 2012-04
CCTCCGCCCAGACGGCTTCCCAACGGGCGCGGCGGATGTCCCGCCACTTGTAGAGGCCGACGATCGTCGGGATCAGGATCGCCATCACGACGATCCAGATCAGCACCGTCTTGCCGTTCACGACGGCCGCCCCAGGTTCGGGACGGGGCCGAAGTCCGGCGGAGCGGGGGGGGTGGACTCCAGCAGCTCCAGCGCCTGCTTGACCGCCCGCGCAAGCTGGGGGTCACGCCCTGCGGCGTAGTCCTCGGGGCCGAAGCGCACCACCTCGTCCGGATCGGTGCCGTAGTTCTCGACGCCGAAGCCGACGTCCTCGAACCAGAACGCGAACTCCGGCTGGGTCGTGATCGAGCCGTCCACGTGGCGGAAGCGCGGCCAGATCCCGACCACGCCGCCCCAGGTTCGCTCGCCGATGAGCGGTCCCAGGTCGTTGAGCTTCCAGACGTGGCTGAAGATGTCGCCGTCGCTCCCCGCGAATCCGTTCGTGAGCGCCACCAGCGGACCCCGCGGAGCGTGCGCGGGGTAGCTGAAGGGGAGCCCATGGCGGTTCATGTCCCAGCCCACGATCCGGCGCGCGAGCTTCTCGATCAGCAGTTGGCTGACGTGGCCGCCGCGGTTGTAGCGCACGTCCACGATCAGCCCCTGCCGCTCCACCTCCGAGAGGTAGTCGCGGTGGAACTCCGAGTAGCCGGGCGCGCCCATGTCGGGGATGTGCACGTAGCCCAGCCGCCCGTCGGACGCCTCGTGCACCCGGCGCTGGTTCGCGAGCACCCACTGACGGTACCTGGCCTTCATCGCGTTGCCGAGCAGTCGCACACTCACGGTGCGCTCGGAGCCGCCCGAAGCGACCGTGATGGCGACCCGCCGATCCGCCTTGTCGACCAGCGCGGCGCCCGGCGGCGAGGTCGGCGACAGCGGCTGTCCGTCAACCGCCACGAGCACGTCGCCTTCATTGACCCCCACCCCCGGCGCGCACAGGGGGGACGAGCGCTCCCGATCCCCTGCTTCGCCGCGCACGATGCGGTCGATGCGGAAGCCCGCCGCGGCGCCGTCCCAGCTGAGCTGCGCGCCGAGCTTGCCGATGCTCCAGGTCGGGTGCTTGCGGTAGTCGCCGAGCATCTCGTAGCAGTGCGAGGTGCCCGTCTCGCCGACCATGCACCAGACCAGGTCGCTGTACTCGGACCGGGAGCCGACCCGCCCCAGCAGCGGCTCGTAGCGATCCCAGATCGCCTCCCAGTCCACGCCCGACATCTGCGGATTCCAGAAGTGATCGCGCATCAGGCGCCAGGTCTCGCGGGCCATCTGGCGCCACTCCGCGGCGGGCTCGACCGAGACGGAGACGCGGGCCAGGTCGATCCAGCCGGAAGTCCGGCCGGGATCGTTCGACGACGGCTTCTCCAGCGGCTTGGGGCCCAGCTTCTTGGGCATCTTGATGAGGCGCAGTCGGTCGCTCACGGTCAGCAGGAGGCTCTTGCCGGAGCGGTCGACGGCCGCGTCGGTGATCCCGGTGACGAGGGTGCCCATGCGCTGCTGATCGAAGTCGTACAGGGCCAGGGTCCGCTCCGCCGCCGGCGCGCCCGTAGCCCGCCAGTCGACCCGCATCGCCCCCTGGACCGGCTCGGTGACCAACAACAGGCCCGCGTGCACGCCGAGGATCCGCGCGTACCGCGATGGCGGCACCGGGAACGCGACGAGGCGGTCGGCGATCCCGTCGAACTCCACCGCGATGGGTTCCGCGATCGGGCTCGACTCCGCCTCCTCGCCGGCCAACGGGTGCGGCTCGGGATCGAACGGGGAGGCCTGCGCCGCCGTCAGCGTCACCGCGAACGGGCGCTGGGACCACGTGAAGTTCAGGTCGAAGTAGACCGCGTCGTACACGGGGTCGAAGTCACGCCCCGACACGAAGTAGAGGTACCGCCCCCGCGGGTCCCAGGCGGGGCCGAAGTCGCTGTACCGCCCGTCAGTCACGTCCACGACCGCCCCATCGGCCGCTCGGTACAGGCGGATGCGCGCGCGCTCTCCGTCCGCCGAGGTCGGCGACGACCACGCCAGGTGGCTGCCGCAGGAGGACCACGTCGGTCCCGAGATCCGGCTGGCGGGCGATCGATCGATCCAGTCCACCGTGCCCGAGGCGAGCGAGAGGCAGCCCAGCTGGTAGCGGTGGTTGGTGAACGCCGCCCGCTGGCCCGTGGGGTCGACCGTGAGCTCGAGCAGGCCACCGACGTCGAGGTCTGAGAACCGCTGGAGGGTGCGTCCCGAGGCCGCCTCGCGCACCACGAAGGAGTCGTCGCCGTCAGCGTCGTCGACCATCAGCACGCGCTCGTCGTCGATCCAGCGGAGCAACCGCGTGCGCACGGATCCGTCGCGCGCCTCCCCCAGCTGCTGGGCGGGCCCTTCCCAGGCCCCCATCAACACCGGCTTGCCGCGGACGACGAGGCCGATCGAGCGTCCGTCGGGGTGGACGGCGGCGCCCTCCAGGAACGCCTTGGGATCGACGAACTTGCGGCGGCGCTGGGTGCCCGGACCGCGCAACTCGACGGCCAACTCACGGTCCTCGCCGGTGGCGACGTCGAGCACCCGGAGGTTCGCCCCATGCACGTACACGATCCGCTCGCCGTCCGTGCTCGGCCAGCGCACGTAGTGGTCCTCGGAGTCGGTGTGCCGGCGGAGGTCCGAGCCGTCCTCGAGGCTGGAGTACAGGTTGCCGGTGAACTCGTGATCCGAGACGTAGTAGACGCGCTCGCCGATCCACATCGGGGCGCAGACCTGGGCGAGCCCGTCGGTCAGGCCATGGAAGCGGGCGCGGGCCGGGTCGCTGACGTGGATCACGCCCACGCGACCGCCGCGGTAGCGCTTCCACCAGGCGATGTCCTCGGTGTGCCAGCCGATGGCGACGCGGCCGTCCTCGGCGTACGTGATGGTGGATCCGAGCCCCCACGGGAGCGCGCTCGGCTCGCCCCCTGCGGCGGGCACGGTGTGCATGCGCCAGTCCCGGAAGAAGGCGCTCTGGGCCATGGTCGTGAAGGCGATGTCACCCTCGGGGGTCCAGCCCATCACGTTGGCCTGGTCGCCCAGCCAGGTGAGCCGCCGGGGGACCCCGCCGTCGGCGTCCATCACGTACACCTCCGCGTGGCCTTCCTCGTTGGCGGTGAACGCCAGCAGGCGCCCGTCGGGGCTGAGCCGAGGCCGGCTCGCCTGCCCCAGCCCGCTGGTCAACCGGCGGGCGATGCCCCCGCCGATCGACACACTCCAGAGATCGTCCTCGGCCACGAACACGACGCGCCCCTGCGCGACGGTGGGCCAGCGGTAATAACCGTGCTCTTGCAACCTTCAGCCTCCGTGGGGTGCGAACGATACTTGAAGTACACTCGCTGACCCGCTCGGGAGGACCCCAATGGCTCGTCAAATCGTCGTCTCCTGGAACGGAGCGAGCAACTCCTTCGACATCGGCCGGCTCAGCCGCGACAAGCTGTACGGCCGAAAGCGCCGGCTCGTCGTGGACGAGGACGGCAACCAGTGCCTCGCCGGCATGCTCACCGAGGACGGCTCCACGCTGCTGCCGCCGGCTCCACGGCCGAGCTGTACCTCGATGAAGAGTTCGACGTGGTGGAGCGCAGCTCGCTTCGCGCAGTGAACGAGGAAGGCGACGAGGTCGAGTCCCTCCCGTCGACCCTCGGCGTCGAGATGACGATCGAGGAGGTGGCGCCCGAGCGGCTCCTGGATCACGTCACCCCCGTCGTCTACCAACTGGACCCCGCCGAGCTGGACGACGCCCTGCGGGCGGCGCTGGCGGACCGCACCATCTTCGAGACCCGCTTCAACTACCGCACCAGCTACGCCGGCCAGGCGTGCTTCCTCGTCGCCAACGACGCCGGCTTCTTCGCCCTCGTAGGCCAGCCCGCGGGGTTCGCGTTCCTCGAGCCGGACGAGGCCCCCGCCGCCGCGGATGCCGGCGACGACGACCCCTTCGCTGACGACTTCGACTTCGGGATGCTGTAGATGCCGCGCTACATCGGAATCACGGACAGCAAGCACCGCGACGCGCAGGTGCTCATGGAGACGGTCAAGAGCCCCCCCAAGCGGCACTTCACCGACGAAGAGGGCCAGCGGGTGCGCTCCTGGCGGCTCATCAAGAGCACCGAAGGGCACGACTACCCGTCGCTGCTCCATCTCCACCCCGACCCCGAGGACCTGGCCCAGGCATTGGTCGACGGGGACCCGGAGATCGACCTGGAGAACATCGGTCGCAAGACGGGACCGACGGACCGGGTCTGGATCAAGCCGGACGGCAAGATCCTGTACTCCGCCCGCATCCTCAAGGCGGTCTACGGGCCCGACGGCGAGGAGATCAGCCGCGACGACTTCGTGGACGTCGAGGCCTCCGTCGACGAGGAGAGCGCGCTGCCCTGGAGCGGCCGGCTCATCCCCCGCGGCAAGGTCGTCCGCAGCTTCGCGCTCGTGCGCAAGATCCAGCTGCGGCACATCAACGGCCTCACCTTCGACTTCCTCCGGGAGATCGCCGAGCACCTGAGCAACCTGGAGCTCAAGCCGCTGCCCCCGAAGGAGACCGAATAATGGCTGGCTCCGTCTTCGCCCCCGAGTTCCGGGACTACGGCCCCGGCAAGTTCGCGCCCCCCGGCTCGCTCGCCCCCGGCGCCCTCCTGGCGCGCATGCGGCACTACAAGCGCACCGTCGCGAAGCGCTACCGCATCGTCACCCCCGCCGCGATCGCCGACCGCCTCCAGGAGGGGACTTCCACGCCACGACCAAGATCGACGGCGAGCTGTGGTTCTGCGTGAAGCTGAGCGGCGAGGTCGCCCTGTGCGCCCCCAACGGCCGCGTGCTCCAGGGCGTGCCGGTGGTCGGCGAGGCCGCCGAGCTGCTGGCCGACCGCGGTGACGTCGTGCTCGCCGGCGAGCTGTTCGCGGTCACCAAGGAGGGCCGTCCGCGGGTGCACCACGTGGCCGTGGCGCTGCGGGATGCAGCGCGCGCCCCGACGCTGGGCTTCAAGGCGTTCGACCTCGTCAGCGAGGGCGACGAGGACTGGCTTCCCCGTCCGTGGGACGAGCGGCTCGAGCGCATGCGGGAGCTCTTGGACGGCGGTCGACGGATCGCGCTCGTCACCGTCCAGGAGGGCTCTACCGACGCCATCCTCGACTGCTGGGACAAGTGGGTCGAGAGCAAGAAGTTCGAGGGCCTCGTCGTCCACAACGAGACCGGCTTCGTCTACAAGATCAAGCCGGCGATCACCGTCGATGCGGTGGTGCTCGGGTTCGGCGAACGACGCACGGAGACCCAGCGTGAGGTCCGTGAGCTCATCGTCGGGCTGCTCCGTGACGACGGCTCCTTCCACGTGCTCGGCACCGTCGCCGGAGGCCTGTCGGAGGCCGACCGGCTCAGCTGGTTCCGCCGGCTCGACGCGATGGTCAAGCCGAGCGAGTTCCGGATGGCCAACAGCGAGGGCACGCTCTGCCGCTTCGTCGAGCCGAAGATCGTGGTGCAGGTCCGCTGCAGCGACTTGATGGAGGCCGACACCCGGGACGCTCCCGTGCGCCGGATGACCCTCAGCTTCGACCCCGACACCGGCTGGGCGCCGCTGGGGATCATGCCGATCCTGTCGCTCATCCACCCCGTGTTCGAGGGCGAGCGCACCGACAAGCCAGTGGAGTCGGCCCACGTCGGGCTGGACCAGGTTTACGCCTACCTCCCCTTCGAGGGCCGCCAGGAGGCGCCCCTGGAGCTCAACCGCACCCCCAGCGAGCTGGTCGAGCGGCGGGTCTGGACCAAGGCGGCGCGGGGCGGGGGCATCGCCGTACGCAAGGCCGTGACGGTGCAGACCAACAAGTCCGAGGAGGATCCAAGCTGGCCTCCCTTCGTCGCCCACTTCACCGACTGGTCCGCGGGCCGGAAGGAGCCGCTCAAGACGACCGTGCGGGCGGCGGCGACGCGCAAGGGGATCGACGCGCAGGTGGAGGCCTGGATGGCCAAGAACATCAAGAAGGGCTGGGAGGAAGCCGGGCCCGCCCAGTAGCGGTCAACCCTCGGCGACCACCCGGTCCGCGGCGATGAACCACAGCTCGATGCGCGGCCGGCTCGGGAGCCCGAGGGCGTCCTGCACGGCGTCGGCGTACACGCGTCCTTGGAGCAGGTAGGCCGACGCGCGGTCCTGCAGCGCTTGCTCGTCGGGCACCCGGTCGGTCTTGTAGTCCACGACCACGATCTCGCCCGAGTCCGGGTCGCGATAGACCAGATCGATGGCCCCCGCCACGTAGCCCACGGGCGCATCGTCCCCGGCTCCGGGAGGCGCCAACAGCGGAAGCTCACGAGCCACGAGCGAGCCCGCGAGGCGCGCGAACAGCGCCCCCACCTCGCCCCGGGCGAAGGTCTCCAGCAGCCCCGTGGCGCGATCCACCGCGGCCTCCAGCCGGTCCGACGGCACCTCCGTGGCGAGCCAGCCCCGCAGCGACGGCGCCAGCCGGGTCAGCTCAGCCTCGGGATCGGCGCGTCCGTCCCAGTGCTCCAACGCACGGTGGACCGCGGTGCCGACGAAGGTGCCCAGGTTCGAGGTGCCGTCGGAGGTGTGCGCCGTGGAGGCCTCCAGCCGGTCCTCCAGCGCGCGGTGGGCAGACTCGCTCGCGGCCGCGCTCGTGCGGCGCTCCATCCGGACCCGTGAGCGAGCCCGTGAGTCGTGCAGGGCGAGGCGATCGGCTCGGATCGCGGCCAGGTCTGGGAGCGCGTCGGGATCGACCGTTCGCGGCCGCTCATCGGTGCGGTCGTGGCGGAGGCCGGGGAAGACCCAGCGCGCGCCGTCCTCCTCCGTCGCGGTCTCGCCGGCGGGCTTCAGCCGCCGCATCGCGGCGAGCAGATCGGGGTGCCCGCCGGTGCGGTTGGCGAGCAGCTCCGTCATCGAGCGGGCGTACACCGCGGGGACCGGCCAGGGCCGCTCCATCCACTTGCCCATCACGACCAGCCGCTCCTTGGCCCGGGTCAGGGCGACGTACAGCAGCCGCACCCGCTCGGCCTGCTCCACCCGCTCCTCGTGCTGCACGACCGAGTCGAAGCCGGGGGTGCGGGCGCCGAACAGCTCGTACTCCCAGACGTCGCCGACCTTGCGGGCGCGGGTCGCCTCGCCCAGGTTCGCGGGGACCAACTCGCCCCACCGGCGCTGCTTGTGGACCTGGCCGACGTAGACGTGGTCGAAGTCCAGCCCCTTGCTCTTGTGGATCGTCATCACGCGCACGGCGCGGTCGGCCGCTTCGCCGGGGCGGGCTTCCTCCGCTTCCCTCCCCTGCTCCACCGAGGTGCGCAGCAGGCGAAGCACCGTCTGGGGGCTGCCGGCGCCCCGCTCCAGGGCCGAGGTGAGCCGGCGGAAGAACCGGTCGAGGTTCGCGAGGCGGTAGCTGCCCAGGTACCGGGCCGCCTCCCCGACCTCCATCAGCAGGAGCGAGCGCAGCTGCTCGACCCACTCGTCGGGGGGGAGATCCTCCCAGGCGGCGCGCAGGTAGGCGACGTGGGTCAATGCCTCGACGAGGCCGTGCTCCCAGCCGACGACCCGCTCGATCCCGGGCACGCCGGGGAGCTGCTGGACGTGCTCGGCGACACCGGCGGCGAGGGCCCGGATCGGCTCCATCGCTTCGTCCGTGGCGCCGTGCAGTTGGGTCGCGAGGCGGGGGAGCCCGCCCTGCCACAGCGGGATGAGGGCCGCGTCCGGCACGCCGATCAGGGCGGACCGGAGCATCGTCAGCAACGCGAGGTGGTCCGCCGGCTCGAGGATGCAGCGCACGGTGGCGGCGGCGTCGATGATCTCGCGCCGGCGGAAGTAGCTGCGGTCCCGCTCGACGACGTAGGCGAGCCCCTGCTCGCGCATGGCGGTCAGGTAGACGTCGAGGTCGCCGGTGCTCCGGAGCAGCAGCGCGACGCGCGAGGGGGCGACGCCGCTGCGCTCCAGCCGGGCGATGTCGGCGGCGAGGGCGCGGGCCTCGATCTTGGCCGCGGCCATCGCCCGAGGGCGGGCATCCGGCGCATCCGAGGCGTGGTTCCAGCGCCACGAGATCCAGTGCTCGACGGCGGACCAGGGCCCGGCGGGGCCGGCCTCGGCGTCGGGGCGCCCCGGGACCAACGGCTCGAATCGGGGCTGGTAGCCGCGGTCCTCGGCCATGATCGCGCCGACGACGCGGTCGACCTCGTCCAGGATCGGCCGCTTGCTGCGGCGGTTCACCGTCAGCGAAAGAACCTCGCCGCCGACCTCCTCCACGGACTCCAGGAAGTCGTTGTAGGCGACCAGGTCGGCGCTGCGCCACCCGTAGATGGACTGCTTGGGATCGCCGACCACGAACAGCCCCGGGCGGGTGCCCTCGGGTCCGTCCAGGGCGAGCAGCCGGACCAGGTCGCACTGCACCGGGTCGGTGTCCTGGAACTCGTCCACCAGCAGCTGCTGGATCCGCTTCTGGATGCGCCGACGGCTGGACTCGCGGGTCGCGAGCAGGTCCCGGGCGTCCCGCAGCAGCCCCCCGAAGGTCATCGCCCCCCGCGCCGCCATCAACGCCTCGACCGCCTCCAGCGCCGGCTTGAGCACGTGGCGTGCAGCGTCGAGCCGCTCCGGGTGGAGGCGTCCCAGGTGGAGGAACTGGCGGCGGACCTTTGCGGCGGCCGGCCGAAGGGCGTCCTTCACCCGCCCGAACAGCCGCTGCTCGCCGCCGTTCAGCTTGCCCCGGGACCAGTCCCGTAGCCGCCCCAGCAGGTTGTCGGGGAGCAGCCGCTCGACCTCTTCGGCCAACCGCGCGAGCCCTGCCGGAGTCGCCTCCGCGCCCCGGACCTCGGCCCGGAGCCGGCGCAGCGACTCCTCCAGCGCCACCGTCAGCGGCACCTTCAGCTGGACCCCGAACAACGGCGGCGACACGAGGCCCAGGAGCTCGCCCAGCTCGTCATCAGCCCGCCCCAGCAGCGCCCGCACCCGCTCCACCCCCAGGGGGTCCTCCTCCAGCGCCGAACTGGGGAGGGCGAGGTTGACGAGCCGGGTGAGGGACTCGGCGAGCTGCTCGGGGCCGATCCCCTGCCCCGCCAGGATCAGCAGCTTGGTGCGCAGCGGTGAGTCGGAGCCGAACGCGGTGGTGAACTGGTCCTCCACCACCTCGTAGATCGCCTCCGCCAGCATGGAGCCGTCGGCGTCGATGCCGAAGTCGGGGTGCAGCCCGATCTCCAGCGGCGAGGTCGCGAGGATGCGCCGGCAGAACGCGTGGATGGTGGAGACGACGAGCCGATCGATCGACTCCAGCATCGCCTTGCAGCGCACCGCGAGGGCGGCGTCCTCGATCCCCAGCGCCGCCTTCGGCAGGCCGATGACGTCGCCTCCGCCCGCCAGCGACGCGAGGCCCCGCCCGATGCGATCGGCCATCTCCGCGGCGGCCGCCTCGGTGAAGGTGATGGCCACGACGCCGTCCAGGACGCGGGCCGCGGTCTCGGCCGGATCGGTGTCCCCGAGCTCGGCGCGGGCACGCTCCCAGCCATCGGCGAGGCACCACGTGAGCACCCGCGCGACCAGCGCCGTGGTCTTGCCCGTGCCCGCGCCTGCCTCCACCACGAGGGGGCGGTCGAAGACGGTGCGGGCGAGCTCGCGAGCGCTTGAGTCCGGCATCAGAAGCCCCACTCGTCTTCAGGGGCCTCGAACGAGCGGTTCGGCAGCTGCCACAGCTCGGTGAACCGACGCTCCCAGGAGCGCACCTCGGCGCCGTCCTCGACCGCGCCGACGAGCGACTGCGACCACCGGACCATGCGCCCGCGCACGCCCGAATCGCCCCGCAGGCAGGCCTCCGCGACGCGGCAGTAGCTGCACGGACGGGGCTCCCGCTGGCCCGCGGGATCGACCAGCCGGGGGAACATCACGCCCCCCTCGACCGCCCCCAGGGTGGTGCCCACGGCGTGGTCCAGAGCGGTGCGGAAGTCGAAGTCGTCGCTGACCGCGGAGATGGAGCGGGGCCCGTCCTCGACCTCGGGCTTGAGGTAGAGGAACCGCCCCTCCGCCTTGCGATCGAGCCCGTCGGCGGCGGCGTACACCGAAGCCTGCAGCCGGCGTCCGCCGGTGACCTCGTCCAGGTGCTTGCCCCGCCGCCCGAAGGTCGTGGCCGCCCACGCGAACGGCTTGCCGACCTTGTAGTCGGTGAGAACCACACGGTCGCCCCGGAGGTCCACGCGGTCGGCGCGGAAGTGGAGGGTGCGATCGCCCACCGTGACCTGGCCGGAGACCTCCGTCGCGATGGCGGGGAGGTCGCCGTCTCCCCAGTCCATGCGGAGGGCGACCTCGAGGAGGGGCCGGATCTGCCGGGCGAGCATCTCCGCCAGACCGGGCAGCGAGATCCCCTCGTCCCGCAGGAGCTTGACCGCTTCGACGCGCGCCAGCGTGCCCAATTCGGTGCGGTTGGGCCACGGAACCGGCACGGCCCGCCCCCCGGTCTTGCGCAGAGCATCGGCCACGGTGCGGCTGCGAGGGACCGCTCGCTGCACGATGCACTCAAGGATCCGGTGCACGAGCATCCCGCGGATCCGAGCGTCCGCCTGGGGCACCGCGGCCAACGGATCGGGCACCCGCTCCACGCGCAGCATGCGGGTCAGCAGCGCCTGCCAGGGGCACGTGGCGACCGCCTCCACGAGGGAGACGAACGCATCCCGCCGGCGCGGGTCCCCGTCCCCGGCGGGGCCGAGCAGCCCCAGGTAGGGGCCCGGGCGCGAGCGCACGTTCAACCCGCCGTCGGTGGACAGGTCCGGGTCGAGCTCCCCGACGACCCGCCACCGCGCCTCCGCGACGTCCTTCGCCGACGGCAGCAGCCCGGCGTGGGGGGCGAGCCCCCGGGCATCCTCGATCGCCTCCGTGAGCACGGCCGTGAGTGTGCGACGCGGAGCCGTCAGGGCCGCGACGAGGGCATGGTCCGCGGGGGCTCGGCGCTCCCCCGGGCGAGCCTGCGTTCGCGCCACCGCGCCTTCGACGTCGGGCCACATGCCTTCCCACCGCATGCGCTCCACCAGCGGCGAGACGGCGCGGATCTTCCCGTCACCGTCGACCGACTGCCACGACAGCGTCACCTGGGGGGCCGACGACAGCAGCCCCGCGAACCGGTAGCGCTCCGCGAAGAAGGCATCTCCGGGCAGCGCCAGGGACGGCAGTTCGGCGCGCAGCAGCGTGCGCAGCGTCGGCGTCAGGAGCGCGTCGTCCGGCGCCGGGGGCGGGAACGAGCCGCGGTTCAGGCCGAGCACGAACAGGTGCTGGAAGGTGCGCCCCCGGGCCTCGTTGGCGCTCAGGACCTGCACCCCCCCGCCGCGGCCCCCGATGGGCGTCTCCCCCACGGACCGGAGGGTGTCCGCGAGCAGGAGCGCGATCTCGTCGGTGTGCAGCTCGATGGTCGGGTCGTAGCGCTCGGCGAGGCGCGCCACCGCCCGGCCGGGCTCGCTGTCGGGCTCGGCTCCGAGCACGTCCTCGACGAGCTCCCGGAGACGCTCCGTGGCGTCCCTCAACTCCGCCCGCGCGGGCCACGCCTGACACCACCCGACGAGCCTGGCGGCTGAGGCGATCGCCTCGGTGAGCACCGCTCCGTCCAAGCGGCGACGCCGGCTCCGTGGGCCGTCCTCGCCCTCCTCGAGCCCCTCCTGCACCGGGAGTCGAAACTGCCCTTCGGCATCGAGCCGGTCGCGCAGGGACGTCTGCGCTGCCTGACTCAGCCGGACCGCCCCCAGCGACCTCAGGGCCAGCCGCAGGTCGGCCCGCTCGGTGGGGTCGCAGGCCCGAAGCTCGAGCCACGCGTCCGTCGAGAGCGCTTCCCCCCGCACCAGCAGATCCGGCAGCGAGCGCCACTTCACCGCGGGCCGGGCGGGACCCAGCCCGGCCACCCCCGACCAGGGGATGCCGAGCCGTCCGAAGACCACCCGGAGCGGGGCAGACCACGCCCCCAGGTCCCGGGCCACGACGCCGATCTGCTCGGGCTCGACCGCCTCTTCCAGGAGGCTCGCGACGCGGCGCCCGACCTCGTTGGCCTCGCCCCACGGCCCCTCGGCCACGAACGCTCGGAGCTGGGGCGGTCCCACGCGGGGGGCGGCCTCCCGAGCGCCGCCGGTGGCCCGGCCCAGGCGATCCGTGAGCGGGCGGCACAGCGCCGCTCCCACGTCGGTGTGCAGCGGCGCGGCAGGGTCCGGCGGGTGGTTCAGGATCGCGGTCGCGCGAGGGTGGCGGGCGAGCTGCTCGAGGAGCTCCCCGCTCAGCCCGTCGACCCCGTCGAAGCCGTGGAGGATGACCGCCCGTGACGGCAGCGCGCCGGCGCCGTGAGTGCGCAACCGGCGGGTGGCCCGGCGCAGCACCGTGGAGCCCCGATCGAGGCCCCGATCGGCCAGCCCCTCGTCCGTCGCGGCGGCCGTGCGGAGCAGCGAGATCGCCCTCCTCCGCTCCCCCGGCCCCAGGGTGCTGACCCGGTCCAGGCGGGGCAGCAAGCGGCTCAGATCCTCGGCCTGGAACCCCGCGTCCAGCAGCTCGCGGACGGAGCGGCGAACCGAACCGTAGCCGTTGACGAGCGGGTCCAGGACCTCCCGCAGCGGCACCTCTTCCCGCGCCGCCCGACGCACGATCACGTCGACCAGGCCCCCCGAGGTGCGCACCGGCTGCCCCCCCTGCTCGAGGATCTCGTAGGCGGCGCCGAACAGCGACTGCACCACCACGCCGAGCACGGAGCGGCCGACGCGGCGCACGATCGCGGCCGACACGGCCAACCGCATCGACTTGGACGGAACGATCACCCGCATCGGTTGAGCCAGCAGGGCCGGATCCCGGCGCCCTTCGTCGACCCCCTGCTGGATGCGATCCAGCAGCTCCTCCTCGGCCGCCCGGGTTCCGGGGGTGATCCAAGCGACGGCGCGGAAGGGGAGTTCGAACTGCACGCACTGAGGTGATATCAAGGGGCGAGATGACCGTCACCTCCGGCGCCCGTGCTCGCATCAAGAAAGCCGCCGAAGACGCCGTCGCGGCGCAGAAGGAGGAGTACGCCGCGCGCATCCGACGGATCCAGAAGATCGTCTCCCCCGCCCTCACCAACGCCGAACTGAGCGCCGGCCTCGAGCTGGGAGTCCCCCCCGGCGGGCGGCCCGGCATCACCGACATCGGCCGCTTCCTCAGCACCAAGAAGCGGTACGCCCGGACCCGCCCCGATGCCGACGCCCGGGCGATGATCGATCAGATCCTCTCCGGCGAGGTCCTGCTCGCGGTGCAGCGGGCGGTGGTCCCTGGCTCCCGCCGCCGCCTCCTCGTCTGCGAGGCCCACGAGGCTGTGCGCCTCGACCGTGACTGGCGGATCGTCAACGCCGCCGGCGGCCCCTCCCCGTTGCGCGACTTCGAGTTGGAGGACGACGCGGTCTGGAACATGCTCGGCGCGGACGCCCCGCCCCCCGCGAAGGGCGCATCCTCGGCCCCCCTCCCCGACCGCGCCGACGCGGCGCCCCTGGACCCGACGACGCGAACGGTGCTCGGCCTCCCCACCGGCTCGGTGGCGCTGGACGCGATGCGCCTCTCGACGGGCGGACGGCCGGACGAAGCTGACGCCATCGCGCTGATCGTGACGGCCCTGGAGCAGGGCGTGCGGCTCATCGACACGGCCGACACCTACTGCCTCGACGAGGCCGATCGAGGCCACAACGAGCGCCTCATCCGCCAGGCCCTGGAGGCCTGGGGGGGACGCCGAGACGCGGTCCTGGTCGCGACCAAGGCGGGGCTCCGGCGTCCCGACGGCCGGTGGTTCCCCGACGGACGGCCCAAGCGGCTCCGGCAGGCCGCCCAGGAGTCGTGCGCCGCCCTGGAGGTCGACCGGCTCGACCTGTTCGCACTGCACGCCCCCGATCCCCGGGTCGGCTTCGAGACTTCGGTCGAAGAGCTCGCCCGCCTCAAGGAGGACGGCCTCATCGCCACCGTGGGGCTGTGCAACGTGACCCTCGAGCAGCTGGTGCTCGCCCAGACGATCGTGCCGATCGACGCGGTTCAGAACGAGGCCAACTACTTCGCCAAGAAGCCGTTCGTCGACGGCGTGATGCCCTACTGCCACGCCCAGGGGATCGCCTACCTCGCGCACCGCCCGCTGGGAGGCCACGGCAAGCGCGACAAGGCCGCGACTCACGCCTCCCTCAACAAGGTCGCCGCCAAGCACGAAGCGACCGCCCCCGAGGTCGCGTTGGCGTGGCTGCTGGCGATGTCCCCGGCGCTGGTCCCGCTGGTCGGCACGACCCGGCGTGAGTCGCTGATGTCGAGCCTGTCGGCGGCGAGCCTCACGCTGGACGAGGACGACCTGAAGATGCTCGAGGGGCGGAAGAAGTGGGCGGCCGAGGCCCGCACCGAGATCCACGCGTCGGTGCCCGTGCAGACGCCCGACGTCGTGCTCGTCATGGGCTCCCCCGCCAGCGGCAAGACATCCTCGGTCGCACCGTACGTAGCGAAGGGCTACACCCGACTGAACCGCGATCAGGTCGGGGGGAGGCTCGACGATCTGCTGCCCCTGATGCGCGAACACATCGCCCAGGGACGCACCCGGTTCGTGCTCGACAACACGTACCCGGACCGCAAGAGCCGCGCCGGCGTGCTCCGCCTCGCCGAACAAGCCGGCCTCCCGGTTCGGGCGATCCACATCGACATCGAGCAGCGGGATGCCCTCGTCAACACCTGCCACCGCATGATCGAGCGCCACGGAGGGCTGCTGGACCCCGAGGGGATGAAGCGTGAGTCGAAGCGGGATCCCAACATGTTCCCGCCGCACGCGATCTACCGGTACTTCCAACGGTTCGAGGCCCCCACCGAGGCCGAAGGGTTCGCGTCCGTCATCACCGTGCCGTTCGAGCGCCGCCCTGATCCCGACGCCACGGGCAAGGCACTGCTGCTCGACCTCGACGGCACCGTGCGCCAGACCCGGGGCGGACCGCCGTTCCCACTCCGCCCCGCGGACGTGCACCTCATGCCTCGCCGCGAGGCGATCCTGGCCCGGTACGTCGACGCGGGATGGCGCCTCCTGGGCATCACCAACCAGGCGGGGGTGGCGCTGGGGCAGCTGACCGAGGACGACGTCCGCGCCTGCTGCGACCGCACCGCCGAGCTGCTCGGCCTCCCCATCGACATCGTCTACTGCCCACACCCCTCGGGGGCGATCCGCTGCTGGTGCCGCAAGCCGATGCCCGGCCAGGGCGTCGCGTTCCTTCGCACCTACCAGCTGGATCCGGCCGCCTGCCTGATGGTCGGCGATCGCGAGTCGGACAAGACCTTCGCCACGAACCTCGGCGTGCCGTTCGCCTGGGCCGAGGAGTTCTTCGTCAAGGGCCGTCGGCCATGAAGCTCCCCGAGTCCACCTCCGGCTTCGCCGTCGTCACCTTCGAACGCGTCTTCGACACCAAGCCGGAGGAGGACGTGCTGACGCTGCCGGAGCTGGTGACCGGCCTGACCGCCTTCGACCTCAAGCCAGCCCTGCGCAAAGCGATCGAGCGCGAACGCACGCGGATCACCGCCGCCTGGGACCAGTGGAACTGCGGCGAGGAGGGCACGAGCAAGCTCTGGCGCGGCCTCGATCGTGCCCGCAAGGAGGCGGCGGCGGCAGGCAAGGACCCCGAGCACGCCGTGCGGGCGCAGGACGAGCAGTGGATGAAGAACGCCAAGGCGCGGGCCAAGACAGACCTCCGCCTGTTCTCCCCCGCCCACTACGAGCCCGGGGCCAAGCGGGGACGCGCCGGCGTCGTGCACCTGAGCTGCCTCGTGCTCGACTACGACGGCGGCACCCGGGTCGCCCAGGCGCGCCGAACCTGGGAGCGCTGGCTTCACGTCATCCACTCGACGTGGTCGCACACAGACGCCTACCCCAAATTCCGGGTCTGCCTGCCGCTGGCGGGGCCGGTGGAGATGGCCTCGTGGCGGCCGCTGTGGGAGTGGTCGGCCCGACGCGCCGGGGGCGAGGTCGACCCCGCGATGAAGCAGGAAGCCGCCACCTACGCGGTCCCCGCGACCCCAAGCCGCCAAGCCGATCGGGTCTGCGTCGTGCACGGCGGCGACCTCCTGGACCCGGTCGTCGAAGGCCTCGTCCCCTGGTTCGCGGAGCCGGCGCCGCCCCCCGGACCGCTCCCCAAGAAGGGCACCCACTTTCGGGGCGGAGTGGAGGGACACACCTACATCTCCGAATGGACCGAGTCCAAGTCCCCCGATCCCGAGCCCGACCCCGTTTCCGAGGCCTGGCTTCCGGAAGACGACTTCGACTGGGACATGGGGGCCTGACCTCGACGCCCCCTTCATGCAGAATGGAGAGTGGACATGGATCCCCTCGAACGAGCTGACATCCTTTTTGCCCAGCTGGACGTGCTCCTCGCACGTGGCGAGCTGGACGCCGCGCGCGAGCTCGCGCGACGGCTGCGGGGGTCCGTGAGGGACACCGGGATCGGGGTCAGCGGCGAACATCCGATGAGCGACGAACACCGCGGCGGCGTGCTCGCCCCCCTGTCCGTGCTCCTGCGCGAGCAGCGGGCGCTGCACCGCGACATCACCGCGGCGGCGGAGCGTGCCAAGGAACTCGCCGAGGCCAAGGGGCCCAGCCCGGGGGTCGACCCCGCGCAGCTGGGATCCCGCCTCGCCAAGACCGCGGAGGAGCTCCAGTTCGGCTTTGAAAGCGTCGCCGAGCAGCTGGAGGAGTTGGCCGGCGACCGCATCCTCGCGGAGGCCGGCCGCGGCGTGGCACGGCTCCGCAAGACCGTGCGCTCGGGCCGTATCGCCCCCGTCCGGGAGGCGCTGGAGGCGCTTCACCAGCTCGCCAACGACCTGCCCCCCGAGCACCTCACCTCCTCCCGCATCGAGTCGCTGCTGCAGGAGTTCCTCGGGTTGATCGACCCGACCGGGCTTCGCTCCCTCACCGAAGGGCTGGCCAAGCGCCAGGGCACCCTGTTGGCATCCGCCGCGCCCGCCGCGCCGGGTGATCCAGGGGCCGCGTTCGACAAGCTCTGGGGCAGCCTCCAGGAAGCCATGAAGGGCATGGGGGAGTCTCGCGATCACCTGCTGCGGAGGGAGCCGGCGCGCGCCGAGGTCCCCGCCCGCAGCGCCGCCCGGGCCGTCGCCACCGCCCTGTCCGCCGTCGACGAAGCGTTGGGCGCCCGCGACTTCGCCGCCCTCGCGGGCACCGGCTTCCTCACGCCGTTCGTGGGTGGGTCGCAGCCCGAGTGGGAGCTGCCGGCGGCCCTGGGGCTCCGCTTCCACGAGGAGCTGACGCGCGCCAGCGTGCCCGCGGCCGCCCGCAAAGAGCTGACCTGCCTGGTGCGCGAGCTGATGGACCATGGCGAAGCCGACGCACGGGTGCTCTTCCATCGGGACTCCACCGAGCGCGCCCGCGGCGCTCACGCGATCGACGTGGGGGTCGTCGGCCCCGAGTGGCGCGACGACGACGCCCGCTACGTCGTCCGCCTCGAGTACGAGCGCGCCGCCGGAGGGGGGATTCGGCCCTCCCGGCTCCCCGAGAAGCCCCAGTCCGAGAGCCTCGGGGGGCGCGTCGAGGTGCTGCTCGCGGCCCACCTCGAGGACGCCTCGATCCGGGTCTTCCGGCTCCACAACCGCGGCCCCGGCCCCCGCCTGGGCTACCTCGCGGAGGAGGAGGGGCTGTCGATGCGGGAGCTGGTGGAGCTGCGCACCGACCAGCAGTTCGACGTCGTCGACACGACTTCGAGCCCGGTCTCCGGCGAGGTGCTTGAGTGGATCGACCAGCTGGAGAACGCTGCGGAGCCGCCGATCCCCGAGGTGCTCCTGCGCCAACTCGGGATCCCCTGGTACGACGCGGCCGATCTCGTCGACCGCATCCGCCCGCTGCACGAACAGCTCCGCATCGGACTGCTCAACAGCAAGGTCCCGGGCGAGGACTTCCCCGGCCTGGCGTGGATGAACGAGAGCCGCCAGGCCTACTTCGCCATCGACCTCGGCGCCGACGGCGTGAGCCCCCGGATCATGCTGCCCCAGGCGCTCGTGAAATACCTCGCGTGGCACGCCAAGAGGGGCGATCGGCAGGCCAGCGAGCCGACGTTCAACCAGATCTCCGCCGCCATCCAGCTGCACCTCGGGATGAAGCTGACCTTCTACGACGACCTCGAAGCCGACCGCCGGGGTCACGTCCACAAGGCCGCTCAGGCGCTGGAGGGGGCCTACCTCCAGAGCAAGGGGATCGACCCCGGCGCGGTGCGCGACATCTTCACGCAGCTGTCGATGCGCTACGGCGCCGACAAGGAGGCCGACCGCAAGGGCAACACCCCCTGGGACAAGTGGGCCCGGCACGCGGAGAACCTGTTCGAGTCCCGGGCGGGCGAGGACATGCTCCGGGGCGGCAAGATCCCCGCGCCCGCCGTGATGGGCCCGATGCGCGGCCTCCTGGGCCGGTCGCTGTACGACCAGGGCCAGCTCGCGGCGACCCGGTCGATCATGGAGTTCGACTCGGTGCGCGACGCCGCCGTGCTCTTCGCCAACCTCGTGATGGAGCCGACCTCGGGTGAGGGCGTGCTCATCATCGGCGACAGCAAGCTGGGCAAGTCGTCCATCACCGCCCGCCTCGTCACCGGCGCCCCCCGCCGCGGGGTCGCTCCCTGGACCTTCGGCTCCAGCGACCGGGTGCTCGTCACCATCCCCCGCCGCGGCCACGGCCCCGACGGGACCGACCGCGCGATGGCGATGGCGAGCCCCAGCCACCGCAGCTTCGGGCAGTGGACCGAGGAGCTCTGGTACCGGGACGCCGACAAACGGGAGGTCAAGCCGAAGGACTACGTCGTCTCCCAGGCGCTGGTCCCCATCCGCTCGCTCGTGTTCGTGCACCGCGACGGCGGCGAGGGGCGCGGACGGGGCCTGCGGCCGTTGACCATCGCCGACCTCGTGGCCGACTTCCAGCATCGGTTCGGCTTCGGCGCGAGCCGGCGGTTCTGGCGCGATCTGTTCGGTTCCGTCTCCCTGATGGACCTGTCGCTGCGGCGACGGGGGGCCGACACCTTCCACGAGTCCGCCGACGCCATCCGCGCACACATGCACGTCGCCCACGAGCAGGTCGGTTTGGGGCGACCGTGCATGATCACGGTCGAGGAGCAGGACGCCTGGTACGGCGTCGGAGCCGCCCGCGGCCGCATCCGGCTGACCCGGGTCGGATCCGACGGGCTGGACCTGGACTACCTCTTCGCTCCGGACGGCTCGGTCCACGGCCTCCCCTCCCACCTGGGCAAGGAGGTGCCGCTGGCACCGCCCCGCACGTACGCGCTCGAAGGACTCGAGACCCTGATCCCGCTGGATTCGGGGAAGGTCGAGCAGCTGTACGGACAACCTCACTACAAGGCGAGCGCCGGCAAGCTCATGCCTCTGCCGCCCCACTACTTCCGTTCGACGATGAGCGGACCCGCGTTTCTCGTCCCCGACCTCGCCCTGCGTGCGGCCACGGCCGTGCGTGAGGTGATGACCCACAAAGGCGCAGAGCGCTGGGGCGGCTACCTGGAGAGCTTCCGTTGAGCGACGAAAAGACCAACCTTGCCTCGTTCAAGCCGACCCCGAGCCGCGACCGCGAGCCGCCCCGCAAGGGCGCCAAGGTGCGGGAGGTGCTATTCAGCCCCGACGAGGTCGACAGCATCTGGAATCAGGCCATCGCCGAGGCCGGCGACCGAAACAACGACGACTTCCGCAAGGCCTTCGAAGGGGCCCTCCGCACCCGCGCCATGCGCAAGATGTTCCTGTTCGGGAGCAAGGGGCTGGAGTTGAAGCTCGCGACGGGCAAGAACTGGGCGCAGGAAGCGTGGGTCGCTCAGGAGGCCGCCGACGGGAGCCTCGTGCTCAGTCTGAAGGACTGATCTCCTCCAGCTTCACCGAGACCCGCAAGCTGGGGCCCCGGAGCCCGAGCCTCTGCCACTGACGCAGCGTCTGCGTCCAACACCTCACGGCCAACTCACGCTGATCAGCGCGGGCCGCACGATCCCCCGCATCCTCCTGGGCCGCCGCCGTCTCGGCGGACGCAAGGGCGACATCGAGGCTTGCCAACTCGTCCAGCAGCGCCGCGACGCGAGCCCAGCGGTCCACCGCCGCAAACGCCTGCACGCAGAGCACCCGGCCGGCGAAGGCGACGAACTTGTCCCCCTCCAGATCCGCGGCGGCGATCGCCTCCGTGAGCCGGTCGACGGCCTCCAGGAACCGGCCGCACTCCACGTCGATGAGGCCGAGGTTGATGTCCACGGTGCCGACGTACAGCGAGCCTGCCTCCGCCCAGGTGGCCCGGCTTCGCTCCAGCAGGGCGTGAGCTCCGTCGAGGTCGCCCCGGCGGCGGCGCACGTCCGCGACGATCAGCCACGCCTCCGCCACCCGGGCGTGGTGCCCGGCCCGCGCGAGGATCCCGGCGGCTCCGCTGCACAGACGCTCGGCGTCCTCCAGCCGACCGGCCCGCTTCTGCAGCCCGCCCAAGACCAGGAGCACCTCCGCTCGCGCCGACGGATCGCCCAGGGCATCGGCCGCGGCGAGCGCCGCCCGCCCCCGCACGAGGGCCTCCTCCAGGCGTCCGCAAGCGCCCAGGCAGCGCGCCAGGAGCCGCCCCGCCTCCACCATCCCGGCCCCGTTCTCGGCCACGAGGTAGAGCGTGAGCGCCTGCTCCAGCACCACCAGCGCCTCTTCGAACTCGTGCTCCCGCATGCGCGCCATGGCCGAGTGCACGCGCGCCGCGGCTTCGAGTTCGGACCAGCCGGCGTTGTGCGCGAAACCGATCACATCCCCCGCGACGGCTCCCGCCTCCGAGACGCGGCCCGCGGCTGAGAGCGTGTCGGCGCGCGCGACGGCGACCCGTACCGCCATCCTCGTCCCGGGCTCGGCGCCGCCCCGCTTCATCGCCGCCTCGGCGATCTGCACCGCCCCCAGGGCCGCCGCGCAGTCCCCCGCCCGGCGCCGCAACTCGGCCGCAGCGAGCAGCGGTTCGACGCAGGCCTGCCAGTCCCCGGCGGCGTACCAGTGCCGACCAAGCCGCTTCGCTCGGAGCGCCGGATCCGGAGCCGGCAGATCGGTCAAAGCCAAGGCGCAGGCGCGGTGCCAGCGCTCGCTTCGCCCCGCCTCCCGGGCCCGCCGCAGCAAGCTCTCGCGGAGCATGCCGTGGCCGAACTCCCACCCCTCCTCGACCTGGCGGGCGAGCCCGCCCCGCACCAGCGCACGGGCCAGTTCCTCGTCCAGGTCCAGATCCGCCGCCTCCAGCACCGCTCCCCACTCCTCGTGGCGCACGGTGTCGCCGAGGGTGGCGGCGACCTCCAGGCTCGACAACGGCGTGCCGGAGAGGGCCGACAGCGTCACGTCGACCCGGTGCAGCCACAACTCGTGGAGGCCGTCGGGGAGTTCTTCGGGGGCCGCCTCCGAGGTCAGCTCAAAGCCTTCCGGGCCGGGCTGGAGCAGACCTCGCTGCACCCAGTCACCGACCAGCAGCACCGCAAAGAGCGGGTTGCCGGCGGCGCGCTCGCGCACGTACGTCGCCAGCGTGGGGGCGAGGCCGAGGAGGTCACCGATGAGCTCCTCCTGGGCGGCCTCGGGCAGCGGACCGACGGCCATGCGAGCGCAGTCGGCCCGACCCGCGAGGCGGTCCAGATCGTCGGCTGCGGTCGCATCGGACTCGGCCGGACGCACGGTGGCGGCGACGAGGATGGCCGACGGGGACCGGGTCTGCCGGGCCAGCAGCGTCTCCACGAAAGCCGCACCGTCGGCGCTCCAGGCGAGGTCTTCGATCCAGAGGATGACCGGACGCCGGCGGGCGAGCGCCTCCAGCAGGCGCAGCAGCGCGATGTGGTGACGTCCACGGCTTCCGCGGCTGCGTCCGACGGCGTCCGGGCTCCGGGGGCGGACCAGCTCGGTGAGCTCCACGACGAGCTCGGCGTCCCAGCAGTCCAGCCGCTTGAGCAGCCGGCCGATGCGACCGAGGGAGGCGTCCCGATCCAGGCCGCGGAGCCCCAGGTGACGCTCAACCGCGGGTTCCAGACCGGCGCGAGGCCCGGCTCCCGGACCGTGGACGACGCGGATGACCCGAGCGAGCCCCAGCTCGTGGGCCCGCTCGCAGAGCCACCGGGCGAGGCGGGACTTGCCCTGGCCGGGTGCCCCCTCGAGGAGAACGACGGAGGCGCGGTTCTCGGACTCCACCCGCTGGAGCTCCCCCCACAGGCGGTCCCGCTCCTCCTCACGGGCGACGAACCGCGCCCGTCGAAGCCCGAACAGGCCCAACCCCACGCCCAGCAGGCGGGGAGCGGCGGGGACCTCGCGGGGAGGCCTCCAGTCGGCCGGGAACGCCGGTCGGAACTGCGCCAGGGGCGCTTCTTCCACGTCTTCGGTGAGGCCCGACACGGGGAGCGGGGGGATCGTCCAGCTGCGGGTGGAGACGTCGACCGCGGTCCGCTCCCCGTCGGGGTAGGTCAGCTGCAAGGGCACGCCCTGCACGGCGCTGGAACCGCCCGCCACGGCGTCGAGCGCGAAGGCGGCGTCGGCGGCGCAGGCGAACCGGTTCCACTCCTTCTTGGCGAGCATGCGACGCAGCCAGCCCTCGAACTCGTCGGGCATGGGGTTGGGCGGGTGGAAGGTCGGCAGGGGCGAGCGCACGTGGGCGGCCATCACCTCCACCGGGGTGCCGCGGAACGGAGGGCCTCCCGTGGCCAGCGACCACGCCAGGCAGCCCAGCGCGTACAGGTCGGTCCAGGGGCCGTAGTCGCGCCAGCGGGCCTGCACCTGCTCAGGCGCCATGTAGTTGGGGGTGCCGACCGCCTCCTTCTCGAAGCCGCGCACCCCGCTGAGGTCCGACAGGCGGTGCACCAGGCCGAAGTCGCTGAGCTTCAGTCCGGGGCGTGAGTCGCCGGCGAGCCCGATGAGCACGTTGCTGCGCTTGATGTCCCGGTGCACGACCCCGCGAGCGTGAGCGTGAGCGAGGGCGTCCAGCAGGGACCGGAGCGCCGCCCGCAGCCCCGGCCACTGCATCGGCATGGGCAGGTCCGCGAGGCTCCCCCCGCGGGCCAGCTCCATCACCAGGTACGGGCTGCCCTCGACCACCTTGCCGTCGCTGGCCTCCGCGGTCTCGGCGGGGATGAGGCCGTGGTCGTGCACCAGTACGATGCCGGGGTGGTCCAGGGCGACGATGGACTGCACCTCGGCGTCAAACGCCCGCCGGAAGGCGGCGTCGTCGACCCGGGCAGCGTGGAGGATCTTGACCGCGACGGAGGCATCCTGGACCCGGTGCCGCGCGCGCCAGACGCGGCCCATCCCGCCTCGACCCAGCTCATCGAGCAGGTCGAAGGGGCCCAGCGGCAGCGGTCGTCGGTCTTGGGCCTCCCCCATCGGGCGGCGAGTCTAGCGACGCAAGCGCCGCCGCCAACTCCAAAGCGCCAGCGGGGCGAACGGGAAGAGCAACGCCGCCGCGGATCCGCCGACGGGAACGCCGCAGCCGCAGCCTCCGGGGCTCACCGAATCGCCGTCCCCGATGACACCGTCGGCAGCGGACTCGGCGCCGTCGAGGATGCCGTCGCCGTCGCTGTCGGTTTCGCGGAAGTCGGCCTCGCCGTCCCCGTCGGTGTCCGTCGGATCGAGCGGGTCGTCGCCCGCTTCGTCGGCGTCGTCGAGGCCGTCGTTGTCGCTGTCGCTGTCGAGGTAGTCGGGCACCCCGTCCCCGTCGGTGTCGACGGGGTGGTTCGGGTCGTCTCCCGCCTCGATCTCGTCGGGGATGCCGTCGCCGTCGGCGTCCGTGTCGAGGTAGTCGGGCGCGCCGTCCCCGTCGGTGTCCAGCGGCGCGTCGGGGTTGGGGCCGACCTCGATGAAGTCGGGGATCGAGTCGTTGTCGGAGTCCGTGTCGAGGTAGTCGGGGATGCCGTCGCCGTCGGTGTCGATATCCCCTTCCACCTCATCGGGGATGCCATCGTTGTCCGAGTCCGAGTCGATCCAGTCCAGCAGCCCGTCGCCGTCGCTGTCGACATTCCCCTCGTCGGCGTCGGGGATGCCATCGCCGTCGGTGTCCTGGTCCGGGGGCGGGTCCCACCAGGGGTCGTCGATGTCGTCATCGCCACCGCCGGTGGGGTCGTAGCAGACGCCGGTCTCGTACTCGCACAGTTCGGGGGCGGTGCAGCCGGTGATGGTGCACTCCGGAACGCACTCCCCCTCGAAGCAGATCAAGGTGCCGGAGCAGTCCCCGCTGAGCTCGCAGTCGGCTCCGTTGAGGCCGAGCCCGGCGGGCGCCACGAACGTGAAGCGGAGCGCGTCCCAGGTGACCGTCGCCTCGGGCTCCTCCGGCGTCAGGTTGCTCAGATCGACGTGCCCGCGCGTGCCCGCGAGGAACTTCAGCGGCTCGCCCCCGTTCAACGGGGCCCAGCCGTGGTCCGCCGGCGTCAGGTCGACCAGATCGAGCGCGTGCCCGCCGTGAAACGCGGTGTCGAAGGGGGCCACGCTCGAGGCGGACCAGCCCGACTCAGGGATGTGCGTCTCCACGAGGTACAGCCCGGTCTGGGGGATGTTCGGCGTCCACCGGCCGGTCACCAGGGGGATGTCGAGGGAGAACGGGGAGCGGTAGTAGAAGCTGCTGAGCCAGCCGCCCGGGCCAGAGTCACCCTCGACGTCGCTGACCGACGAGCCCGCGATGAAGGCGAATCCGGCCTCCTGCTCGTCCACCTCGAACTGAGCCCCCGCGACCCCCGGAAGCACGACGGCGAGGGCGACGGCGACGGCGGCAAGGCGGAGACTCATGCGCCATCGACCCTACCATTCAGTAGACTCGGCGCCCGTGTCGGAGACCGTCGGCCAGTACGTGCTCGAAGAAGCCATCGGCCGAGGCGCCATGGCCACGGTCTGGCGCGCTCGCCACGCCTCGGGAATCGGCCTCCAGGCGGCCGTCAAGCGGCTCCACCCGCACCTCGAAGTGGATGAGGAGCTGGTGCTCCGGTTCCGGGTCGAGGCCGAGGCGCTGGCCCGCCTCCAGCACCCCAACCTCGTTCGCCTCCTGGACTTCGTCGAGGAGGACGGCCGGGTCGCCCTCGTCACCGAGCTGGTCGAGGGCAAGCCCCTCAACAAGGTGCTCGAGCGGCTGAAGGAGCCGATGCCGTGGCCCGACGCGGTGGCGCTGTTCCGCCAGATCGTCGCCGGCGCGGCGCACGCCCACCGCCAGGGCTGCCTGCACCGGGATCTGAAGCCCGCCAACGTGATGGTGACCCCCGGCGACGGCGTGAAGGTGGTCGACTTCGGCATCGCCAGCCTCGTCGGCGCCGATCCCATGACCGAGCATGGCTTCGTGCTCGGGACCCCCGCCTACATGGCGCCCGAGCAGCGCCGCTCGATGCGCGGACTGGACGCGCGGGCCGACATCTACGCGATGGGCGTCGTGCTCTGGGAGATGCTCGTCAAACCCCTGGCCGAGCCCGGCCTCACCGGCTGGCGGATCGCCGATGAGGACCTCGCCATGCTCGGGGGGCGGGACCTGCCGCCGTGGCTGCGCGCGCTGGTCCGGGCGATGGTCCAGCCGGCCCGCCGAGACCGGCCCGCCACCTGCGAAGCGGTGCTCGCGATCCTCGACCGGGGGCTCGCCCGCGAGGCCGGCGATGTGGATGAGTCGACCACCGAGTCCGGCCCCGGCGGAACGATGCTGCTGCCCGTCGACGAGCACGGGACCCCACTGGCGACGACCGCCTCGGACACACTTCGACCGGCGCTGACGTTCCCCCGCTCCTCGTTCGTGGGCCGCAACGACGAGCTCGCCGCGGTGGAGCGGCAGTTCGCCGAGGGCGGACGCCTCGTGGTGCTGCTGGGCGCCGGCGGCAGCGGCAAGACCCGGCTGGTGTGGCGCTACGTGGAGACGCGCCTTGAAGCGTGGCCGGGGGGCGCTTGGTTCTGCGACCTGTCCGACGCCACCGATCTGGACGAGGCCTGCCGGGCCATCGCGGCCGCGCTGCAGGTCCCGCTGACGGGCAAGGACATGGCGACCCAGCTGGGGCACGCCCTCGCCGGACGCGGGCGCACCCTGGTCGTGCTCGACGCCGTCGAGCAAGCCGCCGGAATCATCGACGGACTCACGGCCCGGTGGATGGCGCGGGCCCCCGAGGTCCGCTTCCTCGTCACCAGCCGGCTGGTCCTCCGCGCCGAGGGCGAGCGCATCGTCGCGGTCGATCCACTCCCCGAGGCGGACGCGGTGGAGCTGCTCCGGCGGCGCGCCGCCGAGACGGGCCAGACCCTCGGCGCCACCCGCAAGCTCAGCGCCGACCTCTCCGCGATCGTGCGGGAGCTGGACTGCCTCCCGCTGGCCATCGAACTGGCCGCGGCTCGGCTCAAGCTGCTCACGCCCGCGCGGCTGAAGGACTGGCTGACCCGCCGGTTCGAGGTGCTGCGCGGCTCGGAGCAGGGGCGCGGCCGCCAGACCACGCTGCGCGGCGCGATCGACTTCTCCTGGGAGCTGCTGGACGACGCCGAGCGGGCGACCCTGGCCCAACTGGCCGTCTTCTCCGGCTCGTTCACGCTGGAGGCGGCCGAGGCCATCGTGGACGTCACGGCGTGGTCGGAAGCCGCTCCGGTCATGGATCTGGTCGGGACGTTGGTGGACCACAGCCTGTTGCGCCGGCTCCCCGTCGCCGATGGAGCGGAGCCCCGCTTCGGCCTCCTCAAGTCGGTCCAGGCCTACGCGGACGAACAGCTGGACGTGGTCGGCCTGTTGGTCGGCGAAGGAGGCGAAGAAGCCACCGGACCGGGCCCCCGCCGCGCCGCCGAGGCCCGCCACGGGGCGTGGTTCGCGAGCTTCGGAGAGCCGGACTTCCTCGACTCGCTGGACGGCCCCGGAGGCGGCGATCACCGGGCGATGCTCGCCGCCGATCTGACCAACCTGGAGGCCGCCGCGATGCGGGGAGCGTCCCGCGGGTATGCCCCCACGGCCGTCGACGCCGCCTGCGCGCTGGCCGCCGAGCTGCGCCTCCGGGGACCGTTCGCGCGGGGCCTGGAGATCATCGACTCCGCCCTCGCGGTGCCCGGGGTCGAGCCGCTGGACCGCGCCCGCCTGCTGCGCGAGCGGGGCTGGCTCGTGCGCGTCGCCGGCAGCACCGCGGCGGCGGGGCGGGACTTCGAGGAGGCGCTCGACCTCATCCGCGACGAGGGCGGCGACGCCCGCGTGGAGGGCGACATCCTCATGGGGCTGGCCATCGCGCGGCGGGTCCAGGGCCGCATGGTCGACAGCCGCGCGCTGTTCGAGCAGGCGCTGGACGTGGCCCGCCGGGCCGGAGACCGCCGCACCGCCGGACGCGTGCGCGGCAACCTCGCGGTGCTCTACAAGAACCTCGGCCAGCCGGCGGAGGCGCGCACCCTCTACGGCCAGGCCCTCGCCATCCACCGGGAGGTCGGCAACCGACGCTCCGAGGGCATCCACCTGGGCGAGCTGGCGCTCCTGTGCGTCGAGCTGGGACAGCCGAACGAGGCGCTGCAGCTGTACGAGGAGAGCCTCGCGATCCACCGGGAGGTGGGCAACCGCCGGGTCGAAGGGCAGGTGCTGGGCAACATGGCCAACCTGCACCAGAGCCTGAAGCGCTACGGCGAGGGCTACCGGCTGCTGCAGGAGGCGCTGGCGATCCACCGGGAGGTGGGCAACCGCCGCTCCGAGGCGGTGCAGCTGGGGAACCTCGGCGACCTGTGCTTCGCGGTGGGCAACCTCGCCGGCGCCGCCGCCTGCCTGGACGCCTCCCTGGACGTCTGCCGGGAGTTGCAGTTCCGCCTCGGCGAGGCCGCGTTCGTAGGAAGCCGCGGGGAGGTCGCGGCCGCCGCGGGTCAGCTGGAGGACGCCCGGGCGCTGCTCGCCAGCGGCGAAGTCCTGCTCCGTGAGCTGGGGAACAAGGCGGAGCTGGGCAAGCTCTTGTGCCGCCGCGGACGGGTCGAGCGGGACGCCGGCAACCGCGCGGTCGCTCTGCTCGCGCTGGAGGAGGCGCGCCAGCTCGCCACCGCCCTCGGCACCGGTCCCCGCAGCGAGTTGGGGCAGGCGGTGGCCACCCTCACCACGAGCCTCGCCGCAGGCTGAACCGGCTGGAGTACAGTGGCGGCCGTGCACCGCCTCGCTCCCCTGCTCGTGCTCCTCGTCCTCGCCGGCTGCCCCGCCAGCGACTTCGTGCTGGAGTTCGAGGGCGTGGTGCTCACGATCCCCGACGGCGCGCTGCCGGAGGGAACCGCGCTGGGGGACCTGAACGTCGCGGTCGAGGCCGAGCTCCCGGTGCCGCTGCCGGACAACCGCAGCCTCCTGTCGGAGGTCTACGCCTTCACCCCTCACGGGCTCGCGTTCGAGGCCCCGATCACGGTCGACATGGTCTACACCGAGGCCTTCGACGGGGAGCCCGAGGTCTTCCGCCTGGGCGACGACATGGACGACGGATGGGCGGCGGTGGCGGACGCCTCGTTCGCCGATTCGGTGGCGACGTTCACCACCTCGGGCTTCAGCTGGTACGCGGTCACGCGACTCCCCGCCGGCGGCGACGACGACGACTCCACCAGCGCCGACGCCTTCGAGGGAGACATCGGCTTCGACTCGCACGCCGCCATGACGGCCTTCTGCGCGGAGTACGACTCGGTCACCGGCAGCGTCACGATCGCCGGCCCGAACATCGCCGCGACGGACGAGCTGGCCTGCCTCCAGGCCGTCGGCGGCGACCTGTTCATCCAGGGCAGCGGCGCCACCACGGTGAACTTCGCCATGCTCGAGGGGGTGGGCGGCGCCCTCGTCATCACGCTGAACTCGGAGCTGGATCTGGTGTCGATGCCGTTCCTCGCCGAAGTGGGCGGCGACATGCTTCTTGACACCAACGTGCAGCTGTCGTCGGTGTCCCTGCCGGATCTGGCGGAGATCGGCGGGAGTCTGTCCGCGGGCGCGCAGGCGTCCTTCCTCACGGTCGACCTCACGGGGCTCGTGGACGTCGTCGGCGAGCTCGACCTCAGCGGTCCCACGGGGATGGCGAGCCTGAACCTGGGGGCGCTCGAGACCGTCGGCGAGGACCTGCTCCTGAGCGGCCACACGCAGCTGACGGGGTTGGATCTTCGGAGCCTGCTGTCGGTCGGTGGCGGGCTCGACATCGCCGACGAGGCGCAGCTCGCGCTGATCCAGGCAGGCCGCCTCACCTCCGTCGGCGGGGACCTCGTGATCGAGAACAGCGGCACCCTGGAAGGGGTGACGCTGCCCGATCTGACCACGGTCGGAGAGCAGCTCCTGCTGCTGAACCTGGAGTCCGTGACCTCGATCGATCTGAACGAGTTGGAGACGGTGGGAGGCCGAATCACGGTCCAGGGGACCGACACGATCGGCCTGTCCCTGGCGAGCCTCACGACCGCGGGCGAGCTCCGCGTGGCGAGCAACCCGTTCGCGTCGATCGCGGCCCCCCTGCTCACCGACGTCGAGGGGGATCTCGTCGTCTCCGCGGACGCGGCGCTGAGCACGCTGAGCTTCCCCGCGTTGGTCACGGTGGGCACCTTCTTCCTGCACGACACCGGCCTGCCGACGCTGGCGCTGCCGGAGCTGACGGAGACGTCCGAGGACTTCCACGTCGCGGAGAACCCGTTCCTGACGTCGCTGAGCGCGCCGCTGCTGACCACCATCGGCGGGAGCCTGGAGATCGAGCTCAACCCCAACCTGCCGACCTCACAGGCCAACGCCATCGCGGACCAGGCCGACGTGGGCGGGGACACGACCATCTCGGGCAACGGCGGCGGCTGAGCCCACCGCCTGGAGTTCGTGCGCGGGCAGCAACTCAGGCCCGGCTACACTGACAACATGCGGCCGTCTCACCTCCTCCCGGTCCTGCTCCTCCTCCTCCCGGCGCTCACCGCCTGCCCCGTCGACGTCTCCATCGGCGGCATCGCCCGCTGCGACGGCGTGCTCCAGGGCTCCGAAGTCACCGTGGACGACCTCTTCGACGAAGACGGCGACGGCTGGTTCGACGGCAACAACCCCGACTGCATCGAGACCTACGCCCTCGTCGACTGCGACGACACTGCCCCCGACATCAACCCCGGCGGCACCGAAGAGCTGTGCAACGACATCGACGACGACTGCGACGTCGACACCCCCGACACCGAGGATCTGGACGCCGACGGCATCGACGCCTGCACCGATTGCGACGACCTCGACCCCAACCGCAGCCCCGCCTTCGCCGAGCTGCACTGCAACGACATCGACGACGACTGCGACGACACCACCCCCGACACCGAAGACCTCGACGACGACGGCTACACCTCCTGCGAGGACTGCGACGACCTCGACGGCTCCGTCTACCCCGACGGCACCGAGGTCCTGTGCAACGACGTCGACGATGACTGCGACCCCTCCACGGTCGATGCCATCGACGCCGACGGCGACGGCGTAGACGCCTGCGTCGACTGCGACGACGCCAACCCCGACAACTTCCCCGGCAACACCGAAGCCTGCGACGGCCTCGACAACAACTGCGACGGCCTCGCCGAGTCCGACTGGATCGACCACGACGGCGACGGCCAGACGGTCTGCGAGGGCGACTGCGACGACGACGAGCCTGACGTCTACCTGGGCGCCCTGGAGCTGTGCGAAGGCGCCGACAACGACTGCAACGGCTTCATCGACGCCGACCCCGCGGGCGAGGTCGACATCGACCTGGACGGCTCCCTCAGCTGCGAGGACTGCAACGACGCCGACGCGACCAACACCCCGGGCGGCCCCGAGGTCTGCGACGGCCTCGACAACGACTGCAACGGACTGATCGACGAAGATCCCGCCCTGGACGGCGACGGCGACGGCTTCCCGTGGTGTAACGACTGCGACGACACCGCCGTGTTCATCTTCCCCGGCGCGGCCGAACTCTGCGACGGCATCGACAACGACTGCGACGGCCTCATCGACGAGGACTCGGACAACGACTTCGACGGCGTGAGCGCCTGCAGCGGCGACTGCAATGACCTCGACCCCACGATCTACCCGGGCGCCCCCGAGGTTCCCTACGACGCGATCGACCAGGACTGCAATGGCTCCGATCTGGTCGATCTGGACGGCGACGGCTACGACTGCAGCTGCGTTGGGGGGTAGGACTGCAATGACCTGAACCCACTGGTCTATCCCGGCGCTCCCGAGATCCCCTACGACGGACTGGACCAGGACTGCGACGGCCTCGACTGGACCGACATTGACGGCGACGGCTTCGACAGCAGCGTCGTCGGCGGTGACGACTGCAACGACTACGACCCGTCTATCTACCCGGGCG